>Ga0187893_10000864_pt1 | contig 76216 bp, 61 predicted proteins | sample MA1701074metaG_FD_139574 | JGI IMG/M metagenome (GOLD analysis project Ga0187893, IMG submission 139574) | White microbial mat communities from a basaltic lava cave in the Kipuka Kanohina Cave System on the Island of Hawaii, USA - MA170107-4 metaG ...
ACTCGTGAAAGGACCGCAGTCATGAGCAAGCAGTATTCCCCACACACGTGGGGATGAACCGAAAAGCCCCTTCGCTTTTGAGTTCTTCTTATCGTATTCCCCACACACGTGGGGATGAACCGCCCACGCCTATGCCGCAATGCTCAAGGCGCGTTGGTATTCCCCACACACGTGGGGATGAACCGTTCATCGAAAAATCAATGAGATGGAGAAAAAAGTATTCCCCACACACGTGGGGATGAACCGGTCAGGTCCATCTCGCCCTCGCGGTGCGCGTTGAGTATTCCCCACACACGTGGGGATGAACCGATTGCGTACCCATGGCTGGCTGATCTGCAACCGTATTCCCCACACACGTGGGGATGAACCGGTGTCGCCCCTAGCAAGACCACCGACATGTGAGTATTCCCCACACACGTGGGGATGAACCGGTGGGCTCATTCGGGTTAAACTTTCGCTTGCCGTATTCCCCACACACGTGGGGATGAACCGATATCAACGATCTTTGGGTTCGGACGAAAAACAGTATTCCCCACACACGTGGGGATGAACCGCTGCCGAGCGTGAGGATGACTATGCCTGTGCAGTATTCCCCACACACGTGGGGATGAACCGTCTGCTGGATGAAATCGGGGAATTCGCGCTTGTGTATTCCCCACACACGTGGGGATGAACCGCGAAGAAGGCGCTCGACGAGGGGAAGATCTCGCGTATTCCCCACACACGTGGGGATGAACCGGCAGAAGTGCTGATCACGCCGACCGGCAAACCCGTATTCCCCACACACGTGGGGATGAACCGCCGAGGCGAAGGGCGCGCGGCATCAAAACTACGTATTCCCCACACACGTGGGGATGAACCGATCTCCGCCACCGAGTCCAACGCGTTACCCAACGTATTCCCCACACACGTGGGGATGAACCGTCTTCGCCAGGAAGTTCTACGACAGCCGCACGCGTATTCCCCACACACGTGGGGATGAACCGAACTCGTGAAAGGACCGCAGTCATGAGCAAGCAGTATTCCCCACACACGTGGGGATGAACCGAAAAGCCCCTTCGCTTTTGAGTTCTTCTTATCGTATTCCCCACACACGTGGGGATGAACCGGCGATCGATTTCATCGCCACCCACGACGACGCGTATTCCCCACACACGTGGGGATGAACCGGGTGCGTCACTGTTTAGGGCTTGACAACCTCTGGTATTCCCCACACACGTGGGGATGAACCGGTTCAGTTCCTTAAATTCGGGTGTCAGGATGTCGTATTCCCCACACACGTGGGGATGAACCGCGCATTGACCGTGGCTGGGCATGGCATATCCCAGTATTCCCCACACACGTGGGGATGAACCGCTCAAGCGCCTCTTTGCCGAGCATCAGGGACGCGTATTCCCCACACACGTGGGGATGAACCGTCCCCGAATCGCCCGAGGGTATGGAGTGGTTCCGTATTCCCCACACACGTGGGGATGAACCGGAAGCCTTCCTGCAACAGGCGGAGGCGCAGATCGTATTCCCCACACACGTGGGGATGAACCGGCTGATGCCGAACAAAGCGCCGATACACTGCCCGTATTCCCCACACACGTGGGGATGAACCGTGGACGCGTACGGAGGCTGAGGTGTGTAAGAGAGTATTCCCCACACACGTGGGGATGAACCGATGGTTTGGTTTATCTTCAGTGGACATGGTATGTATTCCCCACACACGTGGGGATGAACCGGATTCGAGATGAAAAATATAAAAAAGTGGTACGTATTCCCCACACACGTGGGGATGAACCGTCCGCCTCATCCAAAACCAGCGTGCTTCCCGTAGTATTCCCCACACACGTGGGGATGAACCGAATGGTTGGGCATGGCACTTGATTTCCAATGCGTATTCCCCACACACGTGGGGATGAACCGGCAATGAGGCAATATTGCCCCGATGTTGTGATCGTATTCCCCACACACGTGGGGATGAACCGATGAGTCGTCCGCTACAATCGGCGGCGGCTAAAGTATTCCCCACACACGTGGGGATGAACCGTCTGCGAGCCGCCTGCTGAATTTCTTCAACGCGTATTCCCCACACACGTGGGGATGAACCGCGGGGATGTGCCAGATTTCTTCCTGCCGAAACGTATTCCCCACACACGTGGGGATGAACCGCCATTCCTTTCTCGGCAGTGATGAATTGATTCAGTATTCCCCACACACGTGGGGACGGCACCAGACCCGTCTCACGGCTCCCACTGGAAGTGAATCAAAGCAAATAGCATTGGTTTACCTTGCACATATTCCACGCCGGCGATCCACGCGCGCCAATCCAAGCCGCCGTATTGTTCGGTTCCGGGTTTATACACCGTGTAGAAATTGACGTTGGTGTATTCCGAAGGCCATGGCTCCAGTGAAAAGGTTGCGAGGTCGAGGGCGTTGTTACAGTGCAAGGAATAATTTGCTCCGAAAACTTCCTGCAACTTGGGAAGAGGTTGTTCCGAGAAAGTCCCGTTCGTTTCCGCGCCGCTGCCGGGTGCGGGTCCCCAACTTACCACGTAATCTGAATCGAAAACCCACGAGGCTTCTTCCGGCGAGTAATTCGCAATTGTGCCATAGCGCCACAAGCGCAAGTCTAATCCATGAACAGGGCTGACGAGCGTGCTCAACAAGTCACCGTTTGAGTTCAACAATGCAGAGCGTAAATTACCCAGCAGATCGGAAACGCGTGAATCCGCGCAAAACGCGGACGAAGCGATGTGTTCAGTAAGGAAGTTTGCATTGACCCAGCCTGTTCCACCCGCGGGATTTTGTATCTCAACCCAGCGATCACCACCTGCGCTGGTTGCAGGTCCCGTGCGGTTCACCCCGACGGCGGAGGGCTGGAGCGAGCCAATCACGGCGTTGCCTACGCCCGCGGCTGACCGGATGTTGAGAACGTCACCTTTGCTGACGAGGAGCACCGCGTACGGGTTGTAGATTCCTGTCACAGGCGGCAGTGACGTTGATGTCGAAATTGCTGGCGCTGATGTGCTCGTCGGCGAAGCCTGTGGAACAGCCGTGGCAATCGTGGACGTTGCAACTGCCAGTGTCGTCGTAGGGGTCAACGTTGGAAGAGGAGTATCAGTTGCGAGCGGGAGCGGCGGCGTGCTCGTTGCCGCTGGCGGTTGAGGCGCACATGCGGCAAAAATAATCATCATCAGGCAAAGCAAGGCTATTTTCTGCATATCTTCTCCTTGTTCTCCGGTTACTGTAAGTTTAACCTATCTCGCCTATACTTTGTTCCCCAATACGATGCCGTCATTCGTGAAAACAAGCTCCATGCCGCAGTGTTTGCAAGTCCATGAATTCGCCTTGAATTGCCACTCGATCTTCCCGCATTTCATACAGCGCAAGACCCGGGATAAATTTTTTGGCCCGGCAGATTCCGTTTCCCCATTTTTTCGCGCCATTACACGGTCGAAGAATTTCCACCAATTTGCGATCTCGATATGGTGCAGACCGTATTTCTCGAGCAGGGATGTGAAAGCCGGCCTGCTTTTTACCTTTGCTTTACGCCCCGACTCTTCTGTGCCGCGCGAGGTGAGCAGGATCCCGCCGGGACGGAGCACGCGCGTCAACTCGGCGAGCGGTTCGTCCATGCTGGGGAATAATTCCAATACCTCGAGGGCGCAGACGGCGTCGAATGTTGCGTCGGGGAATGGCAACGGCAGGGAAAGGTGACGAAGCAACTCCACGCGTGATCGCCTTTCCAGCGCGGATAACTTCGCAGCTGCCTGTTCCAGCATCCCCTGCGAAAGATCGAGCGCGACGATACGCCCTTTGAAATCCGCCTGGCTGAGCAGTGCAAAGGACAATCGCCCGGTTCCCGTTGCGAAATCCAAGATAAACGGTTCAGGGGCAACTTGCAACAAGTCCAACAGCGGTCGCGCCAGCATCTCTTTATCGCGTAGTTGGCTTTCGCGTTTTCCCGCATCGTATTTCTTCGACCAACGGTCGTACAGCCATGCTTGCACTCGAGGACCGAGATGTACGCCCTCGTAAAAATAGATCTCGCGGTCGAGCAGGTAACCAACTACGATGATAAACAGTGTGAGAATGACCCAGAGCATTTTGGAATTTTACATCAACGAAACGGCTAAGCCGGTAATTCCTGCGCCTAACATCACCCCGGCAATCGCCGCCTTTGCTTGCCAGCGATATAAGAGGAGCAGAGCCAGGGCAAAGATTCCGACTGCAGGGAAATCAGGTAGGGCAGTTTGTAACAGTTGAACAGCGGTGACGGCGATTAGTCCCACTACTGCGGCGGTTACGCCATCTAGAAATGCGTGGAACTGCCGATTATCCACCAGCCGCTCAAAGAGGTCGTGACCAATCAAGGTGAATCCGAATGCGGGTAAAAAGACACCGGTGGTTAATGCCAACGCCCCAAACAGTCCTCCCCCCAAGTAGCCGACGAACGTCGAGAAGATGATTAACGGCGCAGGCAGAATGCTGGATAATGCGAGTCCATCGAGAAATTGTCGATTCGTCATCCATCCGCCTGACACGACAGCATCGTTCTGCAGAAAAGGGATCGCCGTGTATGCGCCGCCGAAAGTGAGCAAGCCAGTACGAAGGCCATAGCCAAACAACTCAAGGTTGGTCGGCGCGCCCATCATGACAAGCGAAGTTGCAGCCCCCGCCATGGGCATGAGGAAGACGAGCGGCTGGGCAAACCTCATTCGTTGCGCAGCGGCGTAGAGCAATCCGCCCGCCGCTAGGGCGATCAAGAAATTCACGCGCAACCAAGTCGCGGCGAAACTCAAGAGCGCAATTCCCCACAACCATCGGTTGTGCAAGGCATGGCTTCCAATTCGGTGTATTGCACGGACGATCAGCGCGCCGACAGCGGCTTGAAACCCATAAAATATTCCCGTGAAAAGCGTCGAGTTGATCCCGTATTCCACGTAGAACCATGAGAGAAGAAGCATTAGTAAGAATCCGGGGAGCATGAATCCCAGCCCGGCAAATAGCCCGCCGATTCGTCCACGGGAGATCATGCCAAAATACACGCAGAGTTCATGCGCTTCAGGACCCGGAAGAACTTGATACACTGCCAGCACGCGGTGGAATCGCTCTGAAGAAATCCATTTCTCCTCATCCACGAGTTCCTGCCGGAGCATGGCGATCTGCGCCACCGGTCCACCCCAGGCGAGCAAACCGAACTTCAGGAAGCGAAGGAAGAGTCCCCCATAAGACTCACGCGGGGCTGAATCTATTTGTTCCATGAACGCTGTCTCATTGTTTCGTACACGATCAGTGCCGTAGAAACTGAAACGTTTAACGAATTAACTTTTCCCATCATGGGTATTTTGACCTTTATGTCCGCGTTCTTCAACCAATAATCGGATAGCCCTTCATCCTCCGTACCAACCGCGATAGCTACGGGTTCACACAGATCTACACTGGAATAAATCTCATCCGCGAACGGAGTGGCCGCGATGACACGCATCCCGCCGCCTCTCAGCCAATTCAATGCGGACTCGTTATCGCATTCGACGACTGGTACGCTGAAGACTGCCCCCCGGCTGGCGCGCACCACGTTCGGATTCCACGGGTCCACGCGCGCATCGCTGACGAGGACCGCATCCACGCTTGCCGCGTCGGCAGTGCGGAGGATCGCGCCGAGGTTGCCCGGCTTTTCGATAGACTCGGTCACAATGACCAGCGGTGCATCGCTAAGAGGCACTTCATCCAGCGATGTCTTCGGAATAGGAAAAACCCCCAGCCAGCCGTCGGGATTGTCGCGATAAGATATTTTCTCGAAGACCGCGCGGGAAACGGTCAATGATTCCCCGGCAGAAACATCCAGATGTCGTGAGACAAGCTCGGGTGAGGAAAGAAGCGATTGCGGAATGTGTCCAGCCGAGAGGGCGAGTTGAATTTCGTCGAAGCCCTCTACCAGCATCAATCCATCTTGTTTCCGAATCTTCTTGTCATCCCGCAGTTTGATGATGTGTTTGATACGCGGATTTTGAAGGCTGGTGATGTCCATTTAGGCTTGGCGAAGCCCCGTCCCTTCGCGAATGAACGTGATCGTAATAGGGATGCCCACCAGGAAATAAGCCCCAACATAGATGAGTTGCCCGGGGTGGGTTGAAAAATCGAACAATCGGATGTACACGAATATTGCGGCCGTGATTGCCACAACGAGAAGGTAGGACGCGAATCCGTAGTTGAGCAAAGCGGATAGGTTGCGTTCGCGCAAGCCAAAAACAGCGCTCATACAAAGTGACAGATAGAAGGCTGCAAATGCGCGGAGCGTAAACAGCGACATAACTTCAGGGAACACGCCGCCGTTCGTCCCGACGTCACCGATCTGGGCGTACATTCCATAGCCTGCCAGCGACACCACGATAAGGAAAAACCCACCAATTAAAATATGATGGAATGTCTTTGCCTGCGGACCAAATGATTCACGTTTGGGTTTTAGCCTAAAAATATCGAAAATGCCGATAAGTGCGGCCAAGGCATTGACGCTGATCGTGGCGAAATACAGCCAGGCGATCGGGTGTTGCAGAACGAGTTTGTCGCGAAAAGCAATAAGGACTGCAAGCTCGGAAAGACCAAACAGCCAAAGATAAATGAGAGACATGTAATTTAGTTTCCAGTCCCATCTACGTGCGCTAATGTAAGCGGACCAGGCGTTACCAATACACCAACCGCCCATTGTGGCAGTGATAAACGGCGTGATCTTCCAAGCGAAGACAGGCGCAAGGGATTCCGACATGAAAAACATGCTTACCCCTAGTACTGCATACAAGAGTGCGTTCAAGAACGTCAACCAACGGGACAAATTCGATAACATTTTTTCCTCCGATTGAGCTATTGATCTAGCAACAGGCAAGCCGCCTGATGTGTCTTCGTGACATTCATCAAATACGGGTCGGTTTCTTTACATGCGTCGAATGCCACCGGACACCGCGGATGGAAACGACATCCTGTCGGCAGGTCAATGGGATTCGGCGTCTCACCCTGCAGGATGACCCGTTTCTTCCTCAGTCGAGGGTTTGGCACGGGAATGACCGACAGCAGCGCTTGTGTATAGGGATGTTGCGGATTTTCAAGGACTTCGGTCATCGTGCCGATCTCGACGATACGCCCAAGGTACATCACCGCAACGCGGTCGGCAAAATAGCCCACCGTGCCGAGGTCATGCGTGATGAAGATCACAGAGATCGCGCGCGACTCGCGTAAATCAGCCAGCAGGTTGATGATCTCTGCGCGGATCGAGACATCCAGCATCGAAACCGGTTCATCCGCTAGCAGGAGATGCGGCTCCAACACGAGCGCGCCGGCAATGACCACACGTTGGCGTTGCCCCCCAGAGAGTTGATGCGGGAAACGGTTCTTGTAACTTTCCGCGGGCTTCAACCCGGAGTCTTCGAGCGCGCGGCGGACCCGCTCTTTTCGCTCCGCAGGATTCATTGCCAGACCATGAACCACAAGCGGCTCAGAGACGATCTCTTCGATGGTTTGCGTTGGGTTGAGCGATTCATAGGGATCCTGGAAGATCATCTGAATTCGCTGGCGGATCGCTTTACGCTCCCGGTCATTGAGATGGGTAATGTCGGCGCCTTCGAAGAGAATGGTGCCTTCCGTGGCTTTCTCCAACCCAATCAAAGTCAACGACAGTGTCGACTTTCCACATCCGCTCTCGCCGACGAGTGCGAGAACCTCACCACGTTTGAGTCTCAGATCAACATCGTCCACCGCGTGAACGCGATGATCTGCACGCGAAAACAGACCGGGCCTTCCGACCTTGAAATACTTTTTCAGATTCTTTACTTCGAGGATGTAGTCGTTATCCATAAAATGATGTTCTTCGTAGAAATACAAGTTTACTTCGTGTTGTCTGACGTGGACGCAAAATACTGCTCTAACCTTACGATCCCTCCACCAGATGACAACTTGCAACGTGACCGTTCCCAAGTTCATGCAGGTCCGGCGTCTCCTCCGAACAGCGTTCGAATGCCAATGGACAGCGGGGCGCGAAGCGGCAGCCCGGCGGAAGCGCGTCCAGCTTGGGAGGATAACCGGGGATGGATGTGAGCCGCTTTTCGGGGTTGGAGAGGTCCGGAAATGCTTTGAGCAACTCCTGTGTGTACGGGTGGCGCGGCGAATTGTAAATAGTATCAACGTCTGCGTATTCGGCGGTCACGCCGCCATACATCACCAGCACCGAGTCGCACATCTCCGCCACGACCCCAAGATCGTGTGTCACGAAGATTATCGCAAGTCCCAACTTCTTCCGTAGTTCATTGAGCAATTCCAGTATTTGCGCCTGGATCATTACGTCCAGCGCGGTGGTGGGCTCGTCCGCGATGACAACCTGAGGCGCACAGGCGAGCGCCATGGCGATCATCGCGCGTTGACGCATTCCGCCGGAATATTGATGCGGGTAGCGGTCCTTGTTGTGCGCCGCAATGCCAACCAACTCGAGCAGTTCTACGACCCGTTCCTCGACCAGTTTTTCGGTCTCTATCGGAAGATGCTTCTTGATCGCTTCCCCGATCTGGTCGCCAACCGTGCGAACCGGGTTGAGCGCGTTCATGGCGCCTTGAAACACGATCGAAATCCCGTTCCAGCGAATGCTGGCGAGCTCCTCCTCGGTCACCGTCGCTAGGTCCATGTTGTTGAAAATCACCCCGCCGTTCACGATCTGTCCGGAGGATCCCAACAGCCGTGTCAGCGACATCATTAGCGTTGTCTTGCCGCATCCGCTCTCCCCCACCAACCCCATCAATTCGCCTTCGTGCAACCGGAAGCTGACGTTCTCCACAGCGCGCGCCGGCGGCTTATCATCAGATACATAGTTGATCGATAGGTTCTGCACATCGAGTACGACTGGCGAATCCCGGAGAGGCTTCCGTAGTTGATGAAACCCCGCTTCTTTTCGGAGGGTCGTTTTCCCCGGCATGAGGTGATGCGATTCAAGCCTGGGGTTTAGAACCTGCTCCAGCCCGTTCCCAAGCAATGTCAGCCCAAGAACGACCCAGACGATTCCGAACCCCGGGACGACCAGCGCCCACCATGCGCCGACACTCATCGCGCCTCGCCCGAACGCGAAGTTCAGCATCTGCCCCCACGAGATGGCGAGCGGATCGCTCAACCCCAGGAATGCAAGCGTCGATTCGCTCAATATCGCCAGGGAGATCACGAGGATGGCATTCACCACGAGGATCGGCATGACCAGAGGCAGGATGTGGTTAATAATGATATGGCGGTTCCCTGCGCCGATGGCTCGCGCTCGTAACACAAACTTGCGCGATTTCACCGCCAAAGTCTGCGACCGCACGATCCGCGCGGTCGTGGTCCACCCGAGAAGGCCGATCACGAGAATGATGTTCCAAAGGCTTGGCTTCGTCAACGAAACGAATACGACGATTAGTGGCAGGTCGGGGATGACCAGCATCATATCGGTGAAGCGCATCAGGAAGTTTTCGATCCTGCCGCCAAAGTAGCCCGCGACGACTCCAATTGTCCCGCCAATGAAGATCGAAATGAACGCGGCGAAAAATCCGACGATCAGAGAGTTGCGCGCTCCAAACATAAAACTGGAGAATACATCCTTCCCGGCGTCGTCGGTACCAAACCAGTGCGCCGCGCTAGGCCGGTTATAGATATCGCTGGATTGGATTCCCGCGTAAGACTTCGGGTCGTACGGGGCAATCGCATCCGCAAAGCCCGCCACAATCACAAGCGCTACGAGCATGACAAGCCCGACCACCGCCATGCGATTACGGCTGAAAACTTTCCAAAACCCTACTAAGGGCGAGGATGGCACAGAAGGTTTGAGTTCCAATTCCTGGACTGCCATCAGTTACTCCGATTGCACGCGCGGGTCCAGATAGGAATACGTCAGGTCTGCGATCAGATTCGCCAGAACGACGCTTATCGCGATTAAGAGAAAGGTTCCTTGCAACAAGGGATAATCACGGCTTTCAACAGCCTCGAAGATCGCTCCGCCGAGCCCGGGCCAAGAGAAAACCGATTCGATCTGGATTGCGCCCGCGACCGTAAAGCCCAGGTTGATGGCGATGATGGTTACAATGGGAAGCATGGCATTCTTGAGCGCATGATCCTTCAGGATCTGAAACGTACTCAACCCTTTGGCTTTCGCCGTCAAAATGTAATCCTCCGATAAGACGTCCATCAGGCTGGATCGCATCACGAGCATGTATTCTCCCATAAAAACTATGGTGTACGTCAACGTCGGGAGGAGCATGTGTTCGGCAATGTCGCCTATCTGAAAGAGAAGCGGATACGTGCTTGCCCCTGGCGTGGACTTTCCGCCAATGGGAAGTCCGTTATTACTTCCCCAGAACAGTAAAATGATCCCAAGCCAAAAGGTGGGAAGGCTCCAAGCCATCAAGCCTGTCAGGAGCGCACCATAATCAATGGATGTGCGCGCTTTCCAGGCCGCAAATACACCGAAAACCACACCGATGATGATCGAAAGGATCTGTCCTGCTCCGATCAACAAGATCGTGTTCCATAATCGCTCGACCAGGATATCTGAGACCGGGCGATTGGTCTTGTAACTAATTCCAAACTCGCCCTGAAAGAGGTTTTTCACATAGATAAAAAACTGTGTCTCCAAGGGGTTTACGCTGCAACTGCCAATACGGACCGGTGTGAACGAATCGAAGCAGTTGATGATCGGTTTGTCCAAGCCGAACCGGACTCGCAACGCTTCCACCGCGTCCTGTTTCATACGCGGGTCTTTCGTCAGCGACCGCGCCGGATCGCCTGGCAATATGCGAAACAGAAAAAAGTTGAGCAGTATCACGAAAACTATCGTGAATGCAGACCACCCGATCTTGCGCAAAAGATAGCGGTAATGACTCAAGATTTGCTCTTAAGGATAAAGAAGAATAAGGAGCGGCAAATTTCCACCGCCCCTTGTCATAATGGGCGTTACCGAACTGGTTCTACGTACGCCAACGAAGTGATGTCCGATAGCTCGACTTTGGGCTGGTCAAGCACAAAGCCGGTAAAGCGATCCGAGCGGTAGGCTTGAACGTTCTGGGCATAATACGGAATAATATACACCACATCGTCAAAGACGATCTGTTGCATCTGCCAGACGATCTCTTTCCGCCGCTCTAGGTCCAGTTCGGCGGCTTGCTCGTAATATAGCGCGTCGTATTCGGAATTCGAATAACCGGTTTCGCTGCTGCCGGTGGGTATCTCGTCCGTAGTCATCACGCTAAGCAGCAGGTTCGGGTCGGGATCCGATCCCCACCCCCAAATAATGATATCGAAATCGAACGCCGGACAGCAGACGGAAGTTAAAGTATCTGAGTCGAGTGCTTGCGCCTCCAGTTTTACGCCAAGCGGTCCCCACATTTCGCTGAGCAGTTCGGCAATTCGCGGCGGGTCGATGTTATCACTATCCCAATTTATTCGGAATGTAAGAGTTCTCGAGCCATCGGGCATCTCGCGCACGCCATCGCTGTTTGTGTCCGCATAACCGGCGTCATCGAGGATTTGTTTTGCCTTATCGAGATCGTACGCGTAATCCTGGATGCTTGAGTTGTACCAAATGCCGAGTCCATCCGGCAAAAGCGCAGTCCCCGGTGTGCCGAGTCCGAGCAATACCACGTCAATGATTTTCTGCTTATCGGTGGCGTGCGCCAAAGCGAGGCGAACATTACGGTCGAGCAATGCAGGATGCCCTGTGCAAAGACCGTCATCGGGAGGACAATTCTCGGGGGTTACCTGATTCATGATGATGTCGGTCACGCCGGGCGCGAATGGCGCGCCGGTGACAACCTGTATATTAGGATCTTCCTCCAACGTTGCTACTGCGGTATTCGGCAGTTCATAGATCATGTCCACCTGTCCGGTCTTGATTGCCTGGACCAGCGCATCCTGGCTTCCAAAGCTTTGGAAAATCAGCTCATCGATCTTGGGTACTTCGCCGAAATACTCATCGTTTCTTGCAAGGTGCACGAACTCTTCCGGCTGGTACTCGACCACTTTGAAGGGTCCGCTGCCGATCATGGCAGTGTTCTCGAATTCGACTGGATCCTCGTTCTCCCAAACATGCTTCGGCAAGACGTACAAAAACACCAATTGCGCATCGATGTTTGGAATGGGTTCTGAAAGTGTGATTACCACCTCATTGTTTGCCGTTGCTTCCATATTCTCGAAGTAATAGGTGTAGTCACCCATCCATGGATAGCCATCGGTATTCTGATAAAGATAATAGGTGAAGACCACATCCTCGGCGGTCAATGGTTGCCCGTCATGGAACGTTACGCCGTCGCGAATCTTGTAGGTATATACCAAGCCATCGTCCGAAACGCTTACACTCTCTGCCAGACTCAACTTGAAACTGCCGTCCAGTTGGAGCTGATACATGGTATCGAACACCAGTCCAAAAATTGTGTATGCTTCGGAAAGGACAGCCGCGCCAGGATTCAACGTATCGGGACTGCCTGACCACCCCACCCGCATAGTGACCGGCTGGGATTGCCCAAGCCCGCCACATGCCGATAAGATCAGCGCTCCAACAAGTATTAAGATGGTTAAACTTTTAAATTTTCTCATCGCTACTCTCCTGTTGTTTGAAATAAAACTGCACCACCGACAAATTTTGCCGCGGTGCAGTAGGCTCCCCTTCTTGTAATGGATTAGACGTGTACTTCCTGATGGGGTCAGTACGGTACATGTGCTTTGATTTTACAATAGATTTTCAAATTTCGTGTGTTTGTTTTGTTCTTTGTGTAGAATTGATTTGTATTGTAGTTTTGTTGTGGTTAATGACTACACGCAGTTCAACATTAGTTAGGAAGAGGAGTTCAATCATGACGCAGTTCTTTCAATACGATGAATTGGCTTGGGACAAGGTTTCTGAATTACCTCGCAACACGCCACTCGTACTTCCACTCGGTTCAGGCTACGATTTCGACCTGCTCACCAGTCAGCTAGGCAATCCCCCAAAAATTGGACTTCTTCCGGCATTCCCGTTTGGGTGGCGCGGAAGCGGACTCGAACTGCCCGACAGGATCTTCGCTCAATATATTTTCAATTTGCCCGGCAGCTTACGCGACGATGGATTCTCGCAAGTGTATTGCCTTGCGCCAGCAGGATTCGATCCGCAAACATTTTTCATTGACAAGCTCTCAACTTCACTCCTGCGCCTCCCCTCCCCTACTCACTACACATCACCGACACCTATTCCGCCAGATTCGGAGCGCGGCAAAGTGATACTGATGCCGATTGGTCATACGGAGCAACACGGGTTTCATCTTCCACTCTCGGTTGATACCATTATTATTGATTCAATTGCAAACGGAACGATGGATAAATTGCCTACACGCTGTTGGGCAATGCCTGTCATGCCATATGGAGTCAGTACACACCGCGCATCATTTGCAGGGACAATGAACGCAGGCGGACGCGCCTTCGAAGACTTTTGGGTGGCTGTGATTGATCTGCTTGTTGCGCGCGGCTTTGACCGCTTCTACCTGATGAGTGGTCATGGCGGCAACACCTCATTCTTAGTCAACGTCGTGAAGTACGCGGGGGAACGACATCGCCGAATTTTTTGCGCGACAACATGGCTTCACACTTCGGGCAGAATCGGCTCAAAAGTGATACCCAAATACCGTACATCGAAAATCGGTGGGATGGGACATGCTGGCGAACTCGAAACATCGTACATGCTTCACTTGCGACCTGAACTCTGTCACATGGACCGTGTCGTTGACGAAACAGATTTTGTTGCTACGCCAGATTACTACATGGATTGGATCGAAGGCGGCGCGCTCGTTGCAAACCCACCGTGGGATGACGACACGAAGACCGGTGCGTATGGTGCCGGCAGTCATGCCACCGCGGCAAAAGGTAAATTATGGCTGGATGCTGCGATCGAAGAGAAAGCCGATCACGTAGAACAAATCCACGAACAGCATGAGCGGCGCGAGAGGAGACGGAACGAAGGATATGGGTTGTGGGGAAAATTCAAGTAACTGCGTTGCGAAGAGCCAAAGCCGGCAAACAATGACGTCAGCCAGACTTCTGTTTCTCCCAAAGTCCTCGATCCTCTTTATTCTCCGCATCGAGATCGCGCGGGTGCACTTCTTTGATGACCTTATGTCCATGCGATGTCCACAATTCAGCGGCGAGTTTGCGCGCATCGCATTTCACGCCTTGTGATTTGAAGTATTGACAAACCCGCGTCACGTCACGCAGAAATATCACCCACGCCGACGGGTTCATTTCGGGGAATGTCACTTGCGGGAAGTCTATAAGCGTGATATCGCCATCCCAATACAGGATGTTGTATGCAGACAAGTCGCCGTGGATTCGGCCGCTGGTTAGGAGCAGGTTCACGTTGCGAATGACGCGATCAAAAATCCTGTGCGCTTCATCACGGTCGAGAGACACCGTGTTCAGAGTCGGCGCGTGACTGTCGGCATCTCCAATGTACTCCATCAGAATGGCATTCTTTCCCATGCCAATCGGTTTGGGCACATCAGCACCCGCGGCGTGGAGGATCACCAGCGTGTTGAATTCGTACGCGATCCACGATGTGTGACGAAGTTCTTCTCCATAGCTGGTGCGCTTGATGATCGCGTTGACATCCGCCTCTTTGAACAACTTCTTGCCATCCTCGCCAAGGTCAATGCGGCCTGTGCGATAGATCTGATCGTTCTTGAGATTGCGCAGTGAGCGGGGGCGATAGACCTTTGCCACGAGAAGACTCGCCTCGGACTCAGGGGGAGCCTGACAAAGATATACGGACGCCTCTTTGCCGCCTTTGAGCCGACGCAAAACATCGCTGATGAGTTTGTTCACGTAGAATCCGCCAATGGAATCGAGAAGCCACCATTCCTCGAAGCGTGCGGCTTTGTAGGTGAACTTGTATGTGCTTGCCGAATCATCCTGCCCTTTCGTGAATTCTGCATCACGCGCTCGGGCGTGTTTGAAATGCCGTTCATGGAAACGTTGAGGGCGCCTATTTTTATTTATGAAGTTTTCGGTTTGTTCGTTGTCGTCCAATTCATCGAACAGTTCGAGATATTGATTAGTATCCATTTTTAACCACAGATGAAAGTAATGAAAGAGATACGACTATAAGCGGTTAAAAGAAAAACCGCAGGTGAGCGCGCCTGCGGTTGCAAGTAAAGCAAAGGGATAGGCAGTTATGCCACACCGACAGGAGGCGCGTTCAAGACTTGGGTCGTGGTTTTCAAGCTGGCTTTCATGGCAACGCGCCTCCTTTCAAGGTGGAACAAGATGATGAGAGTGTATCACTACGAGTTTTAGGCGTCAAGATATGTTTCGTCATTGCGAGGAGGGTTGAGACGCGAAAGCGTCGAAATCCCGACGAAGCAATCTCCACCGCCGTATTGGGGATTGCCTGGCCCGCTCAGTGGGCTCGCAATGACGGACTCTACGATCCGCCCCTACAAGATCATATAATCTTCCTCTTGCTCTCGAACACAGGCTCATTCTCCAAAATCCTCTGTGGTGAAAAAATGGATAGGTCAAGGCTTGGCGTCTTTCCCAACATCAATTCCGCGATATACCTCCCCACCGCGTGGCATTGTTGAAACCCGTGACCTGAAAATCCGTTTGCAAGAAAGAATCCTTTCACTTGGCCTGATTCGCCTAGGATTGCATTTCCGTCCAACGTATTGACCTCGTAAAGCCCTGCCCAGCCGCGCAGGATTTTGAGGCGATCAAATTCAGGAATGTATTCCACCAGTTCGGGCCAGACACGCTCCTCAAATGTTTTTCGTTCCCAGGTGAAGTCATCTGTGCCGATGTAATCGTCGGGAAACGATTTGCCAACCATGAACAGTCCTTTGCCTTCGTGAATGACGTATAGACCCGAGGGTAAGAACAGCACAGGTAGAACCGCCTCACTGTGATGGTTAGTTTCAACAATAGTGACCTGGCGCTTTGTTGGCACGACTGGTAAATCGACTCCAACGGATTTGGCAGTGGGCGCCGCCCACGCGCCCGCGGCGTTCATCACAATATTGCTGTTCAGAATTTCACCGGAAGACAATTGGATACCCGTAACCTGATTTCCCTTTTTCAAAACTTCGATAACTTCTGCATGAATATATTTAGCGCCGAGGGCGATCACTTTCTTTCGATATCCTGTCAGCACCGCCATCGGTGCCATTGTCCCGTCATGCGGACCGAATGTACCCGCCACGCACCCCTTCAAATTGAAAGGTGGAAAATATTTTTGCACGCCTTCGGGTGTCAACCACTCGACTTCACAACCCAGCGATCTTTGCAGAAGCATCCCTTCGTGAGATTCGTCGCGGGTTGCTTCGTCTAACACGAACAGGTTTCCCTGCTGACGAAACGCGGGATCAGGCTTTTCACCGTCCACAGCCATGTCGTCAGCGAAGGTCTTGAGAACTTCAAGCCCATACTGCGAAATCTGGATATTCTCTTTGACGTTGAATTGAATTCGCGTGTTTCCATCCGAAAGCGGTGTGGATGCGCGTTCATACGTCGGGTCTTTTTCGAGGATGGCGACCTGCAACTTGGGATCGAATCTCAGCAAATAATATGCAGTGGCACATCCCATCACACCTCCGCCGATGATGATTACATCGAAGTTGTTGGTCAGCATAAAATCTACACCGAACGAGTGATCCCGCCATCCACGCGGATGTTTTGTCCAGTGATGTAACCAGCATCAGTCGACAGCAGGAAGCGAACGGTTTTTGCTATCTCCTCCACGGTGCCATAACGCCTCATTGGAATCCGCTGCCTACGCTCCTCGGTTTCTTCCAAACTGTTGATGAACCCCGGCAGGACGTTGTTCATGCGGATGCCCTGCGCCGCATATTGATCGCTGTACATCTTTGCGAAATTTGCCAATCCGGCACGGATCACTCCCGACACCGGAAATGCGGCGTCCGGCTCGAAAATCGGACAGGTTGAGATGTTGACGACTCCGCCGCCGCCCTGCCTGACCATGATCGGCGTGACCAGCCGCATCATACGCACGACGTTAAGCAACAACATATCCAAGCCCTTATGCCAATCGGAATCCGGGATTTCAAGGATCGGACCCTTCGGCGGATGCCCGGTGTGATTGACTACCGCGTCGATTCTGCCGAAGCGTTCCATCGTCAGGTTGACGAGTTTTTCCAGGTCAGCGGGTTCGGTGACGGAACCGGTCACGCCAACCCCATCCAGTTCGTTTGACAACGCCTCCGCCCCACCGGACGGCGACATCAAGGCAAGATCGTAGCCTGCACTTGCGAGCTCTATTGCAATTGCCGCGCCGATGCCTTTCCCGGCGGCGGTGACGATGGCGGTATTCTTCTGTGTCATTTCGGATTCTCCATGATGGCTGTGACTTCAATTTCGATCTCGCATCCCTCACGGACGGTGCGATTGATCTCCAATAACGTACTGACCGGTTTAATATCGCTCAAATACTCATTCCGCACTGCGGAAACCTGTGGGAATTTCGTAATGTCGGTGACAAAGATCTGCACCTTGACCACATCCTCCAACGCGGCTCCCGCTTCGCCGAGTATCCGTTTGATATTCTCGAAGATGTAGCGCGTTTGCGCGCCGAAGTCACCCGGCGCGACGGGATTACCTTCTGCGTCCATTGCGAGTTGGCCCGAGACGAAAACCAAGGCCTTGTCTCCAAGGTCAACTTTCAACCCCTGTGAGTACGCGCCGACGGTTTTGGTGAAGTTAGCGGGATTAATACGGGTTTTCAATGATGGCCTCCTCGTCATTTCGGCAATATGCCATCGAACAATCCATCAACGCGCTGCTGATGGAAATAGCGAAGCGGGTCAAACATCATTCGTTCTTCTTCTCCCACTCCGCAATAAACTCATCCCCTTTCCTCATCAACTCCTCGTGGTCTTCCGGCGCGGGTAAATCCTTCAGGAACTCAATCGAATAATCCTTCAGCCACTTCTGGGCATGAGGCTTGCCTGCCTCTATCCACTTTTCCATGCTCCAGCGCGGGAAGATGCGACTGACGTAATATCCGTCCTTGTAGCGCTTCAACGTTGTCGGCGCTGAGACGAAGCCCTTACCGGGTCCCACGGCGTGGATTTCATCCAAGCCGACGTTCGCCTCATCAAGTTGAAATCCAGAAGAGAAGCGCAGGGCTTGGTCAATCAATTCATGGCAATAGATGAACGTTAGGGGCGAGACGGCTTTCGATCCCAACGTATCGCCAACAAACGGCGCGATACCACCTTTCATCGTCAGGGTCATCATCAAGGTGTTCATCCAATACGTTTCCGCGGCGAGCAAGTCCATGCCCCAGCCCGTGCCGCTCCCAGATGTTCCGCAATGCGGGATGCCGTAATGCGACATCATCTCCGCGCAGGCGAGGCTATCCAAAATACTTTGCGGGTCATAAAAGTTCAACAGCGTTTTCATATCAAGGTAGACCGGCAACATACCGAGGAACATCGGCGCGCCTTCTTTATATAACTGCCCGATAACCAAACCCGCGAGCAACTCTGCCATCAAAACAGCGATCGTCCCCGCAGGTGTGATCGGCGTGGTCGCGCCCGATAAACTGTAGTTGGAAATAATGACGGGCAGACCACGCTCGATAGCGATCTTCATTTTGTCTACGGTGCCCTCGTTCATCACCAACGGAGAGACTGGGTTGAAATACGGAATGATGAACGGCTTATCGCCGAGGTCTCGTCCGTGAAGGGTTTCGAACATACGCATTACATCGTCAAATTTATGTTCGTCCGAACACAGCAACACCATAGGCTTCGTACCATTTGCAAAATGCTCGAGCGAACCGATCAGGTCAGTTAGATAATCGGGAACATCACGGCAAATGCCGATCGTCGAGACCATGTCATACAGCGGCAATTTATTACCCACCCGCACCATATCCTGCATGTGTTTGCGCTGAAACTCCACAGGCGTATCGGTCTCTGGCTCCTGATAAAACAACGCGGTGACTCCGATTCCGAATCGCGTTCGATCTTCTTCGCCCCCGATTGGGAATTGCGAATTCCCGCGTCGATCATAGATCTGGATTCTGCGCGGCGCGGCTTTGATCGCCCATTCGACGAGTTCTGCGGGTATCCGCACGGTTCTTCCCTCGACATTTGAACTGCCTACCCTTTTCTTCAACATTTCCACCGCCGACGGCGAGTCCACGCGCACGCCCGTTGTTGCCAGTAATTTCAAAGTGTAATGATGAATCTCCTGCTTCTGGTCTTCTGTCAGCATCTTCATCTGTGGTCGGACATTGTTCATTCGCGGCTACTCCTCATGGCTGATAATTTTATCCGCTATTTTTTACATTTCGGTCGAAAAAGTTAAGTACTCGGATCATAAAGTCAAACCACGGCTGACCGACGAACGAGTGCCTCTCGCCTTCATAACGAAAGAGTTCCACCTCTTTGCCGGCGTCGAGCAACGCTTCATTCAGTCTGATCGACCACTCAGGCGGCGTGCCGCTGTAATCGAGACCGTCGTTTGCGCCATAGTGGATTTGAACCGGTGCGGCGATGGAATCAAGGTGATAGAGCGGCGACACGCTTCTCATCAACTCAGAATCGCTTGGCGCGAAATGGAATACGTTCAGCAACTCGTTGGACAATTCCAGCGGCACGATATCAGAAGAATTGCATCCGATGATCTGCTCGCCCGCCGCGATATCGCCGAGACAACCGTTTCCCCAGCGTGCAATGATTTCGGCGTGATCCGCGCTGACGGTGGAATAAAGCACGGCGGCTCTGACGGTGGTCGAGTAGTCCCGCTGATCTTCGCGGGACGTATCGAGACCACCTAATATTGCCAGAACTTTCATCGTCACTCCCCCACCCATGCTGTGACCCCACACGCCGACGCGCATTGCGTCCGCTTGCGGAATGGACGGAATCGCATAGAGCAGGTTGATCACGTCAATTGCCAAGCCAGAATAGAAGAGACTCTCGCCGACATCCGACCCGCCCCAACTGCGGTAATCGGAGGCGATGGTGATATATCCGTGCTCAGCAAGGAACGCCGACGAGCGATCCGTGCCGTCGCCGGAGTTGTAGACGCTCCGCGCATAGAATCCGTGATTCATCACGATGACCGGAAAGGGTCCTGCTCCATTTGGAATCTGCATTACACCGGTGATTGTCAGCTCGTCGCTGGGATAGTCAATCAAGTACGCGATGTATTTATCGGTTTCGGTCAGTGTTTCGATAATGCGAATATCCCCGCTTTGATAGTCGTGCTGGCGGAGTCCTTCAATGGTGTATGGATAGATTAATTCCTTGGTAGTTGGGGTCGCAGATGGCACCAGCCCTTTGGTTGGAAAAGGTGAAGGCGTGACAGTTTCTACAAGGATATTTGGAGGCGGGAGGGTTTGGGCTGGAACTGTTTGAAGAGACTGACAAGCGGCGAGGAAGAACAATAAAAAATAGAAGCGCCGATTCACAAAACGATTGTATCATTCACCTCAACCATTCTTTTTCAGTTCGCCTTCGAATCTTGCGAAGTTTTTTATATCCCTTCTGTTTGTTCAAAGAATTTGCCCTCTTATCGAACTTGAACAAATGACGAAACAATCCTTCCAATTCTTCAACTTCAGTTTCTACAATATTGTCCCAAACCTCGAAGACCGAAAAATGTGTCCAAAGCCCGCTTTTATGTCGTTTGTGAGATTGCAAACGCCCTTTTATACCTGTTTTTGCGCCTCTAGCCATGCCGACATAAACCAAATCATAATTTCTTCGATTTTTTGACCGTTTGTAAAGAGCATATATTCCTCGCGTCCTAATAGGAACAATATCAATTTCGTTAATCGACTTGTATTCCAGTGCATTCTTGATAAGACGAAGTTCACTTTTTGCCATTTTCAACCTCGATAGAATTTCAAGGGTTGCAGAAAATTTTACTCCTGAAATCCTATCTTATACAACTGACAATACACAATCTTGTCTTCACTCGTGATGGTCGAAAGAAAATATGCGATCAAGTCGCATCGTCTCATGGCAAGGCAAAATGAGGGTGGTATAATGCCCGTGCTTCAATCCTGAACAACTCGAAGGGACACATGAAACTTCACGAGTACCAGTCGAAAGCCATTTTCTCAAAATATGGAATTCCGATCCCGAAGGGACGGATAGCGGCTACCGCAGTCGAGGCGAAACACATCGCCGAAGAACTGGGGGGCCGCGTTGTTATTAAATCGCAAGTGCTGGTCGGCGGGCGTGGCAAGGCAGGTGGAATCAAAGTTGCCAAGAGCGCGGCGGAAGCCGAGCAACTCGCACAGCAGATCCTTACCATGGAAATCAAGGGTTTGCCGGTGCGCAAAGTGTTGGTGGATGAAGCCGCCGCCATCGAACATGAAATCTACTTCTCCATCACGAACGACCGCGCCGCAAAAAAACCGGTCATGATCGCCTCCGCGGAGGGCGGCGTGGACATCGAAGAAGTCGCCGCGACCACGCCTGAAAAGATCATCAAGGCTCATATTGATCCCCTCTTGGGATTGCGTGATTATCAATCTCGCGACATTGCCGCGTCTATTGACCTGCCGCGCGAACAATGGCGCGATTTCAGCAGAATCGCGGCAGGATTGTGGCAGGCATATCTCGAGACCGATGCCACGCTGGCAGAGATCAATCCGCTGGTTATAACGAAAGACAAGCGGCTCGTCGCGCTCGACGGCAAGATGATGATTGACGACAACGCGTTGTTCCGCCACATGGATCTCAACGAGATGCGCGACATCGATGAAGAAGCCCCCGCTGAAACCGAAGCGCGCAAGTATGGACTTTCCTACATAAAACTCGATGGAAACATCGGTTGCATGGTCAATGGTGCAGGGCTGGCAATGACCAGCATGGACATCGTCAAGCTGTTCGGCGGCGAACCAGCCAACTTTTTGGATATCGGCGGCGGCGCGGGGTCAGACAAAGTGGCGGCGGCGATGCGGATCATCCTATCCGACTCGAACGTAAAAGCGGTTCTCTTCAATATTTTCGGCGGCATCACCCGTTGCGACGAAGTCGCCCGTGGGATTTTGGTCGCGATGGATGAAGTCAAACCGAAAGTGCCAATGGTGGTGCGGCTCGTAGGCACAAATGCGGAAGAGGGACGCAAACTGCTCGAAAACGCAAAAATGATCACCGCAGAGACTCTCGCAGACGCAGCGAAGAAAGCCTTGCAGGCGGCGAAGGGATAACGAATCAGACCTCACAGGTCTCGTAGACCTGAGGTCTTTGACGAGGAAAATCAATGAGCATTCTTATCAACAAAAATACCCGCCTGCTCGTGCAAGGCATCACCGGCAACGAGGGACTCTTCCACACAACTCAAATGGTTGCGTACGGCACGAACGTGGTCGCAGGTGTGACGCCCGGCAAGGGCGGTGAATGGGTATTAGATGGAAAACTCCCGGTCTTCGATTCGGTAAAACTGGCGAAAGACGCGACCGATGCAAATTGCGCGGTGATCTTCGTCCCGGCGCGGTTCGCCCCCGACGCGATGTTCGAAGCCGCGGATGCCGGCATCCCGCTCATCGTCTGCATCACCGAAGGCGTTGCCGTACAGGACATGATGCGCGTGCGGAACTATCTCGACCAGAAAAATGTCCGCTTGGTAGGACCTAACTGCCCCGGCATGCTGACCCCTGGCGAATCGAAAGTGGGCATCATCCCCGGCAATATCGCCATCCCCGGTAACATCGGCGTTGTGTCGCGCTCCGGCACATTGACGTACGAAGTGCTCTACGCGCTGAAGTTAGTCGGTATGGGCGCTTCCACATGCGTGGGCATTGGCGGCGACCCGGTGAACGGGACGAACTTCATTGACGTGCTGGAAATGTTCGAGCATGATCCGCACACGGAAAAGGTCGTGCTGATCGGCGAGATCGGCGGCACGGATGAAGACAAAGCCGCACAGTTCATTGCAACGAAGATGACCAAGCCCGTTGTTTCGTTCATCGCCGGGCAGACCGCTCCTCCCGGCAAACGCATGGGTCATGCCGGAGCGATCATCGAAGGCGGCGCGGGAAGCGCCGCAGATAAAGTGAAAGCCCTCGAAGCCGCGGGCGTGAAAGTTGCAAAACATCCGGAAGAGATTCCGTCGTTATTGAAATAAGTACCGGGATTCGCGACCCGCCCTCCCACCACAAACCATTAAACACGTAGAGCCGCCTCGAAAAGGGCGGCTCTACGGTTATAATCGCCACAACGGATTTACTTGTGCGCGTCGATGTATGTGACGGCGTCGCCAACGGTGGTGATTTTCTGCGCCGCTTCGTCCGAAATCTCGGCTCCGAACTTGTCTTCGAACGCCATGATCAATTCCACTAAGTCCAGCGAATCAGCCTCAAGGTCCTCGCGAAAACGTGCCTCAGGCGTGATCTTTCCTTCGTCCGCGCCCAGCAAATCCTTGATAATCGCCTTTACATCGTTGAATGTGTCAGACATGCCTACCTCCTCAAAGAATTTCTCCAATTGTACTAGGTATTCCAAACACAGGAACACTGCCTTATGACAAAAGTTGCGCCGATAGACCAGCGGAAAGCAGACCACATCAAAATCAACCTCGAGCAGGATGTCCGTTCTGCGCTGACCACAGGACTGGAGAACTATCACTTCATACACGAAGCATTGCCCGAGTTAGACTTAAATCGCCTCGATACCACGGTACGGCTGTTCGGCAAACTCTTAGCGGCTCCCACCCTCATCTCTTCGATGACCGGCGGGACAGCCGAAGCCGAGACCATCAACCTTCGTCTCGCCGAAGCCGCGCAGGAGATGAAGATCGCGATGGGAGTCGGAAGTCAACGCGCCGCGATTGAACACCCTGAACAAGAGAAAACATTTCAAGTCCGCCGCGTTGCAAAGGATATCTTGTTGTTCGCTAACTTAGGCGCAGTACAACTCAACTACGGCTATGGCATTGACGAGTGCCGCAAAGCTGTGGATATGATTCAAGCCGACGCGCTAATTCTTCATTTGAATCCATTACAAGAAGCCGTGCAAGATGCAGGTGACACAAACTTTGAGGGTCTTGCAAAGAAGATCGAAGCAGTATGCAAGAAGATCGAAGTACCCGTCATTGCAAAAGAAGTAGGTTGGGGAATCTCTGAAAGAACAGCTAAGCTGTTAGCCGATTGTGGAGTTTCAGCCATAGACGTGGCAGGTGCAGGCGGGACGAGTTGGTCACAAGTAGAAATGCACCGCGCGCCGGACGAGTCCACACGCCAGCTGGCGGCGACGTTCGTTGGCTGGGGAATCCCAACTGCTAATTCGATCTTGAATGTCAAGAAAGCCGTTCCTGAAATGACGATCTTCGCCAGCGGCGGACTCAAAGACGGACTCGACATCGCAAAGTGTATCGCCCTCGGTGCGACGTTAGGTGGCATGGCAGGTCAATTTTTGAAAGCCGCTGCGGTTTCGACGGAAAATGTTGTTGAAGTAATGAGGTTAACGAAGAAGCAGATTGACGTGACAATGTTCGCTTGTGGTGCTGAAAAATTGGAAGATTTGAGGCGCGCTCACTTAGTGACTCAAAATCTGTGACAGGAACAACTTTGTTCTATCTTCCTTGGGGTGATTGAATATCTGCTCAGGCGTTCCCTGTTCTACAATTTCTCCCTTGTCGAAGAAAATCATCCGATCAGCAACCGCGCGGGCAAAGCCCATTTCGTGCGTCACCGCGAGAATGGTCATGCCTGATTTAGCCAGTTCGACCATCACATCCAATACTTCCTTGATCATCTCGGGGTCAAGCGCGGAAGTCGGCTCGTCGAACATCATGATCTTCGGCTGCATGGCGAGCGAGCGGGCGATTGCCACACGTTGTTGTTGCCCGCCGGAAAGTTGACCGGGATATTTGTGTGCCTGCTCGGGTATCCCTACACGCTCGAGCAACTCCATTCCCGCCCGCTCGGCTTTATCCTTGGGCCATTTCCTTACCCAGATCGGCGCAAGAGTGATGTTCTGCATCACGGTCAGGTGCGGAAATAAATTGAACTGCTGAAACACCATGCCGGTCTCCATGCGAATCGCTTCGATGTTCCGCACATCGTGCGTCAACTCGATGCCATCCACAAAGATTTGTCCGCGCTGGTGGTCCTCAAGACGATTGATCGTACGAATGAAGGTGGATTTCCCTGAACCCGAGGGACCAAAGATGACAATCACTTCCCCTTTGTTCACCTCCATCGAAACTCCCTTCAAGGCTTGAAAATTCCCATACCATTTGTGAATATCCTTGCAAAGGATGATCGGTGTGTTTTGATCTTTAGCGGTCATAAAATCTCCTCTTTCTGCGCTCTCAACGCTCCCCCACGCCAAGTGCCTTCTCTATTTGCTGGCTGGCATATGACATAAAATAACTGAACACCCAAAATACTGCGGCAATAAACACATACACTTCACCTTGCAGACGCACAAACTCCGGGTCGATGCTCAAAATGGACTTTCCGATTCCCAGCAAGTCGTTGATCCCAACGATGACCACAAGGGTGGTGTCTTTGAACAAGGAAATAAACTGCCCAACGATCGAGGGGATCACCGCCCGCAAAGCCTGCGGAAGTACGATAAGCGCCGTGACTTGAAAGTTGGTCAAGCCCAAACTACGCGCGGCTTCGATCTGTCCGGAAGGAACGGCTTGCAACCCGCCACGCACGTTTTCAGCCATGTACGCGGCGCTGAAGACAGTCATTGCCATCAGGGCGCGCAGAAGGCGGTCAATCCTCGATTCGACTGGAAGGAACAACGCGAGGATGATCGAAAACATGAACAAGATCGTGATCAGCGGAACCCCGCGAATCGTTTCGATGAACAATATCGAAACCACCTTCACCACCGGCAGATCTGACCTGCGTCCGAGCGCTAGGAGTATTCCAATCGGGAAAGACAGTACGATACCGCCCGCCGCAAGGATCAGGGTGACGATCATTCCGCCCCAGACAGTTGTTTCTACCCGCGGAAGAACATCATTACCTGTAAAGCCGGGCAAAATGACGAGAACTACCAATGCCGAGACAATCATCCAGAGTAATGCAACGTGTTGCCCGCGAATGCGAGTCTTCCGTACGAGCATATAGCCCAGATAAATTAGTAACGGGTTCGCAAGAACCGCCAATCGAACTTCCGTCGTAAGCGTCTCGGAAGCCAGTGGAAACAGAGCCAACACCGCCAGCAGGATGCCAAGAAAAATGGCAAAGGCTTTGACAAATTTTTCCCACACTCCCCACGACATCCCAATCAGCAGTGTAAAGAGCCAAAGACTCAAGCCAGTGCGCCACAACTGATCTCGCGGATATTGCCCGACAAGATAGAGCAACGGATACTCTTTGACGGGGCGCCAATCGGCGGTGACCAGAATCCACGTGCCTGCCTGAACCAGCGAAAAGTAAATGATTGTCAACGATACGATGGTCAATATGGAACTGAACCAATTGCTGAACAGGTTTCTTCGCATCCAGTCCAAGAGACCGGGTGGGCTAGGAGGGGCAAGCACATTCGTCTGGGAAGCCATGCTATCGCTCCACCAATTGAATGCGACGATTGTAAAAATTCAATATGAAGGAAGTGAAGAGGCTGAGAGCAAGATAGGTTGCCATCACCATGATGAACACCGGCACCGCGCGACCAGCCTGATTAATCGTCACTTTTCCCACTGCAAAGAGGTCTTGATAACCGATCGCCAATGCGAGGCTCGAATTCTTCGTGAGGTTTAGGTATTGACTGATCAGCGGCGGGACGATCACCCGCATCGCTTGCGGGATGACGACGAATCCCAGGACATATGAATTCTTCAGTCCGAGCGCTTTGGCGGCTTCCGTCTGTCCACGGTTGACCGCTTGAATCCCTGAGCGGATGACCTCCGCAATGAATGCCGCGGTGTAAGTTGTCAAGCCCACCAGCATCGCCGCGAATTCCGGGGTGAGGCGTAAACCGCCGGAGAAGTTGAAGCCTTCGAGGCTCGGGACGTCCACCCACAGCGGCGATCCACCTGCGGCGAACCAACCGATAATCGGAAAGACGAACAGGGCACCCAGGCTAATGGATATAAAGTGTGTTTCTTTGCCAGTCCGCTCACGGACGCGCGTTAGCACAATCCAGGAAATTATTGCGATAATGATTCCTGCGACGATAAGTGCAAGAAAAATTCCGCCCGTCTCAGTCAATCGGGGCCAGGAAAGGTACAAACCTCTCAAATTAAGATAAATCGGACCCGGCAATTCGATGCTTTCTTTCACGGGCGGCAACCGATTGAACACGGCGAAATACCAAAGAAAAAGCAATACCAAAAGTGGGATGTTTCGATGGAACTCGATGTAGGCGAGCGCGATCTTGCTGAACAACCAGTTCGAGGATAGGCGCGCCAATCCCACAATGAAGCCGAGTACAGTTGCGAGAAATATTCCGATGGCGGATACGTTCAACGTGTTCAGCACACCGACCAAGAATGCCCGTCCATAGGACATGGTCGGATCGTAATCGATTATGGATTCGGAGATGGGAAACCCGGCGGGCTCGCTCAAAAACCGATAGGACAACGAAATGCCCCGCTGTTGGGTCAACTCAATGAAATTTGAGAACACCCAGTAGAAAAAGCCCAGCAAAATAACTGAAGAAACGATCTGCGCTGTGGCCTTTAACAAGCGCTCATCGCGCCAGAGCGGAATCCTTTGCCGAGTTTGCGAAGTAACAGTCATGCTTAAGTCAAAATTGAAATACATGCAAGCCCGTTGGGCTTGCATGTATTTCTTCATTATCTTTCGGGTTATTTAATCGCAGGGGCAACGAGCCAGCCGCCGTTGATACCGAGGTCGTTGGGTCCACGGTCTAACTGGAATACACCAGAGGCGCCGAAATAGCGATCATAGATCTCGCCATAGTTGCCGACCGCTGTGATGGCGCGAGCCAGCGCATCCGCCTCAAGGCCAAGTTGGACATAGCCCCAGTCCGCTTCTGCACCAAGCAGAGTACGGATGTCTCCGTTCGGGCTGGACTTCATCTCTTCGACATTCGAGGAGGTGATACCAAATTCCTCAGCGGCAATGAGCGACCACATCACGGTCTTGACAATATCCAACCACTGATCGTCGCCGGTCGGCACTGCAGGTGTTAGATATTCTTTCGAGATGGTAAAGTCCAAAAGCTTGTGAGCCGAGGGATCCTGCAAGCCCACGCGAATAGCAGCCAATTGCGAAGCATCGCTTGTTGCTGCGTCACAGCGGCCTTCATCGTAGGCGCTATACACCGATTGTGTATCCTCAAATGTGACGGATTCGAACGCCAGGCCGGCATCGGCAAAGGCAGATGCCAGGTTCGCCTCGGTCGTGGTGCCGGTGGTCACGCAGATTGTTGCACCATCCATATCCTCGAGTGTTTCGATCCCGCTGTCATTGCGGACGATGAATGTCTGACCGTCATAGAACATGGTGACCGTAAAGTTGCCCCACTCAGCGTCGCGCTTGGTATTCCACGTCACATTTCGTGAGAGCAGATCAACCTCACCGGTCTGCAGGGCTGGTCCGCGGTCGGCGGCCGTCAACGGAACGATCTCAACCGCGGTCGGATCCCCCAACACAGCCGCGGCAACCGCCCGGCACAGGTCAATGTCGAAACCCACGTTGTTTCCGTTGTCATCGAGGAAACCGAAGCCCAAAAGATCGGTGCGACCTCCACAAACGAGCGTGCCGCGTTCTTGCACGCGCGCAAGGATAGTCCCATAACCTTGAGGCTGGGTAACCACGGTTTCACCCGGTACCTCTACGACCACGGTCTCGACTACAGTTACCGGATCGCCTGAAGGCGCGGGGCTTGCCCCGCCGCAAGCAGCCAGCACGAGGCTGGCGATGATCATGATCCCCATAAGTGTAAATAGTTTACGCATTTCTCCTCCTTTGAGAAATATTTTGTTTAGTGATATACGTCAAGTGATTTTGTATTCTAAGAGACTGAGCTATCGAACCTCCTTTCGTATATAAGGTTTGTAATTCATTTTCAGAAAAAAATCAAGTTAATTGCATTGTTTCTACCGTAGAGCGGATGGAAAATCGACTGTATAATTCAGGCCGGTTACACAACCCTGCCACGAGGTAGCCAATGGAGCTCCAGCCGATTCTCAAACGCATTCCGCAATTCGCCTCCGCTAAATCGCTCGAAGTCACTGAGTTGACGGGCGGAATCACAAACAAAAATTATAAGATCAACGCAGATGGTGAAGCATTTGTTTTACGGATGGGCGGGAACGAGACCAGACATCTCGGCATTGATCGTAAGATCGAATACGAGTGCAATCTACTTGCTTCACAGATTGGAATTGCCCCCGAACCGATGTTTTTCCTTGAACCCGAAGGCTACATTGTGGCGCGATTTCTTTCCGGCAAAGGAATGCCGGCTGATGAAATTGGCTCGGAGGCAAATATTGGGCGCGTGGTTGAGTCTATGAAGGCATATCACGCCATCCAAAAATTCCCCGGCTTTTTCTCTCCGTTCCGCGTGGCAGAGGAATATCGCAAGACGGCGCAGAGTTACAACGTTAAATTGCCAGATAAGATGGACTGGTATCTGGAGAAATCTGCTGAAATCGAAAAAGCGATGTACGCGCGCGAGCCTCTAACTCTGCGTCCGTGCCATAATGACCTGCTCAACGGCAACTTTATTGACGACGGCACTCGCATCCGCATTTTGGATTGGGAATACGGCGGCATGGGAGACATTTTCTTTGACCTCGGCAACTTCGCAATACAGCATGAATTCAACGATAAGCAGGATGAATTCTTACTAAAAGTGTACTTTGGGGATCCCAGCGACTCGCAACGCGCGCATCAAAAATTGATGAAGATCATGTCCGACTTACGAGAGGCGATGTGGGCGCAAGTTCAACGCGGCGTATCAAAACTCGAATTTGATTACGAAGCGTATGGGCAGAAATATTTTGAGAGGTTTGAAGCTAGCACGAGGGGAAATGAATATATCAATTGGCTACGCGCTGTGTAGCAACCAGAAAAATTGGAGACGACACTCATGGAACTCCCAACGCACGCACAAGCAGTCATCATTGGTGGAGGAGTTGGCGGGTCAAGTATTGCTTATCATCTGACTCAGATGGGATGGAAAGATGTCGTTGTCATCGAACGGCACGAGTTGACTAGCGGTTCAACGTTTCACTCGGCAGGGCTCGTTGGTCAACTGCGCACCTCATCTAGTCTCACGAAGATGATGCGCTATAGCACAGACTTGTATCGCAAGCTGAAAGACCTCACAAGCGTTGACCCAGGCTGGAACGAGGTCGGCAGTTTGCGAATCTCATCGTCGGATGCGCGGTTGGAAGAACTCAAGCGCGTCGTTGGTTATTCCAAAGCCTTTGGTATGCCACTGGAAATTATTTCACCGAAAGAATGTCAGGATTTATTTCCATTGATGTCGTTGGAGGATGTCAAAGGCGGAGTCCACCTCCCCACCGATGGCCAAATTGACCCAACAGGCTTAACGAACGCGCTCGCGGCAGGAGCGAAAAGTCGCGGGGCGAAGTTCATTACTAATACGCGCGTCACAGGAATCACTGTCAGCGGGAATGAGGTTCGAGGTGTTGTAACAGACAAGGGCGAAGTCCGAAGCGATGTTGTCGTCAACGCAGCAGGTTTATGGGGTAACGACATTGCATCAATGGTCGGTATCACATTGCCTATCATCCCGATGGCGCATCTGTATCTCATCACAAAGCCGGTAAAAAATCAGCCGCAGACCATGCCAACGATGCGCGATCCAGATAACCTCGTCTATTTCCGCGGCAGTGACAGCGGCATGGTCGCGGGCGGATACGAACGTCAGCCCGCGCCGTGGGGACTAGACGGTGTGCCGCAAGATTGGAATTTTAAATTACTCGAACCCGATTGGGAGCGCTTCACGCCGTTGATGGAAAATATTATCAAGCGCGCGCCTTCGATGGAAAGTGTAGAGATCGTACAACTTTTGAATGGCCCTGAAGGCTTCACACCCGATTCAGAATATCTGCTCGGACCAACATCCGTGCGCGGCTTTTGGGTAGCCTGTGCGTTTTGCGCGCACGGCATCGCAGGCGCCGGCGGCATCGGCAAGGCAATGGCGGAATGGATCATTGACGGTCATCCCGAATGGGATATGTGGAAACTCGATGTACGGCGCTTCGGCAATCAATATGCTAGCCAATCGTTCACGTTGTCGCGTACGATTGAGACGTACGGAAAATATTACGACATTCACATGCCGTATGAAGAACGCGAATCAGCGAGACCTTTGCGCGTTTCGCCTGCCTATCACCGCTTGCAGGATTCGGGCGCGGTCTTCGGAGAAAAAGGCGGATGGGAACGTCCGAATTGGTTCACACCTAATGAAAAAGATTCGCGCGCCGCTTCGCTTCCTGCCCTTTCGGGCTGGGCGCTCGACAACTGGTCGCCCGCAATCGCCGCAGAGACTCGCGCCACCCGCGAAGCCGCAGGTTTGTTCGACGAAACATCATTTTCCAAGATCGAAATACAAGGACCGGGCGCCTGCGATTTCCTGCAAAAATTATGCGCCAACGATATCGATAAACCAATAGGCGCGGTGACGTATACGCAGATGCTCAACGCACGCGGCGGCATCGAATGTGACTTCACCGTCTCGCGGCTTGCGCAAGATAGATTCATGATCGTCACAGGGACAGCCTTCGGCACACACGACATGACTCATCTGCGAAGATATATGCCGTTGGATGGAACGGTTTTTATCAACGACATCACATCCGCGCGCTCGTGCTTTGGCTTGTGGGGTCCGCGCGCTCGCGATATTTTGCAGAAGGTGACGCGTGATGATGTTTCGAATGAGGCGTTTCCTTATATGACGGCAAAGCAAATCACGATCGGAAATGTTCCAACGCTGGCATTGCGCGTCACGTATGTCGGCGAACTGGGTTGGGAGTTTTATGCTCCGTCAGAATATGGCGAACAACTATGGGATACGTTGTGGAACGCGGGCCAGTCCCTCGGCATGGTTGCGGCGGGATACAAGGCGATCGAGTCGTTGCGGCTTGAAAAAGGCTACCGCTATTGGAGCGCAGACATCACTCCCGATTACACCCCGTACGAGGCGGGGCTTGGATTTGCTGTCGCGCTGAACAAGAATGTTGATTTCTTTGGCAAACAGTCGCTTCAGAAACAAAAAGCCGAAGGCGTGAAACAGAAGTTGTGCTGCATTGTTCTAGATGACCCGAATACAATTGTGTTCGGAAGCGAACCGATTCGCCACGAAGGGAAGGTCGTTGGCTGGGTCACATCGGGCGGATATGGGTATTCTATTAATATGAGCATCGCATACACCTACCTTCCCAACGAACACGCCAAGCCGGGCACACGCGTCACTGTAGAATGCTTTGGAGTCGAGATTCAGGCGGAGGTGCAGAAAGAGCCGCTTTACGATCCCAAGGGAGAAAAAATTAAAGCGTAATTACTACCACCATGACTGCGATCATCTTCGATTTTGGTAACGTGTTGCTCGAATGGAACCCATGGCATGTATATCGGCGTCACTTCAACAGCGAAGAAGCGATGGCAGAGTTTTTCCATGAAGTTGATTTTGCTGGGTGGAATGCCAGACAGGACCGAGGACGCACCTTCGAGGAAGGTGTCGCGGATCATTCGCGGATGTTTCCACAATACGCCCACCTGTTTCAGGCATATCACGACCATTGGAGGGATTCCATCGGAAGTGTAATCGCGGGAACAGTTGACATTGTAAAACGCCTAAAACAGAAAGACTACCCGCTCTATGGATTGAGTAATTGGTCGGCGGAAACATTTCCGTTTGCGCGCGAGACGTATGATTTTTTCGATCTGTTCGATGACATGGTGATTTCGGCAGACGTCGGGTTTGTGAAGCCAGAACCCGAGATATTCGAGATCATCCTAAATAAGATCGGAACGCCGGCGCATGAATGCTTGTTCATTGACGATTCTCTTGCAAACGTCCGTCAGGCAAATCAGATGGGATTTGTTACAATCCATTTCACATCACCGGAGCAACTCGAAGACGACCTAACTCGGATGGGAATTCTTTAACGTATGGACACCAAATCGCTTCTTCCCCACATCGAACTGGAACTCCAGCGTCAGGTTTCGCGCCTTGACGCGCCGCGCACAAAACCTTTCCACGAGATGCTCACCTATCACATGGGTTGGACAGGAGAAAGCGCAGGTTCTGAAGCCACAGGGAAACGAATCCGCCCGACTTTGGTTTTGCTCACATCGGCTTCGTGTGGTGCCGACTGGAAACCCACGCTCCCAGCCGCCGCGGCAATCGAGCTGGTTCACAACTTTTCCCTCGTACATGATGACATTCAGGATAACTCCCCCAGGCGTCGCGGACGCGACACAGCATGGGTGAAATGGGGTTCGCCGATGGCGATCAACGTAGGCGATGCGTTATTTGTCATCTCAAGCCAGGCGATCATGGATTTGAAGAATGACTTTCCTGCCGAGGTCGTAGTGCGAGCTGCAGAGATTCTGCACAACACTTGCCTTGATCTCACGCGGGGTCAGTATCTCGACATGTCATATGAAGAACGAAGCGATTTAGGCGTAGAGGATTACTGGCACATGATCTCCGGGAAGACAGCCGCGCTGATCTCTGCCTGTTGTCATCTAGGTGCGCTACTCGGCGGGGCAGACGAAGAGAAGCAAGAAGCATATCGTTCCTTTGGTCATTATCTCGGACTGGCGTTTCAAGTGCAGGACGATATTCTTGGAATTTGGGGCGACGAGAAAGTGACTGGCAAATCTGTAGCGAGCGATCTTGTGGAGGGAAAAAATTCACTGCCGGTGCTGGCAGGGTTGGACAAGAAAGGGAAGTTTGCAGAGCGTTGGTCACAGGGACCGATCGCGCAGGAGGAGGTGGGAGAAGTTGCACGGCTGTTGGCAAGCGAAGGAGGCCTGCTTACCGCACAAGAAGCCGCTAAACAGATGACTGATCTCGCGTTGAGGAGCCTTGAAGAGGCTGAGCCGCAAGGCGAAGCCGGTGACGCACTGTTCGGGTTGACAAAACGTCTACTAGGGCGCGAGCAGTGATCCCATCGAGGTGAAGCGGGTTTCATCTACATTGACACAACGGATTCGGATGGCTATAATTTTGAAAGTCCAGCGGGTGTAGTTCAGTGGTAGAACGCATGCTTCCCAAGCATGATATCGTGGGTTCGAGTCCCATCACCCGCTCTAATCCGCAGGCTCGCTGCGCTGACGTCGAGGAGAGACTCTCCTCGACGTTTTTGTTTGGGATTTTGTAAGGTTGCTGTCATGCCATCCCCCGAAGGTAGTATGTAGAATCGACTATAGGCGATTTTGGCATGATGCAGAATGAAAAAGGAATGATCTTGTACGTGGAGGATAATCCCGAAAATCGGATGCTTGTCCGCCGCGTTCTGATCGCGGAAAAGTACGCGCTGATGGAAGCAAACAATGCCGGGCAGGCTCTCGAAATTTTGCAAGGGAGCCATCCTGATTTGATTTTGATGGACATCAACATGCCTGATATGGACGGGTACACGCTCACCGCGCGGATCAAATCCATGTCTGGATTCGAGCACGTTCCCATTATTGCCATCACCGCTAACGTGATGCGGGGGGATCGCGAAAAGACTCTGGAAGCGGGGTGTGATGGATACATTCAAAAGCCAATTGACATTGACCAGTTGACGCATGAGATCGAGAAGTTCCTTGTTAGGAGAACCAATGCCTGAAAACATCCTGGATACCCAGCCCATCCGCAAGCCCACCATCCCAAAAGACGCCACCGTATTGGTCGTCGAAGACAATGTTGCCAATTTTGTGCTCATCGCGAGGATGCTTGGCTATCTGGGAATTCATTGCGAATGGAAGACGTCCGGGTACGAGGTCGTGGAGTATGCCGACACACTTTCGCGGCTCGACCTAATCCTGATGGACATCCGCCTTCCCTATGAAGATGGATACGGCGCATTGAAAAAGATTCGCGCCTCGGAGAAACTAAAATCCATACCGATCATCGCGGTCACTGCAGAAGCCAGCACAGATCAGATGAACAAGGCAAAGGATTCTGGCTTTGACGGCTTTCTAGGCAAACCGCTCGACCCCGACAAATTTCCCGACCAGATCCGCCGGATACTGAATGGAGAATCGGTTTGGGAGTTTAGTTAACAATGAACCTCTATGAGTGAAAACAGACCTGAAGGAAACGCGTTCTTTGTTACGGCTTATTTCGTTGCCAACGCAGGTCGCCTGCAACTCGCTCATTTTTCCGATCCGCAGGAGCGAGGGAAGCAGACGGCGACTCCGCGCGTTGACTCGCTGCCAATCCGCGATCTAGAATCGCACTTGAAAAACGGATTGTTGTGGGTGGATGAATCTACTCGATCCGAGCTCCCGGCCACAATAACAACGTATCCGCGGCAATTTGGATGCAAGAACGCGGCCTTCTTGCCAGTGCGGCAAAACGGAAGTCTGCATGGGCTCATAATGCTCGGAGCGCGCGAAGGTCAAAGCCTAAGTAACGATGTGATCGCCGCGGTCCAGCAAACAATCGGGTTTACGGCAAATATCTTCTCGAACCAGTCGGTCATGGAACGAAAAGACGATGACCGGCTCTCCCGCGAAGCGCGCGCCTTGAACATACTTGCATCCAATGCTGTGAACGTCAGTGATTTGCGCTCTTTTTATTCCTCCATTCACGACCAGTTCAGAAATATCGTCGGTGACTACAGCTTCGTAATTGCGTTATATGATGAGCCGACCAACTCGATCAGCATTCCCTATTTATATGAAGACGGACGCTTCTCTTCTCTGGATGCGTTCCCCCTCGGCGAAGGGCTGACCTCCATTTTGATCCGCACGAGAGAACCTCTCCTGCTTGTCGAAGATACCGAGAAACGCGCAATTGCAATGGGCGCCAAGGTTTCGGGCAAGCCTGCAAGATCATGGCTAGGTGTTCCGCTTCTGGCACGAGGTGAGGCAATTGGCGCCGTTATCCTTCAACACCTCGAAAAAGAGCGGGCTTTCACCGACGAGGATTTGAGATTTGCCACTGCAGTAGCCGGGCAGATCTCTGGCACCGTTCACAACATCCGACTCGTACAGGGAAGCCAGCAACTCGCCCTGCAGTTTGAGACTGCGGCGGAAATCGCGCGAGATATCAGCAGTTCTTTGAACCTGGATGAACTGCTGTTGAAGGCTGTAGAGTTGATCCGCTCCCGTTTCAACTTCTATCACGCCTCGGTATTGTTGAAAGACCTGCCCGGGGAATTCGTCGTTGTACGCGAGGCAACGGGCGAAGCCGGCGCGCAACTTAAGCGATCTGGGTTCAAATTGCAGGTGGGATCAAAATCCGTTATTGGTACAGTTGCATATAAGGGTGTATCGCTCGTGGTAAACGACACGGCACGCGACCCGGTGTACATGCCTCATCCTTTACTGCCGGATACAAAATCCGAGGTGGCGATCGCGTTGAAGGTTGGGGATCGCATCTTGGGCGTGCTCGATGTACAAAGCGATCGCTCCTACGCATTCTCAGACGACAACCTGCGCATCTTCCAAATCCTTGCGGATCAACTGGCAATCGCAGTGATCAACACCGAACTATTTGCGGAAACACAGGAACATTTGGCGCAGCACAGGCTGCTACATCACATCACCACCACTGCCGCATCGGGCACCACGCTAGGCGAGGCACTCCAGTCTGCCGTCAACGGATTACAAGTGACCTTGGGTGGCGACCGGGTTTCCATCCTGTTATTGGACCGTGAGAAAAAATCGCTCGAGATTAAAGCCGCGGTCGGGTATGCCGAAGAAATCTATCGCAGATCCATACCAATTGGCAATGGCATCACCGGATGGACCGCCCTCCATCGCCGTCCACTGCGAGTCAATAACGTTTTGCAAGATTCGCGTTATATCGAAGGTAGTCCGAATACCAGATCCGAATTGGCAATTCCCCTGCTCTATCGCGGTGAACTGCTGGGCGTACTAAATGTTGAAAGCGAGCAGTTCTCGGCGTATGCAGAGAACGACGAGGAACTGCTCGGTACTCTCGGCGGAAGCCTCGCCGCCATCATCGCAAATGCGCGCTTGTTGGAACAAATCCGTTCTCAGGCTGAGCGCGAACGCGTAATCTTTGAAATTACGGACAAGATTCGGCGCACGACAGATATGCAGACCATTCTCGCCACAACGGCAAGCGAGTTGACGCGCGCAATTGGCGCCACAGGGGCGCGCATCAAACTTGGAACCAACGCCAAGAGCGAAACTCAGCAGGCGAATGAACGCAATGAATAGGCTTTACGCACTGTTAAGATTTCGCGAGAAGCATGATGGCAGGCAGCTGCTATTTACGCTGGTTGCCGCACAAAGTATTGCCCTGCTCGGTGCGATCCCCGGGGTTTTGTCCATCCTTTTCAATGCTGAATTCAATGAGGCACAGGCAGCGTCACTTTCGTTTGCGACGCCAGTAGCATTCGTGTTGAACTTCGGTATCACGTTGTACATCAGCCTGCGCCTAACCTCGTCGGCGCGAAAAAGATTGGACGAGATCGCCAACCGAACTGCCCGAGTGGATACCGCAGCGGAACTTACCGCATGGCGAGAGATCACCAGCTACACGTTGCGGTTCGGCATCCTAGGGTCACTGGTTGCCTTCGCGTTAATTGTTCTTCCCGCAATCGTTCTGGCGTCCGCGCAAAGCACGACAGTCACGTCGCCGTTCCAGCCGAACTCATTGACTTCGCCTGTTCCCCTCTATGTTTTTCTTGGAGGCTCCGCCGCAATTCTAGGATGGATCATCCTATGCATCTTGCTGACAGAACGATTCGCCCTCCCATTCAGGCTGGTTCTGGTACCTTCTGATTTTGAAACCCAGCGAAAAGGACGCGCCGGCGCGCTGGTGGTCGGCAAGATGCTCGCCCTGATCCTTGCAATGATTACAATCGGCATCCTGCTCATCGCGCCGATCGGCTACCAACAAACTGTTCTCATCCTTTATACCGAAGTTAGTTCCCTCGATGTGTTCAGGGATCTAAGAACTCAGACCATCCTCTTTAGCGCGCTCGCGCTCATCCTTGGGGTAGGTTATTCGTATTTTGTGTCGCGGTCAATTTCTGACCCGGTCCGGGGATTGATCGAAACCTTCGATAAGGTGGAGACCGGGAATCTTTCCGCGCGTGCACCCATCACTGCTACAGACGAACTAGGCCTCGTGACGATGCACTTCAATCGCACAATTGCCCGCCTCGAAGGCTTGCAAAATACGCTCGAACAACAGGTGGCTGAACGCACCCGCCTCCTCGAAGCCTCCATTGAAGTAGGACGCGTTGCATCTTCAAGCCTCGACCCGGACGAGCTATTGGCTCGCGTCATCAATCTCTTTACCGACCGTTTCGGATATTATTTCGCCTCAATATATCTTCTCGACCCCAGCGAAAAGTGGGCGGAAATTCGCGAAGCAACGGGCGAGACGGGAAAACTTCTCAAACAAAATCGCCAGAGACACGAAGTTTCGGGCAGGAACATGGTGGGCAGTGCAATTCGGGAAAAAACTCCCAAGATCGCTCAAATTGCCCAAGAGGAGCGGAACCGCTACCAGAATCCATTACTGCCATATACCCGATCCGAGATTGCCCTGCCCTTACTCGCGGGCGACAGCGCTTTGGGGGCTCTCGATGTTCAGTCCGTAAAAGAAGCAGACTTCCCACCCGAAGTGATACGCACCATGCAAAACATGGCGGGGCATCTGGCGATCGCGCTCGAAAATGCCCGACTCTTTCAAGAGGCGCAGCAGAGCATCCAGGAAATGCGCTCCATACAACAACAATACCTACACGCCGGCTGGAGCGCCCTGTCCAATTCATCGGAAGAAATGGAATATGGTGTTGGGGATGAGCCAGACGCCAGCGCAAGGCAGATCGAAGTTCCTATTTCGCTGAGAGACCAAATCTTAGGACAGATTCAACTTGAAAATCCAGATGTATGGACCCCGGAACAGGAAAACCTTGTGAACGCTGTGGCGGCTCAGGCAGCGGTCGCCCTTGAAAATGCAAGGCTGGTCAGCGAATCGCGGCAGACCGCCTTACGTGAACGTATGATTGCGGAGATCAACTCGAAGATTTGGTCTTCCGCAACGATAGATGGCATTCTTCAAACCGCCGCAAAAGAACTGGGCAGGAGGCTTGACGCCTCCCGTGCCACCATCGAGTTGAAAATAGACGAGAGCAAGTAGGTAATGGAACTTAAACGCTATCCAACGCTTCAAGTCAGGCTTGCCATCGCGTTGTTCTTTCTCGCGACGCTGTTCGTCGCGGGCATCTCCTTTGCCCTATACACGAATTTCACCGCAGAACTACGGAGCAGCCTGCGCCATCGCCTTGAGAACATAGCCGACTTGGCCGGCTTGCAACAAGATGGAGACCTGCTTCGTACGGTCGAAGCACAGGGCGATGAGTCTTTCCAGGAAATTCATGAGCAGAATCTCAAGATCAAATTGTCAGAGCCAGAGTTGATCTTCGTCTACACTATGCGGAAGACCGATGACGGGATCATGTTCGTCGTTGATGCGGGATTACCGGGCGAGCCCGACATCTCCATGTACGGAGATATTTACGAAGAGCCAAGCCAAACCTTGGTGGACAGTTTCGACACGATGACCGGTACGATCGTTGAACCCGAAATCTATGAGGATGAATTCGGCTCATTCTTGTCGGGGTATACGCCCATTTTCGACTCGGAAGGCAATCGCGTGGGAGTGCTGGGCGTGGATATTTCGGCTGAGACAATTCGCGCACAAGAACGGGCATATCGCACACAGATAGTGACGATTGATGTAATTGCCGTGATCTTGATCGTTCTAGCCAGCCTCTTCGCCGCGAACTATCTTGCGAAGCCTATCGTCCAGATGCGAGATGCCACCAATCGAATCAGCACTGGAGAACTCTCTCATCGCATCACTCAAATTCCAGCCACGCGCGAGCTCGCGGAACTCGCCGTGGACTTCAACGCCATGACCACAAATCTAAGCGGATTGATTACGGATCTCGAACATCGAGTGGCAGAGCGAACCGAAGACCTCACGCGCAAAACCGAACAACTTCGCGCGGCTTCCTACATCGCCCGGCAAACTGCCGAAGTCCAGGACCTTCGCCTGCTGCTCGAAACGGTAGTTAACCTTGTAACAGATCAATTCGGCTATTACCACACCGGGATATTCCTCATCAACGAAGCAGGTGATCTCGTGACCTTGCTATCCGCCTCCTCGGAAGGCGGCAGGCGGATGATCGAAAAGGGACATTCGCTAAGAGTCGGAACTCAGGGAATTGTCGGGCATGTCGCTGGGCAGAAAAAGAGTCGTATCGCCCTCGATGTCGGGATGGACGCCGTCTTCTTCAACAACCCCGACTTCCCTCTCACGCGCTCAGAGATCGCCTTGCCGTTGCTTGTGCGTAACAGACTGCTCGGCGTGTTGGATATTCAATCTGACAAACCCGGCGCGTTCTCCGATCAGGATATGGATGTGCTTGAAACACTCGCAGATCAGGTGTCGGTTGCCATCGAAAAAGCACAATTGCGCGACGCGTCGCAGGCGGCGCTCAGCCAACTCGAAGCGCTGACAGCCGTCCGCACGCGCGAAGCGTGGTCGCAGAAACTGAAGGAAAGGGAGCGCGTCGTTACCTACACTCCACTTGGCTTGCGAGCAGAAAAGACATCAAACACTGAGTCAAATGCCCTGATTGTGCCGATCACCCTGCGAGGTGAGCACATCGGAACAATTTCGATTGCGCGAAAAGGCAACTTAGAGTGGAGCAAGCAAGACGAAGAGACGATTCGAGAAGTCGCGACTCAAACTGGCCTGGCAGTCGACAACATCAGGTTGTTGGAGGAAGCAACCCAACGCGCAAGGCAGGAACAAACGGTGGGCGATCTTGCGTTCCGCTTCAGTCAGGCATTGGATATGGATTCTTTGCTTCAAACCGCGGCGCGCGAATTGGGACAACTGCCGGGTATCGAGGAAACCAGCGTATACATCGGCCAGCCCGGTGATCAAGCAGACCTAGCCGGCCCAACGGAGATGCAACAACCAGCGAGGAGGAACGAATCATGATCCTCGTTCGCAGGTTGATCGTTCCCGCGGCAATCATGTTTACAACCTTTCTCGTTGGGCTGTTCATCTATTTCTTTATCAGCCTCCACGAGGCATATGACGCGGCAAAAGAAGGCCATATCACTGCCGTTGGCAATTCGTTCTTTGTTGATATCGAGCATCAGAAGCAAATTGCACTTACATGGGCCACAACGTCCGCAGACAACCCCACGATCCAGGAAGCCTTTGCAACGCGCGACCTTGAACGATTGCGCGAACTGGTTTTACCGGGCTATTCCATGTTGGAGGATACCGGCTCAAATATCACCCAGAACCGCTACTTCCTGCCTGATGGCACAGTATTCTTCAGCGCAAATGCCCTGACGTCGTTCGATGCGTCTCCCAGTCATTCCGTTTCGCTCGCCAATACCCAGCAAGAATCGGTCGCGGGGTTGGAGGTTCAGGATGGCGCTCTTGTAATTCGTGGCATCTCACCAGTGTTCTATGAGAGCCGCTACGTTGGTCTGGTGGAATACCAGATCGGACTAACTGCAGCGCTGCTCGAAGAGATGCAGGAAAGGTACGGCGCAGAATGGCGCGTCCTCCTCGCCAGCGACTTTGTGCCTAACCGGACATTGACGGAACCCGGCCCCAACGAAAACCTGCTGGTAGTAACACGTACCGAAGGCGCAACAATATTCAATAGTTCCGATAGCTACATGAACGCGCTGAATGGCGCCACGACCATCACTCATCCAAGTCAGGATGGGCGCGACTATGCGCTCAGGTCCGCGCCGATTTTTGATTACTCGGGTCGCATCATCGGTGTGCTGGATATCTTGAATGACCACACTCATATCTCCGCGCCGCAAAACCGGCGTTTGATACTCGCCGGGCTAGCAAGCCTCGGCGTCTTAATTCTGGGTTTGACAGGCTTGTACCTGCTGATACGCCGAACGCTTCAGCCCATCCAGGTTTTGACGCGCGCCGCCTCCGAAATCTCGGAAGGTAACCCGATGGTGTACGTAAGCGCAAGACCCGAAAGCGATGAGATAGGGATTCTGATCGAGGCCTTCAACTACATGACCACACAACTCCGAAGCTCGATCACAGATCTTGAACAACGCGTGACAGAACGCACGCGTGACCTCGAAGACCAATCACGGCGATTGCGTGTGGCGGCAGAGATCTCGCAGAGTTCCGTATCGTTGAAGCGGCTCGACGAAGTGCTGGAAAGATCTGCCCAGTTGATCCTTGAGCGATTCAACTATTACCATGTCGGGATCTATATCGCAGACAAAGAAAGCAACCTTGCTTCGCTCGTCGCATCACCTACCGAAGCGGGCCAACAAATGTTGACGGTAAAACATCAGGTCCGAATCGGAGATAACTCTATAGTAGGTCGAGTCGCTGCGACCGGCGAACCCCGCGTCGCCTCGGGAATTGGGGCTGAGTCGCCGGTTTCCTTAAGCCCATTCCTGCAGGAAACGCGTTCGGAACTTGCTCTTCCCCTCAAAGTGGAAGACCGCGTAATCGGAATTTTGGATATTCACAGCACAACGGAACAGGCGTTCAAGCCGGATGATGTTTCGGTGATGCTTGTTCTTGCAGATCAACTCGCCAGCGCCATGGAGCGGACGCGGCTGCTCGAAGAATCAACCAACACTCTCAATGAACTGGAACGGGCGTACGGGCGGTACACGCAGACCGGCTGGCAGAGATTTACTGCAAGCGGCAGACTTCACAATCTAGGCTATCGTTTCGATAACGTCCGTATCGAGCCAATCAAGCACCTGCCTGAAACGGGACAGGAAGCCCTGACAAACGGCAATCCCGTCATCTCCAACGGCACTTCGGTTCCAGAAGTTGCGGTTCCGATCAAATTCCGCGGTCAGACTATTGGCGTTGTCCACGCAAAGCTAAAGGATGGCTACGAAGAGGACACTATCTCCACCCTTGAATTGGCAGTGGATCGCCTTGCCACCTCGTTGGAAAGCGCAAGACTCTATGAGGAAGCCAGAATTCGCGCAGACCGAGAGCAAACGATTGCACAAATTACGACTGCGATCAGTTCTTCAAGTGATTTCGAGACCATCTTGCGCACTACAGTCCGCGAGATCGGGCATGCTCTCGCAGACACGGAAGTGGGCATCCAGATACTCCGCGACCTGAATCAGAACTCCGCAGACGAGGGAAGGAATTAACCATGCGCGCTCTAATTACGACGTGGTTTTCCCCTCCTGTTTTCGAGAACGATGAAGAAAAGACAAGAGTCGCGGGTTTGCTGAATTCCATCCTTTTGTTTGTAATCGCAACGACATCGTTGGCGCTTCCCTTGTTGTTTGCGTTTAGCGAACCGACAGATAGGCAACCTCTCTTGATTCTCGTCGTGCCGTTTATTCTCATTAATATTGCTGCTTGGGCCATGATGAGGCGAGGGCAGGTCTCCTCCGCTTCTTATTTGTTCCTGCTTAATCTTGGGCTTGCAATCTTTGGTGCATATTCGGTAAGCTCCCCAGGAAGCGCCGGCGCGGCGCTGGGTATTACCATCGTGATCGCCTTTGCTAATGTGTTGCTGGGCGGGCGCGCCATTCGATGGCTGATAGCCTTTATAGTCATATTCACCCTGGTTATCTCCATCGGGCAAGCAGGCGGCTGGATCGCGCCCATCTTCGCACCTTCTGCCGACCCCATCGCAAACTGGATATCCAGTGCGGTTGTTTTTGTTTTCATTGGCATCGGCGTATATCTCTCTTCCGTCAGTTTAAGGCGCGCGTTAGATGCTTCGCTAAAAAACAGACAAAAACTGGAAGAAGCAAATAGAGAATTGGCAGATTTACAAAAGGTTTTGGAGAGCCGAGTTCAGGAACGCACCGCAGACCTTGAAAAACGGGCAAATCAACTTCACACGGTTTCAAAGGCGGCAAGCGCAATTGCATCGGTTCAGAGTCTGGACGCGCTTCTTCCTGCCATCGCCAATTTGGTGAGTGAAGAATTCGGTTTCTACCACATAGGCATTTTTCTGGTGGATGAGGCAAACGAATACGCCGTGCTCCGTGCCGCAAGCAGCGAGGGCGGAAAGCGCATGCTCGAGCGCCGGCACAGACTTTCGCTCGATACGAACAGCATTGTCGGCTATGCCACATCGCTGGGTCAGACTCGCGTCGCACTGGACGTTGGAGCAGATGCGGTCTACTTCAGCAACCCCAACCTCCCCGCCACCCAATCCGAAATGACTCTTCCCCTTCGCGTGGGGAACCGTGTGATCGGCGCGCTGGACCTGCAAAGCACGGAGAAGAACGCCTTCAACGAGGACGATATTGAAGTGCTCACCATCCTGGCAGACCAAGTTGCCCTCGCCATCGAGAATGCGCGATTGTTCAGTGAAGCGAAGGCTGTCCTTACAGAGTCGCAGGCAACGGTGGATCAATATGCGAGACAGGAATGGAAGAGTTTCAGCCGTCAGGCGCGGCAAAGCGGATTCATTTTCGATGGGCGGCAGATTGCCCCGCTACTTGTGCAGGGCCAGAGTGAACGTTTGAAGCGTACCGCTCAAACAGGTCGTCTCTCCCTCGAAAAAGATTCTTCAAATCTAACGATTCCGATTCGATTGCGCGGGCAAACCATCGGCGTTCTCGACGTTCGACCCAAGAAGGGTCAACGGCAATGGACCGACGATGAAATCGCCCTGCTCGAAGCCGCGGCGGACCGCGCCGCCTTTGCATTGGAAAACGCTCGTTTGGTAGAAAGCGCACAGCGCCGCGCCGCGCGCGAACGGGCTATCGGAGAAATCTCCGGCAAGATCGGCTCAGTCAGCGAGAAGAATCTCGTTCTTCAAACCGCTGTCGAGGAGCTGGGGCGCAAGATCAGCAACGCCGAGATTGTGGTTGAACTCGGGAATGAGAATGAATAAGGATTTCGTATGCGGAAGGCTGTAGAAAATCTCTTTATTCCGCCTGTTTTTGAGCAGGATGAAAACAAGACGCGCGTGGCGCTTTATGTGCATTGGATTGCGCTGGCATTCATGAGCGTCATCCTTCTCATCATCCCGTTGAGCAAGATCAGCACCGGCGCGTTCTCCCTTAACTTTTTCGATGCTGCACTGTTCGGATTGTTCCTCCTCATTGCCTTCATCTGGGGCATGTCAAGAAACGGTTCTGTAAGAGCAGCAAGCGTTCTGCTCGTATCCATTCTGTGGATAGCAGTGAACGGCATAGCCGCAATCGGGTCCGGCGTGCGAGACGCATCGTTTATCGCCAACTTCCTGGTGCTACTGGCAGCAGGTTTGCTCGTTGGCTGGAGGGCGGCAGTTACACTTTCGGTGATTACCGTCGCGGCTGGTTTTGGGCTGTCGAACGCGGAGGTTGGCGGCATCCTGCCAATCGTCTATACGCCCGCATCACCCATCATTGTCATGTTCGAAATGTCATTCATATTCGCCGTTTTTGCCGTGTTCATGCGGATGCTGATCGGCGGTCTCGAAGGCGCCATTGAAAGAGCGCGTGCCGGCACAAAAGAACTCGAAATCATAAACCGAGACTTGACCGTGGCACGCCAAAGCCTTGAAGAACACAGAAACGAGTTACTGACAGCCAACCGCCAACTGCAACTACGTGCAGAGAGAATTAATACGATCGCGAATATTGCCAAGACCATCACATTGGTTCAAGAGATTGAACGCCTGCTCCCGTTAATCGCAACGGCTATCAGCGGCAGGTTTGGGTACGATCACGTAGGTGTGTACCTCCTCGATGAATCTCATGAATACGCTCTTCTGCGCGCGGCTAGCAGCGAAGGGGGCTTGCGGATGATGCGCCGAAAGCATCGTGTCAGTGTCGGGTCCAATGACATCATTGGCGTGGTAACAAACCGCGGCGAAGCCCGCATTGCGCAAACAGATGAAGCGCAGGCCCCCAGCGCGAATCAAAACGATCTGCCGAAAACTCGATCGCAACTTGCTTTGCCGCTTAAGGTACGGGAAATTGTGATTGGCGCGCTGGATATCCAATCCTCTGAGCCCAATGCCTTCATACAAGAGGATGTTTCCACGCTGCAAATTCTTGCCGATCAGGTGGCAATTGCGATCCAAAATGCCCGCTCCTCTGATCAGGCGAAAGAAGCTTTGCAACGGGCAGAGATCGTGTCGTACCAATTGACCCGAAAAGCCTGGTCTGAATATTCTGAATCGCAAGACCAAAGGGGCTATCGCTATGACGGCATCAAGCCTGAGCCGCTCAAAGAGAAAGCCCGGTTCGCCGATTCAGAGAAACCGCTGACCATACCCATCATCTTGCGAGGGCAGATGATCGGCAACTTGCGGCTAAATCCGATCGAGTCGTCCAGGCAATGGACCGAAGACGAAATTGCCATGGCAGAAGCAACCGCCGAACGCGTAGCATTTGCGTTGGAGAGCGCGCGTCTGCTGGATGAGGCCCAACGCCGCGCGCAACGCGAGACCTTCCTTTCTGAGGTTTCCACGAAACTCGGCGCATCCTTTCAAGTGGATTCGATCTTGCGCGACACCGTCGAGGAACTGGGCCAAACACTCCGCAACGCGACGGTTTCTTTTCAATTAGTAAAGCAAGCTGACGGCAGGTCAAGCTTGGATGAAAATTAGGATTGATGTTATTACAGCACAATGCTCAAGTTTCCGAAAACTGCGTTGTTCTGATTAAGCTGATACACACATGAAGAAAGAATTCACGCAATCACGGCGAGAAACCCTGAGATACGCGCTTGCAGGCGCAGGGTTTGGCTTGCTATTTCCGCTGGGAGCCACACTCCTGCGGTTGGTAACTTTGGGTCTTCCACTGACATTTGCGAATGTGTCTTCCATACAACTGGGCGATCCTCTTCTCTGGATCATTGACACTGCGCCGTTATTTCTGGGGCTTTTCGCGGCGATTGCCGGCCTACGACAAGATCGTCTTCTCGCGCTCAACGCTGAATTAGCCAGAAAAAGTGCAAGTCTCGAATCTGTACAACAATCGCTTGAGAAGCGCGTACAGGAGCGGACTTCTGAATTCGAGCAATTGAACCAGATCACCTCTCGTCGCGCCGCACAATTGCAGACCGTTGCAGAGCTTTCTCAGGTCATCGCGCAGGTGCATAATCCCAACGAAATCTTTTCTCTTGCCGCCAAGTTGATCAGCGAACGATTCGACTTTTACCATGTCGGCATCTTCTTGCTCGATCGCGAACAGGAGTACGCTGTTCTCCAGTCCGCCAACAGTGCGGGCGGCCAAAAAATGCTCGAACGGAGACATCGCCTTCTCCTTGGCACCGGCATCGTGGGCTTTGCCGCGCAGACGGGAAAACCCCGCCTCGCGCTCGACGTGGGAGAAGATGCTATTTTCTTCAACAACCCCGACCTCCCCGAAACCCGCTCGGAGATCGCGCTTCCCCTGTTGTATGGCGAGGAAGTCATTGGCGTATTGGATGTGCAAAGTACGGAAGCCGGCGCGTTCTCAGAAGACGACTTCCGCGTACTCGGGACGCTTGCAAATCAACTCGCCATTGCAATTGAAAATGCCCGCCTGCTCGCGGAAGCTCGTGCCTTGGCAAGACAAGTCGAAGAGGTGTACAACGAGTTTGTCCGGACGCAGTGGAATCGCACCGGTGAAAGAATGGATTACACCGGCTTCCGCTACAACGCCGGCCGAATCGAAATTCTGGAACCTTCAGGCAACGGTACCAGCGCGGCGCAAGTTGACCCGTCCAATGTGAACCGTGGAAAAGTCACAGTCCCGGTGAAATTGCGCGGCGAAACCATCGGTATGTTACATGTCGAATCAAATGACCCGTCAAAGATATGGCGTGAAGACGAACTCACCCTTATGGAGGCTGTGGCAGAACGTGCGGCGTTGGCGCTGGAAAATGCGCGTTTGTTTCAGGATGCTCGCCGGCGCGCCGCCAAAGAGCGCATGATCGCTGAAGCCACTTCTCATATCAGCAGTTCAATGAACGTCGAAAACATCCTTCAAGCAACAGCCACAGAACTCGAGCGCGTGCTCGGCGGCTCGGAAGTGTTGATTCGGTTTAACCGCAAGGATTCTGCATGAACCTGAGTCAGATCATTACGATCATCGCCGCCATCGTCTTGCTCGCGTTTCTGGTCATTGCCGCCGTTGTGATACGGAGACTGATCAATCGCCGTCTGCGCACTCGCGTTGCATTTGGTATCTTGTTTACCGGAGGCATCGCCGTCGGATTCCTCGCTTTTTATGCAATTGACAGCGCGGTGCGCATCACCGACAGGCTCTCGCAACGACTCGAAACGAGCGTACAACTTCTGGCAGAAGAGCAGTTAATCAACTCGGTAAGCACTGAAGCCAGCGAGGCGAACCAGTCGTTCGAGAAGATCGAAAGTGATATGGTGGAACTCGCAGCACATTGGAGCGGCTTATATAGCGAACAGGATAAACTGGGGCAGGGTTCGTATTGGGACGCCAGCACATCTCTGATTCAATTGGATGGCGGTCATTACGGAAACCCGATTGATGACGTTTCGTCGGTATACATCCCGGCCAAGGTCCAAGTCAACGAACGCGTACTGAATGACCTGAACACATCTGCATATTTGGATTTCTCGGCGCCTTCTGTCCTAGAATCGAACTCCAGTCTGCTTGCCATCTATGGAATAGATACTCGCGGAGTCACACGCTACTACCCCAACATTAACCTTGCCACCTTATTGCCTCCCGACTTCGATCCGACGGAGCGCGCGTATTACCGGATCACCTCCCCTCTCTTCAACCCGACTGGGACTGCCCGCTGGGCGATTCCGTACGTGGATGCGGCGGGTGGAGGATTGGTGGTTACGGTTGCGGCGCCAGTTTATGAAGGAGAAACCTTCAAAGGAATCATCGCGGCGGATATGCAACTTTCCACGATTACAAGCCAGATCGAGCAGATCCGCATCGGTCGGACCGGATACGCCTTTATGATCGACGATGCCGGACGCATTATTTCGATGCCTGCTGCTGGATACGAACTCTTTGGCATAGACCCCGAAGAGATCAACACAGAGGAATATTTCAAAGTAACGGTGCTCGGAGAAGGCTCGCCGGAACTTGTCGAAATTACCAACCGCATGGTGGCTGGCGGCAGCGGGCTGCTCATCCTGCCAATTGATGGTGTAGAAACATACCTCGCATTTGCGCCCATCCGAGCCAACGGCTACAGCGTGGGCATTGTCGTGCCGGTAGCAGAACTGCAAACAGCCATTATGACTGCAAGAAATGAAACCGAAACGCAGATTCAATCCGCTGCGCGCTTGGCAGGGATAATTCTGGTTGTGCTGCTCGTTGCGTCAATCCTTATCAGCCTCCACATCAGCGGACAAATCACGGCGCCTATCGTACGCCTGACCGAAACAGCCAACCTGATCGTTGCAGGCGACCTGAACGCCCAAGCAAAAGCAACATCAAGCGACGAGATCGGTACGCTGGCTAGTGCTTTCAACACAATGACAAGCCGATTGCGCGAAACACTTGCCGGGTTGGAGCAACGCGTCGCCGAGCGTACTTCAGAATTAACAATTGCCAACCGGCAAATCGAGCAGCGCGTTTTACAGCTTGAAACCATTGCGAGAGTGGCGCATACCATCGGCTCCACACAGGACCTGGATGCGCTTCTCCCTCAAATTGCGGATGCAATCAGCAAACAATTCGGCTTCTATCATGTGGGCATCTTCCTGCTCGACCCCCGCAAGGAATATGCGGTTCTCAGCGCGGCAAATAGCGAAGGCGGGAAAAAGATGCTGGCGAATAACCACAAGTTGAAAGTCGGCGAGACCGGCATAGTTGGTTACGTCACTGGCTCCGGGAAATCCCGCGTCGCCCTCGATACGGGTGCAGACGCGGTGTTCTTCGACAATCCGTTCCTCCCTGAAACTCGCTCTGAAATCGCACTCCCCCTCCTCGCCGGCCAACAAGTCATCGGCGCGCTCGACGTGCAAAGCACCAAAGCCAACGCGTTCGGAGGGCAGGATACAAGTATTCTGGCAATTCTTGCGGACCAGGTGAGCATCGCCATTCAGAATGCAAGACAATACGAGCAAACCCAAAAAGCACTCGCGGAATCAGAATCTCTGTCGCGTCAGTTGGTACGCACAGGCTGGCAGGAGTTCGCGAAGGGAAGAAAACTACTGGGCATCCGTCACTCAGGTGCGCGAGCAACCCTGTTGTACACGAAAAAGAACGGCAGGGAGGATGCGACCCCAATAGAGGATGAGACCCTATCCAAGTCGCGCGGCTCATCCATGTCAATCCCGATCAAACTTCGCGGCGAGACAATAGGCACGGTGGATGTCCGAGCGCCGGGCAATCGCCGCTGGGATCAAGATGAAATGGATATTGTTACAGCAATCATCGACCGGGCTGCGCTCGCCCTCGAAAACGCGCGCTTCCTCGAGGAAAGCCAGAAGCGTGTCGCAAAGGAACGAACCATCGGTGAAATCTCCGCGAAGATCAGCGCCCGCAGTACCATCGAGGAACTTATCAAGACTGCCGCACTTGAACTCAGTCGTTCGCTTCCGGGAGCAGAAGTCGCCATCCATTTCACAAAGGATCAGGAGGTGGAATGATGCGAAAGTTCTTCAGCCCACCTGCATTTGACAGCGAAGAAGATAATTTCCGCGCGAAATTCATCAACGGCTTTGCCTGGGCTGTCACTGGGTTCCTCCTGCTGGCGCTCATTCCGTATGTAATGGAGCCGAGCGATGACTTAACTATATTAATCCTGTCTGGCTTGATCCTGATTCTCCTTTCATCCATTATGTTGTTGCGCCGGGGGAATGTCAATGCCAGCGCGCGGATCATCGTCCTCCTCGGGTGGCTTGGTATCGGGTTCCAGGCACTCACTGCCGACGGTGTGAAGGATGCGATCGTGGTGGCTTACATCGCCATCGGACTGTTGGCGAGCATTGTAATCAGTCACCGCGTAGGCAGTCTGGTGATACTGACAAGCATTGGAATGATCGCTTTCCTTGCATGGCGCGAGGCCAATGGATTCTTCCTGCCCCGCGAGCAGGACCCGACCATTTACGGCAGAGATCTCGGGTTTATTTTCCTGTCAATTGCCATGCTGATCTACTTTAGTACGACCAGCCTAAGAGACGCGATCATCCGGGCAAATAAAAGCGAGGAAAACCTGCGCGTTTCCAACGAGTCGTTGCACAACCTGAATCAAACACTGGAACAACGCGTCGCGGCTCGCACAACCGAATTGGAACAGGCAAACCGGCGTAATGCACGGCGCGCAAGGCAATTCGAGGCAATCGCACAGGTGGCGAAAGCCGCCGCGACAAATCAAAGCCTCGAAGATCTCATTAACCTGCTCGTGCATGTGATCAGCGAAAAGTTCGAATATTACCACGCCGGCATTTATCTGCTGGACCTCAATCGTGAATATGCAGAACTGCGCGCCGCAAACAGCGGCGGCGGAAGAAGATTAACGAGCCGCAACCACAAACTCCGCATAGGCCAGACTGGCATCGTCGGGTACGTTGCCGCTACCGGGGAACCCCGCATCGCCCTCGACGTGGGAGCGGACGCGGCTTTCTTCAACAACCCCGACCTCCCCGACACCCACTCCGAAATGGCACTGCCTCTTAGAGCATCGGGGCTGGTCATAGGCGTACTGGATATTCAAAGCACGGAACGAAATGCCTTCAACGAGGAAGATGTCGAGATCTTATCCACACTTGCCGATCAGGTTGCCACGGCAATTCAGAACGCACAGTACTACGAGTCGACGCAAGCGCTGGTTGAGGAAGCGCAGCGGATGACCGGTTCGTACTTGCGTGACGCATGGGAAACGCTGAAATCACAAGATCAATTCCTCGGTGTTGTTTCTGATGGAAATACGCTGAAGCCCTCTGAAAAACCTGTTGATGCGTCCGTCTTATCCCGCGTGTCGAATGCTTCACAACCGGTGATTCTGCAGGGCGAAAATCCAAGTCTGGCCGTGCCGATCAGCATAGCCGGAAATGTGGTCGGCGTCATGAACATCAGCCTCAATGAAGAGCACGACTGGGAGAGGGATGAAATGGATATCGCCAAGGCGGTAGCCGAGCGCCTTTCGCTTGCCCTTGAAGCCGCTACATTGCTGGAGACAACCCAAAAGCGAGCAGAAATCGAACGCATCACTGCAGATATCACCGGCAAGATCGGCTTTTCTACTCAATTCGATTCCATCCTTCGGACAGCCGCGGAAGAACTTAGTCAGGCACTCGGCGGATCTGAGGTACTTGTGCAAATTCATCCGATGGAAACAACCAAAGACACCGGGAAAGTCGCCTCATGAACAGAATCTTTCAATCGCTGGATGCCTGGTTTAGCGGCCTTACTTATCCGAAGAAATTCACTGTCATTACGGTTATATTCGTACTGCCAATTATCGCCTTCCTGCCCTTGATCCGCGGCGAAGTAGATCGCATCAGCCGATATGGAACCGGAGAGCTATTTGGAACGCTATATACACGGCCGCTCTGGAACGTAACAAACGACCTGTACTTGCATCAAGTGTTGGCCACGAAATTCGCGGCAGGTGAAATCGATTTCGAAAAAGTACAAATTCTGCAGAACAAAATTGATAACGATTTCGAGGAGATCGAAGCCCGGCAACGTCAGGAAGTCCTTTCCGAACCCTTTCAGGGTGAATTGGCTGAGCTTCGGAGACGGTGGGTCGAAATCAGAGATTCCGTTCCCAACAGCGACCTGTCAACATTGGAAGCCCAGCACGAGCAACTCATCAACGACTTTAACGACCTGATTATTCGCGTCGGAGAGGCTTCGAATTTGATCCTTGACCCGGACCTCGACACCTACTACATGATGGATATCGTCCTGTTCGAAATGCCGGAGAATCAAACGCTGACATTTGAAATTTATGAACTGGCAAGCAATGCAAGTTCAGATCAACCACTCTCTGCAAGAGAACAGGAACAAATAGCCGGTCTGATGGATAACATCGAAACGAACATGGAAAACATCGACCGAAAGGTTGGCGTGGCATTGGCGAATAACATCAATGGAAACATGGAGCCGATCCTTCCCGCACTAGATGCTTATCGAGCTCAAATGCAAGACTTTGACAACTTCGTTAGCAATAATTTGCTCAGTCCGGCCTCCACTGGTATTCCTGGCAGCCAAGTTCTCTCATTGTTCGAGGAAATACACGCGGCGAATCACAGCTTTTACACGGCAGCGTCAGATACATTGCAGGTCGGCGTGTCAGCACGCGTCAATGCATCGATTCTTCGTTTTTATCCCATTGCGCTCATTTTGCTGGCGAGCGTCGCAGGCGCATTTCTGCTCGGACAAAGCACCATGAGCTCCATCAGCCAGCCTCTAACGCAACTAATTGACGCTTCGCAACAACTCGCCGGCGGAGACCTTTCGGCGCGCATTGCCATACAAGGCTCCGGCGAACTCGAGAAGGTTTCAAAGGCGTTCAACAAAATGGCCGCCGACCTGGAAGCCGACAAAACATCGCTCACGCAACGCGCCAGGGAATTGGAGATGGCAAACCAGATCAATGCCACCCGCGCCCGCGAGTTTCAATTCATCAGTGAGATATCGCGGGTCATCTCGCAAGAGCAAAAACTGGATATCCTGTTGCCCCTAATTACTCGTCTGGTGAGCGACAAGTTCAACTTTTATCATGCCGGCATCTTCCTGACTGACGAGAGCCGCAGATACGCCGTGTTGCGAGCCGCCAACAGCGAAGGCGGACAACGCATGTTAAATCGGAGTCACCGCCTGGAACTTGGGACAGGCATCGTGGGAAATGTAGCCCAAATAGGAACCCCTCGTATCGCCCTCGACGTGGGAGCTGATGCAGTTTTCTTCGACAACCCAGACCTCCCCGCCACGCGCTCTGAAATGGCGATCCCCCTCAACGCGCGCGGCTTGACCATCGGCGTGCTTGACGTACAAAGCACAAAGCCGGGAGAATTCACCGAAAGCATCGTGAACACATTGAGCATTCTCGGCGACCAGATTGCGATTGCCATCGAGAATGCGCGGCTGTTCGCTCGTACGCAACAGGCTCTCACCGAGGCGCAAGCTTTATACAGCCAATATGTGCAAAAAGAATGGAAAGCCTTCAAGGGCAAGGCGACAAACGTTGGTTACCACCAATCCGTTGCCGGCGGAAAACCGCTCGAAAACCCCGTTGAAACAGATGAGATTCGTAAAGCTCTCCATCGCGGGGAGACGATCCTCGGAAGAGAGAACGGCTCGCAAACCGAACCCGCCATGGTCGTCCCAATCAAACTACGAGGCGAGACCATCGGCGTATTGAACATCAAAGCCCCGATGAAGGATCGCAAATGGAGCCGCGAGGAGATCAACATGATCGAGTCGGTATCTGAAAGGCTTGCACTTGCCCTTGAAAACGCCCGATTGTTCGAAGAAACGAACCGCCGCGCGGAACGCGAACGCGTAGTCTCTGAGATCACAAGCAAGATCCGCAGCGTGAACGACCCGCAGGTGATGATCCAGACAGCCCTGGAGGAGTTGCGAAGCGTCTTGGGCGCCAGCCGCGTCCAGGTAATTCCACACGCGCCGGGCTAAGAAAAGCATAAAGATTTGAAATCAGAGGAACGATGACCTACACAATCGCAGTTTCGAATGAAAAAGGCGGGGTCGCCAAGACAACCACAACGCTCTCGCTTGGCGCGGCGCTCGCAGAGTTAAATCACCGCGTTCTGCTCATTGACCTTGACCCGCAAGCCAACTTAAGCCTTGCGCTTGGGCTTGAGACCGGCGAAGCGGAAATCACCTGCGCCAATGTGATGATCGAGAACACGCCGATAAAATCAGCCGTTCGCAAGACAGATGTAGCAAAGCTTGAACTTATTCCATCCAATTCACGGATTGAAAGCGCCGAGCAGTATCTGCCCATGCGCAGTAATTATCTGACCACACTGCGGCAGGCAATTCTTGCCGGCTCGCTCAATCACGATTACATCCTTGTTGACTGCCCACCCGCTCTCGGGGCGATCACATTGAACGCACTTTCCGCATCTGATCTGCTTATTATCCCGACACAGGCTGAATATTTTTCAGCCTATGCGCTGAGGAATATGATGGGTTCGATTCGCCGGGTGCGGCAGGAAAGCAACCCTACACTTGCATACCGAATCCTCGTCACCCTGCTGGATCGGCGAAATCGCACTCACCGAAACATCTTCGAGCAATTGCAAGCCACCTTTGGGCAGGGCGTCTTCACCAGCGTCATCGAAATTGACACCAAACTGAGGGAGAGCCCGATTGCCGGAATCCCGATCACACAATACCGCCCTACAAGCCGCGGCTCGCAACAGTACCGCGTCCTAGCTCAGGAGTTAATAGAGTATGCCAAAGAAGAAGCAGGCCGCCAAACGGCTTGACAAGCTGTTCCAAAACATCACACCGGAAGAGACTTCCTCCAAGCCAAAGCGCGCTTCGCGCCCGGAGCCTGCGGCGGAAAAAGCGGTTATCCCACCGCCATCTCCGCCCGCGAAAGCAAAGACGGTCTCCCCCTCTACTCGTCCCGTGGAATTGGTTCAACGCGCTCCCAGAAGCCATAAAGCCATCTCGCTGGCTTTTCAGGCCGGACAGAACAATTGGGCAACCCTCCAAGTCTTGGACGACGATCAGCAAACCAAATGGACGCCGGATGATGAACTGCTCGTTCGTCAGGTAGTGGATCAGCTTTCACTTGCGCTTGAAAATGCGCGCTTGTTCCAGGAGGTTTCTACCGGGCAGGCGGTTCTGTCTGAGGCGCTCCAAATCGCCAAAATCGGTTATTTCGAGATCGATGTCGTAACGCAGACGATCACGATCACCGACGAATTATTTGCGATTCTCAATACAACTGCAGAACAGGAGGGCGGTCACCAATTCGCGGCCCGCGACGCGATGCGCAAATTCGTCAGCCCAGAGGACTTCACGGTGGCGATTAAAGCGTACGAAAAAGCCGTGAAGACCGGTAAGATGGGACAGGAAGTCGCGGTGGAAGCGCGTTACCGCACGCGCGACGGAAGGCTAATGTGGGTTAACACAACTTACAAAGCCGAACTGGATGCAAAGGGACGCGTCTACAAGGTAGCCGGCTCGTCGCAGGACATCACCGAGCGGAAAACCAATGAGTTAATTCAGTCCGCGATCTCCGAAATTTCGGATGCCGCGCTGACCGCGCCAACGATTGAGCAGCTTATCAAAGCGATACATAAAGCTCTTGGTGTCCTGGTTCCAGCAAGAAACTTCTACGTCGCCTTATATGACGCGCAAAACGATTGGATAACCTTCCCATATTATGTGGACGAGCATAATAAATCCATGCCTCCGCAAAGACCGGGGAGAGAGCTGACCGGTTATGTTATTCGCACCGGCAGGGCGCTTCGTACAACGCCTGACAGTTATTCAGAACTGGTGGGCTTGGGCGAGGTCTTAGACGAGGATGCCGCCACCAAAGAATGGCTGGGTATCCCCCTGCGAAGCGAATCGGCAATTCGCGGCGTCATGGCAATCCAATCCTACGATCCTCGGGTTCGAATCACCCCGCAACATCAGGAAGTCCTATCTGTTCTGGCAACACACGTAACCGCTTCCATTGAGCGTCTGCTGGCAAGAGAGGCGCTTGCAAAATCGGAAGCCGACCTGCGGGCGTTGTTCTCATCCATGCAAGATGTGGTATTTGTCGTGGACCAAGACACGCGATACGTTCGTATTGCGCCTACCAACCCATCACGGCTCTTCCGTCCGCCTGATGAACTGTTGGGCAAGCGAATGGATGAACTGCTGCCGCCCGAAACGCATGAGCCATTCCGCGTCGCCATCAAAAAGGCTCTGGAATCGAATGAAACGGTTCAACTCGAATATGAACTCCCCATCGAAGGGCAGGTATATTGGTTCCTTGCCAACCTTTCAAGGCTCAACGATAAGGAGGTCTTTTGGGTCGCTCGCGATATCACAGAACGCAAGCGCTCTGAAGAAGCCCTCCAACGGCGCAATAAATATCTGGCCATTTCAGCGGAGATTGGAAAGCTTGTTACATCCACACTCGATCTAAATAAGATCTTTACGGAGACCGTAATCCGCGTGAAAGATGGCTTTGAACTTAATTTTGCCTCGATGTACAGCATCGAGGAGACCGGCTTCAATGCGATTCTTCGCGGAGCAACCGGCAGTGCCGGCGAGCAGATGCTCGCTTCAAAACACTCGATCGGGGTGGGGTCGCAATCCATGATCGGGTTGGTGGCAGAGTCTGGAAGAGCGAAACTGGTTGAAGACGTGAGTTCTGAACCGCTATACAAGCCGCATCCTCTCCTCCCGGAAACCCGGTCTGAGGTCGCGATTCCCTTGCGCATCGGTCCTCGCATCGTCGCAGTACTCGATCTTCACTCGAACCAGCCGAGCGCGTTTACAGAAGACGATATCTCCGTCCTGCAACTGTTGAGCGATCAGGTTGCAGTGGCAATTGACAACGCACGTTCCTACGAGCTTTCGCAGCAACTGATCAAAGACCTGCGCGAAGTGGATAAGCTCAAGAGTCAGTTCCTCGCCAACATGAGCCATGAACTTCGAACACCGTTGAACTCGATCATCGGCTTCTCGCGCGTGATTCTGAAAGGTATTGACGGTCCTATCACTGACATGCAACAACAGGATCTGACCGCCATCTACAACTCAGGTCAACACCTGCTCGGGCTGATCAACGACGTACTCGACCTTGCCCGCATCGAAGCCGGCAAGATGGAATTGAATTTCGAGGAAGTCAACCTCGCCGATATGATCCAAAGTGTGTTGTCCACGGCGAAGGGCTTGGTAAAGGAAAAGCAAATTCAACTGGTCTCGAACGTCGCACCGGGTACGTTCCCCGTGCGCGGCGATGCCATGCGCATCCGACAGGTTTTCATCAACCTGCTCTCGAACGCCGCAAAATTTACGGACGAAGGTACGATCAAGGTCGAGGCGCAAAACCAAAAAGGACCGAACGGGAAGACAGAGGTTCTTATTCAGGTGACCGATACAGGTCCCGGCATATCGACGGAAGATCAGGAAAAACTCTTCAAAGCGTTCTCGCAAGTAGACGGTTCCGCCACGCGCAAAAGCGGCGGAACGGGATTGGGGCTTTCCATTTGCTCGAACCTTGTTCAGCTGCATGGCGGGCGCATCGGCGTGTCGAGCGACCTGGGTCAAGGCTCCACCTTTTGGTTTACTCTCCCTCCATACCACCCACCGCTTGATGAAATACCCAGCGACCGAAAAATTGTCGTTGCGATTGACGATGATCCCAAAGTCATCAGCCTGTACGAGAGATACCTTGCTCCACAGGGATACTACGTTATTCCGTTCATTGATGCAAAGTCTGCAAAAGAGCGAATCGCGGCCATCAAACCGCATGCGATCACACTCGATGTCATGATGCCCAACACGGATGGATGGGCGCTTCTTTCCGACTTGAAATCTGATCCTGCCACGCGAGATGTGCCGGTGGTCGTTTGCTCCATCCTTGAGCAAGCAGACAAGGGTTTCAACCTTGGGGCGGCTGACTATTTGATCAAACCGATCTTGGAGGAGGATCTCGTCCGCGCGGTGAATCGGCTGGACAAAAAGGGGCAGATCCGCAGGATCCTCATCATTGACGACAGCCCAGACGACAGCCGTCTCATCCAAAAGATACTTGGCGACCAATACCAAATTGCAGTGGCGCAGGGCGGTCGGCAGGGCTGGGAATCCATCAAGGCAAATCCGCCGGATGCGGTCATTCTTGATCTCTTCATGCCGGACTGGAACGGCTTTACACTCCTTGAGAAATTGCGGGAAGACCCAGATTTGCGAAACCTGCCGGTGCTGGTCATTAGCGGAGGAGGACTGACTCAGGAGCAATCGAAACAATTGCAGGATTTTGGAAAACGCCTGCTCCTCAAAGGCTCGCTCAAAGAAAGCGACCTCATCGCGGGTATCGAGCACGCCCTTGAATTGATGAGTTGACCCGCGTCAATAGAACTTACAGAAAAGGTTCCTGATAGAGAATGTTATTTGTCATACGATGTCTGGATTGCGGGCACGCCGCGCCCTTCATGCCGCGCTCGATGCATTGCCCGAATTGCAACAGCCAATGGCGTGCAGCCGAATACAATCTCGAAGAAGTTGCGAAATCGTTTCCCATAGAGTTAAAGGACCGTCGCTTCGATCTCTGGCGCTATCGCGAACTTCTCCCCATTAACGCACCCAACCCGACACTTCGTCTCGGTGAGGGCGGCACACCGCTCATCAGAGCCGTAAATCTTGGCAACATGCTTGGGCTGCCAAATCTCTACATCAAAGATGAGCGCCAGGGACCGACATCCTCTTTCAAGGATCGGCAGGCGGCAGTGACAATCGCGGCGCTGAAGGAGGGTGGCGTCACAGAAATGGTCGCGGCCTCCACAGGGAATGTTGCGATTGCCTTGTCAGCGTACGCCGCGCGAGCGGGAATCAAACTTTGGGCATTCGTCACCAGCCTCGTCCCCGGCGTAAAGATGCGGGAGATTGCGCTCTACGGAAGTCAGGTAGTGAAGATCACTGGTTCGTACGATCAAGCCAAACAGATCGCCGCGGAGTTTGCCCGGCAACGCGGCTTGTATCAGGATATGGGTGCGCGGACAGTTACTGCCGTCGAAGCAATGAAAACCATCGCGTTCGAGATCGCGGAACAACTCACAATGGAGGAGGGCGCGCCCCCTCAAACGAACGGAAGCATACCCAAATGGCGTACGCCCGATTGGTATATTCAGTCGGTCAGCGGCGGGATGGGACCCATCGGCGTTTACAAGGGATTTCGTGAATTGAAACAACTGGGAATCATTGACCGTATACCCGCCCTCGCGCCGATACAAGCGGAGGGTTGCGCGCCGATGGTGGATGGCTGGAAGAAAGGCTTGGAGAAAGCGGAGCCTGTGCTCTCACCGAACACGCGTATCGAAACTCTCGCAACCGGCGACCCGGGCAGAACATATACACTTTTGCGAAAACAAGTCATCGAAACGAACGGGGTGTTCGAAAGCGTTTCTGATGACGATACGTTCCGCGCGATGCACGTGCTGGCAAAGCTCGAAGGGATTTCGGCGGAACCTGCGGCGGCGGTCGCATTTGCAGGATTATTCAAGCTAATTCGTTCCGGAGTCATCAAACCGATGGATACGGTTGTTGTCAACTGTACAGGGCACACTCTCCCCGCCGAGCAATATCTATTCGATGAAAACTGGACGCGTGATGTGGATTATCCCGGCGTAATGGCTCAATCAGAGACTCCGCAAGAGGGGCTGCTTGCAGCACTCAACAACGTAACGCCGAATCGCTTCTCGCGCGTCGCGGTGGTGGATGATAGCGCAGAGGCGCGCCGCCTCATTCGCCGCATCTTGCAATCGCAGGGCGATTTCGAAATCTTTGAAGCCGCAGATGGTCGTGAAGCCATAGAACTGGTAAACCGAGAGCGCCCCGATATCGTAATTCTGGATCTGATGATGCCAGAGGTGGACGGCTTCGCCGTGTTGGACGCTTTGCGTGGCAAACCGGAAACAGCCAATATCCCGGTGATCGTCGCCACCGCGAAGGAATTGACCGTCAACGAAAAGAGCCGATTGCAGGGGCAAATTCAATCGCTGATGCAGAAAGGCGATTTTCTCAACGATGATTTTCTGGATGAAGTCCGTGCATTCATCCGGTAAATCACGGCGCTGGGTATGTCACCACATCCCAGAGTTTATCTGCCGTACTCCACTTTCGTCCGTAAGCAAGGCACTCCTTGATGCATGAAGTCAGGCTGAGAGGTATCAATGCCGCCTTACTTTCTGCTTTCTTCCTCGGGCTGGCGCCTGTTTTCGGCAAAGCCGCCATGGGAACGGATCAATTTTCGCCGTTTGCGGTTGTTGCCCTGCGGACAAGCATCGCCGCAGTATTGCTTGTGCCTATCCTTGTTATTTCCAACCGTCGGGCGTTGTACATTTACCCGGCGGCTTTATACATCACGATGCTCGCCGGTGCGATCAACGGCATTGGCTCGATCTTTTATTACATTGGATTAAGCAAACTAAATGCCAGCATTGCTCAGTTGTTATATTCCCTCTACCCGTTCTTCGTTGCATTTTGGCTACAACTAGATCGTCAGCCGCCCACCCGTCTGACGATCATCCGCATCGCCTTAGCCATCATTGCCGTCTATTTCTTGACACAAGGGACAACCGGAGTAATTGACCCGGTCGGCGTTCTTTTTATGCTGGTCGCCGCCGCACTATATGCCCTGCACCTCCCCATAAACCAGCGCGCGTTATACGATGTTCCAGCCCCAACTGTGACGGTGTATACGCTCCTCGCCATGAGCGCGGTCGTTGTTCCGGTGTATTTTGTATTCGATGGAAGTCCTCCGGGCGAGAATGCCATTTGGACGCCCGTGCTGATGCTGACAGCAGTGACGTTTTTCTCGCGCCTCACCCTGTTTCTTGGTGTAAAACACATCGGTGGAATGCAAACGGCTCTTCTCGGACTGGCTGAATTGATCGTCGCCATTATTTTTAGCCACATACTCTTGGGGGAAAAATTCACTGGATTGCAATGGCTCGGAATGATAGGACTGGGCTTCAGTCTCCTGCTGGTTTGGTTTGAAAAGCCTCACACACACGCACCCTCAAAACAAGGTTTGCTGGGTTGGCTTCAACCGCCAGACTTCCCCACAGATTTCTACAAGCACTAACCCAGAGACAAGCGGGGAATCCGTTATACTTAATTCATGAAAAGTAAATCCGATGCGCCTATCGGCGTTTTTGATTCAGGCGTTGGTGGGCTGTCGATCCTACGTGCAATTCGAACCCAGATGTCCAATGAAAATGTCACATATTTCGCCGACCAGGGTCACATCCCTTACGGTCCGCGCCCAATGGAACAAATTCGGGGTTTTTCGGAAGCAATCACGAATTATCTTTTACAGTATCATGCAAAGATCATCGTAGTGGCTTGCAACACGGCGTCAGCCGCGGCGCTGAAGTATTTGCGCAAGCAATTCGCAGATGTGCAATTCGTCGGCATGGAGCCGGCAGTCAAGCCCGCCGCAGAACACACTCGCACCGGCAAGGTAGGTGTGCTTGCCACCCCAGCAACCTTTCAAGGCGAGTTGTATGCGTCGGTTGTGGAACGATTTGCGAGCGGCGTGGAGTTGCTCCAGAACACTTGCAACGGTCTCGTTCAACAGATCGAACAGGGAAATTTGGATGGCAGTGAAACGCGCAAAATCTTGGAAGAGGCGCTACAGCCGATGCTCGAGGAGAATATTGACACCATCGTTTTGGGATGCACGCACTATCCGTTTGTAATACCGGTCATCGAGGAAATTGCAGGAGATGGTGTCCGGGTGATAGATCCCGCTCCTGCCGTGGCGAGGCAGGTCGAACGTCTGCTGGAGGCGGGCAGAGTGAACCGTCAATCAGCGGCGCCCGGAGTCATCAAGCTTTACACGTCGGGAGACCCGATAGGATTCAAATCACTGTTGCCGTTGTTGCTGGGCGAAGACGGCGAAGTGACGAAAGTCGAATGGGTAAACGACTCGGAAATACGCCTATCTACAACGCCCACGCAAGCATAAAACCAAAGATGGCAACGATCACGCCGAGGTGCAGAAACAAGTTACTGCCGGTGATTATGTTCAACCCGAAGATGAACGGCAGGAAAAAATTGATCACGATCAGCGCGATACCGATCATCGGCAACAAGCCTTTGCGATGCGCAAAATAGTTCGACGCACTATCAACCAATTTCGACAGCCATCTCATAGTTCTTCCTCTTCCACTTGACGGTGATTCTCGCGCACTTCCCAGCCGTTGAACTGGGCAACCAAACGGCCAGGGATGCGTCCCTGCATGACGACTCCGCCGCGTCCGTGCTCGATACGCTCCACCTGACCCGCTTCGTGAAACAGCGAAATCAACGCGCCCTGCTGATATGGCAACCGCACATGGACGGGCGAATACGTCTCGTACAACTCTTCTTCTATCAATCGCAACAATTCGGGAATCCCGCTTCCCTTCAGACCTGAAATTGCCGCGGCTTTCGAGTAGTGATTCACCGCCTCCGCCGTGGACTGTGGGTCGCGCAATCTATCCATTTTGTTCAACGCCGCAACCACCGGAATATGGTGTGCGCCGAGTTCGTCGAGCGTCTGTTGCACGGAATTGTATTGATTAAGCGCATTTGGGTGAGAAATATCCACCACGTGCAATAGGAGGTCGGCTTCGAGGATTTCCTCGAGCGTGGCGTGGAACGCTTCGATCAAGGTTGTCGGTAGTTTCTGGATAAACCCAACAGTGTCCGTCATCAATGCCTGATAACCGCCCGGCAGTTCGACGCGGCGCGTGGTTGGGTCGAGAGTTGCAAAGAGTTGATCTGCCACGTAGATATCGGACTTCGCCAGTTTGTTCATCAACGTGGACTTGCCTGCGTTGGTATAACCCACCAGCGCAACGGTTGGGATTCGGGAGCGCTTTCTCTGAGCGCGATAACGCTGGCGGTGAGCGCTGACCTTTTCCAACTCCTTCTTGAGATGAGATATCTGCCTGCGAATCGCGCGCTTATCCACTTCCAATTGCGTCTCACCGGGACCGCGCAAACCGACGCCTCCCGTCGAACCGGCGCGCCCTCCCCCTCCACCCGCCTGTCGCTCGAGATGTGTCCACTGACCGGTTAACCGCGGCAGATAGTACTCGTACTGCGCAAGTTCCACCTGCAACATGCCTTCCTTCGTGTGGGCATGTTGCGCAAAAATATCGAGGATGAGCGCAGTGCGATCCAGCACGCGCACGTTTCGTCCGAGCGCCTCTTGTAGTTCGCGTTGGTGGCGCGGCGATAGCTCATCATCAAAAATGACCACCTGCGAAAGGGTTTCTTCGACCAGCATCCCCAACTCCTCCACTTTACCGGGACCTATATAGGTTTTGACATGAGGGCGATCCAGTTTCTGGGTGAGTTCGCCCGCTATGTCCAAACCAGCTGTATCGGCAAGCAATGCCAATTCTGTGAGCGAATCTTCGAGCGAAAGAAACGATTTTTGCCGGTACAGATCAACCCCCACCAGGAATGCTTTTTCTCTAGGTAATATCGTCGGTTGTGGAGTTCGTTTTGACATCGTTGTAATTGGCCTGCTCATTCGAGCGAAGGCGCGCCAGACTTTTCATCCTTTTGCCCAAGTGTATCAAATAACTTCGCCATGCCCGGGTCCGGCGTATCCGTCCGTGCAGGGATAAGGATGTGAAACGTGGATCCCGGACAGGCTTTTTCATCGTATCCCGGCGATTCGACCCAGATCGAACCCCCATGCGCCTCCAGGATCCCGCGCGCGATCGGCAACCCAAGACCCGGTCCTCCGCCTTTGAATTTGGTTTTCCCGCTGGAGTGCCGTCCCACACTTCCCAATTGACCAAACTTTTCAAAAATCGCACTTTGATCTTCCGGCAAGATGCCGATACCGGTATCTGTCACGGTGACTTCGATGAACCCAGGCAGGGATCGTCCGGCTATCGTTATCGTGCCATTATCCGGGGTAAACTTTATCGCGTTGTTGATCACGTTTCTCAGTGCTTGTGTGATGCGTATCGTATCCAGATAAATCCATTGGCGGCTGCCTTCAAAATTCGTTAGCAAAATGGTTAAGTTGCGATTTCGCACCACTGACTCAATTTCTTTATGCAAAGTGCCAAGCAAGATCCCGACCTGCGCAGGCTGAAAGTTCAATTGCAAGAGGTCATTATCGATCAGAGAAACGTCAATCATATCATCCACAATGATTCTCAGGCGGTCAATGCCGGTCGCCATGCCAGCCAGCAGACTTTTCAATTGCTCGCCCTTCTGTTCCCCGGTCAGGTCGTCCATCATAGACGAGTATCCTTCGATAAGAGTTAACGGGGTCTTTAACTCGTGCGCTGCCACAGAAATAAAAGCGGATTTGCTCCGATCCACGCGCTCCATTTGTCTTTGCGCCCTTTCCATCTCAGCAGAAATGTGCGCCACGCGCGTTTCCATCTCATAACGCGCTACCACGCCCAAGCCATAGGTATATATCGGGGTTATCGCGCCAAGTAACTCTAGAGCCTGTTGCTTTGTAAGGGTCTCATTCGCCACCTGAATGGTCAGTGCAATCATGCGGTTTATCAGAAAAGAGACGTGATAAAGACCCTCTTCGAGGTTTGTCTCGGTGGAGGACTTTGCCCAATCGAGCAGGATCGAATCCATCCACGCCGGGTCGCCGGTGGCGACGGATTGCTCCAACAGGTCGAAAAACCTCCCCAGTTGTACTTCAAAACCCGCCCTCACCTCCATGCCGCGCGCCAATTCATGCCCGACGTACTCGATCCAAACCGGGCGAATCTTCTTCAGGACAAGTTGAATGGGCGGGGCTTTTGTCTTCTTCTTTGGCATAAGGCAAATTGATTCGAGCCGCGATTGGTATTGTATCAGTTATTGTTATCCTGCTGAGTAATCCAAACCCATAGCGTTCTTCCAACAGCTTCAAGGCTTTCTGCTGAGACTTTATCAGGCGTGTCCTGCACAGTATGCCAGTACGGATAATCGAAATCAATCAAGTCCACCGCAGGGATTCCTGCTTCGATGAAAGGGGTGTGATCATCGAGTATGGAATATTTAAACTCCGGAATGAACTGACTTCCATACCCCAAACTCGCGGCAACCGGCCAGATCTCGTCCATCAGGGCGGTATCCGAATTTCGATCCTTGTAGATGTTCAAGTCGGCGTCGCCGATCATGTCCACGATTACGACGGCTCGAGGTTCGACAAAATTTTTCGCGACAAACTCACGCGAACCGAGAATCCAATCCCAGCCCTCGATGCGACCGTTGTCCTCTGCGTCGAAGAACACCAGCCAGACATTTACCGTGTCATCCGGCAGTGACCGTGCCAACTCCAATAACACCGCAACGCCGGAGGCGCCGTCATTTGCGCCGGGCACTGGGATGGAACGATTCTCTGGGTCCGGATCGCTATCGGCAAAAATCCGTGTATCGTAATGTGCCCCGAGGATGATGTCCGGAGACTCGTCTGACCGCCTTGCTACCAAATTAAAGATGGGATGACCCAGCGCCTCCGACTCTTGGACTTCAACCTGCCAGCCGGCCGACTCCAATTCTGCACGCATCCACTCCCGGATCCTGGCATGACCCTCCGTGCCCGGTATTCGCGGTCCGAATCCAACCTGAGTTTTCACATCCTCATAGGCACGAAGACCATCGAAGGAGGTTGCATCAGGCTCCGGCTGGGAGAGAACCGAGTATCCGTACCAGCCGAGCACGATTACGAGCAAGAGTCCAATTACTGCAAGATAGACCGCGATGGATCTGTTCGTCACGCCGCGACCATTCCATTTACCACCGACTGCAACTCTGCCAGTGACCGCGCCGCGTACGCCGCGCCCCGTTCTCGTTTCCCGATCCTTGAGATTGATTCGAGCGGCGGCAGGATGCCGAAATTGGCTTTCATCGGCTGAAAATCCTTCAAGTCTGCATGCGTCACATAATGGCAAAGCGCGCCGAGCATGGTGCTATCGGGTAAGGTGATTGGCATTTCGCCATGATACAAGCGCGCCGCGTTCACGCCAGCCAGTAAGCCGGTTGCGATGTTGCCCATGTAACCCTCCACACCTGTGATTTGACCGGCGAAGAAAAGGTCATCACGCGTGATATGCTGAAGCGTCGAGCGCAAGAGCTTTGGCGAGGCAATGAATGTATTTCGATGCATTTGCCCGTAGCGCATAAACTCGGCACTTTCGAGCCCGGGAATCATGCGAAATACGCGCTTTTGTTCTGGAAACTTCAGGTTGGTCTGAAAACCCACGAGGTTATACAAACTACCGGCAAGATTGTCCTGCCGCAGTTGAACCACCGCATAAGGACGTTTTCCAGTACGCGGATCACGCAAACCGACTGGACGCATCGGACCGAACATGAGCGAATCTGTGCCGCGTTCAGCGATGATCTCAACGGGGAGACAACCCTCAAAGAAATGACCCGCTTTGACCCCAGATTTGATTGCCTCCTCGAAGGCGCGAAGCTCGATTCGCTCTGCGTTCAGGAGCGCTTCAACGAAAGCATAATATTCCTCTTTTGTGAACGGGCAATTGATGTAATCCCCTTCGATTTCTCCGCCGTTGTCGTATCGTGAGGCGCGGAAGGCAATCCGCATATTGACGCTCTCTGCGTGGACGATTGGTGAAATCGCATCGAAGAAAAAAAGATGGTTCTCGCCGCTCAACTCAACAATCGCTTGTGAAAGAGAGGGCGAAGTGAGCGGTCCGCTGGCAACAATGACCGGCGTGTCGGGAATTGTTTTGAGTTCCTCCCGAACGACTTCGATCTTTGGATGTGCCTCGATGCGTTGGGTAACCCTATGTGCGAACAGATCGCGGTCAACAGCCAGGGCTCCCCCTGCTGGCAAAGATGCCTCCTCGGCACACTCCAACAGCATCGAGCCGAGGAGCCGCGCTTCATCTTTCAGCAAACCGGATGCACGGTCAGGGAGGTTTGAGCCGAGCGAGTTTGAGCAGACGAGTTCAGCCAGCGAGGCGGTCTGGTGTGCGCCGGTCTGTAAGGCGGGCCGCATCTCATACAACCGCACACGTAAGCCGCGTTCTGCGGCTTGCCACGCGGCTTCACTCCCTGCAAGCCCGCCTCCGATCACGATCAAATCAACCATGCTGTGATTCTACCATTCCATACAAGATGCTTAACAGAAATTACTCTGTCGTATAATTACATCGCATGACAGTCCAGAAGAACCTCGAATTTCAACTCAAGGAAGCGGTGCAACTCACCGAAACCGCATGGTCCGCGTTGGTGGAGCGTGAAGCCGGTGCGTGGCATCTCGTCTCACAGCATCGTCTCACGAAAAAAAATCAACCCGAACTCCTCAAATTCCTCAGCAAAGCCGAAGTGGACGCGTGGTTGTGCGGCGCGCTAAGCGGCGGGCAAAGCCGTTCCGTTTCCCTGCCCCAGACCAGCAATCTTGAGGTGACTCGTCTTTTTGCCTTCCCACTGAAGGGCATATCGCGCGTTGTGCTCGCCGGGGCAGATCAACTCACCACCGAATCACAACGACTTTGGCGACTCGTGGCTTCTGGAATGCGCCACGAGGAAAATCCGGCAGATTCATCCGCCGTCGCATCCGTCGCCGCTTCCCTTCTGGTGCCAGATCTGGATTCGGAAAATCCCTACGACATGCCGCGCGCCTTCGACCGCGCTCTCAACTCTTTCTTACGCCTCGTTTCTGTGCAGGGAGCCTGGCTCGCCCTTCGCCGCGGCGACTCGCTCGAGGTGCGCGCCCAGTGGAATGCGCCATCCTGCGCAAATCTCGACCTCCCCATCGAGTCGAACACCCTGCTCCGGCGTATGAATCGCAACCTCACTCCCATGGTGGTCAATCGCGAGGATCCGCTATGGGGATCTATCCCGCACAAAGGATTGAAGTCGAATACAAAACTGTGGACGTGCATCCCCATCGTTATCGGACAGCGAGTGATCGCCACCCTCGTCCTCTGGCGCACTTCCACCTTCAAGCGCGACGAGTGGAGCCGCCTTACCGAACTCATCACGCAAACGGCTCCTGCCATCGAAACGATCATCACATTTGCCGAGATGGCAAATCATCTGCGGCGGCTGGCGATGCTCAACGACTTCTCGCTCACCATCTCATCCGGTCGAAACCTCGACCAGATCGCACGCCGCGTTTTTGCTCTGCTCTCACGCGCGTTCGGCACGGAACTTATCGTCCTCGATCTACTCTCTGCCGACAACCGATTCGTAACCGAATTTCGCAGCACGGATGGGAATGTAATCTCCACTCTGCGGACCGCAGAAGAGCAATTGATCGCTTCGCTTCTGAAGGGGATGCAGAAAGCAAAACTTGGAGACTCACAGCTAGGAGGCGTTTTTCCATTATACGAAGGCTCCCTCTCTGGTGTGTACGTTCCATTGCGATTCCGCGAACAGGTTATCGGGAACCTCTGCATCGAGAGCGCCAAAGCGGACGCGTTCAATTTCTACGATGAAAGTCTGATCGTGGTCATCGCCAGCCATCTTGCAAGCCTGGCAGATTACACGCGCGTGCGCGAGGAGGCTGAGGGCCGCGCAAGGAATCTTGGACTAATTCACGAAGTAGTAGGACAGGTTGTCGGCTTGACCGACCCAAAGGAAGTTGCCCAGATCACAGCCGAATTACTTGCCCGATATTTTGCGTATGAACTCGCCGCGGTTTTTGTCGCGGATTCAAAAGGACACCTCACCATCGGTGGTTTTGGCGGAACCAGCCAAAATGTAGTGAGACGCGCCATGCAATCGTTCGAGTATCCGGTAAGCGGAGGAATCACCGGTAATGTCTTCGAGACCGGGAGCAGCGTAGTCGTCAACGATGTGTTACAGGATAACCGCTATCGCTCCATCAAGGGCTGGCAGGCGGGTTCTGAAATGTGCGTAGCGATTCGCGACGGCGAGAAAATCCTCGGCATCATTGACGTGGAAAGCAGTTCGCGCAACGCCTTCACGCACAACGACTTTATGGCGCTCGAATCGCTTGCGGGAATCCTTGCCAGCGTCATCACCAGCGCGGACCAGTATCAACGGCTCGAAGCGACGATAAACCAGTTGCGCAACACCCAGATTGAACTGCGCGAGCGCATGGACGCACAACGAAAAGCGGAGAACCGCTTGCTTCAAGCGGCAAAACTCGCCGCGGTCGGTGAGATGGCGGCAGGTATTGCGCATGAGCTTAACAACCCGCTCACCTCAGTGACCGGCTTTGCTGAGTTGGCGCTCGATGATTTCCCACAGGGGAATCAGACGCGAAAAGATCTCGAACTGGTGGTCCGCGAGGCGAAGCGTGCCCGAGATGTTGTGCGCCGCCTGCTGGATTTTGCGCGCCAAGGGGAAAGCACCCGCGCCAAGGCTTCCTTGAATGAAGTGGTTACTGACGTCGTCGCGTTGAGCCGCCATCTCATCCACACCAGCGGCGTAGAGTTGAAAACGCAATTCGATGAAGCGCTTCCCTGGGTGATGATGGATGCAAATCAGATCAAACAGGTGGTTTTGAATATTGTGCACAATGCCCTGCAAGCCATGCCCGACGGCGGCACGCTGGAGATCATCACATCGCCAGCCAGGCGCGGCAACAAGCCATGGGCGCTGGTCAATGTGAGCGATACCGGGGTTGGGATCGCCCAACCCGATCTCGGGAGAATCTTCGAGCCATTTTTCACCACGAAAGGAAACAAGGGCGGCACTGGTCTGGGACTCTCGGTTACCTACGGTATAGTCACGGAGCATGGCGGCACCATCGAAGTGGAAAGTGAATCGGGCAAGGGTTCGAAATTCACGGTCTGGTTGCCGGTATGAACGGGACGACTGCTTCCGCTTCGATCCTCGTGGTGGACGATGAGCCCGGTATCGCAGCTTTGTGCAACCGCATCCTCGGCCGGGAGGGGTATCACGTCACGGCGCTGATCAACCCGCTTGCGGCGATCGAACACTTGCAAAAGAATCGTTCCGACTTGCTGCTGGTTGACATCCGCATGCCGGAAGTGGACGGTTTCGATGTGATCTCGCGCGCAAAAATCGTTCAGCCGGATATTGCCGTGTTGGTGATGACCGGCTTCGGCACTGTGGAGACAGCCATCCGCGCTTTGCGGCAGGGCGTGGACGGCTTGCTACTCAAACCATTCGAACGAGGCGACGAACTCGCGCAGGCGGTCCGGCAGGCGATCAGCGACAACCAGCGCAAGCGGGACGCGGCGCGTGTGCAGGCATTGCGTCCGTTATTCAACGTTACCGAGTCTTTGTTTGCAGAAACCGACCAAAACAAACTGCTTGCTCTCATCGCCTCGGCAATACGCGAGCATCTGAACTGCGCCAATGTTGCGTATTATCGCGTGGGCGATGACACTGTCACTGCGGTTGCTCAAGTTGGGAATGCGCTTCCCATCGAGGACGACCAGACAGCCGTCGAGTTGATTCGCCGCGTCGCCGAGGACAAGAATCCGATGATCATTCATGCGGCAGGACCCGGCGAGCCGGAGGCGCAGTCGCTTCTTTCCAAGGTTGGGCTTGTATCTGCCATCCTCATCCCCGTCCCCCGCACAGACACGAACAGCGTCTTGTTCGCGGGGCGCGATTCTTCCGGCGCGCAATTCCGCGGCGCCGACTTGGAATTATTTTTTGTGTTGGCGCGTCAGGCAGTGGTCGCTATGGAAAACGCACGACTGTACGCCGACTTGCGCGACACACTCCGTCGCGTGGAAGAGTCGCAACAGGCATTGTTACGCGCCGAAAAGATGGCGGCGGCAGGCAGGCTCACTGCATCCATAGCACATGAGGTGAATAACCCGCTTCAATCGGTTCAGAATTGTTTGCATCTCGCGGGGCGCGAAGATCTGCCAGATGAAAAACGCAAAGAATACTTTGAACTCGCGCGGACGGAACTCGACCGCTTGATGAAGACCATGCAACGCATGCTCGAATTCTATCGCCCCGGCACAGCGCGCGTCGAGCATGTGGACGTGCTCGAACTGCTCAAGCATGTGATGAGCCTCACGTCGCAACAACTCAGCCAGCGGAATATTTCACTTAACGCAGACCTTCCCGAGTCGCTTCCATCCATCTACGCGGTGAGCGGACAGATCCAGCAGGTTTTTATCAACTTGATCCTGAACGCCCACGACGCGATGCCATCCGGCGGGGAACTCAAGGTCACGGCACAAGCGCTGAACGGCGGCGTCGAATTGACCTTCAGCGACAGCGGACCCGGCATCCCCGCAGACCGGCGCAACAATATCTTCGAGCCGTTCTTCAGCACGAAGGACGGCGGAACCGGTTTGGGGCTGACGGTGAGTTACAATATCGTCACCGCGCATGGCGGGACATTGGATTTAGAAGACCGCGACGAACCGGGCGCATGTTTCCGATTATTCTTACCAACGGGCGATAATCAATAATTGTGTCATTGCGAGGAGTGAAGCAAAGTGGCAATCCCGTGTTTTAAAGAAAACAACTATTCTATGGGAGATAAATAATGAAATCGAACATATTAGTCGTGGACGATGAACCTGTAGCGCGCCAATCCATGAGCGACATTTTGCGGTTGGAGGGGTTTGCCGTGAACTCCGTCCCCAACGGACAAGCCGCAATCGAATACGTGCGCACGCACCCGGTGGAACTAATGATCGTTGACTTGCGCATGCCCGGCATGGACGGACTTGAAGTCGTGCAGGTAGTGAACCAGATCTCGCCGGAGACCGAGGTCGTTTTGCTTACCGCGTTCGCCACCACCGAGTCTGCGATTCAGGCGTTGCGCTTGCGCATCCACGATTATTTGCTCAAGCCCGCCTCGCCCGCGCAGGTGATCGCCAGCGTGAAAAAGGGACTCTCCCGCCGTGAGGCGCGCTTGAAGGCGCGCGCGGGCAACGCTACGGCAGAGGTAGACGAAGGCAATGCAGAGTTCACATTGAAAGACGGCACGTATATTGACCTCTCCCGCCGCTTGATCCGCAAAAAGGACAACGTCATCCACCTCACCCCCGCGGAAGGACGCCTCCTGCGCGTGCTCATCGAAAACCCGGGGCGCGTCTACTCGCACCGCGAACTGGTTTTGCTCGTGCAGGGATACGACACCTCCCAACGCGAAGCGCCAGAAATTTTGCGCCCGCTCGTCAGCCGCCTGCGCCACAAACTGGAGTCGTTCCCTTCGCTTTCAGATCGCATTGTCAGCGTGAGAGGGACAGGATATTTGTATGAGGGAGATAAGTAAAATTCTCCCTCAAGGTTTATAATCGGGCTTGATGGCTAAACGATCTAAAATTCTCACAAGGGTTCTTTCTGGCTCAAAGAATATTGGTTTTTCCGATTTCATATTACTGGTGGAAGGATTTGGATTCAGGCTTGCACGCGTGAATGGCAGTCACCATATCTTTGTTCACTCCAAAGTCAATGAGTTGGTCAACTTGCAAAATGTCAGAGGTCAGGTAAAACCATATCAGATCAAGCAATTCATCAGCCTTGTTGAAAGATACGACCTAAAACTGGAGGACGAATGAAAGACTATCACATCAATATCTTCTATAGCAATGAAGACGAGGGATATATTGCCGACATGCCCGATCTTGAGCATTGCTCCGCTTTCGGTGAATCGCCCGAGGAGGCGCTGGCAGAAGCGTTAATTGCAAAGCGCGCGTGGCTTGATGCGGCACGGGCGGAAGGAAAGCCCATCCCTGAACCGCGATATCGTCCAGCAATCTATCAACTTCCGGTTGCGGCATAGATAAAGTTGCAACGCGAAGCGCCCGAAATTCTGCGCCCGCTGGTGAGCCGCTTGCGCCACAAACTTGAATCGTTCCCCTCGCTCTCGGATCGCATCGTCAGCGTAAGAGGGACGGGGTATTTGTATGAGCGAGATAAGTGAGGGATGTGGTTAGCCTCTCGGTTTGGATTACAATTCGCTTATCATCTCTTAATATTTGACCGCCTAACGTCCTAATTGAATTAGGCGATTAGTTGGAAACGTCCGTCTAAAAGCAGTTAGTTGGAACTGACCGTCTAAACACTAGTTAGGCGTTTTGAGGAGGAAACAATGGAGAACCCGATACAAGCGAGAGGTGTACTGGGGACAGGTAGAGTGTAAATAGTAAGGAGACTTGTGATGAAAACACTTCCTCTTGCTGCTACAGTATGGATTCTATTATTCATGCTTATATCCTGTCGACCAGTAATAAGAGAACTACCAATCCCTGCAACCACTACAAGTGCGCCGGTCAATTCAAATCAGGAACCATCACTGATTTTCTTTACTTCTGAGCCTGGTAAGTTTCAAGTTTGGTTACCTTTGTCTACGGATATTCAGGAATTTACAATCCAAAAAACGCTTTTTCAGACAACACTTGAGTGTCCGACCATCTTTTATAGACTTAACTCCGCAGGTGCGATTGTCCAGTATTGTGACCTTCTCCCACAGAGTGTTGCTCCATTATCCAGTGATGAAATCTTAGAGCAAGCTCGTGATGAAATGATGCGTGAATTACGTGTAAAAATTGAGACGCAACAGGAAGAACTGGCGCAGGAGACTTATCCTTCACTAGTGCTCTCGGGTCAGGAAAATATGCGCGGCTTGGGTTATGATGGTACATTTAAGGCTCGGATAATTCTCGTCAAAACTCGCATTTATCTGATTGTCATGAGCGTCTATCACGAAAATTGGTGCAATTGTCGGGATCAAGTTGATCAGGTAGTGGACTCCCTGAATATTGATCCTAGCCTGTCTATTCCGTTTGAGCCTACACCGTAATAGTTCTCGGAAATATGATGTATGATGCAAGGCTTAAGGTATATCGTTCAATATAAAAACCGCCTAACAATGCGTGCAGCTGACAAGTGGGATTCGCCGCGTTTTTTGGCCTGTTTCTGGCTGAAGGTGGGTCCAGTTTCGAGGGCGAGTCCACGCTCCGCCCACTTGCAGCTAACGCCAGCCGTTAGCCCGCTTTCAGACAGGACTGTTTTGAGTCATTTAGAATGATAGAGGTGTGTATGAAATTTAGATATCGCGGTGGAGCAACTGGATTTTTATCTAGAAGCGTGGGGAGAGCCGTTCGCAGATCTGTCCCTGATGACCAACTAGGGTCATGCCTTGTTGTGGCATTCATTTTGGCTATAGTAACGGGAAGCCCGATAATAGCTCTAGTGGTTCTTGGGATAATAATATCAATACTGCCATCTATTCTTCTGTTGGCTTTTTTGGTTGCAATTGGGATAGTCCTATACTTTGCAATCAAGAGACATTATCCGCAAATGTTTGTGAGTTGGTTTTTTCTCAAGGAAAATGAAACTGACGGAACAATATTATCGTTGAAGGAGATACAAGCTAGAGTGAAAGAGCTTCTTGCACTTTAGAGTACAGCTGCATATTGATAGCGAAACTATTGAGAGGTCAAACAAATGTCAGAAAATTCATTGCAAACATCTCTTGAAAATCGGGTTGGCTTTCTGGAAGCTAAAGTAAAAGAGCTAGAGTTGAGACTATCGCGGATTGAGAATCCAGCGGCGATTGCAACTCCAGGCGCGCCGCCTGAATCCATAAACGTACCAAATAAACAAATATCCGTAACTCTCCTTAACAAGAATTTTCATGAAGCAGATTACAGTGCTGGCGATTCTGGTGACAGAATAGATTTTAGCTTCCAGTTTACCAATCATCTAACAAAGGACATTCGGGCTTTCACTGGAGCCGTTGTCTTCAAAGATTTATTTGAAAGGATCATCTTGAGGATGGGAATAACTGATGAACGCGGTATCCGTTCTGGCGGCACGAGCCAATGGAAAGGCGGTATGGAATATAATCAATTTACAGAAGAGCATAACAGGCTCTTGAATATCGAAAAAAACGATCTAATTGCTGAGTTTCTTCTCAAGCAAGTGATTTATGCCGATGGAACACGAGAAGCTTTTAATGAATAGTGCTTGCAAGTCAAGCAGGAAACATCGAAATGTCCACATATTACTGCCACGACTGCTCAGTTTCACTGGGATTAATTGTTCCTCAAATTTCAACCTCGTTAACTGGCACAAACTATCAATTAGAAAGATATATAAAACATACAGCTCCAACAGGAACATATTCTGTCAATTCTGTTTTTGATGACCCAACCTATCCTACCTATAGTGACTATATCGTAACAGGCACAATGTCAGGATTTTTAGAAGTAGATGACAGAAATAGAAATAATTTGGTTTGGTATGCAGGGGAACGTACAGGCGTAGAATATCGAAACGGAGTATTTTTTGCTCCTGCAAATGGAGTAAAAATTGTGTTATCGCACAATTCAGCGAAAATTCACGCATTCCCAATTACCGATACGCCAGGCACAGTAAATTACTGCGCCAATTGTGGAAAACCTTTGCCGATGTGGCATACTTGATAAAAAAGAAGCGGGCTAACAAAGCGTTCTCAGAAACAGCTAAGCAGGGACGAGCTGTAAGCCAAACTTGGCTGCCTTTTTCTCCAGATACTTGAGTTGCTGTTGCTGGTAGCGTCGTTCATATTCGGCTGCGCTCAACGGTTCA
>Ga0187893_10000865_pt1 | contig 76213 bp, 82 predicted proteins | sample MA1701074metaG_FD_139574 | JGI IMG/M metagenome (GOLD analysis project Ga0187893, IMG submission 139574) | White microbial mat communities from a basaltic lava cave in the Kipuka Kanohina Cave System on the Island of Hawaii, USA - MA170107-4 metaG ...
GCGGGCGATCTCTTCGAGGTCGCTTCGTTGTTGGGCTGTCAGAGTGAGCGCTTCGCCTTCAAAGGGCATACCAATGAGACGATCGCCTTATAGATAAAGTTACTCTGCGACAGTCCACTAGTGCCGTCCTGCGTTCCCAATCGGTCGCAAGGGAGGCAGTGGTTGCGAGCCAGTGCTCGTGGGACGGCTCTGCGAGGCGGGTGTGGAGATTTGTCCCTCCGGGCGGCTTTCCTCTCTCACCACGAAGGTCTTCGACATGCGGTCGTGCCAGGTGAGCTGCTCATCGTCGGCGACCGACCAGGCGAAACCGATGCCCGCCGCGGCCGTGCTCAAAATCGTGCCGAACGCTCGGGTGCGGCGCTGTCCTTCGGTGGGTGGGCCTCCGTCGAAACTGACGAGCCGCAGGCCGACCCAGGTCATGCCCGCGGTTTCGCCGATGTAGCGAATGTAGAAAACCCAATAAAAGCCGGTAATCGCAAAAAAGGCGAACCCTAGCGCCCGGAAGCCGTCGGGGTCCGTCATGACCGGTCCTCCGAAGAGGTAGAAGACGCCGACGAAAACGCCCAGGGCGACGAGCACCAGAACAAAATCCAACAGGGCGGCGACGGCGCGAACGGCGAGGGGAGCCACCAACTGCTGAATTTTCGACGCCGGAGCTTCGATGCGCGCTTCCGGCACCTTCGCCGCCATGACAGGAGGCGCCGGAGCAGGCACAACCTCAGGCTTGCGAAGCGGCGGCAACTTCTGTAGCGTAACCGGCCGTTCGACCTTCCGCCATTTGGGATCGACCTGACGTGTATGGAGGGCCTTCTTCAGCTCGTTCCGCAGACCCGCCGAGGAAGTTGTTCCGAAAGAGCGGCCGAACTGCAGGACATTTTCCTTCAGGCTCGCGCCGGATTGGGGCGAAGCTTGCGCCGAGGCCGCAAACGCCCTTTCGCCCACCCTCCGGGACTCCCGCCGCGAGCGGTAATCTTCCAGCTTTTGGTTCAGCTCCTGCTTCCAGTCGGGGTCAGGCGGTGGAATTTGCAACCCTTCGTCGAACAGGGGCAGAGGGATGGACTGCGACTCCCTTTTTTCCAACCCGGCCCGCGTCCACGTTCCGCTGGCCTTCCCTTCCATCCGGCGGCCGCAGCGGGCGCAGCGGTGGTCGGCTGAATCATTCCAATGTCCGCAATAGAGGCAAAGCATGATGTAAACCTCGGTGCCACGGGCATGCGGGACCCGTGCCGGCCAACATTCATCGATCTACCATACTGAAGGCCGTGCGGGGCCGATCTAAGCGAGCTGCGGGGTCTCGCCCTATTTCTGATCGGCTGGACGCCGGTTCGATGATTAGAGAACACCAGCGCCTTCGGCGGCATCTATTTTAACATTGTCGCCGCGGAATGTTTCAACACTCGCAGGCAGATTTTGACGGGAGCAACCGGAGCGGGCTTCACAGCTCCCGGCCAGAGGTCCCACGGCACTGTTGAGGAAGAGGGGACGGAGACGGAGGACCCCCGGGGGACTCACCGCTGCGGGCTATGCCGCAGGCGCAAGCCGTTGTTCGTGGACCGCGATGGCGACAATTCCGGCAAGGGAGATCGCGAGCGTCGCCAGCGGAGGAACGCCGGTCACAGTGACCACCGCGCAGGCCGTGGCGGCCGTCAACACGATACGCGGCAGCGGCGGGCGGCAGCCGCAGCGCAACAACGCGGCAGCCATGCCTCCAACGAACAGCACTAAGCCGGCCGCCAGGGCGAGGCGGCCTTCAAGCCCCAACGGCTGGCTCGGATGCGCCGCCATTTCCTCAATCGCGGCCGCGTACGCAATAATCCCGCACACCATCAGAAAGTGGACGAGGCTGAAGGCGTCTCGCGCCATCGTCGACTGGGCGGAACCGCGGCACGATGCAAGCGCATGCTCGAGAGCAGGTTTGCTAAGGGGAAAATAAGTCCACCATAGGCCGCAAGTGATGGCGACCGCGAGAATCGCGACACCGATCAAATCGCGAGTCCAATCCGAACCGGTCAAGCCGCTTCCGGCGACGATCAGCGTCTCGCCTAGAGCAATGATCACAAACAGGCCATGGCGCTCGCTAAAGTGCTCGGGATGAATGTCCCAGCCCTCGGACTGCCCGCCGACGGCCGCGGCAATGATGTCGAACAAGATGGCCAGACCCCACAGCCAATACAAAGTAGCGCCGCCAGCAAGGCCACCCGCCAACACGGCAACGAGGCCGCCGATCGACGCCAGGGCAAAGGTCTGAATGGCGCCCCGCAGCGACGGTTTCTCGGAGGCGACCCAAGCGTAGAGGGTCAGGCCCATCACGCGGACGAGGACGTAAGGAACGGCGAATGCCATGGCGCCTCCGCTGAAGGCGCCGGGCAGGGCTACGGCCATGAAAAAGGCGACGGCGGTTGCGATCAGGGTTCCCATCTCCACCAAGTGATGCCCGGTGTTAGCAGCATTCAGAGTCCGCGTAAACTGGGTCCACGCCCACCAGATCATCCAAAACGCGAGAGCCGCCTGCCCGGCGCCGTACCAGGTAAAGCTGTGGTGAAGCAAGCTGACTAACTGGGTCACCGAAAAGACAAACACCAGGTCGAAAAACAGCTCCACGAAGGTCGCCCTGCTGGTCTTCGGGGGAACTGATTGCCTGGGTGCCGGTCGCCATGAACTACGGATCATAGATGGTGAGACCCAAACCGGGCGTGGCCGAAGGAGGCTGACGAGCGGTGAAATGGGCCGAACCGGCCTTTCTTTCCTGTGCTATCATGTAACAGTGTAGATAAATAGCTACACGTAGGTAAATGGCTCTAAACATTAGAAATCCCGAAACTGAAGAGCTGGCGGCAACTCTGGCCGAGCTGACCGGCGAGAGTAAGACCCGGGCAGTGACGGAGGCGCTCAAAGAGCGCATTGACCGCGTCAGGCGCGGCCGGCGCGATCGGCAACGGGTGCTTGACCGGCTCAACGAGATCGCCAAACACTGCGCCTCGTTGCCCGTCCTTGACGATCGAAGTCCTGAAGAAATGCTGTACGGAGAGGACGGCCTACCGCGCTAATGATCATCGACACCTCCGCCATCATAGCCATCCTCCGGGATGAACCCGAACGCGCCTCTTTCAACGACGTCATTTCTCAGGCTGGAAGCCGCCACATGTCCGCGGCGACTTTTGTCGAAGCCTCCATGGTGATGGCATCGATGCAAGGGTACGACGGTTTGCGAGATCTCGACCTACTTATCGCCACGGCTGGAATTGAGATAGTCACCGTGGATGTAGACCAAGCTCATATCGCTCGCGAAGCTTTTCAGCGGTATGGAAAAGGCCGCAGCCCAGTCGGCCTCAACTACGGCGATTGCTTCTCCTACGCACTGGCAAAGGCGACCGGGCTGCCGCTTTTGTTCAAAGGAACTGATTTCAGCGGAACAGATATCGTCTCCGCGGTCTAGCGCCGACCGTGGCACGGGGGCGGGCCACAAATAGTCGGCCCTAAAAAGACACCCGCCGAGGCGACCGTCACAACTTTTCACAAGTTGACGCTCTTTTTGCCGCTGTGCTAACGTGGTGATTTCTCAGTCCTTTACGTCAGAGCAGAGCGTCACCCTCGACTCCCTACGCGTAAGAAAATTGGGCGAGCCTTGTCGCGGTGTGCTGCGTGAGACCGCGCTCGCGCGGGCCGTGTAAGATCGAGTTGTAAGGTCGAACCATGCCACTTGCCATTGCCAGCCGCTATGCGACCGCTCTCGCCGACGTTGTCGGCCGCGAAGGGTCGCCCGTCAGCCCGCAGCAGGCATTGGAGCAGTTGCAGTCGTTTGAGAAACTGATCGCCCAATCCCACGAGCTGCAAAACGCCCTGACCTCGCCGGCGGTGCGGCCCGCGCAGAAACGCCAGATCGTCGCGTCGATTGGAGATCGCCTGGGCGTGGCACAACCCGTCAGAAATTTCCTTTACATCGTGATCGATCACCGCCGCCTAAGGATGCTGGGCGAGATGATCGGGGCGTTCCAATCCTGGCTCGACGGCAAAATCGGCATCGCGCGGATTGAAGTTGTGTCCGCCCAGCCGCTCGACCTGGCGCTCAAAGAATCAGTTGTGGAAAAATTTGGCCGGCTCACCCGGAAGCAGGTGCAAGCCGAGTTTGGTGTGGATCCGAGCCTGATCGGCGGCGCCACCGTCCGCCACGGCTCAACGGTATTCGATGGTTCGATTCGCTCGCAGTTGCGGGCGCTCGATCGCTTCATCGCGGGAGAAGCATAGGTTATGGCCCAAATCAGCGCGGATGAAATCTCGAAACTGATTCGCGAACAGATTGAGAACTACGACAAGGCCGTTGAGGTCAACGAGGTCGGCTCGATCATCTCTCTCGGTGACGGCATCGCCCGCTTGCATGGCCTCGAAAAGGTCATGGCGGGTGAGATGCTCCAGTTCCCGCACGAGGTCGCGGGTATCGCCATGAACCTGGAGGAAGACCAGGTCGGCGCCGTCCTGCTGGGCGAGTATTCCGAGCTGAAAGAGGGCGACGAAGTCCGCCGCACCGGCCGCATCATTTCCGTGCCGGTGGGCGAGGCGCTAGTCGGGCGTGTTGTGGATTCCCTCGGCCGTCCCCTCGACGGCAAGGGCGCCATTCAGACGGACAAATACAACTCCATCGAGCGGATCGCTCCCGGCGTCATTGACCGCCAAGGCGTGAAGGAGCCGATGCAGACTGGCATCAAGGCCATCGACGCCATGATCCCCGTCGGCCGCGGGCAGCGCGAGCTGATTATCGGTGATCGCCAGACGGGCAAGACCGCCATCGCCGTGGACGCCATCATCAACCAGAAGGGCGCCGGCGTAATCTGTATCTACATCGCGGTCGGCCAGAAACGCTCGACCGTCGCCCAAGTGGTCAAGACCCTGGAAGATTACGGCGCCATGGAATACACCATTGTCGTCGTGGCTTCGGCGTCGGACCCGGCGCCCATGCAGTACCTGGCGCCGTTTGCCGGCTGCGCCATGGGCGAGTATTTCCGTGATAACGGCGGGCACGCCCTTTGCATTTACGACGACCTTTCGAAGCACGCCGCCGCCTATCGCGAGATTTCGCTCTTGTTGCGCCGCCCGCCTGGACGCGAAGCATACCCCGGCGATGTTTTCTACCTCCACAGCCGGTTGCTCGAACGCGCGGCCAAGCTGAATAACGAAAAGGGTGGGGGCTCGCTGACCGCGTTGCCGTTTATTGAAACGCAGGCGGGCGACGTTTCAGCCTACATTCCGACGAACGTCATTTCGATCACCGACGGCCAGATCTACCTGGAGGCCGACTTGTTCAACGCCAATGTCCGCCCTGCGGTAAACGTCGGCTTGTCGGTCAGCCGCGTCGGTGGTAACGCGCAGATCAAAGCCATGAAACAGGTGGCCGGCACGCTCCGGTTGGAGCTGGCGCAGTATCGCGCCCTGGCGGCGTTCGCGCAATTCGGCTCCGATCTCGACAAAGCTTCGCAGAACCAGTTGCACCGCGGCGTGCGCCTGACCGAGATCCTCAAACAGGGGCAATATGAGCCGGTGCCAGTGGAAAAACAGGTCCTGATCATCTTCGCCGGCACCAACGGCTTCCTCGATGACCTGGAAGTGGAACAGTGCCGCGTTTTTGAAAAGGAACTCAACGCCTACCTCGACCGCCAGACTAATAGCGTGCTCGACAAGATTCGCGAGAAGAAGGCGCTGGACGATTCGCTGCGGGAAGAGATCAAGAACACGCTGACGGAATTCAAGAAGCGATTCATTTCCCAGCACAAACCGCAGGAGGCCGCGGCCCGCTAGATGCCGAACCTCATCGATCTGCGCCGGCGCATCCGTTCCGTTAAGAACATGCGCCAGATTACGAGCGCCATGAAGATGGTGTCGGCGGCGAAACTGCGCCGGGCGCATGACAAAGCGGTCGCCGCGCGGCCCTACTCCACGTTGCTGCGCGACATGCTGTCGAGCATCCTCGCTCATCTCCCCGAAGACTCACCCGTGCGGGAGCATCCCCTGTTGGCACGCCGAGAGGTCAAGCACATCACTCTGGTGCTGATCAGCGGCGACAAGGGCCTGTGCGGCGCATTCAACAGCAACGTCATTCGAGCCGCCAGCCGGTTTCTGCAGGAGCACGGCAGCGAAAAAGTGCAGATGGAGTTAGTCGGCCGCAGGGGACGCGATTATTTCCGGCGCAGGCCTGTGAGCATTTCGGGTGAATGGTTGCACGTGTTCGCGCGCACAGTGGAGTATTCCAAGGCGGAAGAGATCGCCGGAACGCTGATGGAGCGCTTCACCCACGGCAAAACGGACGCGATCTATCTGCTCTACAACGAATTCAAGAGCGCGTTGTCGCAGCGGCTTGTGCTCGAGCAGCTGCTGCCGGTGGAATCGCCCGCGGCGCAGGAAGGCGCGTCGGTGGACTATATCTACGAGCAGCCGCCGGAGGAGATTTTTCGCGCCCTGCTGCCGAAGTACGTCAAGAGCAACGTGTATCACGCCATGCTGGAATCAGGAGCCGCGGAGCATGCGGCGCGTATGGCGGCGATGGACGCGGCATCACGCAACGCGGACGAAGTGGCCGACAAGCTGACGTTGCACCTCAACCGCGTCCGGCAGGCCAGCATCACCAACGAACTCATCGAGGTTGTCAGCGGCGCAAGCGCACTGGAATAAGCGCGAGGTCAGGCGGCGCTCGGAGTACCCAGGGTCAATCAGTCATGGCACACCACATTGGAAAAGTGATTCAGATCGCCGGTCCGGCCGTCGACGTCCAGTTCAGCGAAGGGCACCTGCCCAAGATCCACAACGCGATTCGGATCACCAGCGAAGGATTCGACGTTCCCGCTCCCGTTAAAGTGATCTGCGAAGTGCAGCAGCACCTGGGGGAAGGCCGCGTCCGCACGATCGCGATGCAGCCGACCGAAGGATTCGTGCGCGGCATGCCCGCTGAAGATCTGGGCGAACCGATCACGGTGCCCGTGGGCCCGCAAACGCTGGGCCGCGTGTTGAACGTGCTCGGCGAACCGGTCGATGAACGGGGGCCGGTTAACACCGAGCAGCGTTTCCCGATTCACCGCCCGGCGCCGTCCCTCGAAGATCAGTCCACGGAACTGCAGATGCTCGAAACGGGCATCAAGGTTATTGACCTGCTCGAGCCGTATCTGCGGGGCGGCAAGATCGGCCTCTTCGGCGGCGCGGGTGTCGGCAAGACCGTCATCATCATGGAACTGATCAACAACATCGCCTTGAAGCACGGCGGTGTGTCGGTCTTTGCCGGCGTGGGTGAGCGCACGCGCGAGGGCAACGACCTCTGGGTCGAAATGCAGGAGTCCGGTGTCGTCAACCCGGACGATTGGAAGAAATCGAAGGTCGCCCTGATCTACGGGCAGATGACCGAGCCGCCCGGGGCGCGCCTGCGCGTCGGATTGACCGGGCTGACAGTGGCCGAGTACTTCCGCGACGTCGAAGGGCAGGACACGCTGCTCTTTATCGACAACATCTTCCGCTTTACGCAGGCCGGATCGGAAGTATCGGCGCTGCTGGGACGCATGCCCTCCGCCGTTGGTTACCAGCCGAACCTGGCCACCGAGATGGGCGAACTCGAAGAGCGCATCACCTCGACGAAGAAAGGGTCGATCACATCCGTGCAGGCGATCTACGTGCCGGCCGACGACTACACCGACCCGGCCCCGGCTACGACCTTCGCGCACCTCGACGCAACCACGAATCTGTCGCGCGCGATTTCCGAGTTAGGTATCTACCCGGCTGTCGATCCGCTGGCCTCGACGTCGCGCATTCTAGATCCGCGCATTCTGGGTGAAGACCACTACGGCGCCGCGCAGGCGGTGAAGCAGGTCCTGCAGCGCTACAAGGAACTGCAGGACATCATCGCGATTCTGGGCGTGGAAGAGCTTTCCGAGGAAGACAAGCTCATCGTGGCTCGCGCCCGCAAGATTCAGCGCTTCCTCTCGCAGCCCTTCTTCGTGGCCGCGCAATTCACTGGCCTGGAAGGCAAGTACGTATCCCTGAAGGACACGATCCGAGGCTTCAGGGAAATCGTCGATGGCAAGCACGACAATCTTCCCGAGCAGGCTTTCTACATGGTCGGGACGATCGAAGAAGCGGTCGAAAAGGGCCGCCAGCTCGAGAAAGCGGCGTAATTCATGGCCGGACAACTCACTCTCGATGTCGCCGTGCCCGAGCGGCGCCTAATCCAGGAGGCCGTGGACGAAGTTCAGGTCCCAGCGGCCGACGGTTCCATGGGGATATTGCCGGGACATGCGCCGCTCATGACGCAACTGGGCATCGGCGTCCTCTCCTTCAAGAAAGACAGCCGGACGCGCTACATCGCCCTGCACGGCGGCCTCATGGAGGTCTTGCCTGATCACGTCCGCATTCTCGCGGACCGCGCCGAGTGGGCGGAGGAAGTGGACATTCAGCGCGCCATGGAAGTGCGCCAGCGGATGACGGACATGCTGCAACGCCACGATATGGAAGTCGACGTCGAAGAAGCGCAGGACTGCATCCGCAGCGCCCAAGCCCGCCTGGACGCGTATGATCTGGCGAAACTGAAGTAGCTTGCTATGTATTCGCGGCACGGCAGAGTTCGCGCCTGGCTTCCTTCCCTCTGGATCCTGCATCTCGCTTCGGGTCGATCGTTTTCGAGTCGAGCGGCCACTAAAGGAGTTCGCGAAACTCATCCGAAGTGCCAGATCCGATTCTAGGCGACCCTGCGAGGCGCCGCTTGCCCTGGATGGTAGAATGGCTGCCAGATAAGGGATTGCGGTCTCCTTGTGGACGGCCGGACCCTTTTTTCGGTCTCCCCCCGCCTGAGACTACCGTGCGAACTGCCCTCGGCATCGCTGTCCTGGCTCTTCAGCTGGTCATGATTGTTTATGCGCGCTTTGTCCCCTCGCGGTACTTCTGTTGGGCCCCGTACCACTCGCAAAACCACTATGAAATGGATGTCACGGTCAACGGCCGCGTGTTGACGGCCGGCGAAATCCAGCGCCGCTACCGCCGCCCGCAAAAGGGAATCAATAGCCGTACTATCGAGGACCAAAAAGACATCATCGCGCAGTATGAGCGAACCTACGGGAAAAATGAGCGGGCCGAGGTCACCCTGCGCTACCGCGTCAACGGAGGGGCCGAGCAGACATGGCACTGGCCGCAACAGAAGTAGCGCAGCAGCCGCAGGCCTCGCCTTCCTGGAACCCGCTACGCTGCACCGGGACGGCTTTGCCGCCGGCGGTTCTACTGATGGCCAAGCTGATCGCGCTGTGCCTGTTGCTTACGAATCACGCGCGCTCGCTGCCCGAGCCGTTTCTGCCGTTTCTGCCTGTTCTTGATTATTTCGATCCAAGGCTGTTCCGGCGAGCACTGTGGGTTGTCTACGTCGGCTCGGCGACGGCCCTGCTTTTCAACCGCTGGGTGCGCACCTCGGCTCTGCTGCTGGGATCCTCGTTCTTGCTCGCCTTGATGGCGTCGAAGCTCTACTACAGCAACCATAAGGTTCTATGTGGAGTCGTTCTTCTCTTGACGGGATTGCAGCGCCCCGGCCAGGATCCCTGGATGTTGCGCTACCAGGTGGTCATTGTCTATTTCGGTGCCGGTATCAACAAGCTGTTCGATGCGGATTGGCGCTCAGGACAGTTCTTTGAGTTTTGGGCGGTCGAATCGTTGCGCCAGCCCTGGTACACGCTGGCCGCCGGCTGGCTCCCGCCCATGGCGCTGTCGCAGTTCATGGGCTGGCTGACGATTATCACAGAACTCGCGCTGGCGGCCGGATTCCTAATGCGCCGCTTCTGGCCTTACGCCATTTGGGGCGGCATTCTGTTCCACTCCGGACTGCTGCTTTTCACCAGCAGCACTTTCACCATGTTTTACTTCGCCATGCTGGCCACGTTTCTGGTATTCGCGCCATGGCCACAGTCCCGGGTTCTGGTGCTGTTTGATGGCGATTGCGGCTTCTGCAATCAAACAAAGAACTGGCTCGAAAAATTTGACTTCGACCGGCGTTTTGACTGGCAGCCCTTTCAAAATGGAGGTGGCCAGCCCTGGGGGATCACCGACGCGGCTTTGCAGAAAAGGCTGCATCTTGTAGCCGGTGAAAAGATTTACGCGGGCTTCGCGGCTTGCAAAATGATGTTGCTCTACAACCCGGTCTTCTATCTCGCCACGGCCGCCCTGCTGGCCGCGCCTCCGCTTGCTCCGGCGCTGTTTCGCAAGGTGTTCGTCGGCGCGATGCTGTTGTTCTTCTCGCCGCTCTTCTCGCCCATCGGTGAAGCCGGCTACGATTTGGTGGCGCGCAACCGCCACCGTATTCCCGCCAAAGACCGCTGCCAAGTGGGCTGAAATCCCGGAACGCCAGGCTGCCCCAAACCCGCCCGGTGCATTCACCCGGCTCGCGGATTGCCCATGCCCGCGCCAGCACCGCTACCAATCGGCTTCAGCTATGGGAAATGCCATTTTTGCGGATCCCCAGCTTCCTATTGCTTTCCCAATGGAGGGATGGTAGACTCCTATGGGAACACAACAGATGGGCGGCGATCCGAAAAAAGATGTTTGGCAGGGCACCCTGGCGCTGATGGTGCTCAAGACCTTGCAGGTTCTGGGCCCCCGGCATGGCTACGGCATCGCGCGCCGCATCGAACAGATCAGCGGCGACCAGCTGGCGATCAACCACGGTACGCTGTATCCGGTTCTGCTCAAGCTGGAACAGGAAGGTTCCATCGCCTCCTCCTGGGGCGTCTCGGAAAACAACCGCAAGGCCAAATACTACCGCCTCACGAAGACGGGCGAAAAGCAGCTTGCCTCGGAGACCCAGCACTGGCATCGAACAACAGACATCATCTCCGGATTCCTGAAGCTATCGAACGAGTCGCCGTGAGCGCCTTAAGGACGGCAAGCAGCGAAAAATCCGGACATCGTCCATGAGAACGGCACGCGCCTTCCTGATGCGGCTGGGCGGTCTGTTCCGCAAGGAGCAGCGCGATCATGATTTCGCGCAAGAGATCGAGAGCCATTTGCAACTCCAAATCGAGGACAATCTTCGGGCGGGCATGATCCCCGAGGAGGCCCGCCGCAGCGCCCTCCTCAAATTCGGCGGCCTCGCATCCGTCAAGGAAGACTACCGGGAGCGCCGGAGCCTGCCCTTGTTGGACAGCCTTTTCCAGGACCTTCATTATGGCGTGCGCACGCTGCGCAAAAGCCCGGGATTCACGAGTATCGCCGTATTGACACTGGCCTTGGGCATCGGCGGCTGCGCCGCCATGTATGCCTACATCCAGCAGCTCATTCTGTGGGAGCACCCCTATCCCAACCTCGACTCGCTCGTGGTCGTCCAAGAGGTTGACTCGCTCGATGTCCGATCCAACCGCGGGATTGCCGCCAGAGCCGTCGCGGATCTGAAGAACGAGGACAGTTCGTTCGAAGACATCGGAGGCTACACCACCGATGGCTTCGTTCTCATGAGCGACGACAGGCTGCCGATCCTCGATGGCGCCGTCGTCACTCCCAACATTTTCGAGATCCTAGGTGTGAAGCCCCTGTTGGGTAGAACGTTTCTGGAGGAAGCAGGGCGGCCCGGCAGCAATAATGTCGTTCTGATCAGCGAAAGGGTCTGGAAGCGATATTTCGGTGGACGGGCTGACATCATCGGTACGACCATCAATCTCAGCAGGAAGCTCTACACCGTGATCGGCGTCATGCCCGACGGCTTCTGGCGTGGGCGTGACATTCGTGACGTCTGGACCCCTCTCGGTGTTGCGGTTTCCGAGGCCGGGCGCGTCCGGACTTGGGCGCGCCTCAAACAGCCCAACTTACATACGCAAGCCCAGGCGCAGCTCGACCTTCTTACCGAGAGACTCGCCCGCGACGATCCACAAGCGCAGGGCGCTTGGAGAATGACGCTGGTCAATCCCTTCGAGATATCGGACGGCCGGATGGGGACGATCGGAGCGCTGATGGTGGCGCCGGTCGCGCTGGTGTTTCTGATCGTCTGCGTGAACGTCGCTCATCTGCAACTCGGCCGCGACGTCCAGCGGAACCGCGAGATGGCCGTGCGCCTCGCAATCGGAGCAAGCCGCTCGCGGCTGACCCGCCAACTGCTCACGGAATCGCTGCTGTTGGCGCTGCTCGGCGCCGCGCTCGGCATCCTCGTGGCGTTGTGGGGCATCAACGCCATCAGCGCCTACGTGCCATCTGCAAGCATCGAGGCGATGGGACCTCTCGAGTTGGATCGGAGAGCGCTGTGGTTTCTTCTGGCGTTGTCTGGGGCTAGCAGCGTGCTATTCGGCCTGCTGCCCGCCATCCGGGTCTCCGGGCTCAGCCTTACAACGGTCCTCAAGCAAGGAGGCCGGCACACGTCACGGATCTCGTTTCGAAGTTGGTTGGTCATCTCGGAACTTGCCTTCAGCATGATGCTGCTCGCCGGCACAGGCATGATGGTTGTGCTCGCACGGCACGTAACCCACACCGACATGGGTTTTGATGCAAGTAATCTGTGGACAGCGCGGCTCTCCCTGAGAGGTCCTATCCGGTCCGATGACGGAGCGAGAAGAAACTGGGCCGCTACAACGCTGGAGCAAATCCAAACGCTCCCCGGCGTTACCTCGGCGGCGGTGGCAACCGAACTGCCCCTTCTAGGCGGCCACAGGCGCCGTTTCGAGGCAGTTGGCCAAGCTCAGGCCGATGTAACGGCGCCGCAAGCAGAATATAGGGCCGTAAGCCCTGGCTATTTCGAAACGCTCCGCATCCCGCTGCGCCAGGGAAGAGTACTCAACAGCGAAGACCACGAAGGGTCAGCCCCGGTCGTCGTTGTCAACGAAACGATGGCGAGGCGATTTTTTCCCGGGGGCGCTCTAGGACGCCAGCTCCGGATCTTCCCCGAGGACAAGTCCTCCGGGTCTGGCCCAGGCCCCTTCGCCACGGCGCGCGAGATCGTAGGCGTGGTCGCTGACGTTCGGCAAGCACCAATTGATGCACTGCCCCCGCCGCCGATCGCCTATGTAACATACCGTCAGGATCCCATCGCCCCGCTATCGCTTGTCGTGCGGACCCAAGGTGTGCCGGACACCGTAGGGCGCGTAATTCTCGAGAGAATCAATGCTCCCTCTCCCGAGGTGATACTTCAGTCGACATTCGTTTTCGAACACAGGATTCGTAGTTGGGTCCGATCGCAGCATTTCTTCCCCCTTTTGATGGCGGTCTTCGCGGCCTTCGGCTTGATCTTGACGGCCGTGGGACTGTACGGCACCACCAGCCGCGCCGTGACCCAACGGACGCGGGAGTTCGGCATCCGGCAAGCCCTGGGCGCGCGGGCCGCCGACGTGATGCAGCTCGTGCTAAGGCAAGGGGCCTTCGGAGGCGCGCTCGGGTTGGCGATGGGAGCGGCGGGATCGTTCGCTGCCGCTACCTTTTTGCTACGAGTGATGGACCCGCAGGAACGGTCTGCCTTCGGCGCCGATCTCATGCGCGCGTCCGAGGTGGTTGTGGTGGGTCTGGCAGCAGCCGCCTTGCTGCTGGCCGTCGTTCTGCTGGCCACGTACGTTCCGGCCCGCCGCGCGACGAAGGTCGAACCCACGACAGCACTGCGGTACGAGTGAGGGACGGTTAGCGCGGCATACGGCGCCCCTTTGGGAGCGCATTTGGAGGAACTTTTCGCTTCGCTCACCCAAGGCTGAATTCCCGTCACCTCTTCGCGATTTTGCGTCGCCGAGCTGAGAAAATCGGGGAGAGGAACCTGTGACAGAATCAGGGGACAGCGCGCTGCGCTTGGGAAACTGCCGTCGTTCTGAATAGGTTCCTGCTCGGCGCTTGGGACGGTCGCCCGATTTTTTCACGCTTCTGAGACCTCCCCGGCCGAGGCTGGTGCATCGTTCAGTGGCCGCGGTTCGGTGGCTGTCGCGGATCTCATGGATTTCACCAACAGTGCAAATGCCGGCGGATATTCAAGCGGTAGTCTTCGATCTCGACGGGACCCTCCTCGATCGCCGCCGAAGCTTCGAGCAGTTTGTGCGAGGTCAATGGGAACGGTTCTTTCATGCCCTTGGCGCCGTAGACCGGGGGCAGTACGTTCAGACGGTTATCCAACTCGACCGTGACGGGTACGCTCCGCGGGACGGTCTCTTCAGCGGCGCGATGGCGCAATTCGGGCTTCCGTCTGACTTGGCCGAGACTCTGCTGAGCGATTACCGCGCCGGATTTCCGAGCGCCTGCGTGCTCTTCCCGGATGCCAACCACACGCTTGCCGTGCTGCGAGCATCGGGGTTCAAGCTGGGGCTGATCACCAATGGCTCTGTTCCCATGCAAAGTCGAAAAGTGGAATGTCTGGCGCTCGCCACGGCATTTGACACCATCGTGATATCGGCGGCGGAGGGCATCAGCAAGCCCGATCCAAGGATCTTCCAACGCGCGCTCGAGCGACTTCATGCCGATGCCGCCCGAACGATCTTTGTCGGAGATCACCCGGAAGTGGACGTCGCAGGCGCGCGAGCCGCGGGCATGTACGCGATTTGGCGTCGTGACCCGACTGTCTCGCGAGTGGTCGAGGCCGACGCCATCATCGAAGAGATCGGCGATCTCCTGGCACTGCTGGGGTTGAAACCCGGCGACGACCGTGCGTAACTTCGCCGCTGAGGGGGGAAGGCCGAAAGTTCTTTGGGAGATCCGGGACCAGACACCGACCTCCGGGTCATTCTTCAGAGGGATTTCTGGCGGATTGGTTACGGTCGAACGGGAAAGTAAGACTCTGTCCTTATCAGCCCGTACGGCCGCCACCATCTAGACGCCGTCGCAACCGAGCGAGAAGTTGAGGTCGGAGCAGATCTGGCGCATCCCGAAGGAACGCAAGCACCACGCGTTTCCCCAGGCGCGCGAGAACGCAGACGCGCACACATGCTGGATAGTCGTTCAGCGGCCGCGGTTCGGTGCCTGTCCCGGATCTCACCCGGATCTCACCGGCAGCGGACTACCAACGCAGCAACTTCCCATCTCAGGGCCGTATCCTTTCAGGCGCCCAGCGGTAATAGCTAGTAGAGTCGATAGACGCTGTGAGCGGAGCTTTCGTGACGCGGTCGGAATTCAGCGCCATATTCAAGAGCCACAAGGACGCCGTGTATGGGTTCGCGTATCGCATGACAGGGTCGCCGTTCGACGCGGAAGAAATCAGCCAGGATTGCTTCCTGGCTCTGCTTGGGGGCACAGCGAAGTTTGATGACGGGCGTGGGTCGATGCGCTGCTTCTTGATTGGAGTGACGCGGAATCTGGTCTTGAAGCGCTGGCGGTCGGAGGGACGATTCGACCCCGTTGAAGACCACGAGACGCCTGTGGACCCGGTGGATCCATCAAGTCGGGAAATATCCGAAATCGTGGCGCAGGCGGTCGGCGCGTTGCCACCCCTACAGCGTGAAGTCTTGATCATGGCCGAGTACGAGGGCTTTTCCCTGAAAGAGATCGCCCAGACCGTCGAGGCTGAAGTTGGGACCGTGAAGGCGCGGCTGCACCGGGCTCGCGAGAACCTGCGGCGTGCGTTAGCTCCGACAGCGCGTGCTGAAGGGAGGAAGGAAAATGCAACCACTCGATGATGGAGAACTAAGCAAGATGCTTTCCGAGTGGCGCGCGCCTCGGGCGCCCGACTCTCTCGAACAGCGTTTATTGAGGGAGGAACGTCAGAGTCCGTGGCAGTGGCTCGTGAGAGGGCGGATTCAGGTGCCCGTACCGTTGGCAGCAGCTCTCCTTATGCTGTTAGTTTGGGGGACTTTTGTCTCTCACCGGGGGCCAAGCGCGGAACCGCAACCTGCCGCGGGCTTGTCGGGGTTTCAGCTTGCGGAGGATTTCAACCCAAGGATCATAAGGAGCACGCATGAGGACGACTGAATGGCTGGTTGCCCTCGGTTTGCTCGCATGCGGACCTGGTCAGGCTGTGTCCGTGACGATCATGACGGCGAGCGCAACAAACAATAAGAAGGTTCATCTGCAATTCGAGACCCGGCTTGAACCCTCGGGGGATCCCTCCCAGACACGGAGCCTGGGCGGTGGCGTTCTTGTGACCGACACGGTCTTTCATCGCTTTTTATCGGATAGGAACAGCAAGACTTACTACGGGTACGACATTTCCGTAGAAGCCATCGACAAAGACTCAAACTTGCGAGTGACCATTCTCCCTCTTTCCATCGGCCCTGAAAGATTGAAGTTTCCCGCTCCGGAGGCTTGGACAGCCTTAACCCCGCCTCGGTATCCGGAACCGCAGATGGCGCGCCTTGGTGACACGATGGCCTTCGATCTATTCATCAACCCGACCACTGGCCAGAAGGTTGTTGAGTACGTCCGTTTTGGCGACAAACACCGAATGGAAACCGCGACCGGACCGGCTCGACCATTCACGATCCACGATGTGGAGCTAGAGGTAACCGCTCCTCGAATTACGAAGAATGGAGCACTACTCGAAGCCCCGCCCGAGGCGAGCACCGTGAGGGGACATTTTGTGATGTTATACGTTCCCCCCAATGGACGGTTTGTGTTGTCGCTTGTTCCGCACCCAGAGGCGGGCCTTCTAAAGGCGGGCGAGGTTCGGGGCAGCACGCTTCGGTTTCAAATCGGCGAGGACGTCTACGAAATCAACAGTAAGGGCAGGATCGCACCCGGGACCAAGGCGTACGACCTGTATGTTCTGCACGATCCGACGTACCGTCGAAGCAGCCATCCCGATGCTGGAAACTTCGTGGGAGCGTCTGACGCTTTCGAGGGCTCGAGGTGATTCCGGTTCCGCAAATAGGCCGCTCTTCCAGAGTACATAACCGGTGCGTCGCCGGCGCCCTCAACTCCTCCTCCGAGGGTTAGATCTTATTCTGAAGGCCTTGACGGGGCCGACCCCTCCACTCCCCGCAGCGGTATTTAGATGCCGTCGCAACCCAGCGAAAAGTTGAAGGCAGAGCAGATCTGGCGCATCCGGAAGGAACTCAAACGGGCGACGCGCTTCCCCAAGCGCTGCTGCGAGACCGTCACCACGTTGTGGAGGTTCACGGCGCAGGGCGCGTTCATGCCATCCTCTTCGTCCAGCACGACCTCGGACGGCACGCCGCGAATCGTGGATGTGATGGGCGCCACAGTGGCCGTCGACAAATACGCCAGGGCGCTGTCTCGAGTAAAACCACGACGGGCCGCTTCTTGTCCGGCGGGGCAAACCGGTAAAGACGGACATCGCCCCGGTTTACTCCGCCGGCCACACCGCCTCCGCTTCCCAGACCAGTGATTCCTCCCGCACCGTCCGCCGGCCCGCATAGCCCTGGCGGTCGCGTTCCTCCCGGGATTGGATCTCCAGCTGCCGGAGGTGCTCTCGGAGGGCGTCGCGAATCAGCGCCGAACGGTTGCGCTTTGTCCGCCGCGCGGCCCGGTCCGCCGCCAGCAGCAGCTTCTTGTCGAGGACTACTTGGATCGTTTCCATATGTGGATTCTATTCCACAGTATAATCCACAGTCCGGCTTCGCCGGAATTTCGCGAGCCGGAGATGCTGGCGGCATGCTTCCAGCGAAAGCTGCGGGGAGCGTTAGAGCGGAGCCACGAGATTGCAAAGCGAAAATTCCCGGCGGCCCGCGGGAGTCTTGAGGTGATGCCTTCCTTCGCGGCCACGGCATGCCGTGGCCCTACGAAAAGAGGTATATCGCGCACCGGGGATTTCGCTTCGCTCACCCTCAGCAAGAGTTGTGCCGCCTCTTCGCGGCGTTGCGTCACCGTGCCGAAGGATTGGCTATACTCAGGTCAGCGCATCGCCAGGATGCCTCCCGTCCGCGGCAAAGGAACAACTCCTACCTGGTAGCCGGCACATGGTGCCGGCGTTAGACAACGTAGCGATCCTTCTTTCGGCCCTGCGATCGCGGACACGGGGCAATTCGAAAGGAGGACTCTGTGTCCACACTCCCGTTACGTCCCAGTCTCGCTAGTCTGCGCAAACAGGCAAAGTCACTTCTAAGCGGTTTTGAAGAAAACGCCCCGGAGGCGCTTGCGGCGATCGGCGAGCTTCACCCAAAACCCGACCATTTCCGAACATTACGAGACGCGCAGTTCGTAGTAGCGCGTCAGTATGGCTACGCGGGTTGGCCGGAACTATGTGCGGCTGTCGAAGCCGCTCTGGATGCGGCGCGCTCGGCCGGCGAGTTGGCCGATCTGTTCGTCGATCTCGCCTGTCTGTGTTATTCGAAGGACGAGAACGTCCGGCGTCGTGAGCGCGCGGCGAAACTCCTCGCCGAGAAGCCGGAGATTACCGCCCACAGCATCTTTGCCGCGGCAGCCGCGTTCGACGTCACCGCTCTACGCCGACACTTGGCGAGCAGTGCCACCGATGCCAACCAGATCGGAGGCCCGCGCAACTGGCCCCCTCTGATGTACCTGGGCTACAGCCGGGTCGCGGAAGCGCCACCTGAGCGGGATTCCGTCGAGGCCGCCCGCCTGCTGCTGGACAACCACGCCGATCCGCGATTCTATGTCGACGGCAGCAGCGGATTGGGCGGATGGCGCTGGACGGCCCTGACCGGCGTCATCGGCGAGGGAGAGTCAGGGATCATCCACCAACCGCCGCACCCTCGAGCGCGAAAGCTTGCCGAAATGCTGCTCGACGCCGGGGCCGATCCCAACGATAGTCAGGCCCTCTACAACTGCCATTTCGCCCCGGGCAACGAATGGCTCGAACTCTTGCTATCGCGCGGACTGACGGCCGAATCGCCAACCGATCTCGCCGATCGTTCCCAGGAGAAGATCTTCGATTTCCAGTTGGCCGCCGCCGTGCGGGCGGGATATGTAGAACGCGTTCGGCTGCTGCTGGAACACGGCGCTAACGCGGCCGGCCGCGACGACCGGTACACACATCGGACCCACGTCGAGAACGCGGTTCTGAGGGGCCACGGCGACATCCTCGATCTCCTCGTTGCTCACGGTGCGGACCGTCCGGAGATCTCCGCCCGCGATCGCTTTCGCATGGCGGTTGTCCGCATTGACGAGGATGCGGCGAGAAAGCTCATGGCCGAAAATGCCGATCTTGGCCGGCAACCAGATTTTCTGGTCGCTCTTGTGCAACAGGGCCGGATGGATGCCGCGCGGCTACTGCTCGATCTGGGAACCGATCCGAATGTGCTGGCTTCGAACGGCCGGGGCGCCCTCCATGAAGCCGCCTGGTCGGGCAATCAGGAGATGATCGAGCTTCTCATGGACCGGGGTGCGCGTCTCGACGTGCGGAGCCGGGCGCATGGAGGCACGGCCGTCGGATACGCGCACCATGCCGGGCGGCTCGAGCTGCGGGATTGGCTGTTGGAGCGTTCCCGGGATATGTTCGATCTAGTGGCTTATGGACGGACCAAGCGATTAGAGTCTCTGCTGGCGGAACCCGGGTTCGCCGAGACGACGAAGGGACACGGCGCCAAACTGGCGGCCCTTGCGAAGGAGAACCAAGACACGGCCACGTTAGCGGTCCTGAGACGTTATGGACTTGCGGACTAGAGGCCGCTAGCCAAACCAGGCGCCGAGGCGCGCGATTCGGCCAGGGGGCCATTCCGTAGTATGGCTGGCATCTCGGATATGCTGCCCTAGAGACAGCTGGGTGGCTGTGTCCGGCCTGACAAGAATGGCCGTCACTCGTCGCGCAGCGTGAGAATGGATCGATGCGGCTGGCGAGGCGGGCGGAGCCTATACTGGCAGTGCCCGAAAACGTGCTTGCCAAACGAACTCACAGGCACTTTGGCGGCTCGGGCATTATACACCGTTCTGACGGACTCAAATCAATTAAATGGCTATCTTCAGCAGGATTAGCCACGATGGTTCTGTAAACTCGCCGTAAAGGCGGGTCAGCGGGGCTGTTTGTCGTAGCAGTGCGCCATTACGCGTCCCGTGCCGCCCAGCGACTCCGCGAACTTCCGGGATGGCGCATTATCTTCGTTCACCGGGTAGTAAAACGCCTCCTTCAGGCCTCGCTCTTCGTACCGGCTGTAGAGAGCGATCGCGAGGCACTGCGCAAGCCCCGTTCCCCGATGGGTGGGCAACGCCCCGATGCCTAACAGGCCCGCTCTCCGATAACGCTGTGCGCCCAGCATCAGCCGGACAATCTGAACGAGGCCCAGCTTCCCCTGGAAGGAACGAAACAACGGGCTCCAGTCGGGCATACCCAGGCAGAATCCGGCCGGTTCGCCGTCTATTTCTCCGATTAGCATTTGGCGAGGGTCAAGCACCGGTTTCATGGAATCGAAGAACTCGTGGAATTCGCCGTTGGTCAGGGGGTGAAACTCCCATTCGTCCTTGAAGGACTCATTGAACAAGACGCGGAATGTTTCCAGCTCTTGTTTCCAGAGCTTCTTGTTGATGGGCCGCACCAGAACCTTCGTATTCTCGGAGGCGCGGCGCTTCGCAGCCTGATATTTCCCGGAGTTGAAGTCGACGGTGTAGTACCAGAGGGGATAGGTTGGCCTGTACCCCGAAGCAACGAGGTATTCGGTGTAGTAAGGCGGCTGCCAGCCGAAGGGGAACATCGGCCCCTCATCGTAGGCGGCAGAACGGGCGCCCGCTCCCAGAATCGCGGCTCCGTTGAAGGGAGCGATGATGCGATCGACGCCACGGTCCCTAAGCCACGCCTCCGACCGTTCGAACATGGCCCGCACCGCCAACTCCTCCCCCGGCGCCGCGGCGAAGTAGCCGATGAACCCGGTGTGCTCATTCTTGGCCCTCTGGTATTTGCGGTTGATCAGGGCCGCACATCGGGCTACATCCCGGCCGCCGCTGGAGGCCACGAACAGCGTGTGCTCCATCTCCCTGAAGAACTCAGATCGTCCGGAGAGGCCTCTGATCACGTCCGCGTCGATCTCTGAGACGAACAGCGGGTTCGAGCCGATCCAATGACGTTCCAGGGCGACGAAGCTCTTGAGCGCTCTCGCATCGCTGGGGAGGACCTCTCTAACAGCCGTCTCGCTCATCTGTAGCGGATTTCCGTGTTACGCATCCCGAAGCGTGTAGCGTAGTCGAACTCGCTCCTCCGCGCAAGGGTTTTCCGCCTTCCCTGCCACCTTCAACCTCTTTCGTCCTCTTCTGGGCTGCTCCTGGGGCGTCCCGCGACGGCGGACGCGCTAGCGAAACGTTCCTGTTCTCCCCCCTGGTGCGTGTCTACGAGGTGCTTGCCGATCAGCTTGCCGAGTCCTAGCCGCTCGTTCCGCTCCGGACCGGCAGCAGCCCGTCATCGGAGGTGACTCGCGGCCGAACCTTTGGGGCGGGCAAGGTGGTCCGCCTTACGACCGCGGCCGCGCGGCGCTAAAGCCTGAGGGCCCTATCGTAGAGGCTGCCGGGCAACGGTCTTCCCTTGCTTCCTTTGCATTACTCGTTAGAGTTGTATTACACTCCCCGGTTGCCCCGGAGTAACTGAGAGGTTTTGCGGCCAGCCGGGCCGGGGCCCGATTCCGGGTTTCACCGGGCGCGAACCTCTACCGCCAGCATTCCGAAGATCACCCTTGGAGTGAGCGCTAATGAAGGTCTACGAAGGCAAGGACGTTCGTAATATCGGCATAGTCGGCCATGGAGACAGCGGGAAAACCAGTCTAGTAGCCGCCTTTTTGTATACCGCCGGCGTCACGAACCGGTTCACCCGCGTCGACGAAGGCAATACCATCACCGACTTCGACGAAGAAGAGATTGCGCGCAAGGTCACCATCACAACGTCCCTGGCCTACGTGGAGTGGAAAAAGTCCAAGCTGAACTTTCTCGACACCCCCGGCTACAACATTGTTATTAACGACACCAAGGCGGCCCTTTTGGCCGCCGACGCGGCGCTGGTGGTGGTTGACGGCGTCTCGGGCGTCGAAGTACAGACCGAGAAGACCTGGAATTTCGCCGACGACTATGGTCTGCCCCGGGTTGTGCTGATCAATAAGCTGGCGCGCGAGCGCTCCGATTTCCAGCGCACGCTGGCCAATGTGCAGGAGGCGCTTGGCCGCCAATGCGTGCCCGTGCAACTGCCGATCGGCTCCGAGAAGGACTTCCGGGGCGTGATCGATCTGATCTCCGGAAAAGCCTATACCTACCAGCTCGACGGTAACGGCAAGGGCCAGCCGGCGGAGATCCCGGCCGCGATGGCCTCGGAGGTCGAAAGCGCCACCGAGGCTTTGATGGAGGCCGCCGCCGAGAGCGACGACCAGTTGCTTAACGAATATCTGGAAAATCTCACCCTGCCGCCGGAGAAGCTGCTACAAGGCCTGCAGAAGGGCGTGGCCGAGGGCAAGCTGTTCCCGGTGCTATGCGGGTCGGGCCTCCACAACATCGGCACGGATCTGTGGCTCGACTTCCTGGAAGCTTACATACCGCCGCCAACCGCCCGCGGCGCCGTCCAGGGCAAGGACGACCACGGGAACGAAGTCAGCCGCAAGGTTTCGGACGCCGAGCCGCTGTCGCTGTTCGTCTACAAAACGGTGGCCGATCAATTTTCCGGGCGCGTTTCCTACTTCAAGGTGATCTCAGGCGTCCTCAAGAACGACGAGACCATCCAGAACTACGACCGCGGCACGCAGGAGCGCTTCTCGCGCATCGGCCTGGTTTTCGGCAAGGACATTACGCCGGTCACCGAGATGCGCGCCGGGGATCTGGGGGCTGTCGCCAAGCTGAAGGACACGCTGACGGGAGACACGTTGGGCGACAAGGCGCATCCGATTCATTACCCTAAGGCGTCGATTCCGATTCCGGCCATCGCCTACGCCATTCTGGCGAAGACGCGGCAGGACGAAGACCGCCTCAGCGCCGGGATCCAGCGGATTCTCGAGGAAGATGCCTCGCTGCATTTCTACCGTGACCCCCAGACGAAAGAGTTCCTGCTGGCGGGTAACGGCCAGCAGCACCTGGAAATCGTCGTCAGCAAGCTGAAGAAGCGCTACCACGTGGAGGTGGAGCTGCACTCACCCAAGATTCCCTACCGGGAGACGATTCGCGGCACGGCCGACGTGCAAGGGCGCCACAAGAAACAGACCGGCGGCCATGGCCAGTTCGGTGACTGTAAGATCCGCATGGAGCCGCTCGAACACGGCAAGAACTTCGAGTTCGCCAACGAGATTTTCGGCGGCGCGATCCCGAAGACCTACATCCCAGCCGTGGAGAAAGGCATTATCGAGGCAGCCCAAAAGGGGCCTCTGGCGGGCTACCCAGTGGTCGATTTCAAGGTCACACTGTACGATGGCTCCTACCATGACGTCGATTCCTCGGAGCTGGCCTTCAAGCTGGCCGGCCGCAAGGCCTTCCGGGCGGCCATGGCGCTGGCCAAGCCCACCCTGCTCGAGCCGATCATGCACGCCGAAATCATCGCGCCGATGGATTTCGCCGGCGACCTGATGGGCGACCTGAACTCTCGGCGGGGGCGCATTCAGGGCATGGAAACCAAGGGGAGCAACCAGGTGATCAAAGCCCAGGTGCCAATGGCCGAGATGCTCACCTACGCCAACGACCTGACCTCCATGACCCAGGGACGGGGCGCGTTCACCATGGAGTTCGGGCATTACGACTATGTGCCCCAGCAGATCGCCGAAAAGGTGATCGCGGCCGCCAAGGAAGGCCGCGAAGGAGTCGAGGAAGAGGAAGAATAGAGGAAGAATAAGGCCAAGCGGCTGATGTTCCGGCAGTTCCCGTCCGATGAGACAATGAGAGGGACAATTGTTTCACGGCAGGATGGGCCGAAGGCCGGTATTGCTTCGCACTCCTAGCCTGGCCTTCCCGCCAAACCGAATCCGATCCTCGCCGTCTTTATAAGGATGGGCGGTACAGCAGACGGGAACCCGGTGGAGCGGTCCAGGGATTTTGGCGGGTGCTCCGGGTCTGGCCGGTGAGGCTATAGCCATATGCCTTAGGGCAAAAGGTCGTATGACTATGGCCTATCTTAGGTATATTTCTGATTGACCTCGCTCAGGTCGTCTGGTAGGATCTAAACTTCGCCTCTGGCCCGGCTTACCGTGCCCCCCTGTCGTCAGAGGCTTCGTTCTGAACTGCATGGTGACAGCCGGGAAAATCACGATTTACTGCGCGGCCCTGGCGCTTTTGGGGTCCTGCAGCACCCGATTAGCCCAGCAATCACCACAGACCGGAACGGCGGCGCCGCCAGCGGCCCAGGCTCCGGAACCGGCGGCCACCACCCATCCGCCATCCGCGCCTGTTGAGCACGCTGCCCCCGCCCCACGCGAGCGGCGTCCCAACCGCCAGGCCGGGACCCGGGCGGCCAGCTCCAGGACGAGTCCTGAACAAAGGGCGCTGCAGTCGCACCTGCGGGATATTGAGTTCCAAGCCCTCAGCCAGCCCCCCCAGTTCACGGAAGAGCCAGCCGGAGAGGACGCTGAACCGGCCCTCATCGACGAGATCAACGACGCCCCGATTCCCGACGATTTCAGCATCGCGGAAAACCGCGAGGCCCGGCTGCGGGCGACCAAGTCCGACTTCCCGCTGGTCCTGAACTCCCACGTCATCCAGTTCATCAACTACTTCACGGGCCGCGGCCGGAAGACGATGATGCGCTCACTTGAGCGCGCCGAGGCCTACCGCCCGATGATCGAACGGGTGCTGGCGGAAGAAGGCGTGCCGTTGGAGTTGATTCACCTGGCGCAGGCCGAGTCCGGCTTCCGTCCCAAGGCCCGCTCGCGGGCGCGGGCGACCGGCATGTGGCAGTTCATGGCCTTCCGCGGCGAGCAGTACGGGTTGCGGCGCGACCGCTCCCTCGACGAGCGGTATGACCCCGAGAAGTCGACGGTCGCGGCGGCGCAGCACCTGCAGGATCTGTATATCGAGTTCGGCGACTGGTACCTGGCCCTGGCGGCGTACAATTCCGGGCCGATGCGTGTAAAACGGGCTATTGAGCGCTCCGGGTCGCGGGATTATTGGACTTTGCTTGATCAGAAGCTGCTGCCGCGCGAGACCCGCAACTACGTGCCGATTATCGTGGCCATGGTCTATGTGGCCAAGAACCTCGACATGTACGGTTTTGACGGCGAGGACATGGCTCCCGCCGAGGAAATCGTCTATGACACGGTTGAGGTGGACTCGGAAATTCACCTCGATCTGATCGCCGACATCACAGAATCGACCGAGGCTGAAATCAAGGAATTGAATCCGGCGCTGCTGCGCTCGGCGACCCCGCCGTTCTCGTATGCATTGCGCGTCCCCCAGGGTTCGGGGGAAACGTTCGCAAGCCAGATCAATCTCATTCCGCAAGATCAGCGCCTGGCCTGGCGGCGCCATCAAGTACGGCCCGGCGAGTCGCTTGATTCAATCGCCAGGCAATACCGCGCGGACGGGACGCAGATTGCGTCCTTGAACGGTCTTGACGGCGGCGCCCTGGCGGCGGAGCAGTGGCTCACGATTCCCGCTCCCGCCCGCAGGCTGAGCTACTTCGGTGGCGGGTCCGGCGGAGCCGGCGGCTTGGTCGAGGGTGGGGGCGGCCGCTACCGCATCGCGTCGGGGGACAACTTGGGAGCGATCGCCCGGCGTTTCGGCGTCTCGGTGTCGCAGCTTCAGAGCTGGAACGGCCTGAGCGGCAACCGCATTGTCGCCGGGCGGTACCTGATCGTCGACCCCGATGGCAGCCGTTCGGCCTCGTCTACCAGCGCACCTTCCGGCTCGGGCACCTACCGCGTCAGGCCGGGCGACACGCTGGCGGGCATTTCGCAGCGGCATGGCGTTTCGATTGACCAGATCAAGGCCTGGAACGGACTGCGCAGCAACACCATCGTAGCCGGCAGGACGCTGGTGGTCGGGGAGAAACGGACGGCTTACGCGAGCAGCGCGGCAACCTCTGAGCCGGCGCGGGCGGCCGACCCCAGCGCCGCGAAATACCGCATCCGCAGCGGCGACAACCTGGCGGCCATCGCCAAGAGGCACGATGTCAGCATTGCCGAGTTGATGGCCTGGAACGGCCTGCGGAACAGCAGCATCCAGGCGGGCGATTCGCTGATTGTGCGTCCCAAGACGCCCAGCACTGCTTCCACGTCGATCATCGGCGTGGCCAAGGCGGCGTCGGAGGTACCCGCGTCCACGCGGCGCTACCAGATCCGCCGTGGCGACAGTTTGGAGGCGATCGGGGAGCGCTTCGGCATCTCCGTCGATGATTTGAAGGCGTGGAACAATCTGCGCAGCAGCCGCATTGCGGCAGGAGACTACCTGACGATTCGGCCGGGTGATACGGCTGCCGCCGCCGCACCTGCCCGCGCGGCGTCAGGCGCGCCTAGTAACGCCGGCGGTGAGACGCGCTACCGAATCCAGCCCGGCGACACGCTTGGCTCCATCGCCCAACAGTTCGGCGTGACGGTCGCTCAGTTGCGGTCCTGGAACGGCATCCGGGGCAATCGCATTACGGCCGGCGATTACCTGATTGTTCGCTCAGCCAGTGCGGCGGCGCGGTCCGGTGCGGCGAACCCACGCGCCGCTGCTTCTCAGCCCAGCCGCTACAAGATCCGCCGGGGCGACAGCCTGGAAGCGATTGCGCAACGCTTTGGCGTGACAGTTGACCAGCTCAAGGCCTGGAACGGTCTGCGCAGCTCCCGCATCGCCGCGGGCGACTACCTTACCGTCGGATCGCCCGAGCAAGCCCAGGCAGGGGCCTCCTCCGCGGGATCCTAGTTCCTCGCGGCTGCCCTTGTTTTCCTTCCTTCAACCTACCCTTTGCAACGCGGCCCGAAGCCCTATCGGCGCTGCGAATGCTAATCCTGTCGTGGTACGCCGCCGCTGACGGGCATCGCTTACCCAAGCGAAGACTCCGCCCAGCTTCAGAACAGCCGCTGCGAAACGCTATATAATGGCGGGCACCGCATGATCCCAGGGTGCTGGGCTGGCTTTCCGGCGCTGTCCGGAAACCCCCGCAGGCCCGTTCCGCCGCGCTCCTCATACCTTCTGTCACGCTGTCGCGTCCAACCGGCCGCAGCGTTACGGGCCTGCCCCGCCCCGGACAGGTTCCGGCGCGCGCCCGCGCCATTCCCCGGCGCATCCCTATGGCGGTGATCGCGCTGCAGCACATCCGCCGCATGCGCGGAGGGGCGAACGCGCACCTGCTGCGCGCCGACGACGGCCGCTACTACATCGTCAAGTTCCGCAACAATCCGCAGCACGAACGCATTCTGGTCAACGAGCTGATCGCCTACGTTCTTCTGCACTATCTGCGGCTGCCCGCGCCGGACTGGAACCTGGTCGACGTCCGCCAGGACCTGATCGAGGCCACGCCCGCGATGACGATGGAGGCCGGCCGCGAGCAGCGGCGCTGCGAGGCGGGTCTGCAATTCGGCTCCTGCTTTCCCGGCGACCCGGCCCGCCGCCCGGTCTATGATTACGTGCCGGCGTCCCTGTTGCGGATGGTCATCAATGTCGATTGCTTTTGCGGCATGCTGGCCTTCGATAAGTGGGTCAGCAACGCCGACGGCCGTCAGGCCATTTTCTTCCGTGACCGCGCCAAGGACTGGCTCATGCCCGGCGGCGAGGCGGCAGTATCTCCGCGGTCCCTGGTCTACGTGGCCAGCATGATTGACCACGGCTTCGCCTTCAACGCCCAGAACTGGGATTTCGTGGACTCGGCCGAAATCGGCCTCTACGCCCGCCGGGAGGTCTACGAGCGCGTGCGAGGGCAGGAAAGCTTTGACCCCTGGCTGGACCGCATCATGCACTGCCCGCCGGAAATCTTCGATGACGCCTACAAACGTGTGCCGCCCGAGTGGTTCGGGGGCGACTGCGATCGCCTCGAGGCGCTGCTGGAGAGGCTCTATCGAAGACGCAGCCTGGTGCCCGAACTGCTGCGCGCCGCCAAACAGGCCGGGCGCGATCCGTTTCCCCACTGGACGCCGGGCCTGCGATCAACCTCCGTGGGGACAGTGAGGGACTGAAACGATGAAAGCTCGGGGATTGGAATGATGGACACGTCGGGGACTGTGCTCAAAGGAGGGACAGTCATCGCGATTCGTGCACGCGAAAAAAACAGCGGCTTACGAGATCGGCTAGCGCGGGTTGACTTTCCGCCTTGGAGGCGAGGAATCCGGTTATGAGTAATACAACAATGCATCGCTATGCATTTCAGCTTCTGCAATACACGCCGAATCTCGTCTCCGGCGAGCACGTGAATATCGGCGTATTTCTCAACGGCCCGGGCGGCCGCTTGCTCGACGCGCGTTTCGCGCGCGAATTCCGCCGCCTGCGTTGCCATCCGCTGGCCGATCTCGAGTATCTGGAAGCGCTGCGAAACGAGTTCGAGGAGCAGCGTCTACTGGGAGAGGGTTTTTCGGAATACGGCCGGCAACTGCAGCGCGACCTTTCGACGGCGCTGCAAGTCTCAGAGGAGTTTTCTTTCTGGGGCGGTGAAGCGGCCGCCGAGATCGAAAGGCTCTACCAGGCCTACGTGGCCACGCCGCCGCGCGAACAGGAGGAGGCCGGCGGCCCCCGGGCGGGCACGCGCCGGGCATTGCGACACCGCATGGACGCCGCCTTCCGGCGGTATCACCTGCTCGCCAACGGCAACCGGCTGCTGCCCGATGTGAACGTCCCCTACGGCCCTGGGCGGTTGCAGTTCACCTTCGACTACGCCTACCCGCCCAACGGTGCAAGCCGGTACGTGCATGGCATCGCGCTTCACAACGACGTGCGCGACGCCTCGAAACTATGCTTCGTCCTCGATCGTCTGCGAGATCGTGAGAGGGCCGCCGTGGCCGTGACGGCCGTGGTTGACGACCAGGTTCCACGCGATACCCTGGAGCTGCTCGAAGAGAGTGACATCCGCCCCTGGCAGGCCTCGAAACTCGACGAGCTGGCGCTGGCGATCCGGGGGGAGTTGGGGTTGTAACAGAAGGGCGTTCTTGCGTGTGGCGTCGTAAAGAAAGCGGCCCGTTCCGACCCGTCCCTGTGCACCCGCACCGATGGAAATGGCTCGCGGGTCTTGGCCTTTTGCCATCGCACAAGCAACAATAATGGCAACGTGGCCGGTCAAACCATCGTCATGCCGAAACAGACGAGTGGCTCGCTGACGCTGTCGCAAACTTACGACTACGATGGCGTCAACCGCTTGAGCGCGGTGAATGAGAGCGTCACCTCGGGTGGCACGGGAGGCGGCGCCTGGAGCCGTGGCTACGACTACGATGCTTACGGCAACCGCGCCGCGACGGGATCGTTCGTCGGTCCGGCAACACCGTCAGCCCTGAGCGCCTTCACTGCGACGACGAACCGCCTTACGTCCAGTTGGGCCGGCTATGACGCTGCCGGCAACCTGACACATTTCAAGTATCCGGGTCAGTCGGGTCTCGATTGGACCGCTTTCTACGACGCGGAAAACCGCTAGCGCTACTTCTGCGCCAACACGTCGGCAGCCTGCGGCAGCGGCAACTTCACCGCGGAGTATCAATACGATGGCGATGGGCGTCGCGTGAAACGCGTGTTGGGTGGCCAAACGACCGTCTTCGTCTATGACGCCTTCGGTATGTTGGCCGCGGAATACACCACGGCGCAAGCCACTGCCACGGCGGGCCGCTTCTATCGCACGACCGATCACCTCGGCTCGACGCGCCTGGTGACCGACGGTACGGGGGCTGTCGTCTCGCGCCACGACTACACGCCCTTCGGCGAAAACTTGGACGCCGCCTCCTCGGCCGGCAACCGCAACTTGGTCCTGGGCTTTGGCGCGACCGCGCCCTTGCGGCAAAAGTTCACGGGCCAGGAACGGGATGAGGAGAGCGGGCTGGACTACTATGGAGCAAGGTATCTCTCGGCGTCGCTGGGGAGATTTACGTCGCCGGATGCACCTTTCGCCGATCAGTTCACTATCGATCCGCAGAGCTGGAACCTTTACGGGTACGTTCGGAACAACCCACTTAAGTACATTGATCCGACCGGAGAGAGGATCCAGCTTCTCGGTGAAAGCGAGGAAGACCGGCAGGCGGAACTAAAAGCCATCCAGGAGTCGCTCGTCAATAGCCAGGTGGCGGGCCGGTTAAAGATCACGGAGAATGATGGCCAGTTCTTCGTTGGCATTGAGGGCGACATCATCGAGTTCCAGAAGGCCGGCGATCTTGAGTCCACGCTTGCATCCTTGATCGCTTCCGAAACGACCGTAGAGTTCGGTTTTGCCAAGAGCTTCACTCAATTCGACGAGAAAATGCCGATGGTGCTGCGAAACGCTTCAGCGCTCTTCGGTCAGACCTTCGCGCTAACGTCTCGCACAGGTGGTGCCGCTACGAACGACGGCTCGGTTACAGCCACAGGCAACATCCAGTCCTTGATAAACCCGTCCGGCCTTAGCGACCCGCAAGCCGCCAGAGATGGCGTGCCGAGAAGTACGTTGGGGGAAGCAACGGCTCACGAGCTTCTCGGCCACGGGGCTTCGTTTGCTCAAGGAATAATCGGAGCCGCCAACGACGCACGGGCGATTGCAGCGGAGAACCGAGCCAGAGCCCGCGGCGGAGCCTTGCGCGGCGTCAAAGGGCCGCACATCAAGAGTCGAATAGGGTTCTAATGCCTTCGCTCTCCAGAATCCAGACGCTCGTTCTAGGCGCCTATCTCGTCTGGCTCGTCTTTGCGTGCGTTGCATTCATCAACGCGCATGGAGGGATGTCCGGTGATTTCGAATCTGAGGAAACACGTCTCGACTACCACCCGCGCGACAGGTACGCCGGATGTCTTCTCTTCAATCGATGGTTCGCCTGCGGAGATGATGACCCGTACGTGTACGAGCTGTTCGAGGCTGTACATGTTCCAGCCAGGGTCGTCGGCCAACTCGTCTACAAAGCCCTATCGATCATCCCTGAGTTTAGGTCGCCCTTCCCACTTGGTCTGTCGTACCCCAGCTACGTGTTCGCGTTCTCCGTCCTGGCCGGAGCCCTCCAGTGGTACGCAATCGCATTGCTACTCCCTTGGTTCTACGGGAAGGCGACGCGATCCGAGTAGTCGGGGATACGTGGCAGATGTCTCCGTGCAGAAAATTGAGGGACAGAAAATTAGAAAAGTGAGGGACAGGCTACGACTTTGAGGGAACGGGCATGGTAGAGCGGCAACAACACGATGGCCCGACTGGCTCGGGTGGTGGCGGTGGGCGAACCGCATCACCTCACACAGCGGGGCAACAACCGCCAAACAACCTTCTTCGACGATCACGACCGCCAAACCTATTGTGCGCGCTAGCGCGCCGCGCTGGCATCCGCATTCTCGGCTATTGCCTGATGACCAACCATGGCTATCTCGTCGCGGTTCCCGCGCGAGCTGCTTCCGTAGCCGAACGGAGCAACACTCGATCCCGGCGCTCTTGTCTTTTCTATCTTTGTACCATCAACACCTTACGCGGAGCGGGTCCTCTTGCCCCCTCCACGAGGCCTAGGATGGACTGATGACCGGTTCCGACGATCTCCAAGTCACTCCACCCGTAGGGGCACGGCATGCCGTGCCCGCGACGCGGCTGTGTGATCCGCCGGTGATGCGGGGCTCAGAAGCACCTTCGAGAACATGTTCAGAGCCGTGGGTGTCAGCCGACGCTGAGCGCCGAATCGACCAGCGAATCTCTCTACCTTCCAGCCGGTTCCTCGTTCCGAAAAAATGCGGGACTGCAAGCCGTGAAAACATTAGGGGACAGTCAACCGCGCTCGAGAGGCGGTGTTCATCCCAATGGGGTTTCGGCGCGGCGCCTGTGACAGTCCCCAATTTTTTCACGCGATTCCCGGTGGCCTTTTCCCGAACCCCGTCTTGGGATACGGCGCGCGTAAATAACGGCATCTGCCACGCGCATTCTCAACGCAGCCTCACGGCTGCGGCTCCGAGGAAACGTCGTCAGCGAGCGGGCGCCCGCCCAACGCAAATATCGGGCGGACCCGGAGGTCCGCCCCGACGATCGCCTTCGCGGCCTCGTCCGGGATCTCCATACGATCGCCGGACCCATCGTAAACCCGCCACGGAGCCGTAGCCGTCAGGCTGCGGGCCCGCGACGGTCCTACTCTGTACAGTGTGTACCTTAAATTGCTTCGCGCGCCGCCACAGGGCGAAGGTTTCAGTGGGCAATCGTTCCTTTCTTGTTGATCCCGGCCGCCGCGTCACACCCGCCAGGGCAGCTTTTTCGCCTATATCCCGCGAAAAGATTCCCGTGTACAATCGGCTCATGAGCCTGCCAACCATTGCGTTGCTGGCCTACCAGGCCAAGCTTCAGGAACTGCAGGGCCGCCTTTCCGACGGCCTGGGAAAGCAAACCGAAGGCCTCAGCCTGCTGGCGGCGATGGCCCTGCTGTTTGTAATCGTCTCCTTCCTCGCCCTGGCAAAACGCAATATCCCGGCCTGGAGTCCGCTCGTCTGCATTCCACCCTCCGCCTGGATAGCCCAGAGCTTTGACAGGCGGCGCGGACAACTGCGCCGGGTGCAACGGCTGCGCGCGTTCTATGAACGGGGGATGCAGCGGCTTACCCATTGCTGGCAGGGTAACGGAGAGGACGGCGAAGAATTTGCTCCCGTTAACCATCCCCATGGCCGCGACCTGAATCTTTTTGGCACGGGTTCCCTGTTTGAGCTGCTCTGCACGGTGAGAACACAGATCGGCCGGCGCTGGCTGGCCGGCTACCTCTTGCACGCCCCGGAAGCGGAAGAATCCGTTCAACGCCAGGAAGCCATGCGGGAACTGCGGGACCGGCAAGCACTCCGGGAGGAGATCGCGCTTCTGGGGGCCTACGATCAACAGGATTCCGACGGCGACACATTGGCCCGCTGGCTTGATGGCCCGGTGACGCCGTTCGGCAAACTGCCTCGACTGGCCGCCGCCGCGTTAGCCGTCGCCGCCGGGTCTCTCGCGTTGAGCGCGCTTCTGGGACTCGCATCGTTGAGTTTCCTGGCCGGCGTTCTCATTCCGCTGGCGATTCTTGAAGGCATCCTTGCCTTGGTCTTGCACAAGCGGGTGCGCCGCATCATCGCGGACGCCCAGGTGGCGGGCTTCGAGCTTGGCGTATTACGCCGCGGGCTGGCTTTTCTCTCCCGGCAGGAATTCGGGTCGCCGAAGCTGAAGGAAATTGTGGCGCAAGTCAGTGCCGGCGCCGCGGAAAGGCTCAGGCGGCTCGAACGGCTGACGGAGCTTCTCGAGCAACGAAACAAAGAGTGGTTCTTTCTGCCGTCGCTGCCGCTTCTGGCGGGAACCCAGATCGCGATGGCAATCGAGAATTGGAGGGCAGGCAACCGCCACGCTTTCCGGACCTGGCTGGAGGCCTGGGGCGAGTTTGAGGCGCTGAGCGCTTTGGCCTGCTACGCGTTCGAGCACCAGGAGACGGTGAGTTTTCCGGAGATTGGCGGCGAGGGACCGGTTTTCGAAGCGCGGGCGCTCGGCCATCCGCTGCTTTCGCGGGAAGAGCGGGTGTGCAACGATTTCGTGCTCAACTCGTCTGCGAAGTTTTATGTGATCAGCGGCTCGAACATGGCCGGAAAGAGCACGCTCCTGCGGGCCGCCGGCGCCAACGCGGTCCTCGCCATGGCGGGAGCGCCGGTCACCGCCGAGAAACTCAAACTCTCGCCGTTCAAGGTGTGCGCCTCCATCTCGGTGGCGGACTCTCTGCTGCAGGGCAAGTCCAGGTTCCTGGCGGAAGTCGAGCGGCTGCGCGATGCGATCGCATCCACAAGCGGGTCCCGGCCCGTGCTGTTTCTGATTGATGAGATCCTCAGCGGCACGAACTCCAGCGATCGAAGGGTCGCCGCGGAAGCGGTCATCAAGACTCTCGTCGAAGGTGGAGCGGTGGGGGCTCTTTCAACGCACGATCTGGCGTTGACGGAAATCGCGGATGCCGTGGACGGCGGCGTCAACGTTCACATGTCATCCCGGCAGGGAACGGACGTTCTCGACTTCGACTATCGCTTGAAGCCGGGGATCACCCGCGAAGCGAATGCTACCGCGATCGCGCGACTGTCCGGCGTGCCGATCTGAGATTTTATACAAAATTCGCTTCCCCTTGCGCCTTTATTATTGTCGCCCTGCCGCGTAAGCGGTAGAGTGTAGTGTCCCTCATCTCCCCATGGCGGCGCTCCTTCGGGGGAGAGCTTTCGCTGCGCAATCTCTCCTCCTCTTGTGTGCGGCCCCGGCGCCGGCCGCTTTTGAAATTCGCGATTCGCGGCTCTACAAAGACGGTGAGCGTTTCGTCGTGCGCGGCGTCGTCTACAGCAACACGCCCATCCGCCGTTCGTGGGCGGAGACGATGACAGAAGCTGGGTGCCTCTACCCGCGCGATTTTCCACTCGTCAAAGCTCTCGGCGCCAACACCATTCGCACCCTGGCGAAAGTTGTGCCGGACGACCGCGTGTTCCGCGGGTCGCTCGAAGATGCCGATCTTTATTGGCTGGCCGGGTTTCCGCTCGACCGTTTCTACAACCCGTCGCAAACTCTATCACCGAACTCGCCGCAAGGAAGGGCGCTACGGGAGCAGATTCTGCAGGAGTTTTCCGCCCACGTCTCTTCCTGGCGCGGCGAGCCGCGTCTGATCGCTTTCGTCTTCGGCGACGAGGTCGCGGACGGCTACGCGAAAAAGTTCTCGGGCACGGCGGCCCATTTCTATTCGCTGCTGCGGGAGGCCGCTGCCCGCGTGAATCAGAACGCGGAAGCGCCGGTGCTCGTCGCCACCGCCGTGGCCGAAACCGCCCAGGTCGGCGTTCCCCAGCTCGGCACTACCGACGCCACACAACCGCAACTCGCCTTCTGGCTGTTGAACCGGCTTGGGACGCCGCCTCCCTCGGCTGCTTTCCCCGAGCTGCGGCTCCGGTCGGGCAAACCGTTCGTCTTCTCGTTTGGCGTGGACGCGTTCGACCAGCGCCGTCAGATTGAGGATGAGGACGCGCAGGCCGCGGTTGCAGCGCTGCAAGCACGCGCCATTCGGGAAGCGGCAGCCGCAGCGGCGTTTCCGCTGCTTGGCGGTCTCTGGGCCTCACTGCTCGATGAGTGGTGGCGGGGCAGCAGCAACGCCGCGCAGCACGGCACCCAGGGCCGCCCGGCCAACTCCTTCGCCGACGGGTTTCTGAATGCCGCCTGGCTGGGCCTCTTTCGCCTGCAACCCAGCGGCCTGGCGAGCCTCGACAACCTGCGTCCGCGCAAGGCGTACTTCGCGCTGGCGGAGCAATGGGGCGGGGCGGCTTTCTCCGAGGGCGCCGCCGCGGTTGGTCCCACGATCGAGGAAGCCGGCGTTACCGCTTTGGCGGGCGGCGGGCAGTCGATAGCGCCCGGAGGTCTCATTCGAGTGCGGGGCCAGGGATTCGCTACCGAAATCAGGACCGCTTCCAACGGCAACCTTCCCTTCGGCCTCGGGACCACAAGCGCCTGCGTGGGGAATCAAGCCGTACCGCTGTTCTACGCCGGCTCGCATGAGATTCGCGGGCAACTGCCGTGGGACATGCCTCTGGGCAAGAACCGTGTGGCTGTCATCCGCCAGGGCACGGTCAGCAACGTCGCCGAGGCGGAGACCGTTCCCTTCGCGCCGGGCATTTTCGACGGCGGCGTCGTTGGGGCGGGCCGCCCGTGTCCGGTGGACGAAAACAACGGCGTGCCGGCGGGAACCTACCTCGAAATTTACGGCAGCGGACTGGGGCCTGTTGACCCGCCGGCGCTCACGGGCCAGGTTCCCGACAGAGCGCTGCCGCTGCCGAAACCGCCCCAAGTTCTTTGGGGCGACTACGAACTGCCCGTGCTCTTTGCCGGATTGTTGCCGAATTTCGCGGGCGTCTACCAGGTGAACGCGCAGCTTCCCTCCGGCGCTCCCCGCCGCTCGTCGAACCTGCGCCTCGTGCAGGGCGCGCAGCCGAGCAACGTCTATCCGCTGCGGGTTACGGGCCAGCAGGACCATCCCGCGTTCGCGCTGTCGAATCCTGAGCCGAACACGCTTGTCATGCAGCGAGGCGGGCCGACGCAGGTTTCCTATTTGCGCATCGACGGCGTGAACTCCTTCTGCGACTCGGTGGAGTTTGCCTTCAGCGGTCTCCCGGCCGGGGTGATCGCCTCCGCGTCCGCGGGTTTTCCGGGACAGATCGTGCCCGTGTACGTGCAGGCCGGGCCGCAGGCGGCGCTTGCTCGAGGAGCGGAAGCCTTCCTCATCGGCAGGTCGAGTCCTCCGGGCAGCGTGCGGCGTTCGTTTGCGGTGACGGTACTGCCTAGCCTCGGCAATGTCCGCCTGCGAGTAATTTCCGGAGGGTGGCTGAGCGGCGCACCGGCCGCCAGCTTCAAGACGGAGGACCACCTGCTCTACGAAACCAACGCCGTCGGCAGGGGCCGGGGCTTCAACTTTCTCACGGTGGATGCCCAAACCGGCCTGCTCGGCCCCGTGCGAACCTTCGACACCTGGGGCAGCGAAGAGCAGGTCCTCGCGATGCAGAATTTCCTTCTGTCGCTACCCGCGGGTGTTGTTGTTTTGGGCGCAATTGCGGACGATGGCTGGCTGCTCCTCGCCGAGGAAACCCGCCGCATTCTCCGCGAGACGCTGGGTTCACGCGCGATCGATGCGCTCGGCTATCAGTATTCGTGGGCCATCATCACACGCAAAGGCGCCGCGGAAGCTTTGGCGGAGGAGATCAGCGCCCATGAGCAAGTCGTTCTCGATCGCGTGCTGACGTTTCCGTTTCCGTAAGGCGAGTTTGCCACCGAGGCGCAGGCTGTGTGGAAACGCGATGCTGCGCAAGTTGGCATCTGTGGCGCGCCCCTCTCGCGTATCGGGCCGCGCTTCGTTGGCGACACTGTTTGTACATGACACCGCCATATGCGCGCGCGGCCGTCATTGGACACCCAATCCCGAAAATGCTTGCAGGCACTCGGGGCAGCTCATCGCGTAGCCTTGATTGGCGCATTTGCGGTCTTCATGATCCCAGTAGGCGCAGCACGAAGAGCAGTAATGCCTGTGGTCTGCCTTCTGAGGAATGGATACTTTGAAAGCTGGGAAGCTATCCGTGGAATCCGCCGAGAACGCTTTGCTCTGTTTCATCTTCCCCTCCTTCGATTCTTTGAATGGTTCCCTTCTCTGCACGCTTTTGGCCAACCGCGTTCGCCGTACGCATGAGCGAGGCGGGAGTAAGGCGCCAGGTTGCGAGGGATGCCGGCCAACTCGCTGATTCCCAAGCAGACAAGAATGTTCGAAGCCAAGCATTGCGGCGATCGCGTTACGTTACTTACCTGGAACTTCGCGGAAGGAAAATCTGCCGGGGCCGGAAGAACAAATTACGCTGCGGCGCCAAGCCTGGCTTTGCTAAACGGTTGATTTCCCAAGACGGCGGTGAGTGGCCCGGTTCTTGCTTTTTCTTAGACCATGAGAAAACCCATGCGAGTAACCATACACACAGTGGCTGGTAGACCGGCAGCGCCGCGGACCCTCAGGTCGCATCGCTGCAGGCACAATCCTTATGCCCGGTTGGCTTTCCATGTGGTGCAGCAAGCCTTGACGGACGCGGCAGAGAATATGCCGGTTAACATCGAGGATCTCAAACCTTGGGCGATCGTTGCCGGACTGCCGCAGCGCATTCTGAGAAGGAAACTGGCCTGCGCGCGGCGCGGACAGCTTACGCTGCAATTGGCGTAGGCAAGCTGACCGCGACAAGTGATCCGTGGAGGGCGCGGCCAGGTGCGGTGTGCCGCGCCCGCAAAAGGACGATCGCTACGACCCCATAACCGTTGCGCGGATGATGTAGTCCAAGCGCGGAAACTCACGCTCCAAATACGCGTTACCCTGCTCAAAGAGCGGCCCCTGCTTTCCCGAGCGGATGCCGCTGCCCGCCGATTCGCCGTAGCCCGTGTAGAGGCTGTCGACAACGTCCATTCCCTGTACAACTTTGCCGAAGGGTACGAAGGGTTCCGAGTCGTGCGTCGGCCGATTGTCCTGCAGGTTGAAGAAGAGCTGCGTCGTTCTGCCGTTGGGAACGGCGAAGGCGTAGGCGATCGTGCCGCGGACGTTCGATTCGCGGCGGGGTTCGTCCGGAATCGTGCGCGCGCGCCAGAGATTCGAAATCCTGGGATCGCCGTTGATGCCGAACTGCGCCCATTTCCCGGCGACTACGCGCGAGAAGCGCACGCCGTCGTAGTAGCCCGCCTCCACCAGATTGTAGAAGTGGTCCACGCCGAGCGGCGACCAGTCGCGGTGCACCTCAATCAGAATCTCCCCCTTACTCGTTTCCAGGCGCACGCGGAACAGATCCGGCGCGCGCCGGTTCATATCGGGGGCGTCGGGGGTGAGAAGGAGCTTACGATTGGGATGCTCCCGCTGTGCGGATGCGGCAAAGGTTAGCAGACTCACCAGAATCAGCGAACCCTGGAGAAAGCGGAAGCAGTGAGCGGGTTTCAACAGCATTCGTTCAGTTTCTCAAATCAGACCGTGGACGCGCCGCGCCAATCCGCGGCCCCGGGAAAACGTCGAAAGCCTCGGCCCTTGCTTTCACAACTCTCGCGTTTCACCCCGTTCCCCCGAAAAACTTGCCAGAAGGGCCTTCCCGGTATAGACTGGCGGTGCGAGGAGGCCCGGGATCGGATCCTCGGCACAACGCCCATGCCGGCGGCGGGGCGGGCCGCGTCAAGCGCGGCTCCGGAGGTTCCCCTTGATTCCCGCAAATCCGCAAGCCGCGAAAGACATCATGGTCACAAGGCTGGTGACCTTGTCCCCGGACACCGGCGCGCTCGAGGCCGTCGCGCGTATGCTCAAATCCAACGTCACCGGAGCCCCCGTGGTCGAAGGCGCTTCGGATTATTTGGGGGTCTTCTCGGACCGCTGTTGCATCCGCGTGCTGACGGACAAGATGCAACGCGAAGAGAGCGCCAAGCCCGCGGAGCTTCCTCGCGCCAGGGACATGATGACCACCAAGCTGGTGACGCTCCATCCTGAAATGGATGTGTTCGACGCCATCGCCCTGCTGCTGAAGTCGCGTATCTCCGGCGCGCCGGTGATCGACGAAACACAGCGCTTCCTCGGCGTGTTTTCCGAGAAAACGAGCATGACCGTGCTCGTAACGGCGGTGTACGACCAAATGCCGAACTGCCACGTCGAAGCTTTCATCGATCCGGACCCGAGCCGCGTCATCGACGAAGACCGGGATTTCTGGTCCGTGGCCCGGATGTTCCTCGATACGCCGTACCGCCGGCTGCCCGTGGTCCGCGACGGGAAGCTCGTGGGGCAGGTCAGCCGCCGCGACGTCCTCAATGCCGCGTCCGCGGTGTGCGCGCCCGCGAGCCGGGGCGTTTTCAGCACATGGCTGGGCAGGGCCGGCGCCGAGGTTCCCGCGGAGACCGAGCGCGTGGCCGACTACACGGACCGGTCCGCCAGAACGATCCGCGAAGAGACCGACCTGCTCGCGATTGTGCAGATCTTTCGCGAGACGAATTACCGGCGCTTGCCCGTGCTGGATGGGAAGAGACTGGCCGGCCAGATCAGCCGCCGCGACGTTCTGAACACCATCAACAGCATGATCGCGTCCTCCCAGGGCCGCGAGAAGACCTTGTTGTATCTGAGTTCCCTGGTCGACCGCCAGGACGCACCGCTCTGATCGGACCTCCAACCAGACCATCGCCTGCTTGGCCCCCGCGTGTGGCTGCGGCCCTGGCGCGGACGCCGTGCGCCGCGAAAGCCAAAAAATTGGGTTTGTTTGGGTTTGTTTTTGGATCTCGGTGTTGTAAACAAAGGGGCAGTTGAGTTTGTTTGGCGAATTTTTTTGTGGTGAGAAGCGAGAAGAGAGCAGCGAGAGACGGGAAACAGAGAAGGTGGACGGATTTCGGCGAGGGGCTTGGCGTGGCAGGGAGTTGTTGCAGGCGACCATAAGGCCGCTGGGCAGGATCGCAATACCGGCAGCGGCTGCGGGCTCGGGCGGAAAAAATTCCAGCGGTGGTGATCGGTCTTCCCGAGGCACGCATTTTGATGAGCCGGCATGAGCACATCTGAGCAGGTTTGAGCAGATCTGAGCAGTTTCCAGAAAAATTTTCCCCGCATCGGACCTGGTCCGCCTTCTCTGCTTCGAGCATAACTGACGAAGTCAAGCGAAATTGGCTGATTAGGGGCGGATGTGGTTGATTTGGCGGGGGTGTCATGCCGGTGACTGCGTACACGGTATCGCGCAAGGCAAATGGTATCATGAGACCGTGAGCAAGGCGAAGAGAGAGCGAAAACAAAAAGAAGGGACATGCATCTACTGCGGAAGGGTCAGTGCAATCTCTAGAGACCACATTCCGCCCAAGTGCCTTTTTGCGTCACCTAGGCCCAGGTTGATCACGGTACCCAGCTGCGCGCCGTGCAACAACGGGGCCCATCTGCACGATGAGTATTTCAAGATGATGATTACTATGAGGGCGGATGTTGCGGCACACCCTGACGCAAGGGAAGGTTTGGAAGGTGTTCTGCGTTCTCTGCGCAACCCTGCAAAAGAAAGACAGCGCCGTGTCTTTTTCTCCGGCATGCGCGAAGTTGAGGTGTTTACAGAAGCGGGGATCTACGCGGGAGACGCTGGGACGTATCCAGTCCAGCACGAAAGGCTCTACGTGGTTGTGGAGCGAATCGTCAAAGGCCTCTTCTATCACGTGCGAGAGGAACGACTGCCTAAGAGCTACAGCGTTTTGGTGCGTGTGGACTCCGCTCTAAACAAAGTCGAAGCCTCTTCAGCTGCCCCATTGAGGCAGCTAGTCCAAGAACTCCTCTCAACCAGACCGGGAGTAGTTGGAGATGGTGTATTCACCTATTGGACGTTACCACTCGCTAGTGACCCGTATTCCACTGTGTGGCTTCTCGTTTTTTATCGCAAAGTTTTCTTCCTAGCCTTTACGGCGCAGCAGCAAGAGATTGAAGCTCGCAAAGTAGCTGCGCCACAATAGAGACTTCCACACCTCTCAATCCATCAGGCCCATTTTGACCGGCCAGCCATGTGCCAATACAATATTTCTCATCTCGCCTGACGGCATGTTCGACGCGGTCACGGCGTGTCCTCAAGCTAGGCAATTGGTCTTTGAACGGATGGATACCAAGCCATGGCGAAGATTGGAAGGAATGATCCGTGCCCGTGCGGAAGTGGCAAGAAGTTCAAAAAATGTTGTTCTCTAACGGGGGAGAAAACGCAAGGAGACAAGACCAGCAGCTTGAATTGCAGCTTGCCACGGTGTGGGATACCAGGTCAACAGGAAGGGGTGATCGCACAGCGTCGATTTGTTGACCCGACGGACCCCCGCAACGCAGTACCACCGACCGGGGCACCCGGAAAGTATAGGGTCACGTTTACGCTTAGTCGCCCAGGGTTTTCTCTGACACCCGAGGGCAAACATTCCTTCGAACATGGTTTGCGGGGTGACTCCCATCTCGCGATTGCCAAACCAGCGTTCGAACCACCAGGCAATCCCAGCGCCGACCGGCTAGTCATAAATACCCAAACCCAACACGGAATCCTCACTTTTGAAGGGCATCCCAACGAACGAGGCTTCCTCGGAAAACTTGTCCTCGAATCTATCGACGCTTCCGATTCGATCGACGCTCGTCAAGAAGCGTACCGGCTACTAGCCCCGTCGTTGAGCAACAAGTCAGTTCACCTCGACATACCACTCAACATTTACCAAACCGACGTTGTGGAGCTGTATACAGGAACGGAATCCATGACAATCGCTAACCCATTTCTCGAAGTCCCGATGTCAATGATGCCAAGTGGTGTAATGAGTGATGAATTCCGAGCTTATGCGAGCATCTACCGGGAAGCGTTGAACAGCAACACTGTCGTCTATCAGTTTCTATGTTTCTTCAAGATTCTTGAGGCAGTTCGCATACGCAGAGCACGAATCGCTAGCGCAGCAAAAACTGCTAATGAAGTCCGGCGCTTTGTCGAGAAAGTACCATCTGAGCAACAGGAGTTTGTACCCTGGCTGAGTGCGATATTTCCAGTTCGGCGTGAATGGGATCCGATCGCCTTGTCTAGCATTTTCGTGCAAGAGGCCCGTGGGAAGAAGTTTGGCGCTGTAATCGAGCATCACTTGCTTCCCCTGCGCACCAGAATTGCGCATGCGATTTCCCAATCTGGGGAACTCCTATTGTCCGCTGATGAAGCACTGGACGTGAGCAAGGTTGAATGGCTTCCGCTGGCGAAATGCATGGCCAGGCGAATGCTCAAGAACGAATTCCCGTCCGAATTCTTACCGTATCTTAAAGAGGACGGGACTATTCAGGCGTAACGGTACGCTGGCCATTCTCTCCACAGAGAGATCCGAGAGATCGAGAGATCCGGAGAGATCCGGGACAGGCACCGAACTCAGCGCCAACCGCTGCCACGGTCGCGGCCCTGGTGCGTGAAATGCGCCCGGGAACGCGCTTTCCGCGGGCGGACACGGGGGTCCGCCCCTACCGGCAGTTCGATAGGGGCATGTCCATCACCTATCTCTATCCCTGCTGAATCAACAGCATCCGCGCCAAAGGGCCCGTTTCGCTTGACGTCGTGGGTTATGCTCAAAGCGGAGAAGGCGAACCAGGTCCGGTCCGCAAGAAATTTCTCTGGAAACTGCTCAAATCTGCTCAAACCTGCTCGGATGTGCTCATACCGGGTCATCGAAAACACCGCCTCACGACGGTCCATCACCGCAATTCGAACTTCTTCCGTCCGAGTTTCCGGCTCAGCGCCGGGGCCTGCGGGACGAGGTGGGACTCGTCCCCTACAGGCGGCGGATCAAACGAGTTCCGATGTGTGGCAGCGCCGGCAACGCGCTCTCCGCGGGCGGACACGGCGGCGCCACCCCCACAAAACCCACGATGGCGCGCAACGCTCATGCGCACGGGGGGCACAGCATGCTGTGCCCCTACCAGTTCGGCGCCGGGTGTTTTGGGCGTAGCACGCTGCGCCCTTACGGTTTGTCGATGAGCTTGACTTCGTCGATGACGCCGAGGATGGCGGCGTCGATGGGGGATTGCGGGCGGTTGACGGCGGTCATGGCGGCCCAGCCGTCGGTGGCGAGAAGGACGCGGTCGCCGACGCCGGCGTCGACGGCATCGACGGCGACATAGGGCGCGCCTTGTTCGTTGCCGTCGAGGTCGAGCGTGGCGACGAGAAGCAGTTTCTGCCCGGCGTGGGTCGGGTGTTTGTGCGCGGCGACGATTTCACCGATGACGCGACCGATGAGCATGGGAACACCTGCTTTCGAGGAACGCTGCACGGGCGGACACGGGGGTCCGACCCCTACAAACCCGTCGCACAACTCTCATGCGCACGCGGGCACAGCATGCTGTGCCCCTACGAATCCGCGGTGCGGATCGAATCGACAATGCCGACGACGGCCGCGTCCGTGCCGATTTCGGCGGGCAGCATGGCGAAACTCGCTTCGCGTCCGCGGCACCAGTAGATCGTTTCGCCGGCGCCCGCGCCGACAGCGTCGAGCGCGATCAGTTGACGGCCGGTATCGCGGCCCTCAGCGGTGATGGGCTGGATGACAAGGAGCTTACAGCCTTCGAGCTGGTCGATCTTCGCCGCCGACCAGACGCGCCCGACAACGCGGCCCAGGCGCATGGCGCTACTTTGTCCCCGCCGGCTGCGGCTCGGCTTTCGTCTTGACAGGTTTCGGGGAATCGAGTTCGAGCTGGTCGACGATGCCGACGATGGCGGTATCCACCGGGCTGTCCTTCAAGCCCGAGGCCATGCGCGCCGAGCTGCCCGAGACGATGATGACCTTTTCACGGAAGCCGGCGCCGACGGTGTCGATCGCGACCACGTAACCGGGCTCGTCCTGCCCGTCGGGCGAGATATGGCGCAGGACAAGCAGCTTCTTGCCCTCCAGCCGCGGATCTTTGCGGGTGGCGACGACGGTGCCGACAACGCGGGCCAAAAGCATGCGGATCGTCCTTGAGAAGCGGGATTATTTGCCCTGCTTCGGGGAGATCGAGAAGATATCGTCGAGATTGGCGTGCGGGCGCGGGATCACGTGGACCGCGATCAACTCGCCGATGCGGCGCGCGGCCGCAGCGCCGGCGTCGGTGGCGGCTTTGACGGCGGCGACATCGCCTCGGCAGAGCACGGTGACGTAGCCCGACCCGATTTTTTCCCAGCCGACCAAGGTGACGTTGGCCGCCTTGACCATGGCGTCGGCGGCCTCGATCATGGCCACCATGCCGCGTGTTTCAATCATTCCCAGGGCTTCGCCCGTCAATTTGTTACCCTCCCTTTACCCGCCTCGCGCACGCATGGCGTCTTCGACAAGCTGAATCAGCTCGTCGCGTGTCACGGAAAAACGCTCTTCGCCGCCTGCCGCCACATCTTCGGCGGCGATGGGACATCCCGGCTCGGCCGAGGCGCTGGCGGCGAAACCGTAGCGGCCACGCGCGTCGATCAGCTTGCGCACTTCCTCGCGAGGCAGAATCTTGGGGCCTCCGAGCAGCTCGGCGACAAGATTGATGCGCGCGCAATGCTCCACGGTTTCCATGCGAAAAAAGGCCTGGTAGACCTCGCCGCCGTAGGCGACCGCGCCGTGGTTCGCCAGCAAGATTGCATCATATTTCGGAATCAGCGGCAACATGCGCTCGGTCAATTCCGGCGTGCCGGGCAGCCCGTAAGCGGCGAGCGGCACACAACCGAGGCCGATGACGATTTCCGGGAGCATCGCCTTACTGAGCGACAGCCCCGCGGCGGCGAATCCGGTCGCGACAGGCGGATGCGCGTGAACGACGGCGCGCACATCCCGCCGCAGCTTGTAGATGGCCAAGTGCATCAGGATTTCCGAGGTGCACTCGCGGCGGCCTTCCAGCTTGTGCCCCTCGCGGTCGACGATGATCAGATCGTCGAGCTGCATCATCCCTTTGCTGATGTTGGTCGGGGTGGTGAGGATGCGCTCGTCGTCAAGCCGGATGCTGATGTTGCCGTCGTTGGCCGCCACCCAGCCTTTCTGGTACACGAGGCGGCCGATGTCAACGATATCCTGGCGGTATTCCCGCTCGGTCTTGACCATGGAACCTCGTATCGTATCGTGACGCCCGCACCCTTGTAAAGCAAGGCGGATCTAGCGGTTAGAGGCGCGGAGCGGCGCCGCGGGCGTTTCGAGGAAAGAGGCCCGGGGTTGGCGGCTCCGCCCGGACCGCGGCGGTTGCAAATTGCCCGGTCAGCCCTGAAGATAAAAGATCCACATGGCATCCCCCCGCATGTGCCCTCATTGCAGGGCGTTCATCGATCCGAAGGACCGCGTCTGCGAATACTGCGGCCACGACGTGGGCAAGCCGTTTGCGAGGCGGCCGGAGGCCTTGGGCTCGCCGCGGGGGTTGCTGGGCGCGGCGCAGTCGACGACGGCCATCCTGCTGATGCTCAACTTCGCGATTTTTGCGGCCACGCTGATCCTGACCTACAAGGTGGAAGGGCAGATGATCGGGTTTGGCAGCATCAACAGCGACGTACTGCTTGCCTTCGGGGCGAAGTTCGGCCCGCGGATTCTGCGAAGCGGGGAGTGGTGGCGGCTGGTGACGGCGGGCTTTTTGCACGCGGGCGTGTTTCACATTCTGATGAATTCCTGGGTGCTCTTCGACCTGGGGCCGCGCGTCGAAGACATTTTCGGCACCGCCCGCTTCCTGGTGATCTATCTGGTATCGAGCATGTTCGGATTCCTGGCCAGCATGCTGTGGAGTCCGTTCACGCCATCGATCGGGGCCTCGGCCGCCGCCTGCGGGTTGATCGGGGCCATGCTGGCGCATGCGCGGCGGTCGGGCAATTCCGTGCTGTGGTCCGCTTACATGCAGTGGATCATTCTGATCGCGGTGATCGGTTTTTTACCGGGTTTTTCCATCGACAACGCGGCGCACTTCGGCGGCTTCGGGGCAGGTTACGCGCTGGCGTACCTTGCCGGGACGCCGCGCATCGTCTCGCCGGCTGAGTCCCTGTGGAAGGTGGCGGCCGGTTTCGCGGTCGTGATCACGGCGGCATCGTTTCTGCTGGCGTACCAGTTCCTGAGCCGGGCGCTGGGGTCGTAAGAGGTCCGGCGCCGCCCCTCGGTCATTCACCGACGCAGTGCAGCATGTGCTGCCAGAATTGTTCCCCTTCGATGGTTTTTTGCGTGCTGCCGAGAGATCCCTCTTCGTAGGTGATGACAACGGTCATCTCCAGATTCGCGCCGCAATCGCAACGAATTTTATGTTTGAACCGCTTTACCTGCTGCGCCAAAGTTCATCCACCTCCAAGTTCGTGGCCAATGTAAGACTAACCATCACTCAAAACTAACAATATAGTGTAAAGGGAATCCGGACGGGTAGCGGGCAGGGAGAAGACTGGGCGCGGAGCAAAGGTGGCGTGAGTAGCTCGCCGGCCAGGGCCGGCAAACTCCAGATCGCTAGACCGCCGCGATGCGCGAGGCCGAACCGCTGCGGCCTCCTTCGGCGAGCTGAATGGTGATGCCCGCGCGGCTGATTTTTTCCAGGTAAGCCCGTTGGTAGCTTTGCAGCAGGAGCTCTTCCGGCGTGTCGGCGCCGGCGCCGAGGGAGGTAGCGCCCACGCTCACGGAAATTGGCTCATCGAAGCCGAGACTCGGCAGATCGCATTTGGCGCGGATCGTCTGTTTGAGGTGCTGCGCGAGCGATTCGAGTTCCACCGCCGGCACGTCGGCCCGGACTGCAATGAAGCGGTCATCGCCGAGCCGGGAAACAAACTCGAAGTTTTGCTGCGGACTCTTGAGGATCTGCGCGATCAGAAGCAGCAACTGGTCGCCCGCCGGATACCCTTTGCGCGAGTTCAAGGGGCGGAAGTGGTCTACGTCGATCGCCAGGACCGCGAGATCGCGGTTGTCCTGGCGGGCTTCGGCGATCGCGGCTTCCAAAAACACTAGTGTCCGCCGGGCATTCGGCAAGCTGGTCAGCGTGTCAGAGGCGCCGCGCATCGTGTTCTCATAGCAGCCCGCCTCGAGCAGGATCCTGCCGAGACCCCGGGTGATGCTTTCGAGGATGGAGGCGTGCTCGTCGGAATACTCGCCGGTGGCCTTCGAGTAGAGATTGAACGTGCCGACGACTTTGCCGGAGTCCCACAGCGGGACAACAAGGGCTGACTTCAGCCCCTGGAGGGAGGCCATCATTCCGAGATCGGAGTGCTCGCCGGTCGGATTGCCGTTGATCAGCGAGCGGCCGTAGCCGGCCACCCAGCCGGTGGGGCTTTCGTTAATCGGAATGCGCAGGTTGCGCAGCAGATCGGCCTTCGGGCCGCTGCAGAAAGCAGCCCGCAGCTCGCTGCCTTCGGACATGAAGACGGCGCACTCGTCGAAGGGAATCTTCGCCGCCAGACGAGGTAACAGGAAGCGCACCAACTCTTTGCGGGAGAGGCTGACGGCCAGACTCGATAGGAGCCGCTCGGTGGCAGTGTGTTCGACGGCGGGCGTGAGGTCTCGGGCGGCGGTGCGGTTTTGTTTGAGACTTTCGAGTTTTTCCTGGTAGGTGAGCGCCGTTTGCTCGACGTTGATGGCACGGGGACTCTTGATCGCGGAAGAATTCGACATCATGCCGCGGCGAAACGCGGGATCCTGCTGCAATTCCTCTTCGAGGCGCGGCAGCAGCTCGATGAGCACATCCGCGATCTCCGGCTCGAAGGCCTTCCCTTTTCGGGATTGGATGAACTCGACGGCCTGCTTGACAGTGAGAGCGGCGCGATAAGGACGGTCCGAAGTGAGGGCGTCGAAATTGTCGACTACGGTCAGAATCCGGGCGGTGAGGGGAATTTCCTCACCCTTGAGCTTGCGTGGATAGCCGGTGCCGTCCCAGTTCTCGTGGTGCGACAAGACCAGCTCGGCAACAGGGAACGGAAAGTTGACCGCGGACAGGATCTCGGCGCCGATGCGGGCGTGGCTGGCCACCTGGCTGAACTCGTGGGCGGAGAGACGGCTCGGCTTGGTGAGAAGATCTTCGGGCACGGCGATCTTGCCGATGTCGTGAAGCAGGGCTCCAAATTCCAGGGCGCGAATCTGCGTTTCGGTGCAATTGAGGGCCTTGGCGATCTCCGCGCAGTAGTACTGCACTCTTTTTAGGTGCGTGCCACTGACGCTGTCTTTGGCTTCGACCGCCAGAGCCAACGCTTCCACAGCGCGCAGGTAGACCTGATCCATCTCGTTTTTCTTGCGCGGGTCTTCATAAAGGGGCCCGAGCCGCCACTCCGCGAGCACGTAGAGCGAGATCACCGCGGGCGCGATGTGCCAGAGGAAGGTGCGCGAGAGCGGGTCGGAGGCCGGATCGAACGCCAACGCGAATAACATCGCCGCAGGCGTAAACAAAAGGCCGATCTGGATAGCACTGACCGCGCGAGGCAGAACCACTCGGCGCCAGAACAGCAATCTTCCTTTCAGAGACTCGGTAAAGCCGTTCAGGACGAGGAAGACAGCAGCCGCCCCAGCGAGAGAGATGAGTTCCTCGGAGTAGTCCGCGCCGAGCCGGAAGTAGACGTACCGGGCTGCGACAGCGGCGAACGCCGCCATCAGAAGCCGCAGGGTGATTTCCGGCAGGCGCTGCCGCCGTTTCCCCTCGTAGTGGGAGATCACAGCCGCGATCACCGCCGCCAGCACCGCCAGCGGACCTGAAGGGACCGAAATCACCGTACCGAGCACGAAAAGATCGGGCGTGGCCAGGGCCGCGTTGATGGGGTGCAGGCGAAGACGGGTGCCGGCGACGGCCAGGGCCAGCAGAAACAGAATCGCCGGCCGTACCCAGACGCTCATCTCCGCCACGGTAAAGGACTGACCCAGAAGCAGGTAGCTCGCAACCGTCAGGAGAATCAGGTAGAGGCGGAACTGAGTTAGCCGATTCTTCATACAAGCGCGATGACCCGTGCTGGATGCGCCGTCCACGGAGTAGAGTTCTCCGTATTCACGACTCGATCGAGACGAGCCACGGCTTCATTCTGCAAGGATGTCCCAGCTAGTCCGCCGACAGCTCGATGCGAGCGAAACGGGAGGATCGGCCACTAAATCTCTATGGTACTACAACTACCGGTACTTGGAAATAGGTTCAGCTGTGTTTTTAATATCAATGGAATCAATAGGTTACATCGCTTCGCCGGGAGGTGTTGGGCCACGGGACTCCACACCCGGAGGTTTCCGAAGAAAGCGGATTTTTTGAGGGGATCCCCGCTAGACCCGGCGGGCCGAAACAATGGTCACCGGTTTGGCCGGGACGTCCTGATGGCCGCCGAAGCGCCGCGTTTCCACCTTGCGGATCTTGTCGAGCACGTCGTAGCCGTCGGTCATCTTTCCGAAGACGCAGTAGCCCCAGCCCTGCGAGGTCTTGGCGCTGTGGTCGAGGAACTGGTTTGTATCGACCGCATTGATGAAGAATTGCGAGCTGGCGCTGTGCGGATCGGAAGTGCGCGCCATGGCGATCGAGCCTTTTTCGTTGCTGACGCCGTTATCGGCCTCGTTCATGATGGGCGGACGCGTATCTTTCTCCGACATGTCTTCGGTGAAGCCGCCGCCCTGAATCATGAAGTTGGCGATCACACGATGGAAGATCGTGCCGTCGTAAAAGCCGTCGTCCACGTATTGGAGGAAGTTGGTCACGGTCTTGGGCGCTTTGTCGGCATACAACTCGATGCGCATGGACCCGGCCGAGGTTTGCAGTTCCACGACGGGGTTGGGTTGATCGGGCACTTAGGCTGCTCCTTTTCGTTTCGATATTGTGAGGGTGGTCAACAGGGCGTCCGGGCCACCCGGTTGCACGGAGGCGCTGCGTCCCGGCGGCTTAGGAGGCGCGGCGGACGGACTTGATGACGACCGGTTCAGCGGGAACATTCGCATGCGGTCCCTTCTCGGTGGTCGCGACTTTGGCGATGGAGTCCACAACGTCCATTCCTTCGATGACTTTCCCGAAAACAGCGTAACCCCAGCCGTCACGAGAATTCGCTTTGTCGAGAACTTCGTTGTTGACGTGATTGATAAAGAACTGCGCTGAGGCGCTGTGCGGATCCGACGTCCGGGCCATGGCGATTGTGCCGCGTGAGTTCGAGAGGCCATTGGCGGCCTCATTCTGGATCGGGGCGCGCGTTGTCTTCTCATTCATGTTCGGCTGAAATCCACCACCCTGAATCATGAAGTTTGGCATGACGCGGTGAAAGATGGTACCGTCGTAGAACTTGGAATCCACGTAGCCCAGGAAGTTCTTCACCGTGATGGGGGCCTTGTCGGCGTCGAGTTCAATCTTGATCACGCCCTTAGAGGTTTCCAACACGACGACAGGCTTGCCGGTAACCGCCTTCGGAGCGGCTTTGGGCTGCTCTTTGGCTTTCGGCGCCTCTTTCGGTGCGGGCGGCGGCTCCACCTTGGCGACCTCGGCTGGAGGCGCTTCCTCCGCCGGGGCTTCCGCGGCGGGCGGCGCTGTTTCCGGCGCCTTGGTTTCCGGGGCCTTCTCGGCGGTTTCAGGGGGAGCGGAAGGGCCGCATCCCAGGGCGGCCATCAAAACGGCGGCGAGCGCCACGATCCACAACGTCCTCAGTAGTCTCATCTGTTCTCCTGGCCCCGGCTTCCGGGACATGTAATCCGAAGGAATAGTGTAGCAATGCAGGGGCTTTTGGAGCAGGGGCCGATCGCGGAGTCGGGCCTGTCCCAAGAGCGCGTTCGGGCGGCGCGATATGCCGGCGCGAACGCCAGCACAGGACGCAGGAATGCGTGCGCCACGATCATCAGAAGCCTTGCTCTTTGAGCTGATCGATGGAGAGCGAGGACTTCGGTTCGAGTTGCATCGCGTGAAGCAGCCGTTCGACGTGCTTGGCGATGACGTCGCACTCCAAATTAACCTTGGAACCGACTTTCAAGCGGCCGAGCGAGGTGGCCTGATAGGTGTGCGGGATCACGGCGACGCCGACGATGTCGTCCTCGACGGAAGCGAGGGTCAGGCTGATGCCATCGATCGCGATGCTTCCCTTGTAAACGAAATAGCGCAGCAGGTGGCGGGGAACACGGATGCGCAGCCACCAGTTGCCGTCGCCGACGGCTTCGAGCGAGACAAACTCACCGGCGCCATCGACGTGACCTTGCACGAAATGGCCGCTCAAGCGGCCGCTGGGCGAAAGCGGGCGCTCGAGATTGACGAGATCGCCAGGGCGCAGGGAGTCCAGATTTGCGACGGCAAGCGTTTCCGGCGAAAGGTCGGCGGAAAAATGTTCTCCAGCGATCGCGGTTGCCGTGAGACAGACTCCGTTGACTGCGATGCTGCCGCCGATCTCGAGATCGGACATCACAACGGAAGCCCGGACCTTGAGCCGCGCACCGGCCGCGTGCCGCTCAAAGGATGCGACCGTGCCCGTCTCTTCGATGATTCCGGTGAACATAGTACTAATGTGCCGCCGTCGCGCTCTTACACAAATAGGCCTCGACCGCGAACTCGTCGGGGCCGACAGCGAAGGTGCGCAGGTTCGAGAAGCGGATGGCGGCGGCCCGGGCACGGCGGCCAACGCCGCCGACCATTGGGAGCGAATCAACGCCGCCCAGAATTTTCGGGGCGTAGTAGAACAGCACCTTGTCGACAATGCCGGCATCGAGGGCGCCCCAATTCAGTTTGGCGCCGGCTTCGATCAACAGAGAAAGACTTTGGTTTTCTCCAAGCCATCGCACGGCGGCCGCGAGATCGACACGCCCTGGAGCCGCGTCGAACACATGAACGGGAATGCCCCTGGCCTCGAGCGCTTCGCGGCGCCGGGCCGGCGCGGCGGAGGTCGTCATCACGACAAGGTCGTTCTGGAAGGACTGTACCAGTTGGGATTCGAGCGGCAGGCGCAGCAGAGAATCCGCCACGACGCGCAACAGCGGGCGACGCCGGGGTAAGCCGCTGCGGTCCGTCATCAGGCAGTCGTCGGCGATGACCGTACCGATGCCCGTGACGATGGCGTCGTGGTCATGGCGCACCTGCTGCACGTGGGCGCGGGCGACGTCGCTGGTGATCCAGCCGGTATTGTCGTCGGGCGCGGCAATCTTGCCGTCGAGAGTGACGGCGGCCTTAAGCGTGACCAAAGGCAGTTTAGTACGCGCATGGTGCAGGTACGCCTCGTTCAACCTGCAAGCTTCCCCAGCGAAGTCCACCGCCAACTCGACTTCGATCCCCTGCTGCTTCAGGCGCGCAAAACCCTTTCCGGAAACGGCGGGATTGGCGTCTTCATTCGGGGCGACGACGCGTTTGATGCCGGCTGCGATCACGGTATCGGCGCAAGCCGGCGTACGGCCATGATGCGCACACGGCTCAAGGCTGACGTAGAGAGTGCCGCCGCGGGCACGCTCGCCCGCCTGCTCAAGGGCGACGGTTTCCGCATGCTTCATCTTGTCGTAGACGTGAAAGCCCTGGCCGGCTTTCGCGCCCGCAGCATCGAGCACAACCGCGCCGACCATGGGATTGGGGCTGGTCAAGCCACGGCCCTGTCCCGCAAGGTCGAGCGCTTCGCGCATGTATTTGTGATCGTCGGCGGTCATGTGTAGAGAGCCGTGAAAGAATCAAAGAAAATCAAAGGGCCGCCGGCCGCGATCGAGAAACGGCAACGGTCACGGGTGACTTCCGGGCGGTGCTTTGAGAGTCCCCGATTTCTACCCGGCGCTTCCAGGCCAGAGGCCCACGTCGCGATGGCTTCGGGCGTCCGGCTACGCTTCAAACAGCGAGCGCACGAAGCTGGCGGCGTCAAACGGCACCAAGTCGCCGGCTTTTTCGCCGATGCCGACATAGCGGATCGGCAGCTTCAGCTCGCGGGCGATGGCCACTACAATACCACCCTTGGCGGTGCCATCCAATTTGGTGAGAACCAAGCCAGTCACGCCCGCGGTTTCGGTGAACTGCCGGGCTTGTTCGAGCCCGTTCTGGCCCGTCACCGCGTCGAGAACAAGAAGCACCTCGTGCGGCGCACCATGAACGAGCCTGCCGGCCGTGCGTTTCATCTTTTCCAGCTCGGTCATCAGGTTCGCCTTGGTGTGGAGGCGGCCCGCCGTATCGACAATGACGACGTCCATGCCACGCGCCTTGGCGGCCTGCAGACCGTCATACAGGACGGCGCTCGGGTCGGCGCCAGCTTTCTGTTTGATCACGGGCGTGTTGGTGCGCTCACCCCATATGTCGAGCTGCTCGGCGGCGGCGGCCCGGAACGTATCGCCGGCGCACAGCAAGACCTTTTTGCCCTCTTCCTTGAAACGATGAGCCAGCTTGCCGATGGTGGTGGTCTTGCCGGTTCCGTTGACGCCCACGATGAGGATCACACGAGGCAGCACTGGCGAAGGGCGGCTCTTGTCCGCCGTGCCGGAAAGAATGCCCATCAGGTGTTCGGCGATCGTGGTTTTCAAGTCGTCGGCGCTCTGAAGCTGCTTGCGATTCAACTTGTCGCGCACGGCATCGAGCGTTTCACTGGCGGTGCGCACGCCGATATCCGAGCTGATGAGCGCCATCTCGAGTTCGTCGAGCAGCTCGGCGTCAATCTCCTTTTTCCCTTGCACAAGCTCGTCGATCTGGTCGACGAGGTTGTCACGGGTTTTGGCCACAGCCGTTTTGAAGCGGTCGAGCAGACCGGGATCGGGCGGCGGACCAAACAAAGTCTGAATCATGCTGGATCTCCGGCGGTGGAGGCTGAAACTAGCGCGGAAGGGAGTTTTCCGCTTGCCAAACCGGGGCTAGAACGATCATAACATGCGGGTCGCGAAGGCAGTTTCCACAATGTTTCGTCGAAATGTCCCACGGTTTCGACAAACGCTGCTATGCCGGCGCGAACGCCGGCACGGCACGCAAGAATGCGTGCGCCACAGGGCACTACCGACGTGATGAGTAAACTGCTAAGTTCGATGGGAGACCATGCCTGACGTCGGACTGCTACGGCTCTTTGTTTACGGCACTCTGAAGCGCGGATTCGATAATCATCGAAGATTGTGCCAGGGCGTGCTAGCGGTGGAGGAAGCAGAGATCCGAGGAAAACTGTATGCGTTGCCGGCCGGCTATCCGGTGCTGGTAATTCCCAAGACACGTCTTCTTTCGATCGGGACAGCGGATGCAGTGGCAGACGTGGCGACGCAACATCGTTTGCAGGCGGAGCTGGATAGGGCTTTGTCCGGCGGCGTGGAGGAGTCCGGCTCGGGTTGGGACCGCGTGCAAGGCGAAATTCTTACCTTCGACGATGCGGCGCGGCGGCTTCCGAAGTTTGACCACCTGGAAAATTTCAGGCCGGGACGGCAAAGTTCGTACTCGCGGGTTCTGGCGCAGGTATTTCAGCGCCGCCGTCCTGAGCCGGTTGTCACTTGGGTGTATGTAATGAGCGACCCGGGACCAAGGGCCACGCGATTGCGCAGTGGGCGCTGGCCGGAGAGGTGAAGGCAGCACCGAGCGGGCAGCGTTTCTTGAGAGGCGTCAGGGTCGCGCTGGGGACAGTCCCCGATTTCCTCTTTCGCCGCCTCGGTCCGCGACGTTTTGCGGCTTCCAGGCCGCAACTCCCGTGCTCACTTATGGTGGTGGTCGGCGATGAGCTGTTCGATGCCCACGACGTCGGTGGGGTATTTGCCGGTGTAGCAGGAGTAGCAGTAGCTGCCGTTTGTATCGTGTACCGCCTGCTGCAATCCCGCCAGGGACAGATAAGCTAGGGAATCGGCCTCGGTAAAATCCCGAATGCCCTCGAGTGTCTGGTTGGCCGCGATCAGCTCGTCGCGGTCGGGCGTATCGACGCCGTAATAGCAGGGCGAGATCGTTTGGGGACACGAAATGCGGAGGTGCACTTCTTTGGCGCCACCCTCGCGCATGAGCCGCACGATCTTGCGGCTCGTTGTGCCGCGAATGAGCGAGTCGTCGACGAGCACTACCCGCTTGCCCTCAATCAGCGAGCGAATGGGATTGAGCTTCAGCTTGACACCGAAATCGCGAATGGATTGCTTCGGCTCGATGAAGGTCCGCCCGACGTAGTGGTTTCGAATGAGGCCCATGCGGTAAGGCAAGCCGGATTCCGCCGCGTAGCCTATGGCCGCCGAGACACCCGAGTCGGGTACGGGCACAACAATATCAGCATCGGCCGGAGCTTCGCGAGCCAACAGGCGGCCCAGCATCTCGCGGGATTCCTGCACGGAGCGGCCAAAGACCAGAGAATCGGGACGCGAAAAGTAAACGTGCTCAAATGCGCAATGGCACTTGGGCAGGGCGGGGGCAAACTGCTCGCGCACCACACCCTCGGCGCTGACGATGACCATTTCGCCGGGCTGCACGTCGTCGATGTAAGTGGCGCCGATCAAATCAAACGCGCACGTTTCTGACGCAAAGACATAGGCATCCCGGCCGTTGTAGGAGAGCTTGCCGAAAGCCAGCGGCCGGAAACCGTGCTGATCGCGGGCGACGATGAGGCGGTCCCTCGCGAGCAAGGCGATGGAAAAGGCTCCCTCCAGCCGCAGCAGGGATTCGCGCAACGCATGCACGAGATTCGGCTCACGCGAGCGAGCCATCAAATGCAGGATGACTTCGGTGTCGCTGGTGGCGAGGAAAATCGAACCCGCCATTTCGAGATCGCGCCGGATCTCAATAGCATTGGTGAGATTGCCGTTATGCGCGATGGCGAGCTGTCCTTTGCTGCAATCCACGAAGAACGGCTGGGCGTTGAGCAGGTCGCTCTGCCCGGCGGTGGAGTAGCGGGTGTGGCCGATGGCCGCGTGGCCCGGCAGCGATCGCAACACCGGCTCGGAAAAAATGTCGGCTACCAGCCCTTTGCGCTTGCGGCATCGCAAGCGCTGGCCGTCGCTCGAACAGATGCCGGCGCTTTCCTGTCCGCGGTGCTGCAGAGCGTAGAGGCCCAGGTAGGTAAGGTTGGCGGCTTCGGGGTGGCCGTAGATGGCGAAAACGCCGCACTCTTCGTGGAAGCGATCCTCCGCCTCCGCCAGCGGGTTGGGATCGGGATCATCCCCTTCCTGCGTGAGGGGAGCTACTTCATCTTCCTGTTGGACGTTCGAACCCATTCGTTTGGCCTCGATACTGTCGCTGAGCGGCTCGGCTCACTTCTTCATGATGCGCCCAGCACCTTTTCCAGGGATCTATCCCAAGTCTCGTATAACTCCTGAGCGGGAGCATCTATGACTTGCTCGCCGCTGATCAGGATCTCAAGCCGGCCGGGCTGCGTCTCGCCGACCACGGGCGCCTCGACGCTGTACTGCCGCGCCACATCCAGGACGCGCCGGAGTTGGCTGTCCTCCACCGACAGCAGCAACCGCGACGGCGCCTCGTGAAATAACAAATACTGTCCCGCGATCTCGGACTGCAATTCCAGGCGCGCACCGATACGCTCCGGCCCGAAGGTGCATTCCGCAACGGCCACAGCCAGTCCACCGTCACTGACATCGTGAACGGATTCCGCCAGGCCCGCCCGGACGATTTCGCGCGTTGCCTGCTGGACGCGCTTCTCGTAGTCCATGTCGAGAGCCGGCGGCAGCCCCCAAACGCGCCGCAAAAGTACTTTGGCGTACTGTGAGCTTCCGAACCGCCTTTGAAGCTGCGCGTCTTTGCTGGCACCGCCGGGAAGCAGACCGCCCAGCAACACGATTTTTCGGCCAGAGGACCGGAAGACGTTACCGACAGGAACATCCATGTTGTCGATCACCCCAACAACACCGATGACGGGAGTCGGATCGATTCCCTGCCCCAGAGTCTCATTGTAGAGGCTGACGTTGCCGCCCGTGATCGGCGTCTCGAAGTGGCGGCAAGCTTCGCCCAGGCCCTCGATGGCTTCGACAAGCTGCGCCATGATTTCGGGCTTCTCGGGATTCCCAAAGTTCAAACAGTTGGTTGCGCCGATCGGAAGAGCGCCCGCCGTCGAAAGGTTGCGGCAGCATTCGGCGACCGCCAGCTTGGCCCCTTCGCGAGGATCGAGGGAACAGTAGCGGCCGTTGCCATCGAGCGCCATGGCGAGCGAGATGCCAGCTTCCTTGATGCGGATGACGGCGGCATCGGAGCCAGGCGGCGCGGTCGTGTTCGTGCGAACCATGTAGTCGTACTGCTCGTAGATCCAGCGCTTCGAGCAGATGTCCGGCGAACCAAGCAGCGCCCTCAGCCCTTCCTCCAGAGCCGGGCCGCAAGCTTCCGGGAAGTCCGGGCCGTCCAAAGGGTCCTTGCGGTGAGGCCGGGCGGCCACGGGCCGGTCGTACAGAGGAGCATCGTTGGTGAGCAGAGAGTTGGGAATCTCCGCGACCAGTTCCCCAAAGTTTTTGACGCGGAGCAGCCCATCGCCCGTGACCGTACCGATTTCGACGGCATCGAGACCCCACTTGTGGAAAATGGCGAAAACTTCGGATTCGCGGCCGCGCTCGGCGACCAGTAACATGCGCTCCTGCGATTCGGAAAGCATGATTTCGTAGGGCGTCATGGCGGCGTCGCGCTGCGGCACGAATTTGAGGTCGATCTCGATGCCGGTGCCGCCCCGGCCGCCCATCTCACAGGTGGAACAGGTAAGCCCGGCAGCGCCCATGTCCTGAATGCCAAGAATCACGCCCTTTTGCATGGCTTCGAGACAGGCTTCAAGCAGCAGCTTCTCGAGGAACGGATCGCCCACCTGCACGTTGGGGCGCTTCTCTTCGGAGTCCTCATCGAACTCGGCCGAGGCCATGGATGCGCCGTGAATGCCGTCCCGGCCCGTTTTGGATCCCACATAGATGACGGGATTGCCGACGCCCGCGGCCTTACCGAAGAAAATCGAGTCCTTACGAAAGATGCCGAGCGCGAAGGCGTTCACGAGAGGATTCCCGCGATAGCCGGGCTCGAAAACGCACTCGCCTCCGACGGTCGGGACGCCAAAGCAGTTGCCGTAATGAGCGATGCCGCCGACCACCCCTTGCAGGATGTGGCGGGTGCGAGCGCCCGTCTCCGGGTCGTCGAGCGCTCCGAAGCGAAGCGAATCCATCACAGCTAGCGGGCGCGCGCCCATGGTGAAGATGTCGCGCAAGATGCCGCCAACGCCGGTCGCCGCTCCCTGAAAGGGCTCGATGAAGCTGGGGTGATTGTGGGACTCGATCTTGAACGCAGCCGCATAGCCGCCGCCGATATCGACGATGCCGGCGTTTTCTCCCGGGCCGACGAGAATCCGTTCGCCCTGCGTCGGAAGTTTCTTGAGATGAAGACGGGAACTCTTGTAGGAGCAGTGCTCGCTCCACATGACGCTGATGATGCCGAGTTCGGTGAGGGTGGGCTCGCGCCCCAGGCGCTCGATGATGAGACCGTACTCTTCGGACGTCAGGCCATGTTGTTCAATCAGGTCCGCCGTGTTCGTCGTGGTCATGGGCGCGGGAATGGCGATCACCTCGAAGGAAGAACCTGGCTCAAAGCCGTGGCAACGGACTGAAAAATCAACAGCCCGTCGGCGGACCCCATGGCCGGATCGGAGGCGCGCTCCGGATGCGGCATCATGCCGAGGACGTTGCGGCCTTCACTCAGCACACCGCCGATGTTGCGAAGCGACCCGTTCGGATTGGCCTCCGGAGTTTCCTGGCCGGACGGCGTGACGTAGCGAAACAAAACGCGGTCCTGTTTTTCCAGTTCGTCGAGCGTCGCGTCGTCAGCGTAATAGCGGCCTTCGCCGTGAGCAATCGGGATGGCGAGAAGCTGTCCCCGGCGGCAGGCCTGCGTGAAAGGCGAGTTCGCCGTTTCCACCCGCAGGTGGACTGTTTTGCAGCGGAACAACAAGCCCTGATTCCGCGTCAGCACGCCCGGCAGCAGGCCCGCTTCCACAAGGATCTGAAAGCCGTTGCAAATACCCATGACGAGTCCGTCCTGGGAGGCGAAGCGCTTCACAGCCTTCAGCACGGGAGAAAACCGCGCGATAGCGCCGGCACGCAAGTAGTCGCCGTAGGAAAAGCCCCCAGGCAGCAGAACCACGTCGCAACCGAGCAGGTCTTCCGACTCGTGCCAGATCGGCGCGACGGGTTGTTTGAGATTGTGCTCGATCGCGTAGAGAGCGTCGTGATCGCAGTTGGAACCGGGGAAGATCACCACGCCGAATTTCATGGAAGGGGAGGAATCGGGACGTTCCACACGTCAGTGTAACATTCTCGCGACAGACCAGAAAACACCAAGCAGGGCCGACGAAAACTTTTTCCGTAGGACAAGGGAGCGGCGCCGGCGCGATTCGATCGGAGGAGCCTAGTCGGCGATTCCGAAGCTCGCCGTCACCTCGCGGGCCAGGAAATTTTCAACCTTGGCCTTGTTGCGGGCGACTTCGAGATAAGCCGCTTTCAAAAGCTGGTCTTTGGTCCGCGTCAGCGTATCGCGGATCGTCTGCTGCACCCGCGGATCGGAGTAATCCCGCTGGCCGGCGGGTTCAATCGAGATCAGTTTGAGGATACGGAACTGATCGCCAGTTTTGATGACCGGAGAAATCTCGCCCGGGGAGAGAGAGGCGACGACCCGGCGCAAAGTCAAATCTGTTTCGCCCAGGGAAGACTGCGGCAAGAAGCCGAGATCGCCGCCGTTGGGCGTGGAATCGGGATCCTCGGAGTACTCCTGGGCGAGGGTATCGAAGTCTTCGCCGTTCTTGAGACGCTGCTCAAGCGTTTGAATCTTCTGCTGGGCGGCGGCGGGGTCCGTGGCGTCATCGTTCCGGCGGTTCGGCACGGGCACCTCGGGGCGCGGCGTAACGAGGATCTGGGCCAGATGAAACTGCTGCTCGGGAAGATGAAACATGGCCTTATTCTGCTCGAAATAAGAGCGAATTTCCTCGTCGGTCACGAGAATTGTGGAGGTAATTTCTTTATTGAACAGCTTGACGACGGTCAGCGACCGCCGCAACTCGTTGCGGAGTTCATCCAGTGTCAGGCCCCTTTCCCGCAGATGGCTCTCAAACTCTTCCTGGGTGGCGTAAGGGGCCCGGTAGGACTTCAGGCTGTCCTCGACCTCCGAATCAACCGCCATGAGGCCAAGCTTTTCGGCCCGCTGCAGCATCAACTCGCGGTCAATCAGCTCGCGAACGAGATTCAGGCGCAGCATGCGGGCCTCATCTTCGCTCGGTGTCTCCGACATTTCACGGAGCTGGCTTAGGTAGTGACGTTCGACCTCGGCGCGCGTGATCTTGTAGCCGTTGACCGTGGCCGCCACATCTCCGTTGGGACCACGGTTGCAGCCCGCCAGCAGAAGAGCAAACGCCAGAACCAAGAAAGGAACGGCCATATATTCCTATTGTAATTGAGGTGAGGGAAAGCAATGTTGACGCACGGCGGCAGCCGGGGGTAGGCGCGACGGCAACAAGAAGGGCCGGCACCCCGGAGCGGGGAACCGGCCCTTATTTAAGAACCTGCTGGAAACCGCCGGGGCGGCCTAGGCTTTTTCTTCGCCGCCGCTTTCGCCGCCCTGAGCTTCCGCTTCCGTTTGCTGCTTCAGCCGCTCTTCGCGGCGCTTACGGCGCTCTTCGGCGCGTTTCTTGAGTTCGGAGCCAAGGATTTCCACCATGGCCTGTTCGGCGCCATCTCCACGGCGATACCCCAGGCGAATGATCCTGGTGTAGCCGCCCTCGCGCTGCGAAAAGCGGGGACCGAGCGTATCAAACAGCTTCTTCACGGCTTCCGGAGTGTTCAAGAACGCCGCCGCCTGACGCCGGCTGTGAAGCGTGTCACGCTTGCCGAGCGAGATCATCTTTTCGACAACCGGGCGGACCGCTTTCGCCTTGGGCACGGTCGTTACGATGCGATCTTGCAGGATGACGCTCGTGGCGAGGCCACGCAGCAGGGCACGCCGTGCGCCAACATCCCGTTTTAGCTTATATCCGCCCTTTCGATGCCGCATTTTGCCAGTACTCCCCGTCTAGACGGCTTCACCGTCTTCTTGATCCAGGCCCACCGGCGGAACCAGCCGGCCGTGCTCGTCGAAGCGCATGCCGAGCGAGAGGCCCATCGAACCAAGGATCTCTTTGATTTCGTTCAGCGACTTACGTCCAAAGTTCTTGGTCTTCAGCATGTCGGCTTCGGTCCGGACGACCAGGTCTCCAATGGTCTGGATGTTCGCGTTCTTGAGGCAGTTGTAGGACCGCACGCTGAGTTCCAGTTCCTCGACCGATCGGTTGAGGTATTCCTGGAAGCGGTCGGTGGCGGCCTCGGCCGGAGTCTCCTCGGCGGCGCTCTCCTCCTCGAAGTTGATGAAGATCGTCATGTGATCCTTCAGCAACTTGGCCGCCAGGCCCAGAGCGTCCTGCGGTACGACGGCGCCGTTCGTCCAAACCTGAAGCGTCAGCTTGTCGTAGTCGGTCATCTGGCCGAGACGGGCCGCCTCGACGTCATAGGTGACCTTGCGCACGGGAGAATGCACCGAGTCGATGGGGATGTAGCCCAGCGCCAGGTCGTCGTCGAAGTTCTTTTCGGCGCTCACGTAACCGCGGCCGAGTTTGACGCGCATCTCGATGTCGAGCACGCCACCCTCGCTCACCGTGGCCACATAGAGGCTCTTATCGAGAATCTCTATGTCGGAATCCGCCTCGATGGCCCCGCTAAGCACTTCCCCCGGTTCTGTCGCGCGCAGCCGGATCGTTCTGGGCCCCTCGCCGTGCAGCTTGAGGGGAATCTGCTTCAAATTGAGGATAATGTCCGTGGCGTCTTCCACGACACCGGGAATGGGGCTGAACTCGTGAGAGATGCCCTCGATGCGAACTGCCGTAATGGCCGCTCCCTCGATCGAACTCAGCAGAGCCCGCCGCAAGGAGTTGCCAATCGTCGTGCCGAAACCCCTTTCAAAGGGTTGAGCACTAAAGCGCCCGTATGTATCCGTCAGGCCGTCGCCGTCGGCCGCCAAACGCTTTGGCTTTTGAAAACCTTTCCACATTTCGATTTCTCCCTTAACTTGCGGGGCCGGGCCAAGCCGTCCGCCTGCTCGACCGCGAGGCCGGGAAACCGTTACCTAGAGTAGAGCTCAACGATCAACTGCTCGTTGATCGGAATCTGCACCAACTCATCCCGTCGCGGTATCCCCGTAATACGAGCCGACATTTTCTCCCGGTCGACCGTCATCCAACTCGGCGCGAGGCTATGCGCGGTCGCCTCCACCGAGGAAAGAACCCCGGCGTGCTTCTGGCTGCCTTCGCGAATTTCAACCACATCTCCCGGCTTAACCAGGAAAGACGGTACGTCCGTCTTCCGGCCGTTAACCTGCACATGCCCGTGCCGCACCACCTGCCGGGCCTGCGCGCGGCTGGTGCCAAAGCCCGCCCGAAACAGAACATTGTCGAGCCGCCGCTCCAGCAGCGCCAGCAGGTTTTCGCCCACGATGCCCTTCATCTGAGCGGCCTTCTCGTAGTAGGTGCGAAACTGGCGCTCCAGCACCCCGTAGATGCGCTTCACCCGCTGCTTCTCGCGGAGCTGCAGTCCGTAGCCCACGATCTTGCGCGGCCTGGCCGTCTTGCCGTGCTGCCCCGGCACGTAGTTGCGCTTTTCAATAGCGCAACTCGGCCCGTAGCAGCGCGCACCCTTCAGGAACAGCTTCATGCCTTCACGCCGGCACAGCCGGCAAACAGGACCAATGTATCGTGCCATATCTCGTCTCTCGCGGGCCGCAATCTGGGGCCGTGAAGCGCCCGTCGCGGATTCGTCCCGGTTGACCTACACCCTTCTCCGTTTCGGCGGCCGGCACCCATTGTGCGGAATCGGCGTGGCGTCGATGATGTGCTTCACGTCCAGCCCCGCCGTCGCAAGCGCCCGGACAGCCGACTCGCGTCCCGACCCCGGCCCTTTCACTTTCACATTGACCGTCCGCAGCCCATGCTCCTTGGCGGCGTTCGCCGCCGTCAGGCTGGCCTGCTGCGCGGCAAACGGCGTGCCCTTTTGGGAACCGCGAAACCCGAGCGATCCGGCGCTCGACCACGAAAGGACGTTCCCATTGGGATCGCTGATCGTGACAATGGTGTTGTTAAACGTCGCCTGGATATGCACCAGACCCACGGGCACCGATTTGCGCGTGCGGCTCTTAAACTTCTTCTTGCCGGATTTTCCTGTTGCTGCTTTTGCTTTTCCCATCTTGCGTCAAGCTCCTCCGCCCAGGGCAGACCCTACTTCTTCGTGATCTTCTTGCCGGCGATCGTGCCGCGGCGCGGTCCTTTTCTGGTGCGGGCGTTGGTGTTTGTGCGCTGGCCCCGAACCGGCAGTCCGCGCCGGTGCCGCAGCCCGCGATAGCACCCGATTTCAATGAGGCGGCGGATGTTCATGGCAACTTCCTTGCGCAGGTCGCCCTCCACCGCTCCCTCTTCTTCGAGCAGCTTTCTCAGGTTAGTGATCTCGTCGTCGTTGAGATCACCCATCTTCTTGCCGAAATCGATGCCGGCCCGGTACAGAAGCGACCGAGACCGCGTGCGGCCGATGCCGTAGATGTAGGTCAGCGCGATTTCCGCCCGCTTCTCGTTCGGAAGATCAACACCTTCAATACGCGCCATAACAAACCCTCCAGAAAACCGCTGCCGCCCTCAACCCTGCCTCTGCTTGTGCTTGGGGTTGGTGCAAAGAACCCGGACTACTCCGCTGCGGCGGACAATCTTGCAGTTCTTGCACATTCTCTTTACCGATGCTCTAATCTTCATGACTCACACCGCTTCACAATCCGCGCCCGTCTCCGGTCCGACGGGGACAACTGAATTTGCACCTCATCGCCGGGCAAAAGCCGCAGAAAATCCAATCCGCGGCGCGCAGCCACATGCGCCAGCACTCGCGACTGATCGGCGAGTTCGACGCGGAACAGGTCGTTAGGCAGCGCCTCCACGACCCTGGCTCGTATCTCCGCGCCCCGCTTCTGTTCGCCCGCCATCCCAGGCACGACCAATCCCGCCCCGCGCGCTCTGGGGCGCTAGGGGCGGGTCAATACCCATGGGCCGTTCGAGGTGACCGCCACACAGTGCTCAAAATGAGCGGCCCGCGAACCATCCACGGTGACCGCGGTCCAGCGATCACTCAACACCTTGGTCTCGGGGCCGCCAGCGCTTACCATCGGCTCGATGGCAAGCACCACACCCTCGCGCAAGCGCGGATTGCTCACCTTCGGATCGACATAGTTGGGGACCTGCGGCTCCTCGTGCAATTTACTGCCAATCCCATGGCCCACAAACTCGCGCACAACCGAGAAACCCTCGCCCTCCACGTGGCGCTGGACAGCGCCGCAAACGTCAAAAAGCCTGGCGCCGTCGACCATCTGCTGAATGGCCAACTCGAGGGACTCTTCGGTCACTTTCAACAGCCGCTCCGTCTCCGGCGCGATCTTCCCCACGGGGATGGTCGCCGCTGAATCACCGTAGTAGCCCTCCAACTGCACTCCGATGTCGATCTTCACGATGTCTCCCTCGCGAAGTCCGCGCTTTGCGGAGGGGACGCCGTGAACCACTTCCTCGTTGATCGACGTGCAGAGCACGCAGGGGAACCGCTTGCCCGCGGCGGGCACATAGTAACCCTTGAAAGCCGCCCGGGCGCCCGCGTCCTCCACCATTTTCTCGGCCGCCTTCTCCAGATCCATCGTGGTGACGCCCGGCTCCACCACTTTCCGGATCTCGTCAAGGATGCGCCACACCAGCATCCCGCTGGCCCGCATCTTTTCGAGCTCCGTCGGGCTTTTCCGAATGATCATGCCCGCCCTAGAATCTGGTAGATTTTCTCGGCCACCTCTTCCTCGGGAAGCGTCCCATCGATCATGTGAATCTTCTGGCCGTTACGCCGGAACGTGTCAAAGACCGGAACGGTCTGCCTCTCATAGGCCGACAGACGCTCTTCGAGGACCTCCGCCCGGTCGTCGGAACGGACCAACAGCGGAGTCTTGCAAATGTCACAGACGTCGGAAACCTTCGGCGGGTGTGAATGGATATTGTAGATGGCCCCGCAATTGGGACAGAGCCGTCGGCCGGAAATCCGCTTAACAAGCTCATTATAGCCAATCTGAATCTGGATCACCATTGTCCCGTGCCCGAGCCGCTCGAGCATTCTGCCCAACTTCGCCGCCTGCGGCGCTGTCCGCGGATAACCGTCCAGCAGGAACCCGCGCAGGCAATCGGGCCGACTGATCCTGGCCTCCACCAGCGAGTTCACCAAACCGTCTTCCACCAGCTTTCCCCGCGCCAGGGTCGCCTCGACTTGGCGCCCGAGTTCCGTTCCCGCCCGGATCTCCGAACGAATCATGTCTCCGGTGGAGACCTGCGGGATCGCAAACTGCTTCACAACGTTCTTGGCCTGCGTGCCCTTGCCTGCTCCAGGCGGCCCGAACAGGATGACCGCCCCAAGCGTTTTCGCTTCCCGTCTTGCCCGTTCCTTGGTTCGTCGGGCTGGTTGCCCTGCAGAAGCTTCCATGGCTCCGCTTGTCCGGCCTCAGGCAAAGGATCGCCGCCCGCGAATCCTACCCGCCCGCGGTGTGAAGCCCTCGTAATGGCGCATGATCAGTTGCGCCTCAATCTGGTTGATCGTGTCCATCGCCACACCAATCACGATCAGCAGAGAGGTGCCGCCAAAGTAGAAGTTCACGTTCAAGCCCTCGAGAATCCAGCGGGGCATCGCGGCGTCCGCCCAATCGCCAATTAGGGGCAGGTGGTGCGCCCGGAACCCGGCGATCATGAAGTCCGGAATGATTGAGATCAAGGCCAAGTAGAGGCCACCCACCATCGTGATCTTCGTGAGAATCCCGTTGATGTGCTCCGCCGTCGGCTTTCCCGACCGGATGCCAGGCACAAAGCCGCCGTATTTCCGCATGTTGTCGGCCACTTCCGTCGGGTTGAAGATGATCGACACATAAAAAAAACAAAAGAATACAATCGCCAGCACGTACAACAACTCGTATAGTGGCTCCCCGTAGGCGATCGGCGCCAGCAGGTTTGCTAGAAAGACACTGTCCTGAAATCCCAACTGGATGGTCTGCGGAAACGCCAGGATCGACGAGGCGAAAATCACGGGGATCACGCCACCGGAGTTCACCTTGAGCGGCAGGTGGGTCGATTGCCCGCCCATCATCCTGCGCCCGACGACGCGGCGGGCGTACTGCACCGGTATGCGACGCTCGCCACGCTCGACCAACACGATGAAAGCCAGCACGCCGATCATCGCCGCCAGAATCATCGCCAACTGCAGCAGGTTCCACTGGTTCGTCACGAACACGTTTTCGTAGATGTTCGCGATGGCGCTAGGCAAGCCCACGACAATGCCGGCAAAAATGATCAGCGACATGCCGTTGCCGATGCCGCGCTCCGTGATCTGCTCGCCCAGCCACATGATAAAGGCCGTGCCGGTTGTCAGGGTCACGACGGTCATCGCGATGAACCCGACGCCGGGGTTATAGGCCAGCCCGCTGCCCTGTACGCTGATGGCAATGGCGAACGACTGCACAAGACTCAATGCAATGGTGAGGTAGCGCGTCCACTGCGTTATCTTGCGGCGCCCGAGTTCCCCTTCCTTCTGCAATTTTTCGAGCGTTGGAATGACGACCGTCAAAAGCTGCAGAATGATCGACGCCGTGATATACGGCATGATGCCGAGGGCAAAAATCGTGAGGCGCTCGAGCTGGCCGCCCGAGAAGACGTTCATCAGGCCCAGAGCCGTGCCCTGCGCCTGCTCGAAAAGGCGCTGCAACTCGTCCGTGTTGATTCCCGGCGTGGGGATGTGCCCGCCCAGGCGGTACACCGCCAGGAGCCCAAGCGTAAAGAGGATTCGCTTGCGCAGGTCGGGAATCCGGAAAACGTTGACGGCCGCTTCGACGAATTTCATGCGCTTGCGCCGATCTCCTCGATCTTGCCCCCGGCAGCCTCAATCTTTTCGCGGGCCGACTTGGTAAAGCGGTGCGCCGACACGGTGATGGCGCGCGAGATTTCGCCGTTACCCAGAATCTTCAAGCCACCGCGCACGTTTTTCACGACACCCTGTTCACGAAGGATATCGGGGTTGAACTGGTCGCCTTCCAGCTTGTCCAAACGGTCCAGATTGACGATGGCGTACTCGGTGCGAAACGGATTGTGGAAACCCCGCTTCGGCAGGCGGCGAATGAGCGTCATTTGACCGCCCTCAAAACCACGCTTGCGGCTGTAGCCGCTTCGGGACTTCTGGCCCTTTTCGCCGCGCCCGGCGGTCTTGCCCAAACCTGATCCGGGGCCGCGCCCGAGGCGCTTGCGCTTGTGGCGCTGCCCGGCCGGGGGATGAAGCTGGCTCAAATTCATCGCGAAACCTCCACCAAATGAGGCACCTTCCGGATCATGCCCCAAATGGCATCATCGTCAGGCCGCTCCACGGTCTGATCGATCTTGCGCAGACCCAGACCCTCGACCACCTTCCTGACCTTGGGCGGGGAGCCAGTCGCGCTGCGAATCAGCCTGATTTTCAGTTTCGCCTTCGCTTTCGCTTTCGCCATCGGGTCTTCCTTACTGCTCCTGGGCCTGGACGCCGCGCATCGCCACCATCTCGGCCTTGTCGCGCAGCTGCAGCAGCGCATCAAAGGTGGCCTTGACGACATTGTGCGGATTCTTCGACCCGATTGACTTCGTCAGGACGTTCTGAATGCCCGCCGCCTCGACGACCGCCCGAACCGCGCCGCCCGCAATCGTTCCCTTACCAACGCGCGCCGGCTTCAACAACACCTGGCCGGCCCCGAAGCGCCCCAGCACCTGGTGGGGGATGGTGTGTTCACGGGTGTGCACCTTGACCAAGTTCTTCTTTGCCTTTTCAATCGCCTTCCGGATCGCCGCGGGAACTTCCTTCGCTTTGCCCTTGGCAAAGCCGACGACGTGTTTTTCCGGATCGCCAACCACCACAAGGGCTGAAAAGCTGAGGTTCTTGCCGCCCTTGACGACCTTGGTCACGCGGTTGATCGAGACCACCTGATCTTTCAGGTTCAAGTCCTGCGTCTGGGGAGATTGGATGCGCCGTCTTGTTAATTCGTCTTTCATGACCTTCCTGGAGATTCGCGATCAGCCCCCGGTCCCGGCCGGTTCGGGCGTAGAGCCTACAGCTTTAACCCCGCCTCGCGGGCCGCTTCCGCCAGCGCCTTCACCCGGCCGTGGTAGCGATGCCCGCCGCGATCGAACACGACCTCTTTGATGCCTTCCTGCAGAGCCCGCTTGGCGATCTCCTGACCGATCGCTTTAGCGGCGGCCACGTTTCCGCCGTTCTTCTGCTTCGCCGCTTTTTCGGCGGTCGAAGCCGCGATCAGCGTTTTGCCCGTCGAATCGTCGATAATCTGCCCGTAGATATGCTTGAGGGAGCGATAGACCGACAGGCGCGGCCGCTCGGGACTGCCCCGCAGCTTCTTACGGATACGGTGATGAATCTGTAGGCGCCGCTCGTGACTCGTCTGGTTAGGCATACACTCAAAAAACTCCCGCTACTTCGCGCCGGTCTTGCCTTCCTTCTTGCGCAGAACTTCACCGGCGTACCGAATCCCTTTGTTCTTATAGGGCTCCGGCGGACGCAGCGCGCGGATCTGCGCGGCCGTCTGGCCCACCAGCTGCCTGTCGATTCCCGAGACCACGATTTTCGTTTGGGCGTCCACCTTGATCTCGATCCCCTTGGGCATCAGAAACTCCACCGGATGCGAATAGCCCAGGTTAAAAATCACGACCTTGCCGGCCACTTGCGCGCGGTAGCCGATGCCGACGATTTCCAACTGCTTCGTAAAGCCGGCCGTCACACCCACCACGGCATTGCTGGCCAAGGCCCTTGCCAATCCATGGAAGGCCGAAGTCTCGCCGCTTTTGCGCTCGGCGACAAGTTGCGAATCCTCGATCCTGAAAGCAATTCCGCGCGGAATCGCGCAGCGCAGCTCTCCCTTGGGGCCCTTCACTTCGAGCACATCCGGCTTGATGTTGACGGTGGCTCCCGCCGGCAGCTTAATCGGTCTGGTCCCTACTCTCGACATACGTTCCTAGTAGATGCTACAAACAATCTCGCCGCCGACACCGAGCTTCTCAGCTTGCCGCCCCGTCATCACGCCCCGGGAGGTTGACACGATGCTCAGGCCCAGCCCGCCAATAACGCGCGGAATTTTCTGTGACGACGTATAGACACGGCGACCCGGCTTCGAGACTCTCTCAATCCGGCTGATGACCGGCGTCGAATCGGCATTGTACTTCAGGTACAGCTTGATGACGGGCTTGCCGTTTTCCTCGGCGACGCGATAGTTCGTCACGTAGCCCTCGTCCTTGAGAATCCGCGCCAGCTCCACCTTGAAGTTGGAAGCCGGCATCTCCACTTTGCCGTGACGCGCAGCGGACCCGTTTCGGATCCGTGTCAGCATGTCGGCGATGGGATCAGTCTGCATCGATGGCTCTCCTGATTCGTGTCGGCCCGGCTCCGCCTACCAACTGCTCTTGATCACGCCCGGCAGATCGCCGCGTAACGCCAGCGCGCGAAAACAAATACGGCACAACTTAAACTTGCCGATGTAACCCCGGGGCCGGCCGCAGCGGAAACAGCGGTTGCGAGGCCGCACCTTGAACTTGGGTTTTTTCACTTCGCGCGCAATTTTGGCCGTCGTCGCCATAGCTCTCCTTGAGGGCCGTCCGCTAAGCGCGGAAGGGCATGCCCATCTGCCGCAGAAGCGACAAACCCTCTTGATCGGTCTTCGCCGTCGTGACGATTGTCACGTTCATTCCCTTGACCTTATCCACCTTGGCGAAGTCGATCTCGGGAAAAATCACATGTTCCTTCAGGCCGAGCGTATAGTTGCCACGCCCGTCAAACGACTTGGGCGAAACGCCCCGAAAATCGCGTACGCGCGGCAGAGCTATGTTGATCAGCCGGTCGAGAAACTCGTACATCCGGTCGCCCCGCAACGTTACGGCACAGCCGATCGGCATCCCCTGACGCAGCTTGAAGGCCGCCACGGACTTGCGGGCGCGGGTGACCACCGGACGCTGTCCGGCGATGGCGCCCAGCTCGCCCACCGCCACGTCGATCAGACGGGCATTTTGGGTGGCCTCGCCCAACCCGATGTTGAGCTTGACCAGAGAGATCCGGGGGATCGCCATCGGGCTGCCATAGCCGAACTCTTTCTTGAGAGCAGGCGCCACCTCGTCGCGGTATCGATCTTTCAGTCGTGCACTCATGGTTCGTCGCTACTTTCGGTTACGCCGTCCGCCTACTTCTTTTCGATGGCAGAGCCGCACTTGCGGCAGACCCGCGTACGCGATCCGTCGGCCCCGACCTGCTTGCCCATCCGCACCGGTCCACAGGTCGGGCAGACAATCTTTACGTTCGAGAGGGCGATCATGGCTTCTCGCTCGGCGATGCCGCCCTTGATCTGGCGCTGCGGATTGGGGCGGACGTGCTTTTTCACCATCATCACGTGCTCCACCAGAATCCGGCCGCGCGCGCGGTCCACCTGCAAAACGCGCCCCTGCTTACCCTTGTCCCGGCCAGTAATCACCTGGACGATGTCGTTCCTTCGAATATTTGTGTTCACCATCGCCAAACCCGGCGCGCTTCCTTACTCCGGCGCTACAGGACCTCCGGAGCGAGAGAAACGATCTTCATGAATCTCTTCTCGCGCAGTTCACGGGCCACGGGGCCGAAAACACGGGTACCCACGGGCTCGCCCAGCTCGTTAATCAGCACGGCCGCATTCGAGTCAAACCGGATGTAGGTGCCGTCGCGGCGCCGGCTCTCCTTGCGCATCCGGACAATCACCGCCCGGACGACCGCGCCCTTTTTGATTTGAGAATCCGGCGTCGCTTCCTGCACGGACGCCGTTACGATGTCGCCCAAGCCCGCCCGCAAGCCAGTGTTGCCGCCGCGGGGCAGGATGCAGCGCAGGCGCCGAGCACCCGAATTGTCGGCCACTTCCAGCCGTGTGCGCATCCCGATCATCTGCTTCTACGCTCCTTCTCGTTCCCCGGGCTTCGAGCCGGACCTTCATCAGCCTGCCTTGAAAATCACTTCGATCAGCCGCCAGCGCTTGAGCTTGCTCAGAGGACGGCACTCCGCGATGCGCACCTGATCTCCCGGCCGGGCGACACCCTGTTCATCGTGAGCATAAAACTTCTTCCGGCGCGTGACGATGCGCCGATAGAACGGATGCGGCACGCGCCGGCTCACCTCAACGACGATGGTTTTCGCCATCTTCGCGGAAAGGACGCGGCCCACTTTCTCGTTTTTGTGCTTCTCGCTCTGCTGTGTCTCTTCGGCCATGCCTGTCCTCACTCCGCCGCCTTGGCGCGCTCCCGCTGCACCGTCAGAATGCGCGCAAGATCCCGGCGCAAGACGCGATACTTTTTGATGCCGTCGGTCTGCCCCATGGTCATCTGAAAGCGCAGACGGAAAAGCTGCTCGCGGGCCTCCCGCTGCTTCAGATCCAACTCGGCGGCGTCGAGATTACGAATTTCCTCGCCTGTCACTGCAATGCTCCTGCCTGCCTGCTGATGAACTTCGTGGGAATCGGCAGCTTCTGCGCGGCCAACTGCATGGCCCTTCTCGCCAACGGCTCGGGCACGCCCTCCATCTCAAACATGATGCGGCCCGGTTTCACCACGGCGACCCACTGCTCGGGAGCGCCTTTTCCTTTTCCCATCCGGGTTTCCGCAGGTTTCTTGGTGATCGGCTTATCGGGAAAGATGCGGATCCACAACTTGCCGCCGCGCTTGATGTGGCGCATCATCGCCACGCGAGCCGCTTCGATCTGGCGGTCCGTGATCCAGGCGACGCGCATCGACTTCAACCCGAAATCGCCGAATGCCAGGGACGATCCACGCCAAGCTTTGCCCGCACGCCGGCCGCGTTGCTGCTTGCGGTACTTGACCTTCTTCGGCATCATCATAACTGGCTTCCTCGATCCTTCCCGTTATCGCTCCGCGCATACCCAGCGGCTAGGATTCGCTCCCGTTCGTATCATCATCCCCGCCGGCATCCGGCGTCCCGGCCAAAGGCGGCCGGAACGGCACTGTCCCCGGCTCTCCTTCGGGAGCGGGCGCCACCGGCACGGCAGCGGGCTCCTGGGGAGCGGCCTGGGGCGCACGGTCACTCACGGCGGCCTGCCGAATCCTTTCGCGCTCGCGCTCGGCCACCGATCGCGCTTCCTTGCGGCGGGCCGGCTCCAGCTCCGCCGCCTCCGTACCCACCCGGGCGGCACTGCGCTGCTCAAGAATGTCGCCGCGATAGAGCCAGCACTTCACGCCAATGACGCCGTAGGTCGTGTGCGCTTCCGTAAACCCGTATTCGATGTCGGCGCGCAGCGTCTGCAGCGGCAACTGTCCTTGCAAATACCACTCGGTGCGCGCGATTTCATTGCCGTTCAGGCGTCCCGCGACGCACACCTTAATGCCCTTACAGCCAAACCGCAGCGCCGAATCGACCGCTTTGCGCATAGCGCGGCGGAAGGCGACGCGCTTTTCAATTTGCAGGGCCACGGATTCGGACACCAGCTTCGCATCCAGCTCAGGCCGGTGCACTTCCTGAATATCGATGTAGACTTCCCGCTTGGTCTTTTCCTGAATTTCCTGCTTGAGCTTCTCGATCTCGGAACCCCGGCGGCCGATCACAATGCCAGGCCGCGCCGTGCGGATCGTGATGCGCAGTTTGTTCCCTGGGCGGTCCAACTCGATCGAACTGATACCCGCCGCTTTCAGGCGCAGCCGCAGCGTCTCTTTCAGAGCCAGATCTTCCTTCAGAAGCGATGCATAGCCCTGCTTGGCGAACCAGCGGGAGTTCCAGGTCTTCGTGTAGCCCAACCGAAAGCCGTGGGGATGTACTTTTTGTCCCATTGTTCTCTTGTCTCCCCTAACTCGCCGCCGTCTTGTCCGAAACCGTCACAACTATGTGCGCCATGCGGTGCAGGTAGCGGAACGCCCGTCCCATCGGCGCCGGCCGCAGTCTCCGCAGGCGCGGGCCGTCGTTCACGTAAGCATCGCTCACGACCAGATCGTCGACATCGATCTCACTCGTGTTTTCGGCGTTGGCCATCGCCGAGCGCAGAACTTTTTCCACCTGCGGCGCCACGCGCTTGTTCGTCATCCGCAGGATGGTCAGCGCGTCGGAAACGCGGCGTCCGCGGATAAGATCGACGACCAGGCGCGCCTTCTGGGGCGACACCCGCACAAAACTGAGCTTTGCCGTTGCCTGCATTTCTTGTTGCGTCCCGTTTCCTACGTCTTGGCCGCAGCCGCCTTGGCGCCCGCGCCGGAATGACCGCGGAAGATCCTGGTCGGCGCAAACTCACCCAGTTTATGGCCGACCATATTCTCCGATATAAACACCGGAATAAACTTGCGGCCGTTGTGAACCGCGATCGTATGACTCACCCACTCAGGCAAGATCGTCGAGCGCCGCGACCAGGTCTTCACGACTTTCTTTTCATTCGTGGCATTGAGCGCCTCAAGCTTCTTGTTGAGGTGCTCGTCGTAAAACGGCCCTTTTTTCAGCGAACGACTCATAGCTTCCCTTTAGCCCGGCCTAGCTCCCTTTCTTCTTGCCCCGGCGCGACACGATGTACTTGTCGGTGCGCTGGTTGTTGCGCGTCTTGTAGCCCCGTGTCGGCTGGCCCCAGGGGGTCACCGGATGCCGGCCACCGGAGGTCTTGCCCTCGCCGCCGCCGTGCGGGTGATCCACCGGGTTCATCGAAACGCCGCGATTACTCGGACGCCGTCCCAGCCAGCGGGACCGCCCTGCCTTGCCGATCGATACGTTGCCATGATCGACATTGCCGACCTGTCCGATTGTCGCCATGCACTCGACCTGCACTTTGCGAACTTCGCCGGAGGGGAGCTTCAGCAGCGCATGGTCACCCTCTCTCGAGATGAGCCGCACCCCTGAACCCGCAGCCCGCGCCATCTGACCACCCTTGCCGGGCCGCAACTCGACGTTATGCACCACGGTGCCGGGCGGTATCTTGCCCAGAGGGAGTGCATTGCCGACCAGAATATCGGCCTCGGCGCCCGCCATGATCTTCATGCCGACCTTCAGGCCGACAGGCTGCAGGATGTAGCGTTTCTCACCATCCGCGTAATTCAGCAAAGCGATGTTGGCTGAGCGGTTCGGATCGTACTCGATAGAGGCGACCACGGCGGGGATGCCGCCCTTGTCGCGTTTATAGTCGATCTCGCGGTACTTGCGCTTGTGCCCGCCGCCGCGCGACCAGATGCAGATACGCCCCTTGCTGTTCCGGCCGCCAGTGCCGCTCTTTCCTTTCGTCAAGGACTTCTCGGGCTGCTGGCGCGTGATCTCGTCCTTCACCAGCGTTGTCTGGAAGCGCAACGTGCTGGTGTTCGGCCTGTAAGTTTTGATCGGCATCGATTCTCGCTTCTCTTCGCGGCGGCTGGGCCCAGAACGGCTCAGGCGCCCCAAATGCTAGATCTGGGCGTACTCCACCATCTTTTCGCCCTCTTTCAGCTTTACGTAGGCCTTCTTCCAGTCCGGCCGCGAACCCACCGAACGGCCCTGGCGGCGCATCTTGCCCTGATAATTCGCGGTCCGCACGGCGTCCACCTTGACCTTGAAGATCTTCTGCACGGCGTTCTTGATATCGGTCTTGGTGGCGCCCGGATGCACCCGGAAGCACAAGGTCTGCTCGAGAGCCCGAATCCCCTCGCTCTTTTCGGTGATGAGCGGGCTGCGAAGAACTTCGTAGGGACTCACTTCAACACCTCGCAACACTTTTTCAGCGCCGGCTCAGTAAACAGCACATTCTCGTGGCCCAACAGATGATAAGGGTGGATCTCGCCGCCGCTCAGCAGGGTCACACCCGGCACATTGCGGCTCGACAGCCGAAGGTTATCGCTGCCGCCATTGTCGACAATGAGAACCTTCTTCTCGATGCCGAGGGACTTGAGAATTTTCACAAAGTCCTTCGTCTTGCTCGTCGTGAGATCCAGATCCTTCACGACCTTCAGCGCTCCGTCCGCCAGACGCGCCGTCAGCGCCGACCGCAAAGCGCCCAGCAGCATCTTTTTCGGCAGGTGGTAGCTGTAATCCCTGGGCACAGGCCCATGCACGGTGCCGCCATGCCTCCACAGCGGCGACCGGATCGACCCGATCCGGGCGCGGCCGGTACCTTTCTGCTTCCAGAGCTTGCGCCCGGCGCCCGAAACCTCGGCGCGCGTCTTGGTCTTGTGCGTGCCGGCCCGCTGGCCCGCCTGATAGTTGTGAACGGCCTGATAGATCAAGTCCTGGTTCACCTCGACACCAAAGACCTCGTCGGCGAGTTCGACCGAACCCACCTTCTTGTTTTTCAGATCGACGACGTCGAGCTTCGCCATGGCCTTACTTTCCCGTCCTGCGTACAATCACGTAACTTCCGTTGGGGCCGGGCACAGCGCCCTTCACCAAAATCACGTTGTCATCGGCGTTAACCTCGACGATCTCGAGATTGCGCGCCGTGACGCGGGCGTTACCCATTCGCCCGCCCATGCGCATCCCTTTGAACACGCGCGAGGGATACGAACTCGAACCGATCGAGCCGGGCGCACGGTGGCACATCGAACCGTGGGTATCGGCGCCGCCGCGAAAACGATGGCGCTTCACCACGCCCGCGAACCCGCGGCCCTTGCTTTTCCCGATAACATCCACGATTTCCGAAACCTGAAACTCGCCGGCCAACACCCGATCACCGGCCTTGATTTCTTCCGGCGCATCGAGGCGCAGCTCGCGCAGAAAGCGGCAGAGCGCGGCGTCAGCCTTCTTGAAATGCCCGGTCATGGGCTTATTAACCCGCTTTTCCTTGATGAACTCGACCAAGCCTAACTGCACAGCTTCATAGCCATCCTTGGCCGCGGTCTTGCGCTGCACGACGACACACGGCCCCGCCTGCAGCACCGTGACCGGCACCACCGTGCCGTCGGGACGGAAAACCTGCGTCATCCCAACTTTCTTTCCAAGTATTCCTGGCGCCATGTCGCTACCTTCGCGTCGTACCTGCGATCATCCCGTTGATTTCGAAGCTGTCCCTAGCGGCCGAAGGCCTTGATTTCCACATCCACGCCGGCGGGAAGATCGAGACGCATCAAAGCGTCGACTGTTTCCTGCGTGGGTTCGAGAATGTCGAGCAACCGTTTGTGCGTGCGCACTTCAAACTGTTCCCGCGATCTCTTGTCGGCGTGCGGCGACCGCAACACCGTGAAACGATTCTTCACCGTGGGAAGGGGAATCGGCCCTGCCACGCTCGCGCCCGTGCGCTTGGCCGTGTCGACGATCTCCCCCGTCGACTGGTCAAGCACGCGGTAATCGTACGCCTTGAGGCGAATTCGTATGCGTTCTTTCGGCATGGGCCTATTCCACGACTTCGGCGACGGTGCCGGCGCCGATGGTGCGGCTGCCCTCGCGGATGGCGAAGCGCAAACCCTTCTCCATCGCCACCGGCGAGATCAACTCCACTTCCATCTGCACGTTGTCGCCCGGCATCACCATCTCCGTCCCCGCCGGCAACTCCGCCACCCCCGTCACATCCGTCGTCCGGAAGTA
>Ga0187893_10000866_pt1 | contig 76193 bp, 63 predicted proteins | sample MA1701074metaG_FD_139574 | JGI IMG/M metagenome (GOLD analysis project Ga0187893, IMG submission 139574) | White microbial mat communities from a basaltic lava cave in the Kipuka Kanohina Cave System on the Island of Hawaii, USA - MA170107-4 metaG ...
ACCGAGGGCGGGAATAAGTAGAGGGTCTGTCGATCCACTGCTTTGAAGTGTGCGCTCATGCAATTAATACGCACTGGCTGTTATTCAGGTTACGGCTGGTCGCAAAGTCCGACAGGCTGCTAGCAAGCGCAAATAGACGGTGAGCTGGGTTCGATGATGCGCTGTATGCAGAACCCGTCGCCAGAAGATCCAGATTCGTTCGCGCTCCACATCGAAGAAGGGCACTCGCTTCAGCCACCATGAGTCACCCTGCACGGCCAGAAAGGTCAAGCGAGGTCTGGCAAGTTCAAGCAGGCGCCCAGCCCACTCTCCGGTACTGTCCATCTGAAGCAACACCTCTGATGCGACCGGTTCAGGCAATCCTAAGAATTCTCCGAAGAATCGTCGCTCCGAAAGAAGCTGATGCTTAAAGATATCGAGTACAGTGCTTGAACGCGGATTGGGGGCGGAACGACAAGTCATCGCGGGAAAACTGTTCCCAGACAGAAATCACTTTGCTGGTTTCACTCGCATATGTGTCCAGCAGATGTTGAAAGACGGGCTGCACGGCCCGAGGCACTTCTGGCTCGGGAATCGCGGTGTGGTCATAGGGCATTGGCATGAAACAACCTCAAGCGGGTGCGGTGGCTCTGAGATGTTCGCAGGGCGTGTTCGATGGGCGCGACACCGGCAGTCTACGTCAGCCGGTTTCTGCCTCTAGTCTTTCCCAATATCATACGAGCGCAGCTTGCGATACAGCGTCTTGGGTGTGATGCCCAACAGGCCGGCCGCTTTGCCGCGATGCCAGTTCACCTTGTCGAGCGTGGCAAGAATCTGTTCCTTCTCAAGGTCCGCGAGGCTTGCTGTCCCTGAGACAGCTGGCTTCGACACGGCCACGGGGACGCGCCTTTCTCTTTTGGAAACCTCGGCCGGAAGGCACTGAGCCGTGATGCCCTCTTTGGTTGCGAGAACCATAGCTCGTTCGACAACGTTCTTGAGCTCGCGAACGTTGCCAGGCCAAGCATACTGCCGAAGGAGATCCATGGCTTCGCTGGACACGGGCACGGACTCCTCCCGGCCCGACTTTCTTGCGAAGTGCTCAACAAGCAGAGGAATGTCGTCAACCCGCTCGCGCAATGCAGGGATCTCCACGATAACGGTGTTCATACGATAGAGCAGGTCTTGGCGGAAACGGTTTTCCCTGACCTCATCCAGAAGATTCTTGTTGGTGGCAGCCACCAGTCGGAAATCAACCTTCACCTGCTTTACACCGCCCACACGAAAAAAAGTGTGGGCCTCCAACACACGCAACAGCTTCACCTGGAGGCGGGGACTGAGCTCACCAATCTCATCCAGAAACAGAGTGCCGCGGTCGGCGAGTTCAAACAGACCAGGCTTCGACGTGTCGGCGTTCGTAAAAGCCCCCTTTTCGTAGCCAAACATCTCACTCTCGAGAAGAGTTTCCTGAATGGCTCCACAGTTGATGTCGATGAAAGCCTCCGCGCGCCTTGGCGAGAACCGGTGGAAGGACTGCGCAATAAGTTCTTTGCCTGTACCACTCTCCCCAAGGATCAGCGCACTGGAGTCGGTAGCGGCCATTTTCTCGACGAGGCTGAGGAGTTCTTTCATTTTTCGGTTGTTCGTAATGAGAAAGAGTGCCGGTTCCTTGCGGCTGAGCCGCGTTTGCATATAAAGGTTTTCCTTCTGCAGTTCGCGTCGCTCGCACGCCTTGCGAATGAGCACATCCAGTTCCTCGATCTTGCAAGGCTTCGTGAGGTAGTCGTACGCTCCTGCCTTCATCGCTTCGATTGCCGTTTCCAGTGTCGCGTTACCAGTAAGCATGATGATTTCAGGCGACGGCTCGGTTTGTTTGATGACCTTGAGGGCCTGGATACCATCCATCTGAGGCATGGTCATGTCCATGACGATCACGTCGTAATCTACCTTCTGCGCAAACTCCACAGCACTCCTGCCATCGTTGGCAACCGAAACATCGTAGTTCCGACGAGCCAGCTCCTTCTGCAGGATGAGACTGACGTTTTTCTCGTCGTCCGCAATCAGCAGCTTGATTTTCTTTACGACCGACATCTAGAACCCCCTATTGTTTGACCTTGGCAGGCAGCAAGATATGAAAGGTAGTTCCCTTGCCCATTTCCGACTCGACCTTGATAGACCCCTTGTGACTGCCCACGATGCCATAGCAGATGGACAGCCCCAGCCCGGTGCCCTTCCCGACGGGCTTGGTCGTGAAAAACGGATCGAAGATCTTGTTGAGATTACCCGGTGGAATTCCAACACCAGTGTCTTGAAACTGGACCCTGACAGCACTCTGCCCGTTGTGCATCTCAACGGTCGTGCGAATCGTGAGCACTCCGGATGCGTTCATCGCGTCCATGGCGTTGATGCACATGGCAAGGAAGACCTGGCGGAGTTCGCCGCTGTTCCCCACAACTGGCGGGCAATCTGGAGTGAGATCCTTGACAACCTGGAGTTGCTTAAAGCTCTTGTGATGACCGAGGAGCTGCAGAGTCTGCTCGAGAGTTTCGTTGATGAGGATTTCCTGCTTCAAAATCTCCTTATTCCGGCTGAAATCGAGCAGGTTGCTGATGATACCTTTGCAGCGAAAGATCTCGCCGTCGATAATCTTCAGGTATTCAGGAAAGTCCTCGAAAGCCGCTACGTTTGCGAGTGATTGCTCCTGCGCACGGGAAATGAGACCTTCAACACATCCTGCAATCGCGGCCAGTGGGTTATTGATCTCATGAGCGATGCCAGCGGCGAGCTTGCCAATGCTCGCGAGCTTTTCATTGGTATGGGCAGCTTCCTCAAGGAGGCGCCGGTCTGTAATATCCTCTCCAAGTGTAATGACATGACTCACGGCACTCCCTTCCATCGACATCGGAATCTTGCGCAAATGGTAGTAGCGCTTTTCGCCCGAGGACCAGGATGCGATCTGCGTTTCGAAGGGCTGGCCCGTAGTGAATACGTGGTCAAACTCTGTTTTCAAACGGTCTGATGACATGCTGGAGAAAACTGAAAGAACATTTTGCCCAATCACACGGTCTCGCGAGATTCCCAAAATCCCTGTTTCCCGTTTTCGGTTCCAGGTAGTCACCGAGTAGTCCTTGTCGATGACATACAAACCAATGGGGAGCGAATCCACGATGCTCTCCATGAATCTTTTCTGACTCTCCAACTCGCGGGTTCGCTGCTCGACCATCGACCGCAGGTTCTCGCTGTGGAGCTTGGCGTTGGAGTAAAGTTCAGCGTTCTTGAGCGCTAGCGCGAGGTTGCCTGCCACCATCGTGAGCACTTCAAGGTGGTCAGCGTTGTAGGCGTGTGGGAGGTGGCTTTCAACATTGAGCACACCCAGCACCTTCTTCTGATGGACAAGCGGAACGGCCATTTCAGAGCAAGTATCTGCGAAGAACCTCTCGTATTGGGGTTCCATCTGAACATCGGGCACAATTCGTGGTTCTTGATGCAGGGCCACCCAGCCCATGATGCCTTGTTCCGCCTGGAACGTGTGGGCCTGAAGAGCCTGCTCGTAACCAGGACGGTAGGCAGCAGCGACGGTCAACCGCGCTGGCTCCTCTTGCCAAGTTGCGATCAGGCATCCCTGAAAACTCAGCTCCGTGCTAATGACTTTTGCTGCATGCTGCAGGAGTTCCGCATGATCGAGCGACTGATTGAATTCGGTCGTCAGCTTGTTCAGGATCGCGACTTGATGGGCCCTCTGTTTTTCGTAGGCATAGAGGGTGCGCAGCTCTTGAGCAAATTCCCGCTCGCGTAGATGGGAGCGGATCCTTGCCACGAGCTCCTTTTTGAGGAATGGTTTGACTAGGTAGTCGCTGGCACCAACATCGAGGCCGCGGACTTTGCTATCGATGGTGTCCAGCGCCGTGAGCAGAATGACCGGGACATCGCGAGTATCAGGGTTCTCTTTGATGACTTTGCAGAACGAGAACCCGTCACCGTCAGACAACATCACATCCAGCAGAACCAAGTCTATTTTGCACTCTTGCAGTGTCTTCTGAGCCTCGGCTACCGTGAGAGCAGGAACAACGGAATAGCCCTCCTTGGTTAGAATGATCTCGGTAACACTTAATATCTTCGGATCATCATCAACCGCCAGGATTGTGTGGAGCGGAGCTCGCGAAATGTCGGTCAAATTCATGATCGGTTCAGCTCCCCTAGCTGCGGACACAATCCAACCCCCGCCGGGTCATGCGCAACCTCTGAGTACTCGGCCTCAGCTCTGTTTCGGTAAATTTGACCGATGACTGTAGGTAATTGGGAAAGAAGTCTCGTTAAAACTTCAGAGCTGCAGGGGGTTGGGAGAGATTGGGGTCACACCCGATGCGTGATGGGAACCGCCAAAGAACCGCCGAACGACTTCACGCTTGAGGGAGAAAGCCCCTCGATACACTCCGAGGAAGAATCTCACTTCACCGGAACTGATGCTGTACCAAACTTTCCTGTTACTCTTCGGACTCCGCAACGCCAGCCTTTGCGGCCTTGGCTTGGGTAACGATCTTTTCGGCAATCTGGTTCGGAACGACTTCGTAGTGCGAAAACTCCATGGTGTAGTCTCCACGACCCTGCGTCATGGAAGTTAGGGTGGGGGCGTAGGAAAGCATTTCTGACATAGGGACCTGGGCTTTGATGACCTGGTTTCCTGCCTTTGAGTCCATCCCCTGTACCCTGCCCCGACGACTATTCAAATCGCCCATCAAATCTCCGGCGTAAGCATCCGGCGCGTAGACCTCCACGTTCATGATGGGTTCAAGCAAGACTGGATTGGCAACCTCCATAGCCTTCTTGAAAGCCAGCGACCCGGCAATCTTGAACGCCATTTCGGACGAATCGACATCGTGATATGAACCGTCATACAGGATGACGCGGAAATCCACGACCGGATAGCCGGCAAGATAGCCTCGAGCTGCCGATTCAAGGATTCCTTTCTCAACCGCTGGAATGAAGTTCTTGGGGATGGCGCCACCGAAAATTTCATTGACGAACTCAAACTGCCCACCCCGCGGCAACGGTTCCATCTTGATCTTGCAGTCGCCGTACTGCCCGTGCCCGCCTGACTGCTTCTTGTGCCGACCTTGTACATCAGCCCTCCCTCGAATCGTTTCCCGGTAAGGTACCTTGGGAGGCTTCAAAGTCACCTCAACGCCGAAACGCTTCTTGAGCCGTGCCACAATGGTTTCAATGTGTAATTGGCCCATCCCGGACAACAACATTTCGTGTGTTTGCTGATCACGGCCAAACCGCAGCGTCGGATCCTCTTCCAAGAGCCTGTGGAGCGCGACACTGATCTTGTCTTCGTCGCCACGCGATTTGGGCTCAATAGCGAAAGTGATGAGGGGCTCAGGATAGCTGAGCTTCTGATAAAAGATCGGGTGATCCTTTTCTCCGAGCGTGTCTGCAGTGACCGTATCCTTCAGCTTGGCTACAACGCCAATGTCTCCTGCATGGAGTTCTGGCACTTCGACTGGGGTTTTTCCTTGTGGGATCGCTAGGTGAGCCAATCGTTCCGAAGTGCCGCGGTTGTGGTTGGATACTGTAGCTTCTGTCTTCAACGTTCCGCTATAAACCTTTAGAAAGGAGAGCCTTCCCGCAAACGGATCGGCTAGCGTCTTGAAAACAAAGACGGACAACGGTCCGTCGGAGCCAGTGGTGCTCGCCACCGCGTCAGCCCCATTAGCGGAGATCGCTGCGGGTATCGTCTTCATGCCAACCGGTGAAGGTAGATAAGTCACGACAAAGTCTAACAGTGCTTGCGAACCAACGTTTGAAAGAGCCGAATTGACCAAGACGGGATGGATCTTTCTTTCGACGATTGCCTGTCTCAATCCGGGGACCAGGTCTTCCAAGGGAATGGTTCCCTTATCGAAGAATTCCTCCATGAGATGATCGTTGCCTTCTGCCACCATCTCAACAATCGCCTCGTGTCCTTTCGAGGCGGTATCCTGCATTGCCGAAGGGATGTCGATCACCTTGGCCTTTCCAGAACCGTTGGGTTCGTACTCGTACGCCTTCAACTCGATAAGGTCTACAATGCCTCGGAATCCTTTCTCAGAACCGATTGGCAAATGGATTGGGATGCAGGTTCGCCCAAAGTTCTCTTGAAGCGAGTCGACAGCCCGCTCGAACGAGGCATTGTCACGATCGAGTTTGTTCACCACGAACGCCGCAGCCAGGCTAAATTCTTCCGAGAACTTGAAGACTTTCTCAGTTTGAACCTCGACGCCTGCAACCGCATCCACAAGGATCAGAGCAGCCTCGGAGACACGCATGCTGGTGCGTGTGTCTTGGATGAAAACTCCCTTTCCAGGTGTATCGAGAAAATTGATTTTCGTCTTGTTCCATTCGCTGGAAGCAATCGCCGTAGAAATGCTGATCTTGCGCTCGATCTCTTCCGGGTCGAAGTCGGTAACGGCAGTGCCATCATCCACTCGCCCTAGACGATTTCCAACGCCTCCCAGAAAAAGGCAGCCTGCTACCAAGGAAGTCTTCCCGCTCGATCCGTGCCCCACCACAGCCACGTTGCGAATGCTGGCTCCGCCGAAAACCTTCACAGGAAGCTCCTTTCTCGTTTTGCGAGTCCGCGTTCCACTAGATTATTTCTGGATGAAGCGAGTGGATACTAGCATACGCACTTTTCGACAGGCAACCGGTTTGGCCTGTTTCGCCAGTGAATTGGGATCAGGGATTCGGTCTGTCCTCGTTGCAGCGGAGTTCAATATTGACAACAGCAAGCATTCCGCCATAACTTCTCTAAACTATTGAGGCCAGAGTGCCGAAGAATCAAGTCTGTAAAGAAACTGGAATTTTGTTGGCTGGCTTTTTTCCACCTAGTGACCGCGTGATCCGATGGGACCGAACCTACTTCTAGCTCTTCTCTCATTACTGCTCGCAGGAGGCCCATACATCACTCAGATAGAGCCGCTCAATAACTGTTTTCAGCTGAACTCTGTCGGTAACGTTCGGGGTGGGTTTGAGTTTTTTGTGATCGCAGTTGGTGCTGGCGGATTCCTGTTTGCGATGTTCAACCTGTTCCTCAACAAGAAAAACGGCTCACCTTATCTGGCATTGGGCGCTCTTGTTCTTGTGGTATCCTTTTTCTATAACGAAGAGCAGTTCCCTTTGCCGCTAAACAACACCCTGTTCGGAGGAGAGCTGTTTTTCATTTTTGTTACGAGTTTCGTACTTGGAATAACCGGCCTAGTCGTCGAATGGCTCGTAGAGAAACCGAACTAAGTGCGTCGCCTTTTGAATACCAAGTTCCCTTGCATCCTGGTGCAGCACTGGTGGACCCCCTAGTCGCATGGTGTCACGAATCTCCACAGGTAGTCCTCTTCAGGTTCAAGACCTGAGCTGATCCGACTCATGACCCACGGCTCCCAACAAAACTACTACGAACTCCTCCAACTCAGCCCAAACGCCGAGCAGTTGGTAATCACAAAGATCTACAGGCTCCTGGCTGCTTACTATCATCCAGACAACAAGCAGACCGGCGATGAGGAAAAGTTTAAGAGTGTGTTGAAGGCCTATGAGGTGTTGTCGGATCCGGCCAAGAGATCTCGTTACAACATTGAGTTCCTCGGAAAGGATTCTGTCAGTGCTCAGGCTCGCCCAGAAGGCTCGGCACCGGGAGTCGCGCGAAGCAAGGATGAGATCAAGGCCAAGTATGCCGCTGAAGCTGAAGGCGATCGGGACGAAGGCCTCTCCGAGCGGGAACTAAGGAAATTGATGTTGATGGTGCTATACGACGTACGACGCAATACTCCAGGTAACCCGCAGGTTTCCATGCTCGTTCTTGCAGAGCTGTTGAACTGCTCGGTTGAGAATCTCGAGTTTTCGAATTGGTACCTGAAAGAGAAAGGGTACATCCGCATCAGCGAGTCCGCTGACTTCTCCATTACCATTGCGGGAGTCGACTACGTTGAGAGTGAGCTCACGAAGACGGAGCTCGGCAAGCAAGTCCTTTCTTTACCGGAAGGCCATCGGTAAAAGTCCAAGGTCTGGAGAACCCGCATATGACTCAGGGTTCCCAGAGCCGAATCCAAACTGCTTGGGGCTCAAATCAGCCCGTTAAAGATACTGAAAACCCAGGAGAAACCATGTCAGCAACCCGGCAAGAAATCGAGCAAGCCATACAGGGTTTTGAACAGAAGATTGGAAAGATTCGAGAGAAAGTGACCGAAGTTGACGACCAGATCAAGACGACTTCGGTGAATAGCGTTGAGAAGGTTGAAGGTGAGTTGGAACAGCTCAAGAACCGCTATTATGAAATCCAGGCAAGAGAACTGATCGGCGAGTTCGACGATAGGCTGAAGCGCGAGGTCGAGGATAGTATTCAGGCCGCCGAAAAGAAGCGAAAAGCTGACAACGACCGTTTACAGAATCTAGTGGGTATTCGTCACGCCCTGGAACTTGAATTCAAGAAAACGCAGGCTGCGATTGAACAACACCAGGCAGCCTTCGAGCGCTTGGAGTTCGAGAACTTGAAACTTGACCGGCAGCGGATTTCCGAGGAGATAAACCAGTTTCAAGGGAAGTTGGAGGCTCTCTTTGCCCGCGTTTCGGACTACAACTTGACCTCGGTTGGTTTGGTCACACGAATTCTGAACCGCGAGTATCAAATTCGTGGTGCCAGTTCCAAACTCAACGGAGATTCGAGTGAGCGCGTCCATCAGCTGGCTGAACCATTTGACCTGAACCGCATCAAGAACTCGTTGGCCGAAGCCATTTCTGAAGTCATCTCCAAGCATCTGGGCTCCTGACATCCGACCCCTTCAGCCGTCTACCCTACGTCCCCAAATCCTGAATCCCTCGAACGAATGCGAATAGGGATCCATGCGCCTGCGAGGTCCATGGCGCCTCGGATCACAAATTGGCGATTTCATGGTAGAATTCAGCCTTACTCGGCCGGAACACTTTCCCTATGATTTCAAACCACCAGCCCAAAACAGCTTTAGGTTTGCGGGGCTCATTTGATGACCCACGAGTCGCTCATGTTGTTGGCGGGATCCTTGCGTTTGCTTCATATCAACTCGTTCTGGCGTTCGCTTTCCGAGCCCTGGGACTGGTTCGCGATGCCAGTCTGTTCCCCTTGGAATTGCTGGTGTTCGCACTCCTGACAACTTGTCTTTATTTGTATTCAACAGTTTCAACACTGCGAAGTCAGGTATTATCCCCGGTAAATCTGCGGGCAGATGAAGAGCTAAGGCTACATTCAGCACGCATTGCCTCCTACCTTTCAAAGAGGCTTGCATCTTTTTGCCAGGGAATTGATCACTCTCTTGCGGCGATCATGTTCTTCAGCAGAGCCCAGCTTGGACAGAAGGCCTCTCCACAGCTGGAGCGGGATCTAAGGGAAGTCATGGAGCGAATCGATCAAGTGCAACTTCTTGTATCGGAGATCCAGCGTTCCGTTCGAGAGGTTGATTCACTCGACAGCAGAGGGGCGTTCGCGGGTGCTACTGACAGCGAGTATTCAGAGCCTGCCGCTTCCGTCCCCATTCCTGAGTCTGTCAATGAATACCAGGCAACAGGACTGTATTCCCTTAGAAAAACGGCAAGAAAGGTCATCGTTCTACCCATTACTGTGAGCTATGCGGGCAATGAAAGTCATCTGCACTTTCATACTTACACTTTGAATTTGTGTGAAGAGGGTGCTTGTATTGTTTTTTCCGGAAACGATCTAGGCAGTCAGTCCGACATTGACATCCAAATGCCTGAGGAATTCGAAGCTAAAGCAAGAATTCGGTGGATTCAGCCCCCTCGTGAAAACTCCTTTCGGCTTGCCGGAATTGAATTCCTAGATCGCCGAGCAAAAGTAGCGGTGCTGTAGGAAATCCAAACCCTGTGTAATTTGTTTCCACTATTTGGGATTCGCTGAGACATTTTTTCCGAGTTTGCCCACCTACATCAGCGACAACAAAGCGATTAGATCGTCTCAGCGGTGATGAGTTGACCGTGTTGTTGTTGTGCTGATTCGGGAAACGGTCCGCCAATTGTGCAACGGCAGGTCTAAGGGCTCCCAACAGGACTAGGACGTCGAGTGTTTTCCCCTAGCAGATATCGATTGATCCGCAACTGGGCCCTCAATTGCAGAAGATGAGTGGTAGTCCGTAAGTCTCGGAATAGGAACCCACTTTTTGGACCAATGACACAAAAACTTCGAACCCTGGTAGTTTATTGGGAAGATCGGTTTAGGAAAGAATCCCGACATCAAGTTGGGAAGGTTGATTTTGCCAAGACCATTCTGGAGATCCCCCTGACCGTTGGCGGACTGAGCAGCGAAACTTGGGAAGAGATGGCCGTTGTGAATCCCCAGTTGGTGCTGCTCGAACTCAGTAAAGATTCTAAGTCTAGTCTGAAGTTGCTACGGGAGCTGCAGGACAACTTTCCGGGGATCCCGGTGCTGGCCGCGGGTGATCTGTTGGATTCAGGCTTCCTCATCGAAGCCCTCCGCCTTGGTGTCAAAGAGGTTTTACCCAAACCTCTGACCACTGAAGCGGTTCAGCATGCTTTTGCTCGAGTTAGGCGTCAGATGGGTGGGGATTGCCAAGCCAAGGAACCTGCCACGATTTTCTCCTTCTTCAGCTGTAAAGGGGGTAGTGGTTCTACAACGATTTCGAGCAATTTTGCTGTCAGTCTTAGCAAGCTTTCAAAGAAGAAGATATTGGTTCTGGATCTAGATATCGAATTGGGAGATGTTGCAGGCTTCTTTGGACTGAAGAGTCCCAAATCAGAGGATGACACGGAAGGCTCAATTCTGGATCCAACGAGGATTTTCCGAACGATTATCACCCATCCGAAAACTGGAATCGATCTACTTTCTTTCAGCGACGGTTTCCCTCGGAAGTCGAGGGCGTTGGCGACCGAGATGAAGCCCCTGATGGCCATGTTGCAGATGGAATACGACTACATCATCATCGACACCTCCAGCACGTTGAACGACCTCGTTGTGTCTGTTCTGGATTCCTCGCACATCATTTTCTTGATTTCCAAATGCAACCTGCCAGCTTTGCGCAACGCCCAGAGGGTCCTGCATGGGTTTGAACGCCTGGGCTACTCTTCAAGCCGCATTCGACTGCTGCTCAACCGTTACGAAAAAGGGCAAGATGTTGGTATCAAGGAAGTAGAGAAGACTCTCGGGTTTCAAGTTTTCTGGTCGATTCCGAATGACTACAAATCCCTCATTCGCTCAATTCAGTCGGGCGACCCTTTGACGCTCCAATCCAGCTCGATTCCGCTGGCAAGGAGCTTCTATGACATGTCGGCTCAGGTTCTCGGCATTCCAATCGAATCTCATGCTAAATCGAGTGGTGGCTTCCTGGTGCGCGCAAGGGACACAGCCAACAAGTCGATGCCATTGACCACCCTCAATCTGCTGAAGAATTAGCTCACTGCTGTATCCTTTCACGGTGACTGTCCGGAAGAATTAACGGTGCATAGACTCATCCTATACGGGATGACTTTATCGCTTCCATTCGCCCGTCTCAGGGGTACCAGCGACCTCACATTCGATCACTGCTCGCTGATGCAACCAAAGTTTGCCTTAAGCTTAATTCCCTCAGTGGTCGAAGAGAGATCTATCAAGTTGATTTCCATTGCTGAGGCACAACTACGTTTATGCAACTAAGCCATTTTCCGAGCAGGTTCGGTCCAGCGGGGGCTTGGCTCTTTATCACTTTAGCGGTCCTTGGCCAGGAACCTCCCAGGAAGGCGACGGGAAGAGAACAATCGTCAACAAGCTATGTCTACTCCCCCGCCAGTACGGACGGACTGGGATCAGCCACCAAAGTCTCCGAATACCAGAAACTTCTCGACGACAAGAACTACGAACGAACCACCGGTTTTCGAGCTCTTTCTATCAACGGGGGTGAGCGTGTGGACCGAGAGGAGAGCGAACGCAGTCGCCGTATCAGTTCTACCCAGTATCAGATAGAACGTACCATCCGTACTCCGGACTTGAATGGTCGGCTCACAACGCAGCAACTGATCAAAGAGGATCACCAGCTCATAGGCAATACCGAAGAAACCCAAAGGTCGTACTATCAGCCAGATATCAACGGAAAAATGGCTCCTCAAATCGTCGAAAATGAGACTGTCGAGAACGTTTCACCGAAAGAGAAGCGCTTGACTCGGGCGCTATACAAGCCCGACTCAGACGGGAAGTTTGCGCTCAACGAGATCGAGGAAGGCAACGAGAGAAAGCTTTCCGACACGCTAACAGTTAAGGAAAGCAGCCGGAAGCTCAAGGAAGCCAGTGGCCGGATGGCCGTTGTCGAGAACGTTAAAGAAACCACGACAAAAACGGGCAGCAATGCATTCAAGAAGGAAACCGTGGTCCATCAGACTAGCTATGACGGGCGACTGTCGCTCACAGACCGAGTGACAGAAACCCAATCGGAGACCAGTGATGGCGTGCGAAAGTACCAACGACTGCTTGAATCGCGTAATCTGCACCGCCTGTTGCCTAATGTGAATAACACAGGGTTGAGCCTAGCCCAGCGAGTCACGGGCGAAGAAAGGCGATTAGCTGACGGAACCATCGAAAGCACGACCCAGGTTGAAACGATTGATCCAGCCAATCCATCCGGGGGCCTCCGAATTAGTGAAGTAGTCACCGAAACTTCCAAGCCCCTAGGCAATGGCAGAATTAGCGTTGAGAGAACCATCAAGACAAGGGATACTAACGGCAATCTGACCCTCTCTCAGAAGGTCGCTCAAAGCATTGAATCCGGGAAATAGACTCTCTGGCCCCCGGGGTCAATCTCGCAGCCTGCCAATCCATGAAACCGCCTATCCATGCAATTGCTTCGGCACTATGTTTGCTGCTTAGCCGTTCTCCAGCGGAGGCGGATGTCATTTATTTGAGGAACGGGAACGTTCTGGTCGTTCTGAAAGCTTGGGAAGAAGGCGGTGAAGTCCGGTATCAGACGGGCGGTGAGGTTCAGACACTACCGAAATCTGCTGTGAAGAGGATTCAGGAACAGAAGGCTCTTCCGGCTCCCGAAGGCGGGATCCCCAGGTACGGCATCGCCATTGGTGATGGCAATCCCGCAGCAGCGGCGAATTCAACGCCTTCGGAGACAACACTCTTAAGGAGCAGCACTTCGGCCGTCTCGAAGGAATTGCTCAATCGGCTGAGGGAGAATCTTAAATCAGCTCCGGCAGACGCCCACGCCAAATCTGAGCTCGCACAGGCATTGAATTCTCTCGCGGCGCTCCAGGCAACTCAGGGAGATTTGTCAGGAGCGAAGAGTAGCCTCGAGGAAGCCCTGGCCCTGGCCAAGAGAAACGGCTCTACCCTCAGAAATTTGGCAATCGTCAACTACCGCTTAGGAGACTATCGAGCCTCGGAAGACCTGCTGCTAGCCTGTCTCGGGCAGGACAAAAGTGATCAAGAGATACATCTCCTGCTGGGTGAGGCCTACTACGCGCAAGAGAAAGTGGCTCAGGCGATCAATCAATGGACGGAAGCCCTGCAGTTGGGTCCAAATCCAGAAATCGCAGCACGACTTGAAAAAGCTCGCAAGGAGTCCGGGGTTCACAGCGAGTTGGGTGTCTTGCAGAGCGCTCATTTCATCTTGCGATATGACCGGAAGGTGTCCGATTACCAGTTGGGCCAACAGATCCTGACCACGCTAGAAGGGCTCCACCGCCAGCTCAGCGTTGACCTGACTTCCCAGGCACCCGCAACAGTTGCAGTGATTCTATATCCCGATCAGGCATATTTCGACATTACCCAAGCTCCCAGTTGGTCTGGCGCGGTATTCGATGGCAAGATTCGCATTCCCACTCGAGGGCTTAGCTTAGTTACCCCCGAACTCGCAGCGGTACTGGTTCATGAACTGACTCACGCGTTTATTCGATCACTGCCTGGACGAGGTTGTCCCTCATGGTTCAACGAAGGTGTCGCTCAGTTTGAAGAGGGAAAGTCAGCCTCAAACCACAACAAATGGCTTGAAGCCCTGAACAAAGAAGGTCAGTTGACTCCATTGACTGGATTGAAAGGGTCATTTGTGGGGTTGCGTGCCGGTGCTGCATCTCTGGCCTACGTTGAAGGATTGGCTGCAGTCGAGTTTCTGGTGGCTTCGGCAGGCAAGAGCTCAATCCGAAAAATTCTTGACCTCATGGGGCAAAACTACAACTTCGAAAGCGCCTTTCAGAACGCAACCAACAAGAGTGTAGAGCAGTTTGACTCCGAGTGGCGAGGATCCTTGAGCCGATAGACCCTCAAATCAAGGTCAGGAAATGCTTCTTTCCTGGCTCCTTGTCCTCGCCAGCTTCTGCTCCAGTAATCCAATGTAGGAATCATACTCGGCTTTGAGTTGTGAAACTTCCCGGCTCCGTTCGACATTGAGGATTCGACGCACTTCCTCTTCGCGGTCCTGCCAACCTTCATCGCGATGTTCCCAGTTCTCCTTGGTTTCGTCCAGCTCCGCTTGCAGAGACCTGAGTCTCACGGCCAACAAGGACCGCACTGACACTCTTATGCCTACAAGGATCACCACATGATAAACGATCAAGCCCCCCCAAAAGGATCAGGATCTCTTTGCTGTCAAACAAAGTCAGAGCATATTGGATCTTGTCGACCATCGCAGTTGTCTCTGCCCCAACCCGCCAGATGGATCACTTGACAAAGTAGCTATGGCATGCGGCGTCCACTAGCTCCTTAGTCAGAGCCGGTGGAGTATCCAGATAACGAGCTATGTCGGCCACCTGCTCGATCACATCTCGCGGGTGACACCGCCGGATCTCGACACCGTACTTCTGATAGAACTCTGTCTGCATGTAATCCACGATGATCGGGTTGTATACGATATTCTTCGAGCGGCAATAGTTCTTAAAGATTTCCTTGTACTCCTCCAGAGTGGGGTTCTCGAAGTGAATCTTGTAGCGAATGCGTCGGAAAAATGCCTCGTCCACCAGCTCCTGAGGCTTCAGATTGGTCGAGAAAATGATCAAAGCATCAAACGGTAACTCGAACTTCTTACCGGTATGCAATGTCAGGTAGTCAACCCTCTTTTCAAGGGGCACGATCCACCGGTTTAGCAGATCCTTTGGGCGCACCAGTTGACGGCCAAAATCATCGATCAAAAAGACGCCTCCGTTCGCTTTGACCTGGAAAGGGGCTTCATAGAACTTGGCCACCTGATTGAATGACATGTCCAGCATGTCCAGAGTCAGTTCTCCTCCGGCGAAGACGAATGGTCGGCGACAGCGGACCCACCTTTGATCGAAATCTTCCGTATCACTAAAGATTGGGGACTTGTATTCTGCCTCGCCAGCCGTTTCCGCTTCGTAGGGATGATGATTGATAGGATCGTAGACTGTAATGATAATCCCATCCACGTCTATGGCGTGCGGAATATAAACCTCGCCTCCAAGCATGTGCCCAATTGCTTCGGAAACAACGGATTTGCCATTACCCGGGGCTCCATAGACAAACATCGACTTCCCTGAATTGATGGCCGGCCCCAGCGTATCCAGCATCTGTTTGCTCAGAACCAAATGGGAGAAGTTTTTTGCGATACCTTCCTGTGTGATGTAGGTGCGAGCGGCAGCTTGCCGCTTAATCATCTCAATATACTGGGCCACAGGAACGGGAGCCGGCCCCGTGTATTGATTGATCTCCAGGAACTCACGAGCGCGGTCGCGTCCCAGCGAAGTAATCGCATATCGGTAGGCAGACTTGCCAATACCTGCCACTCCCTTGACTTCGCACATTTTTTCGGCCTTGACGAACTCAATCAGCTCATCCACTAGCGTGTAGGGGAGTCTCAGTCGTGACGCTAGATACGCCCCAGTCACCTCACCTGCGTAGTAGAGGACCTTGACAACCAAATGAATGAGCGAGTCCCGGTTGACACCAACCTCCTTGAGGCTTGACGGTGTCGACGGCGTATAACTTACTGCTGGTTTCTGGCTACTCTCATCAAGAATCTTCACATCGCTAGCAACAGTTTGAGAATCCATAGTCTCCTTCCCCTTTTCGCTTATCAAGCATTCAACGTTGTTTCTCTCTTCATCCGTGCTGCTGCCAATTTGGCGTAAGCTCCCCCTCCGCATTGCCGCTCGAAGTCTCGAGCCCCAGTCGAATCTTGATGTCGTCACCTGGAGCCAAGGAACAAGTTCTGAGGACGGCTTGATCTTCAGGAATGCGATGCGCTAGTTCTGTTGCCACTTCAGCATGTCCGCGCTTGTAGAAGAGGATCGTCTTCTTGAGCCGATCAGGAACCACCAGCACTCGACCCACACGAAAACCCGGGCCAAGCAGTCCTCCAAATTCTCTGTGGTCGGCTGTGCAAGACTGGCCGGTCTCAATGTCACCTGGAACGTTCGGTTTCTCTGGACGCGGCACAGAAGGTTGTCTCGCCAACAAATGCAAATATTCGCGTAAAAGGCTTAGCCCGATATCGGCAATCCCAGCCAGTCTAAAGACACTGGGTGCAGTTGCAATGTCTAGGTCCCGTTCAACAGATCTCAATGTGGTTCTGGCCTCCCGCCGACGTTGAAAATTCAAGTCGCGTGCCATCCTGTAGTTTGCTGCTGCTTCCTTATAGTGCGGCCTCATCCGCGCCGCTAACTTGAACTGTTCAAGGGACTCTGCGATCTTACCGCGCTTTAGAAGGATGAGACCGAGATTGTTTCGGGCCGTAGCCTGGTCGCCACTACGGTTGAACTCCTCAATCGATCGATCCAGATCACCCAACATCCCATACGCCAGACCAAGATTGTTATGAGCGACGATCATCGCTGGGTTTAGTTGCGTTGCACGTACCCCATGACTGATGGCCTCAGAAATCATTCCGCTCTGCAAATAGCTGAAGCAAAGATTGTTGTGTACGTAGTCGAGATTCGGATTGAGAGACAGCGCGTGGAGATAGGCATTCTGCGCCGGTTCAGAATCTCCCTGGCGGTCGAATATGGTTCCGAGTGTATTCCAAGCTTCAACGAAACCTGGATCGAGATCGAGAGCACCATTCACCAAATCTGCAGCGACCCGTAGTGATCTCCAATCCCTCCAAAGTCTCCCAGTTTGCTCGAGATAGACAGGATTCCTTGGCTCAAGCCGAACCGCATTTTGGTAGTGGCGTAGCGCCTCATCGTAAAGACGAAATTCATGGTAGGCCCGTCCCAGCTCGAACGATGCCGCCGCGTTAGTGGGTTCGGCCTGCACTTTCCGCAAGAAGAAAGAAATCGTGGGATTTTCCTCCTCGAGGATTTCTGCGTTGGAAAGTAAGTTCTTCGGTCGCGGTCCTCTGCTAGCTTCGATCAATGAGGATTCCGTTGTGGGATCTGATAGGTGCGCGGTGACGAGAGGAAGGGCTGGAGCAGATGGCTGGGAAACCTTGGCAACACTTGGTTTGCGGTTGATGACGTAAAAGTTGTCATTTGATGTTCGGACGTTTCGCACACACGCCGTGTCCGCAGCGACGACCAAGGACAAGAGCGCGACGAAGGAGACAGCCCTAGTTACTGGTTGCCCCTTATGACTCTGCCTTCGCGACCAGCGAGAGCGTCCTTTTTTGCGGTGAGAGTATGGAGCGGCATGCTCACAAGTCATCATGTACCAGCTATCTCCTGAGAATGCGGATTTCATCGCCTATCTGCGTTTCAGTCGCCCTGATCGAACTCACTGGTAACTCGATCACGCTGCGGGCTCTTGATAGGTGCTTTGATATGCGAAAGGGTCTCAGGTTTTCAACCAGATGAATAACCTTGCTATGCTCATCTAGAAAAACGACATCGATCGAGAAGCGCATCCAGAAAGTGTGAACGCTCTGACAAGGAACGATCCACAAACCATGTCCGGTTTCCAAGCTCGACCGTCCCATCAGTCCGATCAGGCTTCGGAGGAATGAGTCCGCGATCATGAGGACGTCGGCCAGCGTCTGTTGCCGCGTCATATTGAAGGCCTGCATTGTTTTGGAATCTGGTCCCAAAAAGTTAAACGGCTCAAAGAGCCGTTAACTTTAGAGGGCCTTCCCCTGGGAGCCCACGAATTGGCGAACACAACCGAGCAATCAGGATTTTCCTGCTCGTCGCTTGATCACGATCACCAAGAGGATTACAAAGACGACAAACAGAACCAACTTGAGCATATTGGCAGGCGCCATTACGAAACTCCTTTCTTTGGTCTGAAGTCAAGGGAGTGTGACAAGAACCCTAACCACTCATTGTAGGCAACAGCTGCTTGATGATCTTAATGACACCTGGCCCCAATATGACGATGAACATGGATGGAAAGATCAGGAACACAAGCGGAAACACTAATTTCACTGAAACCTTGTGAGCGCGCTCTTCAGCGCGTTGGCGACGCTTGGTTCTGAGAGCATCGGAGTGCACACGCAACGACTGGGCGACACTGGTCCCAAACTTGTCAGTTTGAATCAACATTGAAACCAGCCCATTCATGTCCTCAACACCGGTGCGCTCTGCAAGATTCCTGAGAGCGTCCTTGCGGGGCTTTCCAGCGCGCAGCTCGAGATTGACCAGGTTCAGTTCATCGCAGATATCGGGATGCGTCACCCTCAGTTCTTCGCTCGTCTTTAAGATTCCTTGATCCAAGCCGAGACCCGCTTCAACGCAGACAACCAGCAGGTCCAGCGCGTCCGGTAAGGCAAGCTGGATTTTTTCGCGCCGGGCTGTAACTCGCGTGGAAAGAATAAAGTCTGGAAGGATGTATCCGGCGGCAACGCAAGCGAAGAAGGTAATGAAAACATTTTCAATCGCAGCAGATTGAAAGCGCCCAGCCACGAAGGCTGCAAACAGCAGCCCAAGAATCAAACTTACCTTGATACCATAGAAGATGGTTACCGCTGACTTGTGGCGAAAGCCCGCCTGCATTAGCTTCCGCGTTGTAGCACTGACTTCGCCCACCGACTTCGGCATGAGCTTGCTCAGTGGCTCGAAAACCCTTTCTACGTTCGTTTCTCGTTGCGCTTGAACAGCCGATTCCGCGTACGCGCGAAAGGGATTGGACTTTTCCAGATCTGCCAACCGTTCGGAAAGAGGATTCTTCCTTCGCATGAAGGCGTACTGGAGGTAAAACACGAGCGAAGTCGCCAGCACAAATGTCAGAAAGGTTATCAGATACAGCATCGATCCACCGCCCGTCTAAACCTTGATGTTAACGATTTTGCGAATAATGATATAGCCAAGCAGCTGGCAAAATCCGGCTCCTGCCAACATATAGTGGCCAATCCGCTCTTTGAACAAGGCACTCATATAGTCCCAGTTCATCGCCGACAAGATAAACCCCATCGCAATAGGCACCGCGGTCAAGATGTAGCCCGTCAAACGGCCTTGGGCAGAAAATGTTCGCACCTCGCCCATAATCTTGAAGCGTTCACGAATTAAGTGAGACAAGTTGGTAAGGATTTCAGCTAGATTGCCGCCTGTTTCTTTCTGCATCAGAACCGCAGTGACAAAGAATTTGAGATCCAGGAGCGGCATCCGCTCCACCATGTTGAACAGGGCCTGCTTCAAAGGCAATCCGAAGTTTTGTTCGTCAAAGACTGTTCGGAACTCCTTCCCAATCGGTTCGACCATCTCATCGGCAATCATTTCGATTCCCGTGTTGAAGGCGTGACCAGCCTTTACGGCACGGGTGAGAAGCTCCAGGGCCTCGGGGAAAAGTTCTTCAAACTTCCTGAATCTTTTGTTTCTCTTGTACAGCACAGCCAGAAAGGGAATACACCCTGTCAAGAGACCAATCAGAACATTCACCGGAAGGAGGTTCAGCAGTTGGTTGGAAACCACAATGCCCACGGCGAACAGGACAAGCGAAATTAGCAGGAACGTACTTACCTTCAACTTCATGTCCGCCTGGTTGAGCAGCTTCTTCACACGATTGGTGTGGGCAAACTGAAGGAGGAGCTTGTTGAACGCAGGAACATCGCTCAACAGTTCATTCTTCATGATATCGAGCTCAGGACTGGGCATTCGCCGTCCGGCCTCAGAAATCGATTCCAGGCGATCCCTGACTTTTTTGCGCTTGTCTCTCTCGGGCAGCTCCCAAATAAAGAAATAGACGCTGCCCACAAAGAGAACTGCAATCATGAAGATGGCAGAGGCAATCAGTATTGGATCCATGCTATCGCTCCCGCAATCCTGCTAACGCAAGCAAACTCAAAATGACCAATCCGTGAAGCAGCTTTTACCTTTTGTATTCGGAAACGTTGTCAAACATGCTCGCCGGAAGGTGAACACCAGCGTACTTGAGCCTCTCTGCGAATTTCGGACGAATTCCCGTCGGCCTAAATCGTCCAAGGACCTTGCCCTTCTCGCCAATGCCGACTCTTTCAAATACAAAGATGTCTTGCATGGTAACCACATCACCTTCCATGCCTACAACTTCAGAGATGCTCATGATTTTCCGGGTGCCATCGCTGAGACGTGAAGATTGGATGACGACGTCCACCGCCGACGCTATCTGTTGTCGCATGGCCTTGTCGGGAAGGTTTAGATTGGCCATGGAGATCATCGTCTCCATGCGGGATAGTGCGTCTCGCGGGGTGTTGGCGTGAATCGTTGTCAACGACCCATCATGACCCGTGTTCATCGCTTGCAACATGTCCAAAGCTTCCTCGCCGCGGACCTCACCAACCACAATTCGGTCGGGTCTCATACGCAGCGCGTTAATGACCAACTGGCGCTGACGAACGGCTCCCTTACCTTCAATATTGGGGGGTCGTGTTTCCAAGCGAACGATGTGTTCTTGGTGAAGCTGAAGTTCAGCCGCGTCTTCAATGGTTACAATACGTTCGTCGTCCGGGATGTAGCATGACAGACAATTCAGTAGCGTCGTCTTACCAGAGCCAGTGCCTCCAGATATGATGATGTTCAAACGCGATTTTACAATTCCCTTCAGCAATTCCAACATTGCTGGCGTCAACGTGTTGTTGTTCAACATGTCGTCCGCGGTAAGGGGTGTCGATCCAAAGCGGCGAATCGAGACGATAGGACCATCAAGGGCCAACGGCGGAATAATCGCGTTCACACGGGAGCCATCCGGGAGGCGCGCATCGACCATAGGCGACGATTCATCAATGCGACGGCCCACCGCCGAGACGATCTTGTCGATGATCTGCATCAGATGTGCATCATCTTTGAAGACAACGTCGGTACTTTCCAGCTTCCCGCGCCGCTCGATGTAGACCTTCTTGTGTGTATTGACAAGGATATCGGAGATGGTGCCGTCTTTGAGCAGGGGTTCGAGAGGTCCCAGCCCCAAAACCTCATCGAGAACCTCGTTCACAAGCTTCTCACGTTCCATTAAACTGAGCGGAGTCGCTTCTTCAACCAGCAAGCTTTCAACAACCTTTCGGATCTCATTGCTGAGCACTGGCTTGGTTAGCGAGGCAATACTTTGCAGATCCAGCTTGTCCAAGAGCTTCCGATGAATGTTGTGTTTCAAGACCTGGAAGTGGCTGCTATTGGGAGTTGTAGCAGCACCTTTACTTAGGCGCTCGTTCCACGAAGCACGATCGGTGCTTGGCGCGCCTTCCTTCGTAAACAATCTTGAGTCACCCATATTAGCCGTACCTTTCAAACATCTTAAGGATGCAAACAACTCTGGCCCGTACTGCGGACGTTCCTCACCGCTGGGGAACGCTATTTTCCAAACAACCCCAACAATCCCCTCTTCTTTTCCGGTGGCTTCTGCGGCTGAATACTGGCCACTTGCTGAACAAACCCGGCAAAAGAACCAGCAATCTCGCTGTGATTCACCGTCGAAAGGGGAACTCCACTGTTCACCGCATTCATGATGGTTGGCCAATCGTTAGGGAAGAACCATGCGACGGGAAAACTCAACGTGTCTTCGATATCCTTGGAGCGTATTTCAAGGCTCTTCTGATATCGATTAATCAGGAGTTTGATCTTGTCTTTCTTATATCCCATTCGCTCGAAAATTGAAAGGCAGCGCTGGGCGTTTCGCAGCGAGGGAAGATCGGTATTGGAGATTAGAAAGATCGTTGATGATTGGTCGAGCGCCGACACGGTGTGGTCATCAAAGGTGTTTGAAGTATCAACCACGACATACTCGTAGCAGCTCTTCAAGAACTGAAGAATCTGAACAATCTGGGACGGACCCACGGATTCCACTTTATCCAGTGAGTCAGGTGCAGCCAAAACATCCAGCCCAGAGGCATGCTTCTTGATGAAACCCTTCAACAGCGCTTCATCCATGCGGTGAATGTTGTCCGCGACATCGACGATATTGAAGGCTGGCTTCATCCCCAGGAACAACGACACTTCGCCGAGTTGCATATCGAGATCAACAAGAATTGTGGGCTTCTTGGTTTGCTCCACGAGGCTTACCGCGAAATTGGTAGAGACGACCGTGGAGCCCGTGCCTCCCTTGGCGCTAAAGAAAGAATACAGTCGCCCAAACCGCTTCTTTTCCTTGGTCGCAACCGTATGAACCTTGCTTACCCGCTCAATGGCCGCGAACAGTGGCTGAGTTTCCAATGGCGCCGAGAGGAATTCCTTCGCTCCTGCACGCATGGATCGCAGAATCGCATCTGCATCGGTGCCGTTCCCAGCAACGAAAATATGACTTTGTTTGGAGATCTCAAGGATCTTTTCGACGGTCAGAATTCCTTGTTCCTTGTCAGGCGTAACGTCAACAATGATGACATCCGCCTCCATGGTCTTAATCTCGTTGAAGATCCAACTATCCAGAGAAGAATAGAAGTTGTTAAGTTCAGCCCGCACCTCAATCTGATCTGATCCCTCCAATAACTCCCGAGTGGCATCTCGAAACTGCTCATCGGGACTAATGATAATAGCTGACAGCATGGAACGGAGCTCCCTAATTGGTTGCAATGCTCATTGGCTCTTCGGAACTTCGGCACTCTCAACCTTACTTGGGAGGAGCGTCAAGAGCCCCCGTCTTGCCATCAAATCTTTGGATATCGAGGTAGGGCTTCGGATTCTCCGGCAAGGGCGGTGCCTGGTCAGGATTCAAAGGCTTCACAAACTTCGGTGTAACCAGCACCAATAACTCGCTTTTCGACTTGTTGATCTGCCGGCTTCGAAAAAGATTACCGAGAATCGGAATATCGCCGAGGGCGGGGATCTTGGAATAAACTTCTGTCAGTCGGTTATCTATTAGCCCGGCGATCGCGAAGCTCTGGCCGTCGGCCAATTCTACCTCAGTTTCAGCTCGGCGCGTGCTCAATGCCGGAACGAAGAATCCACCGATGGTGGCAGCATTGGTGAAATCCAAGGCGCTGACTTCCGGTCGAACCTTAAGGCGAATTTTTCCGCTCGAAGTCACCGTGGGCGTGAAGGCCAGCCGGACACCGAATTCCTTGAACTGAATCGTGATGGCATTCGTACCCTGTGTAGACTGGACAATCGGGATCGGAAACTCACCGCCCGCCAAAAAGCTAGCTTCCTTTCCATTCGAGGCCAGCAGGTTCGGTTCGGCCAGAATCTGCAAAAGATTCTTCTGCTGGAGGGCTTTGATGGTCGCACCCAGGTTGAGGTCAAAACGGAAAAGGAAAATATTGAGAACATCCTGAAGGGTCTGTTGTGCAGTGAATCCTGGCCCGACAGCTGGCGAGACAGTGCTGAGCTGCGTGTTGTTCAAGCCACCGCCAAACTGCTGTGTCGAAATTGAACCAAGGGTATTTCCGGCTCCTGTGCTGATGATGTTGATGCCCAGCTGTTGCGTGGCAGCACGATCGACGTCGGCAAACTTGACCTGCAACAAAATTTGTTCGGTGTCGGGTGGTGGAGGCAATTGCAGGAGATTGATCACCTTCGGAGAGAAGGATCCCGCAATTTCGATCGCCTTCTCGGCTACGCGCGGCTCGCTGGCAGACCCAGCCAGAACCAATGCTCCCTTTGCCGAGCTGACCATGATATTTTCCGTCGGGAACTGTTCCTCCAATTGCCTTTGCAGCAAAGACAGGTCAATCTCAACAACCAAATCGTAGCTCGTACTCTTGCCAGCCCTGTCCCAGAGGATCAGGCTGACAATCCCAGGTGCCTTCCCATTGATCATCACCTGCTGAGGGGAAATCACCAGAGCGTCTGCGATTTCGGTATTGGTGACCGCGACTCTCTCAATCGGCTCGGCAGTATTCACGATGATCGATTTGGAGGAGATCACTGTGAGCTGCGGAACATCCGAAACTTGAGGTCGCTGTGCTTGCGCTTCCAGATCCTGTGTCCAAAGCCCAAGAGACACCAGCGTGGCAATTAGAGTTAGTAACGTGGCCCGTTTCAATTTGGAGTGGGCTACAGGCAGCATGTGTATTTATCCTCCTGGAACTCTGAAGAACGAGGCGCTCGCGTTGGCACACACTCAATGTGTCCAGCACCTTTTTGCTCATGTCTAGGTTCAGACGGTAGGAATCGATGCTCATTCATACTCTTCTTCTCGAATATTCTTCGTAACATGCGAAACACTTCTTTAAAGAAATCTCCTGACCCAACTTCTTCGAGAACCCGAGGGGTCTTGCAGGAACGCAAGCCATCTCTCAAGCTCCGATCAGACGTCAAAACTTCACCGTTGACCGCTGTTCACCCTTGATCACTTCGATGTTCGTGGCTGGCGCAACTGGCGGAGGAGTCGCAATCACCTGCGGCACACGTCGGGCGGCGCGCACAACTGGAGCGGCTTGAACCGGACCCGTTCCTCGGATGAGCTGGCTCATCTGCATGCCTCGAGTCTTTGCCTCTTCCAAATCGAGTGGATGCCTGAGAGCGAGTTGGAACTGGCCTTGCGAACTGGCAGTCGTCAGCTTCTCTGTATCTTCAGGTGTTACAAACAGGGTGACCACCGTTACTGTTTGCGGCTTCCCTTCCGGGTCCTTCTGAATTACCTGCCCAGCGGAGGCCACCTCAACATTCTGCAAAACGATCTTTGTGACTGCTTCCTGAGCGCCCGGAGGCGTGGCGGTCAGCACTACATCCACACGGGTGCCCACGGTTACATATCCGGCAACACCAATAATTTCGTTCGCACGAATCGACAATGCGCGCATACCCTTGGGAATTGCGGGCGGCAATCCGGCTCCAGTGCCTTTGGGAGCTAGTTTCGACTCCAAAATAGGTTCATTTTCGACAACCGGCTGGACCAACCCCCTGGAAAGAAGATCTTCTTTCTTCTCAAAGTAGCCCGGAGGAAGATTTGTGGCTGGCCACGAGACAAATTTCAGGTGCTCGTCCTTAAGCAGCGTCCCCAGCGGCAACTGTCCACCCGCGACCACAACATTTTTTTCCGGGGTCCTTACAACAGTCACGGGTCGGTTCTGCAGAAAGTTGTAGACTGCATAACTCAACGCTCCTCCAACCACCACTGCGACGAGCAAAACGATTAAGATTCTTGCCCTGTTCATCGAAGGCTCCTTTTTTCGAATTTACCAACTCCAAAGAAACAAGTTAAGGTTGCCATCCCGCATTCCTAACCCTGGAATCCGCTGGATGAAAACTGCCAGGACCGTTCCAATTGCAATTGCTACGCCATAGGGAAGCTTGAGTAGCGACGGGTTCTTCAGGGAGATGTCCAAATCACTTTCATGGGTTCGCAGTATCCAACCCCATAAGACCGATCTCAAATTGCGCAATGTCTGCGAGAATGCCTTTTTGTAGACAAGAACGAAGACGGCGAGTACACCACCCGCAAGGGCCATCCAAACGAAGGTGTAAAAAACCAGCGTCGGACCGAGAAACGAACCCACCGCCGAGAGTAACTTGACATCACCCGCACCCATTCCCCCAAGGAGGTATACAAAGAACAGCAGGAGAAAGCCTGTGCACACACCCAACAAGCTGGACTTCACACCGGCGGCACCACTGAGATACGCATTAATGCAAATTCCCAGACAGATTCCGGGAATGGTCAGCCAGTTTGGCACTCTCCTGGTTGATATATCGATGACGGCCGCCACGGAAACGCAAATGACCGACGCAATTACCAATATAGAGTGCATGACTTTCTTTTCGAAAGCGATTAAGGGTCCCTAAACGTCTAGAATCCCGGGCTTACCAGAGCAAAGTACAAAATTCACCGTACCTAGTGTCTGCTTTCAATCGAGTTATCGGCAGAGTATATCAAAGAGATTACGAAATCGTTATCTTCGAGCGGACAAAAAAAAGTCCAGTGAAGAATCGTTCACTGGACTTTTAGGAGGATCTAAACCAGGGTTTTAGGAAGAAGTCAGGGTGCTTGCAGACCGACTGAAAACGTTGTTGACGGCACTGCCGAGGGTCGGCAGAACAGCAATCGCTGCCAACGCCAAGAACACCAACAGCAAAGCATATTCCACCAGATCCTGTCCTTCCTCGTCCTTCATGAACTTCTTTAGTAATTCCACCATTGTGTTTTTCTCCTTTACTTATTCTGATTGAGATTTCTGAAATGCCTTGACTCCCAGGCACAACCCGAAGACTCTCTCCCTTCAAGCACCCACCCGTTTTGGGCAGGAAGTTGATCACTAGCCGGTTGGCTGCTGCCCTTCAAGCTGCTAGTAAGCAACTTCACGACCAAAACGATCTACTCTTCTCCGCATCCTTACACTCAATAGGTACAACATTATGAGTGGTTTGCGGCAAGACGCCTGGGTCCAACAAAAAGGATAAAGAAATTCTCCACTAGACAAAAAGGAAACTGGGTTCTCAATAGTGTCCATCCCGAGGGTAAAAGAAGAACTAATTGGTGATTCTCCTATCATAACTCTTGTTTCTCTATAGAGGCAGTGCAAAATCCTGGTTGTGTCTGCGGCTCAGGTTGGCTTTCATCAGAGCTGAGGTCAATTTTCGACTGATCCATACTTCCCCATCGACAATTTTACGAATTGCTTTAGGAAGATGTGCAGTGTTTGTGCCTTTTTCAATGACACCGTTCGCACCCATTCGTACCGCCTCGATACTCCCTGCCCGATCCTCCGAGGAAACCATGTATATGATTTTCAGTTTCGGGAATTGCTCCCGAATCAACCTGAATGTCTCTGGGTCTTCGTCAGCCTCCAGCTTCTCATCAAAGAGCAGGACGTCCGCCCTCATCAGATCGAGCAGCGGACACAGTCCAAACCCCGTACCTGATTCTGAGACCATCTCCATGTCGGGCTCCACGCCCAAGATCCTCTTGCAAGCCTCTCGGAAATTCTCATGGGGGTCAGCAATCGCGATGCGAATTGTGTGGTTCACAGCGTCAGATCTCATGAGTCTCCCTGTTCCAATGTGACGATGGCACTATCAGATCCTTATCGGCCAGAATCAATTACCCATAGGTCGGATTTTCTCGGGGTTTGTGGGTTGACATTACCTCCGATTGCACTCACCCGATTCTCGTAGAACGGCTACTAACGGTCTTGGGCTGGGGAACTTATATCTGGATTCGAGAATGAGGTCGGCGGTCTGCGACAAGTGCGGAATGCACTCACGGGAGGCAAAGCGAAGACGAAATAGAAGAGTCTTAGTCAGTCTTTCACTGTCGTTCAACCAACCCATTTCTCATAGCGTACAGCGCCAACTCTAAACGGTCATTGACTTCGAGTTTTTGGAAAATGTTGCTCAGATGGGTTTTCACTGTCTGCTCGCTGATAAACAGTTTGTTGGCAATCTCTTTGTTTCGATTGCCTGCTGCGACGAGAGTGACCACCTCAATTTCTCTCTCTGAGAGCTCCTTGCGGCCCTTGTCCGGAGATCGATCCCGGTACTTGCGAGACAGGGAGTCCACAACCTGTGTCATCGTTGAGCTGTCAGCCCAAAGCTCACCTTCAGCAACCTTGCGAATGCCTTTAATGAGGAATTCGCTGGCGGCGTGCTTCAAGATAATCCCTCGAGCCCCATCTCGAATGGCCTTGACGCTCTCTGCCGAACTCACCTGAGCCGTCAGGATGATCACTTTCAAGAGTGGAAACTGTTCCACGATTCTAGGCAAAACTTGCAGTCCATTAACCCTTTCCATCTTGATGTCCAACAACATGATATCGGGTTGACAGCGGTTGAGGACCGAAATCACCTCCTCACCATCAAACGCTTCGCCAACTATCTCGATGTCTTTCTCCAAAGCAAGGATCTTCTTGATCCCTTCACGAAACAACGTGTGATCGTCAACGATGACCAACTTGATCCTCGAATCTGGGCTCATGAGAGTTTCCTCTTGCGTGGGAGACGTCTTAGATTGGCTGCGGCTGCTTTGTCATGGGTATCTCTACCACCAGTCGCGATCCTTTGCCAGCGTTGGAATCCACACGAAGGCTTCCACCGAGCGCGCGCGTTCGCTCGTGGATGGACCATGGATAGGCCTTGGCTGCGCCTTCCGGCGATTCTCCGGACGATTCAGGAAACCCGCAGCCATCATCACAAATCGCCAAGTGCGCCACGCCAGAATGATCCTCCAGCCGGATCTCAACTTCGTGGGCCTTGGCATGCTTTCTCACGTTGGTGAGAGCTTCGTGAACGATCTGGTAGACTTCCCGGCCCATGCTGCGGGCAAAGGCGATTGGCTCTCTGGGCAACACCAGCCGGGTTTTCAGGCCGCTTTCCTTTTCGAAAACACGCACGTACTCCTGCAGGGCCTCCTGCAGCTCGCTGCCGGCAAACGCTGGAGTTTTCAGGCGCTTCATGTAGCTTCTCAGCTCGCTGTACTCACCGCGAACCATCTTTTGAAACTCAAGCAGCTCCTCCTGAATCGGCGCCGGAGCGTCCTGATGGACTCGCCGGCAGACCTCAACACGCAGATCCAGGCTCGCAAGAGACTGGAGCACACCATCGTGCAAATCGCGGGCAATGCGGTTCTTCTCTTCCAGAACAACGATTCTCTGCATTCGCTGCAGCAGGCGATAATTATCGAGCAGAGGAGCGATTTGTGAGACCACCAAATTAAGCTGTTGCAGGTCTGAATAGGCGAAGACACTGTCGATCCGATTCACCAGGTGCAGTCTCCCGCGAAACTCCGAACCCAGAATGATTGGCACAGAAAGCATCGATTCCATTTCGAAGAGTGAAGCCAGACGCTGGCTTGGCTGGAAATGCTGTACCGCCGGTTTCTGAGCATCGAAGTCAAAGAGGAGCACGTCTTTTAGGCCAAAGACTCTCGCCACTCTTCGGTGAGGATTGACCAGATACCCAAGATTCTGGCGCGGTGACAACAAGAAGTCGGTTTCTCCCGAGGCCAGGTTTGCATGATGGTATGAAATCCTTCGTGCGCCTTCACTGGTTTTCCGCACGGATACCTGCCCGGTCTCCCGATCCTCCAATAGAAGGATGCATTGATCTGCGCGGAACAACTTCCGCACCTTCTCCATAGCTTCCTCAAGCATCCGTGGGAATTGTGCCTTGATTCGAATCGAACCCGACAGTTCCGCAAGAGCCAACAAATTTCGCTGGGTCCGCTTCTGGTACTCAGCCAGGTAGCCAATCAAGCAAGCTAACACGTAGAGATAAGTGGGCCGTACCCAGAAGCGGTAGAATCCGAACTCGGCATGCATTATTGCGAAGTGGACAACAGCGTACATGGCTACGTTCGCTGTATTGAACAGCAGCGTCTCCAGGAATCCCCATCGAAACCCGGCCGTAATCAACGAGAAAACGTAATACAAGAAAAACGGACTATTCTCCCCTTGGGTGTACAACAAGATGAAAGGGAACCACAAGGTGTCGAGAATCTGGGAATAAAGGCCAACGTTTTCTAAGCGCATCAAGCCGCGATCGATGATCCAGACTACTGCAACGGAATAGAGAAAATACAACGCCGCGATCCGGTGGGCCTGGCTCGCATCGCGGGAAGACTCCGCATTCTCCACAATCATCAGCGCGAAGGCCGCGATAGCTAGAACCAGGCGGGCGCCGGCTAGGATGCGTTCTGTTCTTGATGTTTGGTCAATCATGGCGCTCTTACTCCACTGCAGCGCCTCCGGGCTCAACTAGGGGTCTTCGAGAGGCGTTTTGCCGGAGGTTCATCAAGAGAAGCTCTGAGGTGCCGCGCTAAATGGCCACAGTCGTGAGAACAGCCGACAAAAGAGCAGAGGGCGAGACACCTATGACTTGGGCAAATCTTGCGTTGGGAGAATTCCGCGCCGCCTGAAGATGATCGCTTGCTGATCGTCATAAATCACTTGCCAGTCGGCGCGCTCCTTCAACGCAGTTGCCAGACCGAAATTTACGGGAAGCAGAATCCAGGCGACCTGATGGTTGTCGAGAACTGTCTTCCAGGAGTGTTCGAGGTTGGTCAAGGCCTCATACTCCTTCAAGAACTCCTTGCCATACATGTCACTTCTTCCATCAAAAAAGACCTTATGCCTCGGATGGAATCTATAGATCATGTAGCCACCCCAATAGTCGGTGGTGAACAGATTTCCAACGAGATCTGACTTCTCAATAAACGCAGCTGCCTTCACTGGAAACTGCTTTGAATCAAACGCGGCATTCATCACGTTCGCTCCGAAGAAGTTCCCTTGATTCAAACACACCCAGATCAGAATCAAAGCTGCTGTCAAGGGATAAACAATTCCCTTGAACTGGATCTCAAAGGCGCGAAGCTGCTCAGAATAGGCGTTGAAGCGGCTCACCGACCTACCCACCCACGCCGCCAAACGAGGCTCTCGAACCACTCCCTCGAGATATTCAGATCCGTGTCGGACAACCATCGGAACCAGAAGCAACGTAAACAGCGGCACATGGCGCACTGAAAAGAGAGCCATATGCGTCCAGAAGACCAACACTCCAATTTCAACAAACGACAGCCGCCGAAACGAACTGCCAAAGATGACGATACCAGACAGGAGAATCAGTTCGAAGAAGCGGACTACCATCGTATGGAAGTTGGGCGAGGCAAACTCCGTGATCCGGTCGACCAGATACTGCGAGAAAAGGTAGGAATCGAAGATGTGCAGGTGGAGTTGAATGCCGTAAGGATTGAGCAGGGTCACCAGCAGGCAGAAGCCTGTCAATTTTAAGAAGTGGCTGCACGAGTCCTTTGCCTGCCTGCATTGTTGCGCATCGCTGTTCGTGACACTGGTCAGAAAGTTCGCGATCGAATAAATCAAGAGCAGAATCAACCCGACGACAAATCCGCCGTGTAAATTCGCCCAGACCAGGATCATCGGCGGCAGAATCCACGACAGCTTGCTTCGCGAGTTCGCCGATGCGCTTTCCTCTTGCATTCTGCTCAGAAGGATCGACCATACCAGAACAAATAGCATCGAGAACAAGTGCGGCCGTGCCAGCCAGTGGACCGCCGAAGCAAAACCACCCAAGGTCGTGAAAAGGAGGCACAGAAAGAGATTTCCACCGCGATTCAACACCCAATAGAACAGAATCGAAAAGGTCGAGGCAAACAGAAGATTTGCCCATACCAGGATCCCGTTCAGGCCGGCCAAGCGATAAACGATTGCCATCACTACGTCCGCCAGCCACTCCCAAGCGAACCAGGGAGCGCCTTGGCGTGTGTAGGAGAAATAGTCAGCTCTCGGAAACTCCCAGGTAGCGAGAATGTGCTCGCCATTGCGGATGTGCCAGCCGGTGTCTCCGTCGTGGAGCACACCTGTCTCTGTGGTCATCAAAGGCACAAACAGAAAGGCCAGGAACAGAACATCCTTGATGGAAGGAAACACCAACCGAGTCAGCAGCGGCAAATTGTCTCGCCGGACCGATGTCATGAAGGTTTTAGAGGAATCCTGGGGAGGAGCATCTGCAGATCCTTGACGTTTGCCCGAAAAAAACGCAACCCGGTTGAAGTGGTCAGGAGCTGCCCGTTCGGAAACTTGTCTAGCTGCACGCCTTGCAGGTACGTTGGATCTCGCAAGACTTCATCGGCATAGAGAACAAAATACTTCACGTCGGGTCCGAGTGAAATCGAGTCCACCTGATAGGTTCTGCTCTCAAAACCCGCGAACAATAACGGTCTACCGTTGAGCGTATAGATCCGTGGTTGATAGGAGCGATACTCTGGCAGATGAAACATGAAATCGCGAAACCCGACGAACATGAAATCAAAATTCAGCAGAATCGTGTTGCCCGGTGAGCCGTTTTCTCTAATCAGCTTGACGGTACTGCGGACGTTGGATTCGTATTGCCTGATTTGGTTTACAGATACAGGAGTATTCAGAAACAGGAAAGTTACCAGGTTGAGTCCCACCAGAGTCAGCAGGAGATGCTTGTGTCTGCCAGCAGTCAGCCGTTTCGCCGCGGCCGGCAAGAGCATAAACAAGACAGGAAGATAGATCAAACTGTGTCCTGTCTGTATCGGATGAGAATAGACAAAAACAAAGAAACTCAGAGGCGGAAGAATCCACCAGCACAAGAACTGGAACTTTTCGTCACACCACCCCTTGGTGCGCCGATTCTGCTCCATATAAAGGAGAGCTCCCACAAACAAGATCACGCAACCGATCCCCATTCCCGCGAGAATGAAATAGCATACGGTAACAAAATTAAACGGCAGCCACTCAAGAGTGAATCCATGCCAGTTGGAATTCGTCCAGTGGTCCCTCAAAGCGCTCTGATACTCGCGAACTCCTCCCGAGAGTGAGGCCATGGGGAGGTACCAGCACGCGCATGTCAGCAGCAGCGCGGCTACCGAAGCGAGAATTCGTCTCTTGTCAGCCTTGCGAATCGAAAAGACCCAGAACGGAATGAGAAACACCAGGGTGTTCTGACGGACTCCGCCAGCAACGCCTAATACGATTCCCGACAACAGAGCCCATTGGGCTCCCTCCTGAAGCGTCTTCCAGCACAACAGGGCTAGCAAGCACACGAGAAAGCAATCTGCCATGTTCGAGAGGGCAACCTCTCCGTGATGCCAGAACAGTGGGCTGGTTGCCATGAAGGTTGCCGCATAGAACGCGTGTTGCGCGCCAAACATCTGTCTCGATAGCAAGAACACCAGCCAAACAGCCAAGCAACTGAACAGGATATTGAGCGAAACGAATGCAAAGTTGGCGTCAGGAAATAGCAATCGACTCAAACGCCCCGCCATCACGAACAGGAAATACCCGGGCGGATGTGGCTGATGCAGCCGAACGTCGAAATGGTCCAGCGCCAGCACGAGTTGAATCGAGTCCAACCCATAAGGAAATTCAGCCCGAAATGGTAGACGGCTGAGAAGCACTCCGCTCAGCAGGACGGCGAGACCGACCTTCTGTCTGGATGTCAGTTGTATGTCGATATCAATTTCCCCAAACGGTCATGCGGCTTCCACACCGCAGCTAGAATCATCATCCCGGCTGCGAGAGCTGAGACGATCAGAGAGCCGGTCCTCCACCAGGTGTTCTGAAACTGCAGTGACACGTCATGTCTTCCCTCGGGAACTCTCACTGTCATCGCCCCGTCTAGTGCTTGGGGTCCAGCCGCGGCCAGTTGTCCGTCAACGCGCATCGTCCATCCAGGATACGGGTATAAGCGCATCTTCAGCCAAGACGGAGTTCGAGCATCGATCACAATGCGGCGATCTTCCGAGGTCCAGCGTTCTATCAACACCTCTCCAGAGCCCTCAAGCAGCGAAGCGGGAGGATCCCTCGGATGCATCACGCGTTGTTTCCAGTCAACCATCGATTTGGGATTGTATTCCGGGGCGTTGTAAACATGAGCCGCTGCCAGCTCCTCACATTTCTGATCCAGGAAGCAAGTGCGCGAAACAATCAGCAGAGCGAAGACTACAGACACACCCGCGACACCCAGATAGCCAAGCCTCGCGGCAGTCCTTGACCATCTGGGCGACGAACTGGTTAGGAAACCACCCGATATCAACAACGCTGACACCAGGGAGTAGATAGAAAGCCAGCGTGTCGAAAATTGAACTCGCGGAAGTCCGGGTACCAGTTCCCAAACCCAGATCGACCAGCTGGACATTAGAAAGATACAGCCAACTGCAACTCCCATTGCGAAAGCAAGTTCCCGCAATGGAAGATACCCAGGTTCTTGCCGGTCTATCACTCGTAAAACTAGACTCAAAAGAATCCAGAGCCCTTGAACCAGCGTGATGAACTGCAAGAGACCTATGGTTTTCGCCTGGAAGGGGTTCGAAGCGATCAAATCGGGGTTCGGGAAAAACAGCAAGGTATTTCGAAAATCGAATTCAGGCAGCAAAGTACTGTACTCGATATGCACAAAGCGCTGCTCATAAATCGCCGGCAAGAAATAAAACCCAACCAAGGCCAAACCTGCGAAGGCGTTCGCGCACACCTTGCTCAGGTTCCGCAGCACGTTCGAACGGTCTGACAGGCACAGGCAATAGGCACCGATAACGAATGAAAACAAATAGGCTGAAAGCAAATGCGTAAGAACCAGCGTCCCATAGCAAAGGACAAAGACCGGAGAGAGTATTCCGGAAGAAGAGGTCGAGGATATCTGGCGGGCGCCGTGCAAGATCAGAGGAAACCAGATCCATGCCCAGGTGCCTGCGTAGAGGCTCCAATAGCTCACGTCCAACACGTGGAACGGTAACACCACATATACCAAAGCCGTCGCCAGCCCAGTTTTCCTTCCACCCAAGGAACTCGCAAAGTAGTACATCGCGAGGCCAGAGAGAAAAAGCCCGGCCAACCTCACCAGCTTCATGGAAAGCACCACGGACTGAGTGAGCCAGACGAGCGGCGCTGTGACGTAGTAGACCAAAGGGGAATAAAAGATAAAGACTGGGCTTCCATATCCTCCATTGGAGTCCGGCAACCATCGCGGCATAAGAATCCCTTCTTGCAGCGAGCGGGAAAACTGCTGTACCCAGCTCATCTGCAGAATGGAATCGTCAATGACACAGGAAGCGAAACGGGAATCGGTGAACTGGCGTGAGACAAGCAGAATCGAAACGGCCAAGAGACAAAGAATCTCGTATCGTTTCGGTCTCATCGCTTACTTGCGAATTGCCGTGATTTTGGGCACGTTCAGGAATTGCCAGTCTGGTCGATGGAGAGCTATTAGAGACAGCGCATAGATTGCAAGCGCCAGCACGTTCAAGAGGGTAATGCCGACGATCATGGAACAGTTTTCCAGGATTCCTCCCACCAAAGCACCCAACAGATTAGCGCCGAATGCGGCGGGGATATCCTTCACAGTCCGAAAGGCAGAGGCGAAAAGGATGCCAGCGAAGAACAGAGGCGTTCCGCTGATGGCGCCGCCGACGAGTGTCTTCGAGAAAGCATCCAACCCGGAAAGAGAATCTGGTTTCAGGAAACAGGTCACCAGGAGGCAAGCTGCCAGGCCGAAATAAGCCCAAGTCACTGAACGTGGCTTCAAGCGGACAACCACGACGTTCGCCAGCAGGATCATGAGCAATATGGCTGAAATGACAACCGCGTTCACCACCCAGGTCGATCCGAAAAGCAACGAAAGATCGCTGATGCTCTTGACTTCAATCAACATGAATCCAGCGCCCAAAAGAAAAAAATACCAACTGAACGGCGCCTGTGTGGAGGCCAGCGTCTTGCGAATCCAGAAAGAGCAACACAAAAACAGCACCGTGAGCGTGAACCAGTAGGCGAATGGAATCGACTTCGTTCTTAGATAAAGAAAGGGCCAGTCATCCGTGGGCAGGGGCGTGCCGGTTTGTGGAATGCGCTGGTTGATCACCATAGCCTCCAAATCAGCTTGCCCTCGAATATGGTCTGGCGTGGCAGTAGGCCCGACGACATAGGAGATTCCGGCGTCGTAAGGGGTTTCTAAACAGAGAGGCTCCGTTTGGAAAGCCTCCTTCAGCATTCGATAGAACCTTTCTTGAATCCAGGTTTCGGTCAAAGCAAAGCTCAGGGAAACGGTACCGCCTTCGTTCAAGTGAGCACGCGCCTCTCTGAGGCTTTGCAGAGTATAGATATAGTTGTCCAGGCGGATGCTCGACATGCTGGAAAGCAGCGTCTGAGAGTCCAGCAATCCAAAGACAATGAGGTCATATTTTTCCTGGCTTTGCTTGAAGAACGCTCGAGCGTCGTTGTTCACTATGCGAACCCGGTTCGAGTCGTAGGGTCGCTCAGGATGCAGGGCTTTCCCTAACTTGATAATGAGGGGGTCGATTTCAACGGCGTCGACGCGCGAAGCACCATGCCGCAATGCACTGGCCACGTCATTACCCGACCCAGCGCCCACGACGAGCACTGTTCCTGGCTTCACCAGCCGATAAATCAGATTGTAGTAAGGTCGAGCCTTCGCGGTGATGGGTGTCTCCAACGACCCTTCGGCCAGGTTCAGCATGCGTTGGTGGTAGTCATGGTTGACGTTGAGGTTTTGTCCAATTACTGGTGATTGGGTGTCCGATTCCTGCGCTCGAATCGGCGAAACATCAATGCGATAGTAGGGGGACCACAGCGCCTTCTGTGGAACCGCTGCGATCGCGGCGAGTGTTGCGATGAGGGCGAGCGCCCCGCTCCTGCGGTTCTCCAGCAAGACCATCAGAAGCACAAACCCCAGAGCAAACCAGATCAGAGGCGACCAACCAGCAAATGAAATCGCCGAAAAACACAACACACCGGCAAGACTTCCAGCGATGTTAATCGTGTAGGCCGTCAACGGCTCGAAACAGTCCAGCAGCTGCCCAAGTCTCTGTCCCAGCGCTACAAAAACAAAGACGCAAATCCCAAAGACCAACAATACGATGGCTAGAAACTTTCCCAGGGCGAACAGTTTGTTGCTAAGAGTGCCGTAGTCGAACCCTCCCGTCACATCCCCAACGATGAGATAGTCGCCTATGGGAAACGGCAGGAACGTAATCCCGAGTTGCGCAGAAAACGCAATAATCAGGCAAAGGACTCCCATCCCCAGCGGTAGATACTGGAATGTCTGCCGCCGATTGCGGACCAGGGCACATCCCAGACCCAAACCAAGAAAGCTCGCAATTAAAGGGAGATTTTTCAGATAGGCAAATACGCGGATCTCGGCAGCCAACCAGCGAATGATGATCAGCTCAAAGTAAAGCGTGAGGAAACTGATCAGGAACAATCGCCAGCCGTCTTGCCGCAGCAGTTTTCGGACGCTCATCAATGTGGCTCTAACTCAGGGTGAAACAGCTAAATCGTTTTTCAAGTTATCGTTGGTGTTGATTCCAGCCATTAACACGAAATTGCTACAGCATCCATGACTCGGGCCTTATCTTCAACATCCAAATGGAGTCACCACGAAAATGAATTGATTACATCGCTTTGGAGAGTCGATAAACAAGGGCGGACCGACAGACTCTCCGGTCGCGTTATCCTACAGTCGTCAATGACAACATCGAGGACGTGTGCGGCCCCTCATTGTAATTCCCACCTACAACGAACGAGAAAACATTTGTCAGATCGTTCCAGCCGTATTGGCGCTGGGTGCCGAGCTCTGTGTACTCGTCGTAGACGACTCAAGCCCTGATGGGACCGCTCAGGCAGTCCAAGAGATGCGCTCCCACGAGTTTGAAGCTCGGTTGTTTCTTGAAACTCGACCGCGCAAACTCGGCTTGGCAAAAGCCTACATTCATGGATTCGAGTTTGCCATCCGCCGCGGTTTCGACTTCGTGGTTCAGATGGATGCCGATGGCAGCCACTCCCCTCGCGACCTTGCCACCATGCTGAGCCTCGCCAACCAGGCCGACTTCCTCGTTGGCTCACGTTATGTCAGTGGCGGTGGCACCAGAAACTGGGGACCCGGTCGGAAGCTCCTCTCGCGATTTGGAGGTTACTACTCTCGAACAATCCTCGGGGTAGCGATAGCCGATTTCACGGGCGGGTTCAATGGCTGGAACATCCAGGTGCTGCGTGCGTTGGACCTGGCTTCTCTCACGAGTGACGGATATACGTTTCAGATTGAGCTGAAGTATCGGGCGTCCCGACTGGGCTTTCAGGCACTGGAATTCCCCATCATCTTCGAAGAACGCCGCGCCGGCCAAAGCAAGATGTCCGTCGGAATCGTCCTGGAAGCCGTTTGGAGGGTTTGGACCCTCAGGGTCCCCCAAAGACAGTCGAATCCATGACTCGCGCCGGTGCTTCGAGGAAACTGCCACGATGCGTCAGTGCCCATCGGCGACCTGTGATCAAAGGATCCGACCTTCTCGCTCCCTGTTTCACCGCGCCTCGTGAAGACTCTTGCGATGGAATCGCTGTAGGCTGATTCCCATTCTGGGGATTCTCCGAGGACGGTCGCCAGGCTCGAATTCGCCGGCACCATCATCCACGCGATGCGATACTTCGCCAACACATCTTTCCAGTTGAAATTCAAAGCAGAGAGATCCGAGTATTCCTTCACGAAGCTCTCGCCGTACATGTCGCTCCGTCCATCGAAGAATACCTTGTAGCGCCGAGGATCTCTGTATATCAGATATCCGGCCCACAAATCGCTCGTAAAGAGATTGCCCTTGAGATCCTGCCGCTCGACAAACTCCGAGGCTTTTATGGGAAATCGGCTTTCGTCAAAATTAAAATCAAGCAACCGATGACTCCCGACCCGCCCTCCATTCAGACAAAGGCCGATCATTACGAGCACCGCGAATTTTGCGTAGGAGGCCGTGTCAAAACGCTTCTCGATTTGCACCAGGTTCTGTGAATACCGATTGATCGCAGCAGCAACCTTTTGGACCCACGACTGCACCTTTCGGTCAGTCTCGCCGGCTTCGAGTACGATCGTGCAGTGACGCACCAGGATGGGAACCACAACGATCACGTAGAGTGGAATGTGGCGCACGGAATAGAGGCCCATGTGAGTCCAAAAACCCAGCAATCCGAGTTCTATGAAGCTTAGCCGTTTCCAGGAAACGGAAAACACTACAAGTCCTGCGAGCAGCAGTGCTTCGAAGCAGCGCACCACTCCCATATGGAAATTGGGTGAGCCATGCTCCGTGATGGCGTGCAACCAGCCGCTCGATGTCAGGAAACTCTGGATGATATGGAGATGAAGACGTACCCCATAAGGATTCAGAAGCGTGGCCAGAAGACAAGCAACGCTGACCCATCCGAAGAACCGCGCCAGGCCGCCGGCCTCGGCTCGCTGTTGTCCGTCGTTGGAAACCAGGTAGGTGAGAAAATTACCCAGACAGTAGATCCACAACAGAATTTCGCCGATCACAAACGCCCCGTGCAGGTTGGACCATACCGCGATCATCAGGGGCAACAGCCAGCGAGCTTTGCGGGCGATCGAAGAAGTTCTGCCTTGGGCTTGAACTTCCTCGAGCACGATGTACCACACCAACACCAGGATCATGGTGAACAGGTGCGGTCGCGCCAGCCAATGGAGCGCCGCGGCAAATCCGGCCAGTCGCGACAGCACTAAGGCTGCCAGAAGATTTCCTCCCCGTTTCACCATCCACGCAAAGAGGAGCGTGAAAGTCACAGCAAAAGTCAGATTTGCCCAGAACACCACGCCGTTGAGACCAGCTACTTTGTGTACCAGGGACATGAATACCTCGGCAAGCCATTCCCAGGCAAACCAGGGTTTTCCTTCCATCGTGTGCGAGTAGAGGTCGGTCATCGGCACCTTGCCCGTGGACAGGATGTAGTCGCCGGTGCGGATGTGCCATCCCGTGTCGCTGTCGTTGAGGACTGCGGAAGGGTTCACGAGGCTGGGTCCGAAAAGATATCCAAGAAAGAGAATGTCCTTGATGGAGGGAAACAACCACCGCGATATCTGGATCGGCCGGTGTACTTGGTAGGCTCGTCTTATCGGCTGCATGACTGCGGGAGTCGTTCGCGCCATGACTTGGGTGGCTTTAGGCGTTGCATTTTTCCTCGATCGAACACTTGCGGATTCGGGGCCTGTGAGATTTGACTCCTCTTGGTCTCGCTGCCTGTAGAGCTGTAGAGCTACAGATGGCAGCGGCTGAACAGGTCCACCGAGACTCCGTGAAATTGTCGAGCTTCATCTTTCCTGCAATACTGATCCAGCCATTTGAAAGTTAGTTCATCCGGATCATGATACTGCGTGCGAAGTCTCACGAGCCAATCCTCGATGCGTTTCCAGCAAGGCCTTCCAGGGATGAGATATCCTCTAGCGTTCGAATCACAAATGCATCCGGCTGATGGGAGGATCAAGGAAACTTCGTGGGATTCCGGTGCGTTGGATTCTCCCTACCTGGTCAGGGTGATACCAGTTGAACAGGGACTCCGCGGCATAGGTGACAAAGAGCACCAGATCATTGGTTTTGTATTGCTGGACTACGTACGTGGAGGCAGAACGAAAGTTTTCCTTGCGCTCCAGCCGATAGTAGCTCGCCAACGACAATGTGAATTGGGCCAGAATCAGAAGAAGAATGCCGCCACTGACCCATGCCTTTGGGTTTCGCGTGGAAGACCATTCGAAGGCATTCTGTGTTCCCAAGGCAAGAAGCAAAGCGGCTCCTAGAGTTGAAGGCAATAAGAGTCGATCGATGTAAACGTTCACTGCCAAAACGCTGATGAGCGTCAGGCCGAGTAGCGGAACAATCACCAAGCTTGCCGCAACGAGATAGCGTCGCCAGAGTCCACGTTCCCACGAGAGAAAGTACATTGCGAGAGCACCAGCAAAGCCCAGAAACCAGGAGAGATTCAGAAGCTCTCGCAGATGCTCGGTGAAACCAAGTAATCCGGTAGCTTCGTTTGAAATCAACGGAGCCATTGAGGTGAGATCCATCAAGGTCTCGATCAAGATGCCAGGGTTATAGTCGAGGGGCCCGGAAGAAACTCTCTGCCTATAGTTCGCCGACTGGGTTCGGAACGAGGACAACCAAGGCAGGAACAGAACGGCCACCAGGACTTGCGCCACGAACCAAGTGCGTACCTTCTTGGTGCGTTTCCAATCGCACACAAGAAGAAAGAGGACCTGATTGGTTCCCCAATACATCAAAGCCGTCGAGTGCGAGTACATCATCAGACTGGTAGCCGCAACATATAGCCACAAACTCCAGCGGGCATTGGTATCTCGGCTCCACCTCACCAGGAAGAGCAGCGAAAGCGCATAGACCAAACAGTAAAGGCTGTACGACCTCGCCTCCTGCGAAAACCAAACGTAAAGTGTGGAAAGGGAGAGGAAGAGGCTCGACAGCAATGCAACGCGTCGATTGAACAATCGCTGGGCCACCAAGAACAGCACGGGAATCGTTGCCACGCCAAAAACAAGCGAAGGGAGCCGCAACGAGAAATCAGAATCGATCCAGGAACCTAGCTTTCCAAGGACGAAATAGTAAAGGGGCGGAACGTTGTCGACGACCGTGTACCGAAACAACTCGGAAAGAGTAAATCTCATTTTTAGGGAAGTTGTCCCCTCATCCAGCCAAAGGCTCAATCGCGCCAGATCGTGCAGGCGCACCCATCCGGCAAGTCCCAAAATAAGAGCCAGCGGGATAGTAGAGGTCCGTCATGGCCTTGTTTTCTCATCGAGGAGGTTCCCAGACGCTATAGTCTCCGGCAACAAGATGTCTACGCTCCACTTCCGACAGTACCGCTGGCGCCGATTCTAGCTTGGCCTTGTCTGTCGTCGCACTAGTCTTTCCAGAGGATCTCATAGATCTCGTACTCCCCGTGCGCAGTTGAGAAAACCTTTTTCAGTGCTAAATCACTGGACTGCCAAAGGGTCTGCCAAAGTTCCTTGCGGAGCTTGTCAATCACGTCCGGCGTCCAAAGGGCAAAGTCTGTCTTGCTCAAAATCAGGTATCTGACGCGATGCTTTTTCAGAGCAGCGCCCACAAACTTGGGACGCGACAGCCCTCTCGTCAAATCGAACACCAAAGGCGTGGTCTTTCTATCGGTATAAAGATAGCAAAGCGTAGGAAGGTATGCCGCCACAACGTCCTGGCGCCGCGAATTTGAGCTGATCCATTCGAAACTGCTGAGCATCTGCCCGCTGTGATCCTCCTGGTGCTTCAGGTAGACACGTTCCTTGGCCAGAAAAGCGGTGACGTGCAAGCTGAACGTCAGAGCCCAAACAGCCAGTACGCCGGCCCAGGCAACCTGAGATAGGCGCTTCACACCAGCGTTCAAACCCGCTCTTGCCGTGGAAATCGATGCACGCATGAGCATGCGGGCTTCGGTCAGTACAAGCGTGCAGAAGATGGGGAGCATCGGCAGCAGAAATCGTTCACCTGCCGGGTAAGGCCACACCAGCAGCAGGCTCATATAGGCCAGGACATAGTAGTGTGTCGCAGAGCAGTAGTCGGAGCGCCAGGACCGGCAGAACCCAATCACGAGAACAGCCCAAACAGGCAGCCCCACCCAACCGGTGAACTGTGCGAGTCGATTCAGATCCGTCTCAAATGGGTAGACCAGTGCCTTTGGAACTCCAAGAAAGAGATAGATCCCGTTCGTGAGAACGACCGAAGCCCATCCTTCAGACGCCAGTCGGCTCTGAAAATCGGTCGTGTAACTCGAATCGAACGCAAACTCCGGAAACTGTTCGGATGGATTGTGAACCGTGGACCACCACACTAACGGCAGCATGAGAACGGCAGTCATCCCAAGGAACAACAGCAACTCTTTCCATTTTCGGCGCAGGAAGAAGTGAATGGCGACAGCACCCAGCAGGGCGAGGCCCGCAAGTCGAACATACAATGCGCAAACGGTCCAAATCGCCGCCAGGAGAAGGCAGAGATTCTGCTTCGAGCTGTGTTCCGCTCTATAGACAGACAGCAGCACCAACCCAGAAAACAAGAGGTACGCCGATTCCGACCAAATATTCACAGAGCAGGCCAGGAAGGCGGGATGCAACGCACAGAGAGCAATCAACCCCGCGGCCAATGCTGGCGGAAGCTTCCAGGGTCTTCCTGCAACAGCCGCGAGCACGAACAAATGACCCACGTTGAAGAGCAGGCCAAGTAATCGAAAGAGAACAATGTTGTCCGGAAATGAGGATTGGACTTTCCAAACGGTTGAGAGGACGAGCGGAAACAGTATTGGATACTTCGTATGGTCTGGCTCACCAGGCAGCCAGATGCTTCTGTATTGCCCCGTCAGAGCCAGAGACTTCGCGAGCGATACATAGGAGCCTTCGTCAGAAATCGGCTTCAGTTGCTGGTAATCAACGATAGAAAGGGACACCGCAGCATGAAGGCCGATTGCCACGACCACGCAAACAAACCAAGCCCAACCAGATTCTTTCAGTCCCTTCAAACTATTGGGCAATTGCATCACGCGTCGCATCAAACCGACTGAAAGGGGCGAAGTCATCCAGTCTGAATCCAGTCTCGAATCGGCTCGAACCAGGCAGACCCAGTGCAGGAGCAAAGCCTTCTACACCATCATCGACACTTCGTTTTTCCGCAACCCGTAGCAGGTCGTAGGTGTCTCAAGCTTTTGCCAGAAGCTGAGGTTCAGATCGGCGGAGTTTGCGCCAAACCAGCAGGATGACAGTTAGCATGCCCCAAGCCATCACTCTAAGCGGCCCCCAACCCAAAACGACCAGCGCGATCAAGGTCACGGGATAAGCCAGCATGAGAGTCCACACTCTCAAACGTTCCAAAGAAGTGGAGAGATTCCGTTCCATCGTGTTTCTCAGGATGAGAATCAATGGCAACAGAAGGAGCGTCAGGTCATGAAAGTTTAGATGCGGACTCGCCACAAGGCTCACCAGTAAGAGCAGCGCAAACTGAAAGTCAAAGCGAGCGGTCCGAGGCTCCCATGGTCCTCGCCATCCAAGCAACAAGACCCCCATCAGAGCCAGGGTGGCAAGCGCTGTTGCGCCGTTGGCCAACAGAGGCTGCTCCGGATACCATATCGCATAGGCTTGGCCCCGGAGACACTGCATCTGTGAAGGGTAGATTCCCTTTCGATCAATCCAGCCAGTCATCTCAATAACCAGCAGGCCATAGTCCCGCAGGCCAGAGATCCCCACAACATAGACACAAGCCAGCAGTAGCGCCAAAGCGCCCGCCGCAAAGCCGGCAAGAGCTCTCCATCTTTTCCGGAAGAGCAGTAGTAAAAGGATGAGAGGAAGAAATTGAAAGCGCTGCAGCAACAGAGAGAGCCAAAGCCCTGCCCGAACATCGCTCGATTTTCGAAAACTCAAAAATGCAAGTGTCAAGAACAACAAGGTAATGGCACTGTCCTGCCCTTGGATCAAATTGATCCAGACGGGAAGAAGGGCGAAGCCAACCAGCAGATATCCGCGCATCTCCCGACTTGCGAAGCCGCCCGAGCCATCCCGAGAGAGAAGCACCAAAGATATGCCGACACAGGCGATACCCACCGCTCCCCAGATGACAAACGCACTCAGGTAGGGGACTCCGCTCAAAGGAAGAAAGAACAGGATTTCAAAGGGAGGATGATTGTAGGGGAGCAGACCATCGAAAAACTGGAATTGCGAACCAATCGATTCGAGTACGGCTCTCTGTGTGGTCCCCTGCAGTTCCAGGTCGTAAAGGGAACCACCTCGTCCAGCCTGCACGATTCGCGCCCCGGTGTAGTAGATGATGAAATCACTGTTCCCTTGCAGGATGCGGTCGCGAGCGCTCCACGCCAGGAACACGCAGAGAAGAATCAGACCTGACAAAGCAAACGACAACCAATGCGAACGCAGTAGCGGCGATAGTTGACGGGTCACGGGACTTCTGACACCCTTCGCGGCATCATTTCATCAGAGAGCTGTCGCATCGACTCATCTTCTTTAGCGGATTCGACACTACTTGAAGAACAGTTCATAAAACCTCCCGTTGCTCCTGACCAGTAGTCGATGAATCATAGTTCTTGCGGATTGGAAACCTCGCAACCTTTTCTAAAGCGCCGCAACTCTCTCGGCCATGAGACAACCATTGATCCAGGCAATTCTCCTGCTGATGTCAGGCAGAATACGCCATCATCGCGGGATTCTGGATTAGGCTAAACCTGATTGCCCGGGTGTTGGTTCGACAACGGCATTATCGCATCAGATGTTCGTGCTGCTGCTTCTTATTCGAATCTCGATGGCTGTATTACTATAATCTAAAGACCTTGACACTGTTTTTTGGAGCGACTCCACAGCACTCTCCAGTCTCATTTTCACAGGTCTGTTTCATGCCACGTCGCGGTGCCACCTTCGATGTTTCGTTCTCGGCTTTCTGGGGAAGCAACCAGCCGAGCACGACGACGAGGACGATTTTCAAGCGAGCTGCGCACGCCGTGCTTAACGAAAGGAGCGTCCCGCTTGGACAAGGAGGACCTCAGGGGGTGGAACGGAAACCCACCCACCCCGGGCGCGGAGCGCCGCTGTCGAGACGGTCCGTCGCCGACGAGCACGGCACACCATCCACCCCCGCCTTTGTCGGTGGCCCCGGCAGGAACGCTAAAACCAGCCCGTTCCGTCGAGATCTCTGGAAGCGCCAAATCCTCCAGGGTTTTCCAGACTAACTATGCGTTTGAAAGAGAGATCAATTCGATGTCTGCTGCGGCATCCCTAGCTTTTGTCTGCATCACAAGCCTGGTGGCGTTGCTGTTGCTGGACTTCTACCGAGATTCAGGTCCTGAACCCACCTCTCGGTCCCGGCGCAACAGGTGGGAAATCCAGATGGAAGATTTCTCCAACCGAACCTTGATTCTGGCGAGCCTTCTGAGCTTGTTCCTCGAGCTGTTGCTGATCCGCTGGGTCTCGTCCGAAATCAGGATTTTCGCTTATTTCAAGAATTTTGTTCTCATGGCCTGCTTTCTTGGATTCGGGCTGGGTTGTAGTCTCTGTCACCGCAAGATCAACCTGCTGCCCTCGTTTGTCTCGTTGCTGATGTTGACGCTGTTTATCAAGCTTCCTTGGGAACCTTTGCGGAACCTCATCAGCAGCCTGCCGCAGCTGTTGGCGCCCTTTTCCGACATCAATATCTGGTACGTGCAAGGTGGAAGCCTGACTTCCAATTCGCTGCTTCAGCTCCTGGCCGCATCCATTATCGTCTCACCGCTCTTTGTGCTGCTGTCGCTGGTTTTACTCCCGCTCGGGCAGATGGTGGGCTGGCAGTTTGAACGTTCAAGAGATGGCATTGGAGCCTACACGATTAATGTGCTGGCCAGTCTCGCTGGCATATTACTCTACACCCTGCTTTGTTATTTCTGGCAGCCTCCGGCGTTGTGGATGCTGGTGGCAGGGGCGATCTCGCTGTTACTTTTCACGCGCCATCGCCTCGTGCAAGCAAGCAGTCTCGCTGTGTTTGTCATTTGCGCGGCTCTCGCTTCCTTGCACCACAAAGTTGGCGAAACCGAATACTGGTCACCCTACCAAAAGCTCACCCTGTCGCTGAATACGCGAGAAGGAAAGCCGATCGGGTACAACCTGTTCACCAACGATTCCTGGTACCAGTGGATGATCGACCTTTCCCCGGAATTTGTAGCGGCGCATCAGGATCTGTTCGAAGGGGTGCCGATCTCGCTGAACGCCTACAATCTGCCGTACCGATTCTATCCGGCGCCACCCTCTGTGCTTGTTCTCGGGGCAGGCACCGGAAATGACGTGGCCGCGGCTCTCCGGAACAATGCTGGAAGCGTTGTCGCCGTCGAGATCGATCCATTGATTCTGCAGCTCGGGAAGGATCTTCATTTTGAGCGGCCTTACAATTCCCCTCGCGTGCGCGCTGTTGTGAACGATGCCCGGAGCTACATCGAGAACAGCGACGAACAATTTGAGCTGATTGTGTTCTCCCTGCTGGACTCGCACACAACCACTTCCCATTACACCAACATTCGGATCGACAACTATGTCTACACGCTCGAAGCGCTTCAAGCTGCACGGCGCATGCTCAAGCCACATGGGGTGTTCATCGTCAAGTTCCAGGTGAGCACACCTTGGATCGCCGGCCGCCTCGAAGCGCTGCTGACCGAGGTTTTTCGGGAACACCCTCTCCAACTGCATGCAGAACAGAGTTACACGACTGGAGGTCGTTTCTTTGTTGCGCCGGCTGCTGGATCTCGTGTGCAGACGGCCCTGGCGGACACGGGTTTTGCCGACTACGTGAAGCGACACGGGAGTATTGAAACCGCCGCAGCAGTCCCGACCACGGACGACTGGCCCTACTTCTATCAGCACCGGCCCGGCCTCCCGGTCAGCGTCATTGCCATTTCCGTCATCCTGCTGGCACTCTGCTGGGCCATCATGAGGCGCATCCGAGCTGGCGTGCAATCGATCCACTGGGGATTGTTCTTTCTGGGAGCCGGCTTCATGCTGCTGGAAGTTCAAATCATCAGCCGGACGGCACTGCTGTTTGGCACAACCTGGATTGTCAACTCTCTGGTGATCTCAGCCATTCTGCTTGTCATTGTTGCGGCCAACCTGGTCGCGAAGCTGAATCCTCACCTTTCCAAGCAGGCCGGCTACGCAGGGCTTTTTTTTTCCATGGCTCTCGCCTATGCTTTCCCTTTACGCTGGCTGTTTCTGGAATCACTTCCACTCAAGATTCTCGCATCCATGCTCTTCCTCTGTGCGCCGGTGTTCTTTGCCGGCATCGTTTTTGTCCGAACGTTTGCCAAGGCCGGATTCAAAGGCGAAGCTCTCGGCTCCAACCTCCTGGGAGCTGCCGCCGGTGGTTTTCTAGAATCTCTGTCGTACTGGACAGGGCTTAAGGCCTTACTGATCGCAGCCGCAATCCTGTATCTGGTCTCTCTACTTTCAGGAAGGAACCGCGGCCGAGACACCGCTCCCTTGTTCACCAAATCATGAACTGGAGCAAGCAAAGTATTCCCCCCAAAGTCAAAGGGAGCGGCGGCGTAGCGACAGACTGTCGCTGCGCCGCCCAGGGGTTGTCTTGCAAGTTGGGATCGTTTCTTGGAAGCCGCCACCGCACAGCATAAAACAAACCCATCTCCTGGACGTCAAACAGACGCCACCAGGTCGTTTTGGCTTATAGTATCGCCGCCAGTGACCGATAGTTCTATTGCTGACCAATCGATTGAACCTGGCCTTTACATCTGAATTTGATCTGCATGGCTGCGCCGCACGCATCCAATCAAACAGCGCTCTATTTGCTTCTGCTCGTCTGGCCTGCTCTGGCCTTCACCTTGGCGAATCCGAACATCGCGGGACTTTACCACGACGATGGCGTCTACCTTGCTTGCTCTAAATCGCTGGCGACGGGCCAGGGGTACAGGATCATCAGCCTTCCAGAACAACCCTACCAGACGAAATATCCGCCCTTGTTTTCTCTGCTCCTCGCGCCGGTCTGGTGGATTGCGCCGGAGTTTCCAGGAAATATTCGATGGTTCCAAGGAATCGTCGTTCTCTCCGGCGTGGCTTTCCTTGCACTGTCGTATCAGATGATGAATCGAGTCTTCAAATTCGAACCCCGACTTTCTCTTCTATTGCTCGCCCTTTTCGTTCTAAGCCCTGCATTACTCTCGGCATCACAGTGGATACTCACGGAAATTCCCTATGCTGCTGCTTCTACAGCCGCCCTCCTCTACTATGAGCGTGCTTGCCGTCGCAGCGGTTCCGTACCGGGACATCGTCTTTTCCTTCTCGCTGCTTTGTCGGGAGCAGGGTATCTGCTCAAAGCGCACGGAATCGTCCTCTCTCTGGCCTTGGTAGGCTGCATCCTATTCGAACGGAGATGGAGAGACCTGACGATCTACCTGGCGTCGCTTAGTCTGTTCGTGGTCCCTTGGTGGTTGTGGGCGAGCCAGGGAAGCAAGGTTCCAGGCTATTCGCCTCTCACGCAGTACTATGTCGGCTATCAAAGCACGCTATCGAGCACTCGCAGCCTTGAGCATTGGGCGATGATCATTGGACAAAACTCGAAGTATCTGGCCAACACGCTCAATCATTTCTTGCTCGCGTTGGTTCCGCTTTGGCCTGATGGCAGCCGCTTCCCTGCCGCGCTTGTGTTTTTTGGCGTTGGCCTCGCGCTGGTTTGGAGAAAGGTCTCACGCGTCGTCGCCGTGTATGCGCTCCTGTTTCTGATCGCCGTCCTCCTGCTTCCTTGGCATCCGTACCGTCATGTCCTCCCAATGCTTCCCATATTCCTCGCTGCGGTCGCCCTCGTGGTACTGCAAGGGAAGGATTGGTTGGCTGCACGTCATTCGAAAGTCCTTACGCTCTTGAAACACCCTCTGCCGCAGCTTTTCCTTTGGTTTCCCTTTGCCGTTGTATTCCTGGCCCACTCCGTACAGATTCTCATGGCATTTGCAGGAAGGAGTTCATCAGTCGTGCCGTCACATGATCGGTTCTACGATCGAAAAGGATCGCTGAAAGGCTTCAGCGAAACCAGCGACTGGATCGGTAAGAACACCGCCAGCTTTGAGAAAATCGCTTCCCCCTATGACCCGCTGTACTTTCTCTTTACAGGCAGGCAGGGAATCCGTTACTCGTTTCACAATCCAGAGTCGTACTTTTACCCTGACTATTCAAGAGCCCGGCCGCACGTCGGCGACCCCAAAGTGATCGTCGGCTGCCTGAAGGATCTCAATGTTACGTGGCTTATCCGCGAGCCAATTCTTGGAGCAGCGTTTGCGGAGGGCAAAGCCGTCAACAAGGTAGCCGAATGGATTATTCAGCAGGAGTATCCTAAGGCGACCTTGTCATTTGTAAGTCGTGATAAGGAACACTTCGTCTACCGGCTGGAATGGTAATGGCAGTCGAAATCTCGCCTCCCGAAGGATTCGTAGAGTCACAACCAAACTGCCCTCTAGCTGCCTAGCATAGGCATTCAGAGTCAGCAGATGCTTTATCGGGTCACACAAGGATCTCAAGTTTTTGGGTCAAGCCCTAGAGCCGATAGTCCGATGAGAGTCTCTAACCAGCCTTATGGCTTTGTGAAAGTTAACCTGTGATAGAAGCAGACGATCAAACACCGGAAAAAACATTTCCTGCCCCGGTATGGCGGGCTGCCTGCGTTGTCATAGCAATCCTGATCGTCGGTGTGCTTGCAGCTGAATTGATCCATACGGCTGAAGTGGACAGAACTGACCGAGCCCGAAACAGTGTCTTCTATCACCTTTACGCAAGTACTGAACCAGTCCATTTCCTCCTGCTGATCGTTCTCACAGTCTTGAGTTTCGTCTTGCTCCGCTTTAGCGGTTCGCAAGCCAGCATTCTGCGCTCTTGGGAGGCATATCCTTGGAGTTTCTTGCTTGTCGCCGTCTTCGGAGTTTTTGTCGTCACCCTGGTAGGAAGATTACTAGTATTCCACAATTTTCCCCTCTGCATGGATGAGTACCTCGCGGTCTTTCAGGCCGAGATCTTTAAGAGTGGTCATATCCATGCCGTGATTTTGGAGCCGTGGCGGGAATTTGCAAAAGCATTGTCCCCTCTTTTCACGCGGTATGATCCAGATCAGCAAACCTGGATTTCGGCGTATCTGCCAGTTTACTCAGCATTGCTGGCAGGACTTTCACTATTGAACCTGGATGGCGCCGCCAATCCGCTTTTTGGAGCCATTGGCGCGCTTGCGTTGGCGGGCGTAGCTCGAGCAGTATGGCCGACGTCCAAGATCAATCAGCTCATTGCGCTTCTGATGCTGGTAACTTCCTCGCAATTCCTCCTCAACTCGATGACCTACTATTCGCTCCCCGCCCATCTGTGCCTAAACATGGTCTGGCTGTGGCTCTACACGCGAGACGATCGACTTATGCTACTTGCGCCGTGGGTCGGTTCCCTGGCAATTGGGCTACACCAGCCCGTCGTCCATGCGCTCTTTGTCCTTCCGTTTCTGGTGAGGCTAGCAAGGGTAAGGAGGTGGCCTGTCACATTGTACTTCGCCATCGTCTACTCACTGGCCTGCGTTGTCTGGTGGTATTGGATGACATTCATTCGTACAGGCATTGATCCCAGGAGGACTGAGCAGATCCTGCTATCCAGTTTCTTTTCTTTGCCGGGGCCCCTTCAAGTCATTAATCAGATCATGTACATCACAATGCTGGTTTCCTGGCAATCCCTGGCAATGACGCTTCTCGTTCTGCTGGCAATTAAAGACTGGCACTCTCTGTCCCCTCTGATGAAAGACTTGGCCATCAGCTGGGCGCTTACTTTTGGCTTCTACGTCTTCTTCAGACTGGACCAAGGTCACGGTTGGGGGTATCGGTACAGTTATGCCGTACTCGGAAATCTGGCATTGCTGGCTGCAGCAGGCTCGAAACAACTTGAGGTCTACTTGTCTAGAACCAGAGCCTGGAATTTCGTGCTGTGCTCCTCCGCTTTTGCTTTGTGTATCCAGTTCCCGAGTCGTTGTATTCAGGCTGAAGGTTTTGTGCGACCATTCGCTCGTTCAATGAGCTTTCTTTCCTCGATCAAAGAACCCATTGTGGTTCTTGATGACCAGAGTGTTTGGTACGCATCCGATCTCGTCAGAAATGATCCCCTGTTCGGCAGTGGCCCAAAAATCTTCTTTGCCGATCAACTGACCGTCGATCAATTAAATCGCTTGGCTCGACTTGGAGCGATCCACATAGTGACGCCCGAAGAGCTGACTAGATTTGGCATGCATCGCACAACACACCGCTGAACCTTATGGAAGATCCCACTCTCTGCGTACTGATTCCATGTCTTAACGAAGAGATCGGTATCCAGTCAGTCGTGCAAGAATTTCGCGCTCAGTTTCCTAAGAGCAGGATTCTGGTCGTCGACAACGGTTCTTCCGACGAAACTGCAGACCTCGCGAGAAAAGCTGGCGCAGAGGTTATGGTAGAGGCAAGACCCGGGAAAGCTCGTGCGGTACTGGCTGGGCTGTCCAGAATCGATACGGACCTTGTCATCATGGTGGACGGCGACGGAACCTATCCTGCAGAAGGCGCTCGGCGGCTGTTGGACGCTTACCTACAGGATCCGGCAGATATGGTCAATGGCATCAGGCAAGGCGTTAGCGGGAATGTGTTTCGTCCCATGCATCAGGCAGGCACTTCTGCATTTGCCCGGGTTCTAAGGTGGGTCTTTGGCTATCAGTCGATAGACTTGTTCTCAGGTTTGCGACTCTTCTCCCGGCGTTTCTATAGGAATATCCCGATCCACTCCCGCGGATTCGAACTGGAAATGGAACTTACCATTCAGGCAATCGATAAAGAATTTCGCATGAAAGAGGTAGTCGTCCCTTTCATGGAACGACCCAAAGGATCTGCGTCTAAGTTACGCACGATTCGAGATGGCATCCGTATTCTTCGGCTCCTCCTGCTCCTGCATCGAGATTACAGGCCTTTCAGTTTCTTTGGTTCAATTTCAGGCATGATCTTGGTAGCCGGTTTGGCCGCTGGCTCGCTGCCGATCCACGAGTACATAACAACCCGCATGGTGGGCAGATTTCCTCTGGCCATCCTGGCAGCTGCTCTCTGCAACCTCGCCGCTTTCACTTTCTTCACGGGTTTGATCCTCGAGTCTAACCTGCGGCATCGGCGAGAGGAATACCAAGTGGAACTAAGAAAGTTCAGTGCAGAATGCGCGCATGAGGTGCATTCCGGTGAGGAATCAGGAAACAGACACTGATGCCAACAATTCACATCCTCTCGCAGTATCTCTGGCCAGATAGCGCGCCAACGGGTCTATACGCGGAGCAACTGGCGGAGTTCCTGTGCGCCAATGGCTGGCGCGTTCTTTTAGTTGGAGGAAATGGAAGCTACCGAGAAGGCTGTCGGCCCCAACCCAAATGTCAAATGGTCGTACTAAATCATTACCATGGGAAACGGGGAAGCTTGTTGAGCGTTGCCCAGGAGTACCGGGCCGTACGTAGCGCCTTCTTGCGATACATCGCAAGTTCTGTCCAATCCGGGGACATAGTTGTGGTCTCAAGCGCACCGCCCAATACTGTTGACTTGGCGCGAAAGATTCAACGTGGAGGAGCGACTGCGATCTACTGGTTGCAGGACTACTATCCAGAACTAGTCAGAGGTTTGTGGGAATATCCTAGAGTGTTCCGGAAGGGATTGTCTCACTGTTGGGACCGTTATCTGCTCGCATGGGACCACGTCGTCAAGGTTGCTGCCAACCTGGGTTATACAGGTGAGAACGCTCGCATCATTCGCAATTGGCCTACAGTTCGATTTCCCAGCACGGTGGAACCAACTCCTCTCACGGCACTCTATACCGGGAACTTCGGTTACTGTCAGCACCTGCCGTCATTTTTGGAGACTTGTCGAGAGCTCTTCGACCAGGGCTACCGCATCACTGTGCAAGGAGACGGACCGGGAATTCAACGAATGCCTGCATGGATTCAAACTCGCCCCGCCTTGAAGGACAGCGATGAGTTGGTCCGCTCCTACCAGCAAGCAGAAGTGCATATTATTGCCGCACATCCCGAGATTCAAGCAGCGGTCTTCCCTTCCAAGTTCTGGAACAGCCTGGCCTCGGGTCGCAGATTGGTGTTCTCTGGCTTCTCAGGAGCAATGCTCCAGGAGCTGAAAACCAGCATGGACGCGTCGTACTGGCAACATCTTCAACAGTGGAAAGATTTTGTAGAGGGGCTGTGCGGGTCCGGCGAGGGTGCGACACATTGCGAACCACAAGCCGTAGTCCACAGTGAATCGAGGTTATGAGCACCCCTTATGCACTGGGCTGTCAGTTGATTCGGATCCTGCTGCGCTTTGCAGTTGTGTCCAAGCCCTTGTCATTGCTCTCTAAAGTCTGGTTGCGTCATTCTCGCATACAGTCTCATCTGCGTACCTTTCGTTTTGATGGTGTCATTGATGGGGGAGCCAATATCGGTGAGTTCGCCCATCTGGTGCGCGACGTCTTGCCTCGCGCACATTTGGTCTGTGTCGAGCCTCACCCCGACTGCGCCGATCGTTTAAGGCGCATTGGATTCGAGGTCGTTCCCTATGCTTTGTGGCACTCCAGTGGAACATTGACCTTGTCACAGCCTGCTGCCCAGTCGACGTCCTGTACTGTACTTCCGACGTCTGCACCAAAGAGTTCCTGGGCTGTGGAGGGAATACGCCTGGACGAGCTACCGATCAGGGGTAACCGGATCCTTGTTAAGCTTGATCTCCAGGGAGCCGAGGTCGAGGCGGTTAGAGGAATGGACAAACTATGGCCTCGTTGTGAAGCACTACTTTTGGAAGTCAGCATAGGAGCCAGTGGAAGCTACGAGGTCATCCGCCAACTTTTGAAGCAAAAGGGCTACAGCGAATACTCAACCGTAAACGAACTGGAATCGATGGGGCGGGTAGCAGAGGCAGACAAACTTTGGGTCAGATCCGAGCTGCTAAGATCTCTTGAAGATTAGGTTAGGGGACAGATGTTATTGTCAAACGCGGACGGTTCGACTTTCTGGGTGCGAGCGTCCGTTGTCTCGACCGTAGGAGGTGAAGCCATTCGGGGTACATTCAAAAACAAGAGTGCCTCTTAAGTACTTTTTTGACTACTTTGCTCGGATCACCAAGTGCTTGAAGGAGGTCCTGAATAATCGGTTTTAATCTACGTTCAAGTCTCGTTGCATTCAAGATCTGACAATACTGCGTGACTCCCGACTTTGCTGACATTGGTACACCGATTATCACGTCCTCAGCGATTGCAATAAACCTAGGTGATGCAGTTGAATTCAATCGGCCGATAACAGTACTGATATCAGGCCACTGGCAAGGCAAATTAGGTGGGGGAGGTGGAGAGAGAAAGAAGCGCGCATCATCTATCAAAAGATAGTTCTCAAATTCCGATCGATTAATGATATCGATCTCCTCGATTAGAGGACATTGGTAGGTCTCGCCCTCGGTAATCCCTTCGCACCAGTGCGAATCGAGCCAAAACACACAGGGCTCCTTCTTTGTCAGGACGATCTCTTTGAGCCTTTCGCAGCTGGTACCGAGCAGGAACCTAATATTGCTAATTCCACCATACCTTTGAATAGCATCCGAATGTAGTCGTTGAGAAGATTCTATTGTGATCACCTCGCGGAAATAGGCACTCGCCCAATGAGCAGTTTTTCCCTTAAAGGTGCCTGTCTCAATAAAGGTGTTAATGCCGAACTTCCGTTGTAGCTCCAAAAGGAGTGCTGCGGGAGGTCCCATTCGAAATTCGCCCATCTCTCTCTCCGTTCCCCGCGTTCCCCTCAAGTTTGCAACACAGCATGCACCAATGGCGATCGCTTGTAGACTCGGTCGGCATCATAGAGCCGTTGTATTCGATGAAGTCAACGACAATTCCCCGACCTAAGAAAAAGCCCAAGCTGGCTCGCTAACTAGATCGACCACAAGAGGCAGGATCTTGACGCGGTGCGCGACGCCAAAGCCCATTACCGTGCGATTCGAATCAATCCCAGTCCCACCTAGAATAGCGCAACCGGGAATCGTCTTCCTTCCTCGAGCGTGCTCGGGAGCATTTTGATGCCGTCCTGATGCTGGCCCGCGGTTTACCATCTATTGGCTTTGATGCGGTATGGGATTGCCCGCTTCGATGGCATCCAATCGCCGAGTCACGTTGACAAACTGGTATGGTCTATTCCAGGTTGCAAAGTAACTTTCATCTGTCAATTTCTCGAAGTGAGTTCCAAAGTACTCGTTAAACACCATTCGAAAAGTATTCACCGGAGTGATTGACGGATAAACACTACCGCCCCCATTCGGCAGATAGTACGCGTTCAGAATGGACATTCTCTCGCGGAGGTCTGTTCTCTCCAGATTTTCAACGTCCCATCCAGAACCTGGTCCATGATCAGACTGCAGAATGATGATCGGTGGTTCAGGCGACCGAGAGAGGATGGCTTCTATCGCCTTTTGAACTCTCCCATTGATAAACACAAGTTGGCGCCTGTGGTTTTGAATGTACTCGGCTCTGTCGGGATTAAGGAGAATGCCATCATTGAAGGAAAAGCTCTTTTCGTTGTTGATGGCTCCACCCTCTCCACAAAAGACAAACGGAGGATGACACGCCATGATGTGAGCAAAGTAAACGGTGGGGATGTGCGTTTCCGGGAAGTCGGCGAGATGATCGAGGGCATTCAACAGTTGTGCCCTGTGTCGATTAAACTGGACTGCTGAGACATTGGGGAGGACTGCAAGAAGGTTCCGATTGATCAGTGCATTGTCGAACTCACTGAATGACCATGGACTTGCCATGTACACGTCGGCTTCCCTGATTTCAGTTCCTGAGACCCCAGTGGAAAAGGTAACCAGGCGATAGCCATTGTTTCTTAGGAAGCTAAAGACCTCGCTGTTCTTGATCATCTCGATCAATGGTTCTCGGTCTCTGGAATCGGGGTTCATCCAGCGTGCTATTCGATCCAGGTAGACCAGATTCAACGACGAGGCCAGGGACAGGTAGGTCTGGCAGTAATTAGCACGGCTCTTGGTGGCCACATAGAATCCTTTGGCAGTGAGAAAGTCTAGGAAGGCGCTGTTTTGATGCCCATAAACATCGCTCAGGACGTCGCTCCTCGCGTAGCCATCCAGAATGATATAGTAGATGTTTGGCTTTATCGTTGACTCGCTTAGCCTTAGGTTTGTAGTGAGCCCTTCGCTTGCCGGGACTTTGGTCGAACTAAGAATTGCATAGAGTGCTGGGGCGATGTTAAGCCCGACCAGAGAAATGCTCACGAGGTTTAGAAGGGTCGTCGTCTCACTTATTTTTCTTGATGTCCTAAATACAATAATGACAATCCAAAGAAAAGAGGTCACAAGAACCAGAAGTCCCAGGGGCACGGGAACGAAGATAGACGCGATCAAGGAAAATGAATACCCACAGATGAAAAAGAGGAATAGGAAAGCTGAAACTATAATGCCACTCTTCTCGATATCCTTGGTCAGCCTGGAGGCGGCCAACCAAAGCAGGAGAGCAAAAATCAACAGCGCGATCATGGGTCTAATTGTCTCGTGCACCGGTGTAACGTATCCTGCATTATGAGAAAGTAAAGACAGAACGGGATATATTGCAAACAAGAACGGGTGAAAAACCCTGAATCGCTTCATCTTAAACTCTTGTCTTGAAACTCTTATGTTGTAGACCTATCACGAACAGTTAGCCAGTGGGTCGAAACGCACGGAAGCTTATCGACCACCAAAGTGAAAGTTTGGTCTTGCCAAAGTTCATTTTTTACGGTTCCCGTGATTTCTTGACTTGAACGCTGGATCCCATTATTAAGCTGGCCGTCGCCCCCGAAAGGTTTTATCGGAGTTTTTCCAGGCTAAGGCGGGAGTACTTGACCACGTCACGCGAAAGAAGTTGGTGTTCTGTTGGGGGTATAGTCCGGTCAGTGTCGACAAGCCATTAAACGGAGGATCGAGCCTCCACCCAATCCTGCTTTTGGCGACGGCAGAAATCGTATTTCTTAGACCAAGTCCAAGCTCCCAGAGAGGGGTCTAACACGATCGTCACCATCCTCATAGATCGTGCAAAGAGCCCTTTATACTTTGAAAAATTTCCCACACAAGTGGAACATCCTTAGGATTTAATGGTTCCCCCCGCGGCTCGGAGCTTGCCTTTTGGTTGGGCGTTGTTGCTCTTTCGTTGGTTCTCAAAGATCTGGCAGAAAACGTGCGCGCTTGCTCTGACTTCGTCAGGTGACTTATACTAGCGAAAATTCATTCCCGTGTGTACTTTCAGACTAACTTATGAAGCAGACTTCTGACGTCCGAGCCGTTTGGCAAAGGACAGATACCTGGGCTACTTTGAGCATTCTCTTGTTCCTCTTTGAGCGGACTGTATATGCCTATATTGATCCCGGAACCGGTTCACTCATGTGGCAGGTAGTAATGGCCGCTTTCGTTGGGTTTCTTTTTTATTGGCGAAGGCTCTGGTCCTTCTTGCGCATTCGGCGGAAGGGAGACAAGCATTGATCGCAACTGGCGCCAAACCTGCCCTGCAACCCGCCTCGTCGGAACCCGCTTTTGTATCCTCCTTTCGCGACCCCGCCGGCCAACTGGTTTGTGTCGACGGTCGAATCCTCCGCTTCGTTGCTCCTCAGGGTCTGTCTGCGTTGAGGGATTTTCTGTCGACTGAGACAGCCCGCAGGTTTCAAGAGTCAGCTCGACTGGTCTCGAGTCGAGCCTTGACTGCCGCGGAAACAGCGCTGCTCCAGTCCAGAGTGTCGTCGCAAGTTGGCGCGATAGATGCCGAATGGCGCGTTCTGGAACATTCAAAGATCGATTTCCCGACCTTCCCTTACGAGTGGCCTCCCGAAATGTTGCATGCCGCTGGCGTGCTGACTCTCGACTTGGCAGAGGCAGCCCTCAAAGAGGGAATGGGGCTGAAGGATGCTTCTCCTTACAATGTCCTGTTTGAGGGGCCGAATGCTGTTTTTGTCGACATTCTGTCATTCGAAAAGCGCCACCCTCGAGACTTCATCTGGCTCGCTTATGGCCAGTTTGTTCGCACGTTCCTACTTCCGCTGGCGCTGCACAAGTTTTGCGGTAACCCGCCTGACCGATTGTTCCTGGCAAAGCGGGATGGAATCGAACCGGAAGAGGTTTGCCGGCAACTGACGCTTTCGCAGAAGCTTAGATTCCCCTTCCGGACCCTGGCCACTCTGCCCGTCTGGCTTGCGGGGAAACCTTCAGGGAACTTCACTGCAGTGAAATCACGGCTGGCTCGTAGCGACGAACAGGGACGCTTCATTCTAGAGGCGCTGCTGCGCCGCGCCCGGCGCCTGCTTGACCGTCTTGCGCCTTCAGCCAACAGGGCTTCCAAATGGTCTGGCTATGACTCCTCGAATTGTTATTCATCCGCTGGAGCCGAAGCCAAGGAGAGGTTTGTCGGCGAGGCCCTCAGAGAGTTCCAGCCGAGTCGAGTTCTTGACGTGGGAGCCAATCGGGGACGGTACAGCGAGCTGGCGGCACAACAGGGGTCAGCGGTTGTCGCAATTGATTCGGATCGCGTGGTGATGGGTGAACTCTGGCTCCGTGCACGCTCCGAAGGGTTGAACATTTTGCCTCTGGTCGTCAATCTCGCCAGGCCAAGTCCCGCCATGGGCTGGCGCAACCGCGAATCGGCTTCTTTCCTTGAGCGCGCCCGGGAGCATTTTGATGCGGTGCTGATGCTTGCCGTGATGCATCATCTTTTGGTGACCGATGGAATTCCATTGGCGGAAATTATAGAGGCAAGCGCCGAGTTGACCCGCGATCTCGTCCTCATCGAGTTCGTGCCGCCAGACGACCCCATGTTCCGGCAGATCGCGCATGGACGGGAGGAGCTGCACGCCAACCTGAATCAAGATCTGTTTGAAACCGCCTGCCTGAAGCACTACTTCATCGTTCGCTCGCTCCAAGTCGAGGGCAGCAACCGGCGACTTTACTTGCTGCGCAAACGGTGAATTCTCAATCCAAGCTCAGAGACTTGGTTTTCTCGTTCTCTTTCGCAAATTTGTGCCTATTGAATGTTTGGGCCGAGTTTCTAGGCGGGAGCAGACCAGCGAAGAGTTTCTTCCGAACCTGCTGAGATTCCCCGCACAGAGAGTGGGCCGCAAGAAACTATTTGTCATGCATCCCGGCGCCGATAAAAAGTGAACGGTGGGTGCATGATCCGCCTCTCGTATTACCCTGGTTCCATCAATGCAAAGTTCCAATCAAAAACCGGTCAACAGCCACGTGGTCGTCGTTGGCGCCGGTCCAGCGGGCCTCACTGCCGCCGCCGAACTGGCGGAGAACGGCAGCTCAGTCACTATGCTTGAGCGCGATGCCCACTATGTTGGCGGCATCGCCCGGACGGTTCACTATCGAGGCTATCGCTTCGACATCGGCGGTCACCGATTTTTCAGCAAGAGCCAGGAGATTACCGACTGGTGGCGGAAACGCCTGCCGGACGATTTCATTTCAGTGAATCGGATGTCGCGCATCTATTATCGGGGAAAGTTCTTTGACTATCCTCTGAAAGCTGCCAATGCCCTGTTTGGACTTGGGATCTTCACGAGCGCTGCCTGCATGCTGAGCTACCTTAAAGCTCAACTGTTTCCCATAAGGCCCGAAAAGTCCTTTGCCGACTGGGTGACAAATCGGTTCGGATCACAACTGTTCCATATCTTCTTCAAGACATACACCGAGAAGGTTTGGGGCATGCCTTGTTCCGAGATCAGCGCCGACTGGGCGGCGCAACGGATCAAAGGCCTTTCCCTGCTCAAGGCTGTGGTGAACGCGCTTTTTCCTCGGAATGGGAAATCGGGAACCGTGGTGAAGACCCTGATCGATCAGTTCGAATACCCACGCTTGGGACCGGGGATGATGTGGGAGAAAACGCGGGACGATCTGCTGAAGCAGGGCGCCAACCTGCGAATGGGCGAGGAAGTCGTGCGCATCCAGCATGAGGCCAGCCGGGTGTTGTCGATCACCACGAGGGGCCGGGAAGGCGGACAGCAAGCCTATTCAGCGAATGCGTTCATCTCTTCGATGCCCCTACGTGACTGCGTGCTGGCGTTTGATCCTCCGCTGCCGCTGCCAGTGCGTGAAGCGGCCCTTCGCCTCCAGTACCGGGATTTTCTGACGGTCTCTTTGATCGTGCAGAGGACAGGACTGTTTCCGGACAATTGGATTTATGTGCACGATCCCTCCGTGAAGCTTGGCCGGATTCAAAACTTCAACAATTGGAGCCCGGAGATGGTGCCGGACTCGACCACGACCTGTCTCGGGCTGGAATATTTCTGCTTTGCCGGAGACGGGCTGTGGAACGCGCGAGACTCGGGGTTGGTGGAATTAGGCAAACGCGAATTGGCGGTGCTTGGGCTTGTCGATCCGGCCGACGTGCTGGACGGATGCGTGGTGAGGATGGAGAAGGCCTACCCTGTTTACTATCCAAGCTACCAGGAGGACGTGAACGTCCTTCGGCAGGCACTGGCGCAGTTTGAGAATTTTCAGGTGATTGGCCGGAACGGCATGCACAAATACAACAACCAGGATCACTCGATGATGACGGCGTTGCTGGCGGCGCGAAACCTGACCGGCAGCCAGTTTGACTTATGGAAGGTCAACACGGATGCCGAGTATCACGAAGAGGCGTCGGAGGATGGTGAGGTCTCTGGACGCCTCGTCCCCCAGCAAAATGCGGGATAAGTGGCTGGCGTGAGGCTGGCCGGAGAGCTCCCTTGCAGTAGAAGATGGGACAACCTAAGAGTGCCTGCCTGAAAGACCGCAAAACAACAGAGACCGATTCAAGCAGTCTCAATCCTGTCCTATTGAGACTGACTTACAGAATATACTGACGACACTCATTGTCGCTCGAAACACTCGATACACTTCGGTCTCCCTCGCCCCAACGTGGGAGGGGGTGAGGAGGCAAGCACACAGTTGGAGTCCTCAAGTGTTCTAAGATCCTCATCCAGAGCCGAGTTTCAGGAGTGGATCTACCAGAGTGGTATCCCCCTCACCCCCCGGAACCTCTCCCACCCTGGGGCGAGGGGAGCCGATGCTCGCGATTGTTCCTTTCCGGGATTGAGCCACGACACTCCAAGAGGCTCGGTCATGGGAGGAAAGAACCTTTCATACAGGTCGGCGTGTGAGTAGTAGGCGAGCTGTGTTCCCCGGAATTCTCGAAGCGGCTTTAAGAGTTCATTCGCTATCCCGGGCCAGTGGTCGCGTTGTTCTCCTGCCTTCGCTTCTCCCCACTCAAGGTTGTAAAGGTTAATTTCGCCGCTTTCAAAGTCTAAGAGCAGTTTCCACGGCCACACGAGGATTCCATCCTGGCGGTGGAAGCCATTCGCGTGGGAAAAAATGGGGCGGCCGGCCGGCAGGTCTTGCCCGCTCTTCAGCACATCGATCCCCTGGTGCCCCGGAAAGGGATTCAGGCCCACCATTCCAATAATCATCGGGGCTACATCCACTTGAGAAACTGGAGTATCGATGACTCCCGAGCCGCGTCTCTTGTCAGCAATAATCAATGGAATTCGGAGCACTGAATCCGTCAGCTCCGTGCCATGAGTAGGAAATCCGCTGTCAAAGAGATCCTCTCCATGGTCGGCTAAAACAATGAAGAGGGTCTCATCCGACAATCCCAGCTCAGTGAGCTTGAGATACACTCGTTCCAATTGGCGATCCATATAGTGGATCGAGTTCCAGTAGGCGTTCTTGAAATTTGAGCGCAGCGCTTTGGGAACATTCAGAAACGAGGCAGATGAGTCGAGCTCGGCCGGCTGAAAGGGTGCGGTAAAGCTCTCCGGCAGTGGGTATGGAAAATGACCGTTCTCTAGAAAGAGAAACGCAAGAAAGGGATTCTGTTTGCTATTGGACTGAAGGCTCTTGAGGAATGCGTCGATCGTCACTGAATCATCCATGTTAGCTGCGACCAGCTTTTTCCTCTGCAAGTACGGTAAGCCTTTTGTCGCAGGAATCGGGTGGCTGGTTGAGTCAACGTACTCGTCTAGCGCGGCAGTTTTCCAGTACTGGTCCATTCCCAGCCAGGGCTCATACTGCGAAGAGAAATACATCGTTCGATACCCGAAGGGCTTCAATAGATCGTGAAGCATGAAATGAGGGTGGGGATCGTTCCGATGGTACACAAACTTCCCTCGGGAGCGCAGCGGATACAAACCCAGCGGAACACTCAGCGCAGAATAATTGGTATGCGAGCTGGTCGCATACGCGCGCCTGAAGAACAAACCCTCGCGCGCAAGGCGATTCAAGAATGGCGTGACTTCGATTCCGTTGATGAATTTGTCGATGGCGTCGAACCGGACTGCTTCGAGTTGTGCGACAAGAACAGGTCGCAGCAAGCCTCCTTTGAGGCTGGCTTGATTGGCTTGGAAGTAGCCCTCCATGCCAATGATCGCAGCACCCGTTCGGGCGCCGGTTCGACGATTGATAAGTTCGCTGGGCAGCGCAAGTTCGACCCATTCCAGGACGGGGAAAAGTCCCTTGAGCGCCTGATACGACCAGCCCAGGTCTATTGGATCCTGCTTTGAGTCTGTTCGGCTTGGATCGCTGAGCGGGTTCTCCGTCCAGAGTGCCCCTGCGAACGTTAGAACGAGGACGAGGGGTGGCAGGGCCGCCAAAACCATTGACCTGGAGTCCAAGTGCTTTGGAATAAATTTGACCGTCTGGCCTGCCAACCTCCAGACAACAAGAAGGATGACGGCCAAGCCAAGGAGAACCTGCCACTGGTTTTGGAGGAAATACCAAAAGAGGAATGCCTGTTCGTCGATAAAGACAACCAGCTCAGAGTGCGACAGACGCCGCCCTGTCGAAAGCAGAAACAGGACGCTGATCGCCCCATGGACCATGATTGAGAACAACATCAAGCGGGATAAGAAGTGCCACCTGGGTTGCCAGGTCATGACAAGGAGCAGAAACAAAGTCACCAGACTGGTGCCGCCCAAATAGACAGCCGCTACGACGATCTTCTGCAACAGCGAAAGATGTTGCAGAAGGTAGGCTCGACTGCTGCAAAGATTCGTCAAAAGCGGAGGCACAAACACCCAGAACCAAATGACCCAAAAGCCGGGTGATTTGAAGGCCAAAAACCACGATTGTTTGCATCCTCGATTCATAGCCACCAACAACCCGGATAGTTCCTACGGGAATTTTGGCCAAGGAAGGTCTTCTCTGAAACTGTGTTTTGCCAGTAGCGCTTCCAGGTGCCTTGGATATTCAACGATGGGGAAGTCGTCGCTGATTGTGGCCACAGGGCCGGCCAAGGGAAGGTGATAATTCTTGAGATACTGCCGCCAACCAGCGGGGCCCAGCCGACTCTGATACCCTCGAATCTCATCCCAGAGCTTGCCGCTATTTTTAAGTCGCTCTTCAACCTGTTCCGGCGAGATCGAGATTGGTTGTCTACTAAGAAGCACCTGATAGCCGCTGTGCAGCACTACCACGTAAGGGAAGACTTCCGAAGCGGTTTGTCGCACCGACATCGCTTGGGCCGGGGTCCCATTGGCGTAGACGCAAAAGACGCCATCCGGTTTCAGCCTCTTTGAGACCAGCTGGAAGTACTCCTTTGAAAGAAGAATGCTGGATCCAGCTTGCTTGAGGTAGAGAGGCTGCTGTGTGATCAGATCATACTGCTGGCTGTTCAAAGCCAGACCGCTCCGACCGTCCTGCCAGATCAGCCCTACCTTCGGATGGGTCGCCACATGAAGGGTTCCCTCTGGAAAGGCGTGCAGCAATCGCTTCAAGGTTTGGTTGATGTCATACGCGTCAATACGTTCGACCGTGTCCAGCTTTGCCAGCGTACCAAGCGTGATCCCGCTCCCAACCCCGATGACAAGCGCCTCTCTGATCTTGCTGCTGGCGGAATGCGCCAGGATTGGGTCGACAGCGAGAGCCCAGTTATAAGTCCCGACATGGTCATCGTCTTTGGACAGCTTCGAATGCCAGAGGCCATCCCAGATGACGTTTCTCTGCGAATCGACGATGATAACGCCATCTCGACCGTAGAGGCTCAGAGACCCATCTGCGTTGGGTGTCGATGGCAAAAGCTGGCTGCTTAAGAACGTCGCGACTGCCACCAGTGCGCAAGACAGCGCAGGAACATTGGTCCCTAACCGCGCGTTCACTTCATGTTCCGCCTCGGCACTCTGCATCCTTTGATAGACTGCTGCAAGCGCCATCAGGCCCAGCCACTGGAGAAACAACATCGTGGGAAGTGACACTTCATAGCCCGCGATTGTAGCAAGGACGATGCCGGCACAGGCGCCTACGGTGTTCCATGCGCCGAACCAAGCGACATCTCTTCCCCAGAGTCGAACAATTTTTTTCAGGGTTTCTCCATAGAGCAAACCAAAGAAAAAACACGGGAAAAAGTACGGCGCCTTCTTCAGCACAAACCATGCGCCATCCTTCCAGCTGAAAATGCTCGCCCGTGCGGCGTCGGCAGACAGAAAATAGAGCGCCACTACCTCGGAGACAATACACAGGAAGAAAGACATCTGTGAGAGATTCGACTTGTTCTTGATTTTCGAGCTCGCCCATACTCCCAAGCTCCAGAAGACCAGATACCCTGTCAGAACCGTGGAGAAAACCAAAGGCAATGGCTCGTAGGCCATTGCGATGGCTCGGTAGAGAAACATCTCGTACCAAAGGGCACACAAACCAAACCCGAAGGCGAGAATCACCACTGCAGAGCTGCGATTTGTACACATCGAGCCAGGCGAAGAGACGAGTTCGGGGGGAGTCGAATCGGGGTTGCCGTTGAGCGCGCTTCTGTCTTTCCGAGGCATGAAAAGCAACGTGACGCCGGCAAAGCAGTTTAGAGCCGCCGCCGCCAACAAGGCTTTGGATTGGCCGAAATGAGGAACGAGCACAGCGAGACCAACCAGGGACCCGGCTACAGAGCCGAAAGTATTCAGCGCATAGAGCCTGTTAAGAACGTTCGGATCCTTTGACCCAAGTTCTCGCTGGCATACCTGGGAAGCCAGCGGAATCGTCGTCCCCATCAGAAAACAAGGAATGAAGAGAACGAGGAATGCGCCCAACGCATACAACCAACGAATGGGTATCCCGAGACCCAGTGCGACTCTCTGAAATGAGTAGATGCTCTCCGAAATGTCTGCACTCAGCAGAAAGCAAATCAGAATGTTGACCGCCGCTATTGAGAACTCGACTGTGCACAGCACTCGCGTCGACGATCCGAACGCGCGGACACGGCAAGCCATCCACACCGAGCCAGAACCGATCCCTGCCAGGAAGACCAGCACAACAATCATTGCGCTGATGGTTTCGCTGCCACCAAGGGAGACCTTCAATGCCCGCTGCCATACAACCTGATTGATCAGTCCTGCCGCACCCGAAAACAGGAGGGCGCCCCACAATAGAATCCATGCTCTGTGGGATGAGATGACCCCTCTCTTCTGGGCTCCCTCGGTCACTTCTTCAAGCCCAGAGTCGATTGTCGAGTTCATGAATGCGTTCCTCAAACCAGTGGGGATTTCTTCCTAGACCCTTCCGAGATATCGAGCCGGAAGGCCGATCTCATTAGGCCACAGGACCAGGGGAGCAGTTGCCAAATACCGTCAGACAGGTCGGTCAGATTGAATCAGGACGAGTCCTGGTCGAGGGCAATGTTTCAAGGAGAGCTATGGGAAGATTGGTCTCGTGCTCTGTTCCTGCTCTGCAGTTGGACCAACCAGTTGATCGAGCAAGCATTCGGTTCCAGCGATTCCAGGCAACCAGGCTGTCAGGCAACACGCCCTTGGAGAACGCTCTCCAGTCGGGTTGCGATGCCCAAAGCGCAAGTGCTTACTCATTCGTTGAGAAACTTGAAGCTATCAACAGTGGCAAACCGAGACGCCACCCCTGCGATCCTCTCGCCCACCTGGTCAATCCTTGCTTCCAGATGATTTCCTAAGAACTCACCGGCCTTTCGCAGGTACTCAATCTTTTCTGGATTGAGCTGCGCAACTCGAGCGCAGGTAGCATCTACTGCCACCGGGTCGTCGCCGAAGACCAGCACACCGACAGGCTTCGGCGTACCCTGGATGGGCCCGTTCCCTTCCATTCCTACAATGCCGTCAACAATGGCGAAGTGGGAGCGAACGGTGCTGTTTATGTCGATGATGCTCTCGTTGATACCGTGCCAATGGAGGAAGTTTTTCGGCCAGCCGTATTTGAGGCCAGGAACGATCCCAAACAGGTTCTTCATCGAGAGTGTCATGCCTGCCCAATGATGGGTTTTAAGCTTGGGCATGGAAACCAACAAATCGGTTTGCAGAACGGAGTCGGCAAAATACAAGGAATCGATTCCCATGAAATCGCTCTGTAGTGGCACCCGGCGGATATCGTCCAGGTTGAGGTCAACAAACTGGGTCTTCGTATCCCTGAGAAACGGGTACAGGCCTGACGCTAATAAAAGTCCGTCGGTGTCGCGACGATGGCCCGGCCCTTCGCCGACTCTGACTTCCTTGGCTCCGAGTTTGAGAAAGGCCTCAATGGCAGCACCAATGACGGAGGGATGAGTGTTGATAACGGTGTCGCGTTCGTATTCGACCAAGTTCGGTTTCAGCAGGACCCGTTTTCCCATCACCTCAAGTCGGAAACTCTTTATCCCGTCAAGAATCACGCTGGTCAAGTCACGGTCGTAACCGGCTGCTTTCAGAATCGCTACTCGCGATCGATCGGGCTTGCGGTAGCCACTCTTCTTCCACGTGGGTTTCCGCTCTGCGCAACCGGCAAGCGAGGTGGCGCCTAATACAGAAGCTGCCGTGAGAAACCGGCGCCGACTGAGCTTCTGGCCCCTTGCTCTGAGTGCGAAGTCCTCACCACTGACAATGGAATTCACTTTGGCCTCTTCTCTGGAAGTCCGCTGCATGTGTAGCGCAACCGCTCAGGCATCCGAAAGATCTGATAGGAGCTATCCAGATCCTCAGCCCGCCGTCTCAGTTTCGGATTGCAGCTCGTCAGCATCCGGACCGGGGACGCGCAATTCAACCCGCCAAGAGCCATCTGAAAGCCCTGTTATCGCCCCTGTTTGTACTCGTCAATACCGAGCAACGTCGGATCTTCGGTGTTTCTCCCAGGCAGTTCGGGGATTGGTTCGTGGCTGAACCATTCGTGCAGCGGAAGCTTCCATTGCGAGAACCGACGCGTTCGGTAGAGCGCCCCCATCCATAGGTCCGAATCATCCGTGATCTTGCCGTCCTCAAAAACCAGGTCGTACTGAACCGCATAGTGAAACCGTGTCCCAGCGATGCTGACACTCCTCAAGAGATTCTTAATGTATCTCTTCTCGCCAACATAAACGATTCCGGTATGCTGCTCTCTCCCCCTCCCCGCAACCGAGCAAAGCGGAAAGGCTGCTTCCCACCTTTGTTTCGGCTCGGTTGTATGCAGGGAGACGCCATCTTCGATGGGAGTCAGATAGCCAAGAAATGGATCGGGCTTCTTCGTCACGACAATGACGGTCATCTGCTCATCGGAGAAAAACAAGTCTGAGGTGAAGGCAGCTCTCACGATCTCGAGACGCAGAAAGACAGTATGGCTCGATAAGTTGTCGTGAGGATGAATCTCGTCTCCGCCAGCCTTGTTGCATAGCGACAGATTGAAACTGCAGGTTCGATAGTTGCCATGATTGAAGAGGTCGACACTCCGCTCATCGTTGCCCCGATAGAGAGTACCTTTGATTCTCTTGGGTAAATTGGGTTTGGCAGGAATCGGCGGATCACCAAAGTCATAGTATGTCGCAAAGTGGATCGCGTCTTTCAACTGAAAGAGGAAAAACCCGCTCCAAAGGCGATAGCAGGTCCAAGTCATGCCCACAAGCAGGGCAAGGAGAATGATGTTGCTCAGCATCAGAGTTCGACTTGAAGGACTCTGGAATGGCACTCGCTTCTTCGAAAACTTTCTTCGCAAGAGCAGCAGGACCAGAGCTACCAGGGACAAAGATAGGAGTATCCATTCTCGTCTCCCAAAATCAGCCATCAACTGTGTATCAATCACATCTGATGGCAAAGCCTGGGTGTGTGAATGCCCTGGGCGAGCAGTGGCGGATCCATACAACCAAACAGTGTACGCCTTGGGATTAGCCTCGAAAAGCGCTGGGCAACGCTCACAGCAGAAATAAACCTGTTTCCCCTCATGTCGAGCTGAATACTCACTCAAGGCCAGTTTGTCCGCCTGTACCGGGCAGAATTTATTCATAGAAGGACCTTGTCACACCGACTTTCTGGCCGACGATGAGAGCCAAGGGGAAGGCCTTGCCTTCTTCTAGCAGTGCCAGATCGCGTTGCTGGACCGAATGCGATCTGCGTCGAAACCAAACCTGTTCTAGTGGCTTCCCAAACGAAACGCGTTATTCCCGTTCAACGACTGCAACGCCAGCAACGCCAGGGCGGAGGTTTTGATGTTCTGCAGGAACTGTGTCTCGTCGAATAGAACCATGGCCGCCTGCATGCAGGCTTCCGCTTGGATGCCGTACAGACTGAGACAGTGTACCGCCATGCAGAGGGCCAACGCTGAGCGCTCGCCCGCCGCCGCGCGCTGCAAGTAGGCCAGGCTTCGTTGGCATTCCTGGTTCGAAGGGTTCTGCAAGGCGATGAGGGCGATCGCAGTCGTCAGAGGATAAGGACGAAGTTCTTCCCCTAAAACCCTGGCGTTACCGTAGTTCCAGCCGCCTGCCTTGCACATCCTCTGGTATAGCAACGACTCCCCTTCGGCGATGACGGGCTTGAGGTTTCTCGAATCGACCACCTGAGGCGAGCTGCCGGCCGACGACCGCAAAAACTTCTTCAGAAACAACAGCGCATAGGAAGTCGGTTCAACCCAGTTCGCCGTGTCTGGAGTCCATTTCCACCCTCGAAGGTTTTCCTCTACGTACGAAGCATCGAAGGAACGCATCCAATCTGCGAGGCGGAGAATGCAGGACCTTGGATGCCTGGCAAAGGATGCCTCGACAAACTGGGCAGCAGCCCGGCATATCGACTGGGTGCCCTCAAATCTCAATAGCGCCAGGCCCGCGATCGCCGTTGCCCACGCAGCTTCCTCATGGTCCTGGGTGTTTATGGGCCAAGCTCCTCGCGCTGTCTGCGTCTCCTTCAGGAACGCTAAACTACGCTCGACAGCGCCGCGCGCGCTTTCCTCCGAGGCCAAGGACAACAGAGCGTATGCCGTGGGCTCGATGGCGCCTGCTTTTTCAGGCGAGAATCCCCAGCTTCCATCTTTGTTCTGATGCTCCAGGAGAAAGTTGAGGATCTGGGTTCTCACGAAGGCTCTCGACGATTCGATCCCTCTTTTCGGACGAACCAGAAAAAACCTAATGAATTTCGGGCCCAAGTCGAAGAAATTGTATCATCACTTGATTTGGCAGGACTTGACTTCAGAGGAGGAGCTAATGGACGACACGCTTGTTATTGGACTGCTGATGATTGCAACGTTCTCGAGTTTGTGGGGAATGTTCTATGCCCGCAGGTCTTACCAGAACACCAAGAAGATCATGGATAAGGTCGGTCACTAACTGAAGGTTTGACGCAAGTTAAGACCGGGTTGAGGCAGCATTTGCCCTTGGTTTAGGCTGCCCAAGGTTTCCCGAGTCAAAAACTTCGAATCGCTTTGGCTTCGTCGTCGAAGACCTCGAAGACGGTGAGTAGCTTCGTGATGGAAAGCAGATCGTGCACCTTTTTGGTGAGATTGAGCAGTTTCAACTTGCCGCCCTGCTTTCCAGCAGTTGTGAAACTACTGACGAGTTCGCCAATACCTGAGCTGTCGATGTAGGACACGTCTCCGAGATTCAGCAGAATGCTCATTTCCCGTTTGTTCAGCAGGCTGCGCACGGCCTCCTTCAAGACAACCGTCCCCTCCCCGATCGTAATTCTTCCACTCAGGTCTACAATACTAACCCCTTCTACCTTTCGGGTCGTTGCGGTCATACTCACGAGTCATTCCTCCTGGTCGGGCACTGTGCGCTCAAAAAGGCTCTCAGTCTGCCCAGGCGACTGCGACCAACCAATTGAACCACCCGAAAACGATCAACTTTCGGTCACGGGTATGGGGCGAGACAGCTTCTTGGCAAACCTCACTTCGGTACCTTGATTGGGCAGGCGAGCTAGCGAAAAGTCGTCCATAAACGAACGCACCAGAAAAATACCACGCCCAGATGATTTCATTAGATTCTCTGGATCACACGGGTCTGGGAGATGGTCAAAATCGAAGCCGCGACCCTGATCAAGAATCCCTACCTCAAAGCGCTCGGAGTTGAACCGGTAGCTGACTTGGACCAGTTTCTCCAAGTCCAGCTGGTTCCCATGCCGGATGGCATTGACAACGATCTCGCGCACCGCCATTTCGATGAAATAGGCCTGATCTGAATCGCACCCAGCCATGGCCGTCAGGTTGTTGGTAACGCTTTCGACCAGATCGGTATACTCCAGATTGCTCTGAATTCTCAGCTCAATCACCGAATCTTGATTGTTCATGGAGAGATGGAGCGAAACCGCCTAAGTTAAAGACACCTACCAGTAGCATTACGCCGAGGTCCTTGTCAAGGCCGCGAACGGTGTTTGTCCATTTGGATTTCTGCCTGACGCTGGCTGGATGAGCGTAGCCTACGCTCGGTTTCAATTCATCAACACCGTCATGCCCGCAAAGGAACTTCACATCGTCGGATTTAGCCAGGGGCATACATTTGTCCTGGTGTTGAAATCGCGGTCGCTTCCAAAACTGACGCCGTACGAAGCAGTTCCTTACTGCAGAAGGAATTGTCGCCAGTTGCAGCTTGAGTATCACTTGAAAAAGATTCATGCCCGATTGGGCCTATTGGCATGGTTCAGCGGGACTGCGCGGTCGTGTGAATGGCTCGCAGGAGTGTCGAAAGTGCTGAGCTAGCGTGGATTAGGGGTTGATTAGTTCCTTGACAAGAATGGAGCGGACACGGTATAAACTGCGTGCTTTTTTTGTTTGGCGCCTTCAGGAGAGGGCTCTGAACGTGACTCGGAGAAACTCAGTTCATGGCAAATCATAAGTCAGCGATCAAACGGAACCGTCAGAGCCAGAATCGTCGCGCGATCAATCGAAGCAACACTCAGCGCCTGCGGACTCAGTTGAAGAAGATCAAGTTGGCCATTGGCGCCAGCAACAAGGATGATGTGCAGAAGCTTTTGGCACCGACCTTGTCCCTCATTGACAAGTCAATTCAGAAAGGTGTGCTTCACAAGAACGCTGCCTCCCGGCAGAAATCAAGGCTAATGCATGGTGTGAATAAGCTTCTTACCCCACAAGCCAGCGCCTAGGCTCCTCGGAAGTGGTAACTGAAAGGCACTCGAAATGGGTGCCTTCCCGCAGACAACAACCCACCCATATTCAGTTGCTCCTGTAGTTTACCCTATTGCTTCTGGCTACCCTGCCGATAGAAGAGGCTGGCAGAATATCATTCGTTTTGGGGGAAACCAGGCGTGAAATGGTTTGATCAATGGGCACATAGAGGGGAACCCTCTCTCTCTGTAGTTCCTCATGCTTCAGACGACTGGCGGGGGGCTCTAACCGAGTTGAGCCGCACCCTGCTGACGCTGCTGCAGCAATACCGCTGGGAACTCGAGGAGATTCAGTCTCACCAGTTCCTCGAAGATGTCGAGGAATTCAAAGAGAGCTTTCCGGAATCGGACAATCCAAACGCTCTCGACCAATCTCGCCGTCGCTTCTACGAGAAGGCGGTGCAGTTCATCAAGAAAGAGAAGAACTATCTCGAGGATCGTGAGGCCGAGCTCAAGTCCATGATCACGGTACTCACCGAGGCGATTGCCACTCTGTCCCATGGCAATGAGGACTACCATGGCAAGATCATCAAAACGACTCAGACTCTCTCGCAAATCTCCCAACTTGAAGATATCCGAAAGATTAGATCGTCACTGTCTGTCGAGATTGGTTTGCTGAAGGATGCAGTGAAGGAGCAGCAAAATAAAGAACGTCAGCAGCAGGCGAAGCTTTCCGAGTCGGTGGAAACGCTACAATCCAAACTCAAGACGGCTATTAACCGATCCTTGAGAGATCCGTTGACCGACCTCTACAACCGTGAAGGGTGGGACCAGGAACTCACCGAAGCCTGCCGCGTTGCCTCGGTCACCCACAAACCATTCAGTGTCGCCATGGTGGATGTAGATTTCTTCAAGAAGATCAATGACAGTGGCGGACATCAGGTGGGAGATTTGATTCTGAAAAAACTGGCGGGCTTCTTCAAAGAATCGTTGCGCGCGGAGGACTTTATTGCACGCTTTGGCGGGGATGAGTTCGCCTTCGCGCTATCCGCTCCGACCCTCGAGAAGGCTCATGGACGTTTGGAACGGCTGTGCAAAGAAATCTCAAAACCAACTTACAACTGCCCGGTGAATGGCAAGGAGTTCTACCTGAAAATCTCGATCAGTGTTGGACTCAGCTTCTACAGGGCCGGTGATACGCCTGAATCGCTGATTCACCGAGCCGATGAAGCGCTTTATCTGGCAAAGGAAAACGGCAGGAACCGCGTCGTAACGGAAGCTCATCTGGAATCCAAATCAGCCTGAAAGAAGCAGGCGGCCAAGTGCTCGCGAATTCGCGCGAAGATTTTCAACCTGCCCTTCCCGATCGGCATTATGCCTTTCAAGCACCTAGTTTTTGCGGGGGAATTGATCCCTGCCCGGCAGCTTGCGTCCACGGCATAAGACCGCCATCCACAGACAGGAAAACCTGGTTACGACCGTGATCCTTGGCGCCATAGAGCGCCCGATCTGCGTCGGAGAGGAGCGCTTCCAGCGTTGGATGCTGCGGACCGCACTGGGAGAGCCCAAAACTCACCGTGAGCGAGAAAGCGGCTCCGCCGCCGGACGCAAATTTCTCGTTCTCCACGCGCTGGCGAATGCGATCGCAGCATAGCGCAGCGTCCTTCAAATCTGTGTTGGTGAACACCAGACAAAACTCCTCGCCACCATACCGGCCAATGAAGTCAGTTTGTCGCAGCGCGGCCTTCATTAACTCAGCAGTCGTTCTCAGCACACCGTCGCCGACGGCATGGCCGAAGGAGTCGTTCACCTTCTTGAAGTGGTCCAGGTCACAGAGGCAGATCGTCACCGGGGCTAGGTAGCGCCGGCTGCGGGTGAATTCCTCTGCCAGCCTTTCGTCCAGCCGGTGACGGTTCCAGAGCCCTGTGACTTTATCGCGAGCCGAAAGGTCGGAGATACGGCGGGTGGCCTCCTCAATCTCACTCAACATGCGCGCACGCTCGAGCGCATTCCAGATGCTTCGAGGCAGTACGGCCCGGCTCAGTTCATGCTTGGGCAGGTAGTCATAGAATCCACGTCGAAAAGCCTCGGCGGCCAGGCTTTCACCCCCTAACCCCGTCACCAGAATGCATGGGACCGTGCGACCCAGGTGCTTTACCATCTCGGCAAAATCAATCCCGTGGCCGTCGGGCAGTTGATAGTCCACGAGGCAAAGATCAAATGCACGCTCACCGCCCAACTGCAAAGCCGTTCCCAAGCTGGTGGCGCGGGTCAGCCGCAGTTGACGCGCCTCGGTTTCCAGCAACTGGCGGACACGCTCAAAGTCTGCATCGTTGTCTTCGATAATGAGAACTTGAAATGGGCGTGAGAAAACCACGGCCGAAGGCTGTGGGACCTCCGCAGAAAGAGCCTTGTGAGGAACCATCCGCACCTGTTGCAGCACCCCATGAATCTGATGCGCAGAACGAACTATGTTATCGACGATTGGCATCAGCGTCGGAGGGCAGCTCGGGTCGCGATGGAGCAATTGGCAAAAGCCGATGAGGCCGGTCAACGGCTGATTCAGCTCATGTGCGGTGGAACCCGCGAGTTGCATCAGCACTCTCAGTCGTTCCTCTTCCAGCAGCTTCTGCTTCTGCGCTTCGAGAATCTGCAACTGCTCTGCCTTCTCCACAGCGGCTAGCACGGCATCCCGCAGGATTGTGCCGTCGAGCCGGGCCTTATTGAGGTAGTCATGAGCCCCAGCTTTCAGGGATTCGACCGCCAGATCCTCGCCGCCGTGGCGGGAGAGTGCAATGACAGGAACCAGGGGTGCACTCTTCTGCAGTCGTCTCACCCAGTCAACCCCAGCGCCACCGGGCAGTTCGCAGTCAAGCAGGATGCATTGGAAGCCCGACCGCTCCACCTTGTCCACAGCTTCTTCGCCGCTGCCCGCTTCTTCGAACGAAAACTCGAGTTCCGGCAAACCCGGTAGTTGCTGGCGCAGCAGGGCGCGATCGTCTGGCTGGGCATCAACGATCAGGATCTTCAATACAGCAACTCTGGTTGTGTCCACACAATCTCCCTGGCCGAAGAAAGGTGTCTCTCCGCAATTCCACCGTCAGTCCGCGAAGAATCAATAGTGTTGGGGATGGGGAGGAAAGACTGCTCATTGACCGTCGAAATTCGTGGGAATCTTATCGCGCCCACGCACGGGTGTCACCGGAAAAAAGACAATGAAGAGGCGCAACGCTATACTGCCAGCACCTAGCCGACGGTTTATCTTAGTGTCAACACGATGTAGTAGCCCATCAATACCACGATCACGAAAGTGGCAAACCAGAGCGTCGCCGTCACCCAACCGGACGGTCGCACTTCATCCGGAAGGTGACGATGTCTGAGGTAGAGGGTGCCGATGCCAATAATAGGAAGCATTAGAGATTGAGCCACACCGCCCGCGACAACCATCTTTACCGGCGACTGCACGAGCATTAACAGGCAGACCGGGAAAATCGTCAGGAAGAGCACGAAACCGCGGCGGTAGCGCACCCGTGCGGCGTAGTCGGTGTGGCTGAAGAAGCCCATCAGCCGAAACATGTCGGCGTAAACGCGCGAATTGGCTGCGGTCGCGGCGAAGATGGTGCCATACAGAGTCGCGATGGCTCCCAGATAGAAAACCCACAACGACCACGGACCAAGCGTTTGAGTGTAGATGTTGGACAGCACCGAAATCATATCCCTGGCTGCAGGCACCTTCCCCATGCCATGCAGAATGCCGGCACCCAGCAGGTAGAAAGCAATCGTTGCCACGGTGTAGATGAACATCGAAGCAAGGATGTCAACGTGCATCACCCGAATCCAACCTTCAGCCCGTACTCGCCATTCCGGTGATGAATCACGCTTGCCAGCACAGCGGGCGTACCCTTTCTCCACGCACCAATAGGGATACATAAACAACTCTGAAGCACCGACGCCGGTGATGCCGAATACGGCCACTGCCGTTGCAAGACCCTCACCCGGAAGGCGGAAGTTGAACCCTTGCCAAACATCAGCCCAGCTGAAGTATTGCGGCATACGCGTCAAGACCACCGCTGCCAGGAACGTGAGCAAGGTGAACAGACCCACCTTAACCATCGCCAGCCCCTCGATGCGTTCATAGCCACCTCCAAGCAAAAGAGCTAGTGTGATCCCAAAAAAGATGAACACCCAGACGTTGACAGGAACCACGGGAATAAGCTGGAACATCACTTGCGATACTCCGCCGAACATGGCGCCAATCTGCAACTGAGTCATCAACGTCATCAACGCCCAGGCCCAGACAATCCAGTTCACCTTCCAGCGCGGTCCCGGCACCAGGTTGAAACCGGCCAGTCCTGTCTCGCCCGTAGCAATCGTGTAGCGTCCAAGCTCCGCCTGTACGATCGGCTTGATCAGGCAGCTCAGCACAATTACCCACATGGCCGCATAGCCGACCTGGGCTCCCAGTGTGGTCGTCGCAATCAGTTCTCCCGACCCAACAATCGACGCAGCGAGAATGATACCCGGGCCAATCCGGCGAAGGATATCGGTGAACGCACGCGGGGGGTCGGCCACATCGGCTGCCTCAAGCTTGTAGGGGTCCTTCAGTTTTGGTTGCGTCGCGTTCAAGAGATGTCCTCGTGATTTTGTCGGGTCGGCGGCGCGCGTAGTCTAAACACAGGAACTAGAGGGAAGCAACGGATTACTGGGTGGATGTTGTACCAAAGTAGAAATGTCCGCTCGTTACCAAAATAGAAATGTCCTCTTCATCGTAGCGGCGCATTTGCAGCGGAGTGAGGACAGAGTCAAGCTTTCAGCGAGTCGAACGACGAGCGTTTGGCTGAAAGCTTGACTCTGCCGGAGCGGAGCGCATGCTAGCCGCTCGATGAAGGGACCAGGGCCCTAGGATGGG
>Ga0187893_10000867_pt1 | contig 76181 bp, 71 predicted proteins | sample MA1701074metaG_FD_139574 | JGI IMG/M metagenome (GOLD analysis project Ga0187893, IMG submission 139574) | White microbial mat communities from a basaltic lava cave in the Kipuka Kanohina Cave System on the Island of Hawaii, USA - MA170107-4 metaG ...
AGCGTCACGTGGGTCACGATGGTCACCATGGCTACTATCTCCTTCACGCGGCTCTGATAGGCATTGTCCCTCGTCGTCACACCGGTGTCCAAGTCCCGTATCGGCCTGGGGACCGCACAACTTCCTGATCACGGCGTATCGCGGAGCGCCCGTGATGCCCCTCTTTGTCAGCCCTCCCGGCTTCGAGCGAGCTTGGCCTGAGGCCCGGGGGGCGCGCTCACGACCGCGTTCCCAGTGCCGATGCTGGGCGATGGCTCGGCGAAGGCACGAGTCTCGGCGACGTCGGCGACCACGACGCCCAGAGGGCTTCCCACCGCGCCCTTGCGCGGCGGCGTATCGCCTGAGCCCTCCCCAGGAACGCCCGCTGCGCGCAGCAGCGCGGTGCCCTGGCCCAGCGCACCGATTGGCTTGAAGTGCTTGTACGCTTCGCTCAGGAATTCACGCGCGTCGAGGTTGGCCGTCAGGGTTGCGATGCTCGCAGCTCCGCCCGGGACCACGACCGCATCGAAGAGGACTGACTTGACCGTGAGGAGACTCTTGGTTGCTTCGAGCGCCGTCCCGTTGTCGGTGTCCACGGTCCCCAGCGCCGGCGCCACCACCTCGAGCTGGGTGCCGCCTTTGTCGAGGGCCCGCTTGATCGCGAGAACGTCCTGGCCACGGACACCCGGCGCCACCAGCACCGCGACGCGGCGCCCTTTGACCGTGTCTCGCACGGTGTTGGCCATGCTCAGAGCCGGCGACGGCTTCGCCCGGACCGGCGCCTCCTTGCCCCGCGGAATGTCGAGGCCAAGACCGCGGGCGACGGCGGCGGCGAGATTGGTGTCGATCCGGGCGAAGTGCTCGAGCACGTGCTCACGGATCTGCTTGCGCTCGACCTTGCCCAGCTCGAACTGACAAGCCTCGACGAGGTGTTGCTGCTCGGGGGCGGAGAGGCTCCGGAAGAACATGGCCGCCTGGCTGTAGTGATCCTTGAAGCTCGCACTTCGTTCGCGAATCTTGTGGCCCTCGACTCGCTCCGTGTAGTGCACGTACGCTCCCGCCCTTGGCCTTGAGGATTTCCACGGCATGGAGCATCGGGACTCGTTGACGAGCTTGTGGAGCGTGGCCAGGTGCATTTCGAGGCCGTAGGCGGTGGGGCGAGTGGCGTGAAAGCGCAACAGGCCCTTCTTCGACCAGGGCGCCAGATCCAGACCGATGGAGCGCATGTTGCGGACCAGCTGGCTCTCGGACTCCTCGAAGGCGAAGTACAAGCAGCGCTCGCCGCGTCGGCAGGTCGCGTTGGCGAAGTGGGCGGCCAGGCTGGTTTTTCCGGTGCCCGCAGTTCCGGAGATGAGCACGCTACTGCCCCGGTAGACTCCCTTGCCGCCGAGCATGGCGTCGAGCCGGGGGACGCCGGTGGAGATCCGCTCGTCGGAGGCCTCCTGGCGCAGACCGAGAGAGGTGACCGGCAGGACGGAGATGCCGTTCTCGTCGATCAGGAAGGGATACTCGTTGGTACCGTGAACGGTTCCGCGGTACTTGACGATGCGTAGCCTTCGGGTCGAGAGCTGCTCGGTGACGCGGTGGTCGAGGACGATGACGCAGTCGGAGACGTACTCCTCCAAGCCGTGGCGGGTGAGGGTCCCGTCGCCGCGCTCGCCCGTGATGATCGCCGTGACCCCCTTGTCCTTGAGCCAGCGGAACAAGCGGCGGAGCTCGGCGCGGAGGATGGCGGCATTCGAAAGGCCGCCGAAGAGCGTCTCGAGGGAGTCGAGCACGACGCGCCTGGCCCCGAGCGCGTCGATGGAGTGGCCCAGGCGAATGAAGAGGCCTTCGAGGTCGTACTCGCCGGTCTCCTCGATCTCGCTCCGCTCGACGTGCACGAAGTCCACCAGCAGTTTGTTGTGTTCAGCCAGATTCTCCAAGTCGAACCCGAGGGAGAGGACGTTCTGGACTAGCTCCTCGGCGGTCTCCTCGAACGTCAAGAACACGCCAGGCTCGCCAAATTCGGTCGCGCCGCGGACGAGGAATTCCATCGCGAGGAGCGTCTTGCTGCTGCCGGCGTTGCCGCAGACGAGAGTTGGGCGGCCACGTGGCAGCCCGCCGCCAGTGATTTCGTCAAGCCCCTGGATGCCGCTGGCGGCCTTGCTTAGCGAACGGATCTTCGGGTTGTGCTTAATCGCCGAATTCCTCATCGGATTCTCCCGAGAGGCGCAGGGGCATGTCCCCCGCGGTTCCCGGCCGGCCACTAGCCTGCCAACGCCATAGCGCCCATCCGGGCTAACCGGTAGGGAGTCCACAGTTTTGCTCGTCACAGGAAGGCGGGGACCAGTGTACCGCCCGCCGAGGGCCGTGCCCGACATTCGGGCTCTCCTGAGGTGATCGCGCTCCGAGTGGGCTTCGCGGACTCGCTGGCAGCATTATTGCGTGTCAAATCCTGAATGGAGGAGCTCGTTGGCACGCTGCGCGGGGTGACGGTACTCCTCGCCGAGGACGCCGCCCGTTCGCGTGCTCTCATGCGCGCTGCTGCCCTCGAATATTGTGGGGCCACCGTGCTCACGGTGGACTCGGCACCGGCTGCGAAGAGCGTGCTTGCTGCCATCCGGCCGAAGGTGGTGATCACGGATCTCGCGATGCCGGCAATGGCTTCGATCTTCTCCGGTGCATGCGTACTGAGGCTGAAGAGCAAGGAATTTCCACCCCCGTGGTCGCCGTGACCGGCTACTCAGATTTGCATGACGCCGCCATGTGTGCGGGGGCCACCGCCTTCCTGAGCAGGCCCGTCCGGCCCGCGCAGCTCTGCCGTACAGTCCGCGAGACCCTCCACAAGGAATGAGGCTGGCCGGGCGAGCGGTTGGGCGGGGGCACCGTTGGGCAGCACAGATCAGCTATGCTGAAGCCATGAAGGCGGAGGTCCGCTCTTGAGCCACCCGCGCGTAGTCGCTGCTGGCGGTGGCCCCATCCCCACTGAACCCATCGGTAGCATCCCACGTCCGCTTGAACTCATCGAGGCGGTCGCGCGAAAAGACGGCGACGACCCGAGCCTGGAGCCGCTGTATGAGGGCGCGGTGCGCGACACGGTGGCACGATTCGAGGCCACGGGCTCTCCGGTCATCACGGATGGCGAGCAAAGGAAGTATCACAACTTCTGGACGTACTCCGTCCACGGCCTGACCAATACCCACCCCGACGGCTTCCAGATTCCCTTTGCGGCCGGCCATATCCGTCGCATGCCGCGGCTCGTGAGCGGGCCGTTTCGCTACAAGCGATACGCGGACAGCTTCTTGGAGGTCGCCCAGCGTTACGCCCAGGTTCCGGTCAAGCAGGCGGTCATCTCACCGTCCGCGCTGAGCCTCATGTATCCTGCCCATGGCATTCCCGGCTACACGCGCGAGGAATTCATCGACGATCTGCTGCGCGAGCACGAGGCCGAGATTCGCCGGTGCCTCCAGAAGGGCGCGCACAAGGTCCAGATCGACTTCACTGAAGGCCGCCTGGCGATGAAGGTCGATCCGTCCGGGCATCTCCTCAACAGCTTCATCGATCTGAACAACCTCGCCCTGTCACGCTTCTCCGCGGACGAGCGCCAGCGCATCGGCGTGCATACGTGTCCGGGTGGCGACCGGGACTCCACCCACAGCGCGGACGTCGACTACGAGGAGCTGCTCCCGAGCCTCTTCGAGCTGAAAGCGGTGAGCTTCTACATTGCCCTCGCCGGCGAGAGGGACCGCGGGCGGGTCTTGAGAATGATCCGGCAGCACATGAAGCCGTTTCAGCGGATCTTCATTGGCGTTGTTGCACCGATCGACCCGCGCCTGGAGACGCCGGAGGACGTCAGAGATCTGATCCTGGCCGCGGTCGACTATATCCCGGTCGACCATCTGGGGACGACCGATGACTGTGGGTTTTCGCCCTTCAGCGATGACACCTCCACCAGCCGCGACACAGCGTTCGCCAAGATCCGATCGCGGGTGCTCGGCACCGCCCTCGCCACCGACATCATCGGAGCCAGGTAGTGCGGGCGGACGACGAAGAGGAGCTTCTGCGGTCGGTGGCCATACAAAATGCCCAAAGCATTCTCGCCGCTCGCCGACGGGCCGAGGAGGAGGTCCTCCGGGCGAAGGAAGAGCTGGAGGGCAAAGCCCAGGAGCTGGCCCATTCTCTGGCCATGATGCATGCGACCCTGGAATCCACCTGGGATGGGATCCTGGCTACAGACGAGCGCGGCAACGTGACGGGCTTCAACGCGAAGTTTGTCGAGATGTGGCAGATTCCTGGCGCGCTGATGGAAGCCCGGCGCCACCGCCAGCTCCTCGACTTCGTCGGCCAGCAATTCCATGACCCCATGGCGTTTGGTTCCCGGGTTGAAGAGATCTATGCCACGTCTCCGCCTGAGAGCTTGGACGTTCTGGAACTCATCGACGGAAGGGTGTTCGAGCGGTACTCTCGTGTCCAGATCGTCAACGAGCACAATGTGGGCCGCGTGTGGAGCTTTCGCGACATCACCGAACACCGGCGCGCGGAAGAAGCGTTGCGGGATGAAACCCACATGCTGGAGCTGCTGAATCGGACCGGAGCTCGGCTGTCATCGGAGCGTGACCCGCAGGCGCTCGTTCAGGCGGTCACGGACGCAGCCACCGAACTCACCCGCGCGGGCTTCGGGGCATTTCTCTATAACATCACCGATACGAAGGCGCCAACCAGCGTGCGTTGGACGCTGTCGGGAGCACCCCGTGAGGCCTTCGAACGATTTGGGCAGCCTCGCGCGGCGCTGCTCTTCGGCCCCACCTTCCGGGGCGCAGGGCCAATTCGCTGTGATGACGTGCGGGAGGACCCGCGATATGGAAGGATACCGTGGCCCCTCCCCCTGCGCAGCTACCTGGCCGTCCCGGTGATATCGCGCAGCGGGGAGGTCATCGGCAGCCTGTTCTTCGGTCACCCCGAGCCCGGTGTGTTCAGCGCGCGAACCGAGCGGCTGGTGGTCGGTGTCGCGGCGCAGGCGGCCGTGGCCATCGACAACGCCCGTCTTTTCGAGGGCGCCCAAGCGGCGGCCGAAGAGCGACGGCAGCTCTTGGAAAGTGAGCGGGCCGCGCGCAGTGAAGCCGACCGGGCGAGCTCCATGAAGGACGACTTCCTGGCGACGCTCTCCCACGAATTGAGGACGCCGCTCAGCGCTATCCTCGGCTGGTCGCAAATCCTTCGAGCCCGGACGATGAGCGATGTCGAACTTCACCGAGGGCTGGAGGTCATCGAGCGCAACGCCCGCATGCAGACCCGGCTCATCGAGGACCTTCTCGACATGAGCCGGATCGTGTCGGGGAAGATGCGCCTCGACACCCAGCCCGTAGACCCCGCATCCTTCATCGAAGCGGCCATTGAAACGGTGAAACCCGCCGCGGAGGCGAAAGCAATCCAGCTTACCAAGATACTCGATCCCGCGGCCGGCCCCATCACCGGCGATCCGAACCGGCTTCAGCAGGTGGTGTGGAACCTCCTCACCAACGCCATCAAGTTCACGGGGAAGAATGGAAAGGTTCAAGTCCTGCTAGAGCGCGTGGACTCTCATATTGAGATTACTGTGGCGGACACGGGTATCGGGATCGCGCCCGAGTTCCTCCCGCATGTCTTCGACCGCTTCCGGCAAGCAGACCCATCACGGACGCGGACGGCCGCGGGTTTGGGTCTGGGTCTCTCCATCGTGAGACACCTCGTGGAACAGCACGGCGGGACGGTGCACGTCACCAGTCCCGGCGAGAGCTGCGGAGCAACGTTCACGGTATGTCTTCCGCTCGCGGTCATTCACGGAGACACCGAGAAGGGCGGACGGGTCCACGGCGAGGGGATGCGGACCAGTGCATCGGACTTCAGGCCTTCGAACTTGGCGGGAATAAAGGTGCTGGTGGTTGACGATCAGGCCGACGCTCGCAACCTGATCAGGCGACTCCTGGAAGAATGCGACGCGGAAGTCCTCACCGCCGATGCGGCTGAGGAGGTGGTGCGGGCGGTGGAACGGGAGAGACCAGATGTTCTCGTGAGTGACATCGGGATGCCGGGGGTGGACGGATACGAACTGCTCCGGAGAGTACGCGCGCTGGGTCACGCGAAGGGAGGCAGAATACCTGCCATTGCTCTGACGGCGTTTGCGCGCTCCGAGGATCGCACCAGGGCATTGTGTGCGGGATTTCTGGCCCATGTCTCCAAGCCCGTCGAGCCCTCTGAGCTGGTCGCAACCGTGGCCAGTGTCGTCGGGCGAACCGGCGAGCCCGTCGGCGAGTAGCTGTCGAGGCTTGAGGCCGTCTGGCGTAAGTTCTACAAACCTCAACCCGGTTGGGGATGCCGCAGCCCTCCGATGGCCACCCGTTACCCAGGAGCGTGTCGAAAGGAAAGGGGAGCGATGGCAACGAGTAAGAAAAAGGGGAAATGGAGCCCCCGACGGACCTCCAGAAGCAAGCCGCCGGCGGCCAAGAAGAAGAAGGTGTCGGTATCGACTCGGGGACGCGGATCGCCCTCAAGACTGGCGCGGCCCCACACTTCGTCGGGCCGCGGGAAGGTCAATCGCGCCACGGAGACGCTGGCCACTGCGCTGGGCGGGGTCACGGAAGCCACGCTCCAGTTGAGCTCAACCGCGATGTCCGCCGTCAGCAATTCGGTGCGCGCCGCCCAGCAGATCGGCGGTGAAGTGGTGAAAGCCACCACCGCGGCGGCGGCCGGATCGCTCGAGGCCGCCCAGCGCGCCTGGCGCGGTGGCGTCAAGCCCCGCGAGGAATCAAGAGCTTCTTCCCCAAGACATCGCCGGAGGTAACCTCTGATGGCTCCCGTCGAGGTCCGAGCATTCGGGCTGCTGGCCGTCTGCGTGATCCTGCTGGCCGTAGTGCTGATTGTCCAGTGGATGCCCGCTCGAGCCACGGTTGTCGCCAAGCCGTTGATGCTCTTGATCCTCGCGGTCGTGATCGTGCTCGGGATCATGGTGGCTGTCATGAGGTCGCAATAGGACCCTTCTCTGGTATCGATCTGCTATCCCCCCGTTTCGAGGCATGGAATCTCGATGGCACGCCGCTCGCTAGTCTCCACCGCCGATACCCGCAAGGCGATGGGGCTCGGCGGCCGCCGGCATGACCGGCACCGCAAATACATATGACCGACGCGGCACGACCGCGAGGGGAGGGCACGATGAACGCGATCCAGTTGCTCAAGAGTGACCACGAGACGGCCAAGCAAATGTTCGGGAAGATCCAGACGGCGCGGGCGGAGCAACGCGGCGAGCTATGGGCGAAGCTCAAGCCGGAGCTGAAAGTGCACGAACAGATGGAGGAGGAGGCGCTCTATGGCCCGGTGGCGCGAGAGGTCGAGTCGAGAGATCAGACGCTGAAGGACTGGCACGAGCACCATCAGGAGGAGGTCACCGAGCTCGAGAGCCTTATCGAGGACATTGGTGAATTCGATCCGACCAGTGACCAGTGGATGGAGCGGATCGAAGAGCTGCAAGAGACGCTGGAGCACCACATCCAGGAGGAAGAAGGCGACATCTGGCCGCGGATCCAAAAGGCGTGGGATCAGTCGAAGCTCGAAAAGGCCGGCCAGCAGATTGAGAGCCTGAAGCGCGAGAAGCAGTCACGGGCGGCCTGACAAGGGCGCCAGCGATCGTCCGACCGGCAAGTCGACGGCTCGTGACAGGACGGGGGTGGACCCGCAGAACCCCATCGACGAGGAAAGCCCACACCTTAACCGTCCCCTGGTTGGCGGAGGCGACCGCGCGGTCCCCTCCAACGTTCCGGACACCGGATGGAGAAGGAGATCAACATGGACATCATCATCTGGATCGTCTTTGGGTTGGTGGTTGGTATCGTGTCAAAATTCCTCATGCCGGGACGCGATCCGGGCGGGTTCATCATTACCATCGTGATCGGCATCGTCGGGGCGTTCTTCGGCGGTTGGATGGGCCGTGCCCTCGGCCTCTACGCGCCAGGACAGCCCGTCGGCTTTTTCATGGCGGTGCTCGGCGCCATCGTGCTCTTGATCATCTATTGAATTGTGGCCGGCCGCCGAGCCGCCTGATGCGGGTGAACCCTGACGTCGAAGAGTTCTGGCTCGACGTTGTCCGCGGCTACGCGAAGACCCCAGTACGCCGGAAAGGTCGCCATTCATTGCCCTCCGCGGTGGCGGACGGCCAGACCGGCGACGCGCTGCTTACACGCCGCTACGCCGGGATCCAGCGACGTCAAGTCGACAAACCCTCGGACGACGCCGTCCGCGACGCCATGGACGCAGCGCAGCCCGGACCATACACGACATGGCGACTGACCCAGCCTGGTCGCGGCCTTCGCGCGTTCTCGCGCCTCCGCTGCTCCGCGCTGCAACAGGTCGCCGTCCGCAAGTGCCCAGTGTGAACGCCAGCGACTCGCAGACGGCCACTTGGGGGGTCGACGGCGGGCATCAAGACGCCGACGGGGAGCGGCCGAGACGCCCCGGGCAACCCGGCAGGCCATCGTCGCCGCCATGGGCGGAGGCACGGGTGCCGCGCCGCCGGGTCCCGCCGCGCCAGCCAGAATTGCATCTCCATCTCTCGGTACATCGAGGCCGCAGCGGTGGGGTGCTCAACCGCCTGGCCGCGTTTGGCGCAACCGCCTGGCCGCGTTTGGCGCTTAGACGGAACAAAGGCGGATGCCGACACCCCCGTATTCGTGGCGATCAACGGCGCGTGAACTTCCCCGCAACATAGCCGATGCCAATCATCAGCGCCGCGCCAATAAGCGGCCGCTCTCGCATGAACGTTGTGAGATCTTCGATCCACACGCCCCGGCCCGTACTGCGTCGCCCGGCAACTATCATCCCCGGGCCAACTTCGCCGTTATCCACACGAGACCCGTCGGCGCTACCTTTTTTGACTGTTTCCGCGGCCCGCTTGGCCGCTTCCTGTGCCGTATCGATCCACCCCTTAGCCGCGTCCGAATAGGACTGACTCTTGCTATCTGCCTCAGCCATACGGGCCCCCCTGGTTAGCCGACAGGTTACTCCGCTGAGTCTCCCCGGTCGCCATAGTCTGGCTTCGTCGTGGTCTTGGCGGCCTTAACCGCCGATCGGCCTTGAGCGACCGACTCTTCTCGTCCATCAAACTCCCCTCGTACCGTGAGCTTGGCATAGAAGGTGGCATTCTTCGCCGCCTTCACCGTGTCGCAGCGGTCCGAGCCACGCTTGCGGGATGACGACGGCCCCTTCCGTGCCGCCTTCGCTGGGCTGCCACCATACACGCCTCCTGATGCTCGAAGTGACCGCAACTGACGTGCCAGCGAAGCTGGACGTCCCGAATAATGGCTCCTGGCCGCCGACCGCGATTGTCGAGATAGATCATCCCCTTGGCGCGTCGGACACGAAGACCGGGCCCGTCCCCGTGCACGTAGCGGAGGTCGGCGACGTTCGCCGCCAGCACGGGGCCACCGGATATCGTTGAGGCCGCATCGGCCTCGAGAAGAGCCTCAGCAAGCATCGCTGACGAAGCTACGCGACCTTCCTCGTCGCGGCTGCCTTGCGAGCTGCTGCCTTTCTGCCGACTGGTCCCTTTGGGCGGGTACTGGGAGAGCGAGGCCTCTGCCTCTGGGCTGGGGCGGCAGAGCGGCCCTCATGTCGGTCGCGGCCCCAAGGGCTACCAGCGGTCGGACGAGCGCATCAAGGAAGATCTCTGTGAACGCCTGACGCAGCACGGGCAGATCGACCCGAGCGATATCGAAATCGAGGTCAGCCATCGCGAAGTCACGCTCATGGGTACGGTCAAGAGCCGACAGGCGAAGCGGATGATCGAGGATCTTGCGGAGGGCATCTCGGGCGTGAGTGAGGTTCACAACCAGCTTCGACTCGCCAACAGGCGCCGTCGACCGAGTCGAGTTCGTCGAAGCCGGGCAGGGAGTCTAATCGGGCCTTCTAGGGCCTCACGCGACGCGCCTCACTGTTCGGGTGAGGCGCGTCACATTCTCAGCTTTCGGAAGCCGGCACAGCCGTTGCTCATCGCTCGTGGCGAGGCACACAACTCGTTTGGCAGGAGGGGCTTCGATGCGAATCCGGCGCAGCAAGATCATCCCGCTCGTCCAACAGGATCGACGCCGTCGGATCGATTTCTACATTGACTATTTTGGTGCCGCGACGACAGGCCCATCCCTGTTGGCGGTTTCGACTCCTGCGTCAGTGAGATGGGAGCAGACGTGGAGTCACCGGCTTTCCCAGAGCAGGGACGCGGGCTAAAGGCTCCCCTCGCCCGTCCTGGCCTGAGACCTCTTTGTAGACCTCTCAATACCACGCAGTTCCTTCGTGTGCCGCTAGCGGCCTTGCCTTGCCGGCCCACCAACGAGTACACGCACTGATCGGGTTCCCGGTGGGGAGAAAGCAACGAGGGGGGAGGGAGTTTGCGGTGCGAGCGATGGTGGCATCTCTGGTATGGGCCGTGTTGCTGGCCGGGCTGACGGCGGGAGAGGTGGCGGCTGCCGACGAAGCGCAATCCGCGCCGGGGGCGGGGTATACCGTGACCGCAGACGGCATGATGGCGGCTCTGAACGATGTGCTGGCCTGGTATCGGCAAGCCAGAACCGTGATGCAGTCGTTCAACCACCCGAGTGGCGCTCCGGTGGCGCGTGACGGCGAGCAGCTGGCGCTTCGTATAGTCGACCGCGCCTTCGACACCGCGCGCGCGTCCGTGGCGCTGGTGGCCGAAGAGAGCGGTCGTCCCGCGGCCCCGCGTGGGCGGTCGGCGAATCAACGGGAGGAATTGGCGGCAGCAGTCCGACGTCGCGAGGCGGACGTGGCGCGCCTGCGAAGCCGGCTACAAGCGGCGACCAGGCGCAATAAGTCTGCCCTCGAGAGCGAACTGGCGTCCGCCCGCAACCTGCTCGAGCTGGATCGCGCGCGCCTGGACTTTGCGACGAAGCTCGCGGAGACCGCGGTGGCGCTCACAGACGGCGACACCGATCTTGCTCGGCAGATCCAGGCTCTGCAAGATGCAGTGCCCGAGCTGAAGGCGCCCGCGACCCCCCCGCCGGCCGCCAACGCGGGAATCGAGACGACGGGCACGTGGGGGCTGGTCCGGCGCCTGCTCGCGGTGCACCGCAGCCGGAAAACTCTCGCCGAATTGGAAGGCACCACCGCGGAGCTAAGAGAGAAGGTCGACCGCGACCGAGGCGCGGTGCGCGCCGAACTGCGCCCTCTCATGAACCGTTTGCGGGCCCTGGCCGAGAACCCTACCCCATCGGGAGCCACCCTGGCCGAGGGAGAGCGCGAGTTCAGGAACTCGCTCGAGCGACGTAAGCTGCTGGTGGCCGTCATGCTCCCGCTTCGGCAGCAATCATCGCTTCTGCAGCGGTTCACGGACGACCTCCAGGAGTGGGAACGGGTGGTCGATCGGCAGTCGCGGCAGCTGCTTCAGGGTATCGGGTTTGACTTCCTGCGGGTCGGGGTGGCGCTCGTCGTCATCCTGATCGGGGCGCTGTTCTGGCGGGCCGCGGTGCGGCGCTACGTGTCGGATGCCTATCGCCAACGGCTCCTGATGAGCACCCGCAACGTGGTGGTGATGATCGCGATCACCCTCGTGCTGATCTTCCACTTCACCAGCGAGCTGGCCACGCTGGTCACCGTTTTGGGCTTTGCCGCGGCGGGAATCGCGTTCGCCCTGCAGGCGGTCATCCTTGCCCTCGCGGGCTACTTCTCGATGGTGGCACCGAATGGCATTCGCGTGGGGGACCTCGTCGCCCTGCAGGGGCCCTTCGGGTACGTGCATGGCGAGGTGATCGATACCGGGTTCGTCCGGATGCGGCTGCGCGAGCTGGCCGGGGATCCCCTGCGGCCCACTGGGCGGGTGGTGGTGTTTCCCAACTCCGTGGTTTTCACCGGGAGCTTCTTCAAGCACCCGTCTCCCGGCCCGCCCGCTGATCCGGCCGGCGCCCGAAACGAGCGACCCTCGGGAGTCGATGTCGCCGGCCCCAAACCTGCCGACGCGGTGACCGTGCCTGTCAGGGGAGAGTGAGCGTCCGGTCGATGTGGCAACTCGTGAAGGGCGCGTTCGTGAGCTGGAACGAGGACAAGGCCCCGCGCCTTGGCGCCGCGCTGGCATACTACGCGGCCTTCTCGATTGCGCCCTGCTGGTTATCGCGATTGCCGTCGCCGGCCGCGTGTTCGGCGAGGAGGCAGCCCAGGGTCAGATCGTCGACCAGGTCAGGGGGCTGATCGGCGACGAGGGGGCGGCGGCCCTCCAGAGCATGATCGAGAAGGCAGGCCGGCGCCCCGACGCCGGGGTTGCGGCCACGCTCCTCGGGATCAGCACGCGTTCTTGCTCCTCGTCTCCCTCGTCATCAGCGCGGCGCTCGCGGCCCTTGGAAAGGTGGGCGGAGCTTTCATCGCCGAGGGCCCGCTTCAGATCTTGAACTTCGTCGTCTCCTTCGCGGTGATCACCGGGCTGTTCGCGGCTGTCTTCAAGTTTCTGCCCGACATCCAGATCGAGTGGCACGATGTCTGGATAGGGGCCGCGCTCACCTCGCTGACCGGACGCCCACGCCGTCCCCCTGACCGCCGAGGCGAGAGCCCAGCAAGGCCTGGCACCGATCAAACGCGCTTAGCCAGGGTTCCCTCGCGCGGGGCATCCGCCGTTCCCCGGCACTTGAATTGCACGCTACTCAAGCTAGCGGACGGACCTTTCACAGGAGGACTCTCATGCGAAACCCTCAGGTCTCGGAACTGTTGTATCAAGCCCTTGAAACGGAAATGGGGGGAGTGCTGGTTTACGAGACCGCGGTGCGATGCGCGGTAAACCAGGACCTCAAGAAGGAGTGGACCGAGTACCTCGAGCAGACGCAGAAGCACGAGCAGATCGTTCTCAACGTTCTCGAGAAGCTCGGCCTCGATCCCGAGATCGAGACGCCCGGGCGTTTGGTCGTGCGGCATCTTGGCCAGTCATTGGTCAAGGCCATGCACATGGCCCTCGACGCCGGCCCCCCGGAGGCGGCGCAGCTCGTAGGCGCTGAATGCGTCGTGCTCGCCGAGACCAAAGATCATTTGAACTGGGAGTTGTTGAGCCAGGTCGCCAGCAAGCTCAAAGGGGACGAGGGAAAGACCCTCAAGCAGGCGTACGAGGAGGTCGAAGAGGAGGAGGATGAGCACCTCTACCATACGACCGGGTGGAGCCGTGAGTTGTGGATCGAGTCGCTGGGCATGCCCGCCGTGCTCCCGCCCCCGGAAGAGGAGAAGGATGTCAAGACCGCCATCGGTGCGGCCCGCGCGAAGAAGGCGCGGAAGAAGATGGTAAAGCGATAGGATCGCGCGGGGTCCGCGCCTTCACCCTGCGCACGGTCGGGGCGCTCTGCGCTGAAACCGCCTACGAATGGTACGAGGACAGGGCGCCGCGGCTTGGCGCGGCGCTCGCGTACTACACGGTCTTCGCGCTGGCGCCAGGACTGATCTTCATCATCACGCTGACCGGCCTTCTCCTCGGCACGTTGGCCTCCGCGTACGGGGCCGCCGGCTCGCTCGTGGTCATCCTGCTGTGGATCTACTTCTCGACACAGATCGTCTTCTTGGGGGGCGGAGTTCGTGAAGGTCTAGTCCCGGCGCTTCGGGACGCAGGTGGTACCCGAGGTGACGGCGGTGCCGCTCACCGATGAGGCGCGCGCAGCCCAGGGTATGGACCGCAGCGAGCTCGTCAGGAAGAGGGACGGTCGACGCTGAGCCCCAAAACGAGCGGGAGCCGGCAACTTGCCGCGAGTTAGATCTTGGGGATGCGGATGGTCTTGCTGATCATCAGCGAACCCGAGAGGGCCCAGAGCAGGGTGAGGGGATGGAGGGGCCAGGGCCCAATGAAGATCGTCCCGAACGGCAGGGCGTCTCCCACTTTGTCCAACCAGGCCAACCCGAACACGATGGCTACCAGGACGAGGGTAGTCGGGATGGGCGTGCCCTCGAAGTACTTGACCTTACCCCCCTCTGTGGAGAGCTCTTCGGCCGTGATGTTGAAGCGGGCCAGACGGCTGACACCACACGCCACGAAGTAGATCAGAATGACGGCGTCCCACAGACCCTGCATGCCGGCCCCGTACGCGATAACGGCGGGGGCGACGCCGAAGGAGATCACGTCCGCGAGCGAGTCCAATTCCCGCCCCATGACCGAGTGCTTCTTCCTCCAACGCGCAATCCACCCATCCAGCACGTCCAAGACGAACGCCAGAGGGATGAGCGCGGAAGCTGTGAGAAGGTGCGAGGGCTCTTGCGTCTCGCCATACCCCACCACCTGGAAGAGAGCCATCATGCCGCAAGCAGCGTTGCCCAGGGTGACGAAGTCCGCGAGCTGAAACCCGCGGATCATCGAGAAATGGGTGTGGGTCAAGCGCGGCGCCATTGCCCGGGATCCGGCGTAATGGTAGCACCCGGAAGCGCGAGCTGAGTGCGCCGCTTTCTATTTCGACGGTGACGGTGCGCGCGCCGGTGGACCCGACGAGGGGCCCGCGCCGCCCGTGACCGTCACGCTTTGCGCGACGATTTTGCCGTCACGTTCGGAGTAGTTGACTGTTACGTTGTCGCCTTCCTTCAGCGCGGCCGCTGAATGGCCTTGGCCACCCTTACGGACCATAGTCTTGTCGTCCACGCTGAAGGCCCACTCTCGTTCCTTGTCTTTCTCCATGCCTCGCACGACGAGGGCATTCGCCGTGGTGCTCTGCACGGTGCCGGTGACAGTCCGCGTCTCGAGCTTTGAGGGCTTGTCCTGCGCGACCACCGGGCCGACCGTCACCATCATGAGGCCGGTGGTCAGCAACGTTGCGATGGCGGATCGCATGGCTACCAGTCCCGCCCGTAGATGTGCTCGCCCCGACTCTTCTTCCATTCGCGTTCGAAGTAGTCGGCATCCTCGTCGGTGCGAGGCCTCACGCCCAGCACGATGCCGCCTTCCTTGACGCCGGTCTCGTACAACCGCGCTCGCTCCTCGGGGATGCCCGCCCCGATCAGGCCGCCGATGAGCCCGCCCGTCACGCCTCCAGCTCCGGCTCCAACCAGGGCCGCAGCGATAGGTCCGGCCACGACCAGGCCCACCCCAGGTACGGCAATCGTCGCGGCGGCGGCGATGGCCGCCAGGACTCCCCCGGTGACCGCGCCTACACCGGCGCCCACTCCTACTCCCTCCAGGGCCTTGCTTCCGAGTTCGGTTTCCGCCGCCTTCTTGGTCCCAGAATCGCCGAAATGCTTTCTCCTCGTCTCGTCCGACATCATGACGTTCACGTCGTCCTGTCGATAGCCGCGGGTCGTCAGATACCCGTAGGCCTTCTCCGCGCTGTCACGATCGCGGAACATGCCGGTAACCATTCTGTCTGTCATCTTCACTCTCCTGGGACGAGGCAGTCGCCTCGTCGTGTTTTATCTACGGCCTAAGGGTTGAGCAACCGGCGTGCCGGCGACTCGCGCACTGGCCGCACCGCCTTCCGTGGGCCTCAGGCGGCGTAGGGGGCGTCGTCCCAGGTTCGGTCCCACCCGTTGGCGCTCGCGGTGTGCGCGATGCGCTTCTTCGCGAGCGGATCCAGCCGAGCGAACACCCGCTCGTGAAGGGCCAGGATCTCGGTCGTCTTGATGTCTTCGAGCGACGCCACTCTGCGGACGATAGCCAAACCGTGTGCCTTGGTCTCCCTCCTCAGACCGCTTGAGGTGCTGGTGTGGCCGGGACGGCACTCGGGTTCCGTGACCGATCGCGTCGCGATCCCTTGCTCGCCGTCGAGACAGCGCGGGTACCGGCCGCGGCTTCACTGCGGCCAAGCCCCGCGAGCTCTGCCTCAACCTTCCTGAACGCGCGCTCCTTGATACGGTCGAATCGCGCCCGAATCGCCTCTCGATCCATGTGCGTCCCCTCCACGTGCGTTGCGGAGCCCCTGCGGCGAGAGGTCAGCCGCGCCTAGGCGGCCAGGCGTGACTTCTTGGCCTTCATACGTTCCAGTTCGGTTCCCGCTTGTTCGAGGCGGTTACGGTTCCAGACCAACGCGATGCGTGGAAAGATGTCGCTCTCTTCTTCGCGAACGTGAGCCTCGAGTCTTTCTTGTACTTCCCTGACTTTCGTCAACCAACGCGAGTCTTGAGCGTCGAGAGCGTCGATCTCCTTGAGCACCGCCTCGACGTGCTTGACGTCTTCCGCATGACGCGCATTGCATTGCGCCAGAGCCGCGTCTCGATGCCGCGCATCGTGCGATAGGGGGCCGTAGAGGCACGCTTCTTCGATTCGCTCGTGTACTTCCAGCTCGGGCTTCAGATCGTTCCAGAGCGAGCCACGATGGTATCCCGACGCCCTCACGATCTGGGCGAACGCCGCTTTCGCCTTCCCGTGCTCCTCTTTCAGAAACTTGATGGCATCCACGACCAATCCTCCTGTGGTGTTCGATATGCCTGGGGTCTTGAGCAAGAGCCGGGCCGCCCAGGGAGGGCATCCTCGCTGGCCTGCATGTTGCTGCTAACCGATGCGGAGGCGCGAGCACGATGAGCGTATGTGCGTCTTGTGGCCTGCCGCTTTTGGACGATAGCGGACTGTGCGGCCACCATCATTCCGATCCCGCGGATAACTGGGCGACTTCCAATCGGATCATGTGCGACTTCATTCACCGCAAGAAGACCCTGCCGAGGTTCGGTCTCGAGACGCGCGAGGACGAGGTTTTGGCGACGCTCGAGGCGGCCTGACCGAACGCTGGTGATCAGAGGGAGGAAATGGCTCATGAAAATCACGAAGCACGAGAGCAAGACGCCCAAGACCGTCAAGGGTGAGAAGCGCAAGAAGCCCGCGGAAAAGCCGAACGCCATTCCGAGCGATCGGCCGGAGAGACGGTGGCCCGAGCGCAGCGACGAGGAAGCGATTGGCCGGCCGATCCGGCTCGACCACGACCCGCTCGACCGCGATGCGACCAAGCGCAGTGGACGCGACCCGGTCTGAGGAGATGAACAAGGCCCGTCGATCAGGGGGTAGGATGATCAGCAAGGTGATGCGCGAGTACAAGCGGGGCACCCTGAAATCGTCATCGGGAACTAAGGTCCGCAAGCGCAAGCAAGCGGTGGCGATCGCGCTGAGCGAGGCGCGCCGGAGCGGGGCGTCGGTCCCGCCGAGAGGCCGTGCAGGCCGGCCACGCAGAGCGCGACGGCGCAAGGCCGCCTAGATTCCCCGGGCGGCGTGGCCCGGGCGCCCGGGCCACGCCGCTCCTAACGAGCCGAGTTGGTCCTCCCCTTGCAGCGGGGAAGTCTGACTTGGCCAACCGTGCGGATCAGTTGACAGTCACGACTTCGAGCCCCGGGTGGGCCCTCGCTAAGCGTGCGCCCGGAAACAGAAATCGTCGCCCTGACTCCAATGGAGGTAACCCCAGTTGGACGGTTACCTGTGCCCACGACAGGTCATTTCTACAAAGCGACCAAACTCGTTTTTTTAGCTTACCGACGGAGCGTGGCCATGTCAGCGCTAGTTGATGCGAATCCCGACCTCGACGTCCCGAGGCTGCTCACAGTCCTTCGATCGGTCCGCAAGGGGGACTTCTCGGTTCGGCTGCCCGACGAGTGGAGCGGGGTAGCCGGGAAGGTCGCGGATATGCTCAACGAGGTCATCGAGCTCAACGAGCATTTCGCCGCCGAACTGGAGCGGCTGAAGACGCTGGTCGGAGAACGTGGACGGCTCCAGGAGCGGGCCAGTGTCGGATTGGTGACCGGCGCCTGGGCGGCATCGGTCGCCAATATCAACTCGCTCATTGCCAGCCTTGGGCAGCCTACAAGCGAGGCGGCGAGGGGTCATCGGGGCCGTCGCCAAGGGCGATTTGTCGCAGAGGATCGCGCTGGACATCGACGGCCGGCCGCTGGAGGGAGAGTTTCTCCGCACCGCGCGCAGCGTCAATCGGATGGTCGATCAGCTCGGCTCCTTCGCCTCCGAGGTCACTCGGGTCGCCCGCGAGGTTGGCACCGACGGCAAGCTCGGCGGCCAGGCCCGAGTGAAGGGCGTGGCCGGCACCTGGAAGGACCTCACCGACAGCGTCAACTCCATGGCCGGCAACCTTACCGCCCAGGTGCGCAACATTGCCGAGGTCACCACCGCCGTGGCCAACGGCGATCTTTCCAAGAAGATCACCGTCGACGTCCGCGGCGAGGTGCTGGAACTGAAGGACACCATCAACACGATGGTGGACCAGCTCCGTTCCTTCGCCTCCGAGGTCACCCGGGTGGCGCGCGAGGTCGGTACGGAGGGCAATTTGGGGGGTCAGGCGCGCGTGGAGGGCGTGTCCGGGACGTGGCGCGACCTCACCGCCAGCGTGAACTTCATGGCGGGCAACCTCACCGCCCAGGTCCGCAACATCGCGGAGGTTACCACCGCCGTCGCCAACGGCGACCTCTCCAAGAAGATCACCGTGGACGTCCGCGGTGAGATCCTCGAGCTCAAGAACACCATCAACACGATGGTCGATCAGCTGAGCTCCTTCGCCTCCGAGGTGACGCGCGTGGCTCGCGAGGTGGGCACCGAGGGCAAGCTCGGGGGACAGGCGGGGGTGGCAGGCGTGTCCGGGACGTGGCGCGACCTCACCGACAGCGTCAACTCCATGGCCGGTAATCTCACCGCCCAGGTCCGGAACATCGCGGAGGTTACCACCGCGGTGGCCACCGGCGACCTCTCGCGCAAGATTACGGTCGACGTCCGCGGCGAGGTGTCCGAGCTGAAGAACACCATCAACACCATGGTGGACCAGCTCCGCTCGTTTGCCTCCGAGGTCACCCGCGTCGCCCGGGAAGTCGGCACCGAGGGCAAGCTGGGCGGCCAGGCCCGTGTGGAAGGCGTGTCCGGGACGTGGCGCGACCTCACCGACAGCGTCAACTCCATGGCCGGCAATCTCACGGCCCAGGTCCGGAACATCGCCGAGGTCACCACCGCGGTGGCCACCGGCGATCTCTCCAAGAAGATCACCGTCGACGTGCGCGGCGAGATCCTCGAGCTCAAGAACACCATCAACACGATGGTCGATCAGCTGAGCTCCTTCGCCTCCGAGGTGACCCGCGTCGCCCGCGAGGTGGGCACCGAGGGCAAGCTGGGCGGCCAGGCGGACGTCAAAGGCGTGGCCGGCACCTGGAAGGATCTCACCGATAGCGTCAACTACATGGCGCGCAACCTGACCGAGCAGGTGCGCAACATCGCCGATGTCACCAAGGCCGTGGCCAACGGCGACCTCTCACGGCAGATCACCGTGGACGTGAAGGGTGAGATCCTCGAGCTGAAAGACACGGTCAACCGGATGGTCGACCAGCTCAGCTCCTTCGCGGCCGAGGTCACCCGGGTTGCCCGCGAAGTGGGCACCGAAGGCAAGCTGGGCGGCCAGGCGGACGTCAAGGGCGTGGCCGGCACCTGGAAAGACCTTACCGACAGCGTCAACTCCATGGCCAGCAACCTCACCGCCCAGGTCCGGAACATCGCCGACGTCACCAAGGCGGTGGCCAGCGGTGACCTCTCCAAGAAGATCACCGTCAACGTGCGCGGTGAGATCCTCGAGCTCAAGAACACCGTCAACACGATGGTGGATCAGCTCAGCTCCTTCGCGGCCGAGGTCACCCGGGTGGCCCGCGAGGTGGGCACGGAAGGCAAGCTTGGGGGGCAGGCCGACGTGCGGGACGTGGCCGGCACCTGGAAAGACCTTACCGACAGCGTCAACTCCATGGCCAGCAACCTCACCGCCCAGGTCCGGAACATCGCTGACGTCACCACGGCCGTCGCCAACGGCGACCTCTCCAAGAAGATTACCGTCGACGTTCGCGGCGAGATTCTCGAGCTGAAGGACACCATCAATACCATGGTCGATCAGCTCCGGTCGTTCGCAGCCGAGGTGACCCGTGTCGCCCGGGAAGTGGGCACCGAGGGCAAGCTGGGTGGCCAGGCCGACGTGCGGGACGTAGCGGGAACCTGGAAGGACCTGACCGACAGCGTCAATCGGATGGCGAGCAACCTGACCGATCAGGTCCGCAATATCGCCGAGGTGACCACGGCCGTGGCCAACGGTGACCTGTCTAAGAAGATCACCGTCGACGTGCGCGGCGAGATCCTGCAGCTGAAGGACACCGTCAACCGGATGGTCGACCAGTTGCGTTCGTTCGCGGCGGAGGTGACGCGGGTGGCCCGCGAGGTGGGCACGGACGGTCGGCTCGGCGGCCAAGCCGACGTGCACGGGGTGGCCGGCACGTGGCGCGACCTCACCGATAGTGTCAACTTCATGGCGAGCAACCTCACCGCTCAGGTCCGCAACATCGCCGACGTCACCAAGGCGGTCGCCAACGGCGATCTCTCTCGGAAGATCACCGTCGACGTGAAGGGCGAAATTCTCGATCTGAAGGACACCGTCAATCGGATGGTCGACCAGCTCAGCTCCTTCGCGGCGGAGGTGACGCGGGTGGCCCGCGAGGTGGGCACCGAGGGCAAGCTCGGTGGTCAGGGGCAGGTGCAGGGCGTCTCGGGCGTCTGGAAGGACCTCACCGACAACGTCAACTCGATGGCGGGCAACCTCACCAGCCAGGTGCGGGGAATCGCGCGCCTGGTGACGGCCGTGGCCAATGGCGTGCTCCGCCAGAAGCTCACCGTGGAGGCCAAGGGCGAGATCGCGGAGTTGGCCGACACCATCAACTCGATGATCGATACCTTGGCCACCTTCGCCGACCAGGTGACCACGGTCGCCCGCGAGGTGGGGGTCGAGGGCAAGCTCGGCGGCCAGGCCCGGGTGCCGGGGGCGGCTGGCACCTGGAAGGACCTCACCGACAACGTGAACCAACTCGCCGCCAACCTCACCACCCAGGTGCGCGCCATCGCCGAGGTGGCGACGGCCGTCACCAAGGGCGACCTCACACGTGAGATTACTGTTGACGCTCTGGGCGAGGTGGCCGTCCTCAAGGACACCACCAACGAGATGATCCGCAATCTCCGGGAGACCACCCTCAAGAACAGCGAGCAGGACTGGCTCAAGACGAACCTGGCCAAGTTCAGCCGCATGCTGCAGGGGCAGAAGGACCTGCTGACGGTGGGAAGGCTCATCCTCTCGGAGCTGGCGCCTGTCGTGTCGGCGCACCGCGGCGCCTTCTATCTGCTGGAGGCGGAGGAACCCCCGCGCCTGCGGCTCCTGGCCGCCTACGCGCATCAGACGAAGCCTGAGGCCACCACCGAGTTCGCCGTGGGGGAGGGCCTGGTCGGGCAGTGCGCCCTGGGGCAGCGGAAGATCGTCCTGGACAACGTCCCCGGCCACTACGTCCCGATCAGCTCCGGCCTCGGCAGCGCGGCCCCCCTCAATCTCATCGTGCTCCCGGTCATCTTCGAGGACCAGGTGCGCGGCGTCATCGAGCTGGCTTCCTTCGACCGGTTCAACCCCACCCACCATGCGTTCCTCGACCAGCTCATGGAGAGTATCGCCATCGTCATCAACACCATCGAGGCCAACACGCGGACGGAGGACCTCCTGACGCAGTCGCAGTCCATGGCGGCCGAACTCCAGCAGACGAACCAGGAGCTGCAGGAGAAGGCCCGGCTGTTGGCCCATCAGAACGTGGAGGTGGAGCGCAAGAACGACGAGGTGGAGCAGGCCCGGCAAGCGCTCGAGGAAAAGGCCGCCCAGCTGGCCCTGACCTCGAAGTACAAGTCCGAGTTCCTCGCCAATATGTCGCACGAGCTGCGCACGCCGCTGAACAGCCTCCTCATCCTCTCCGATCAACTGTCGCGCAACGTAGACGGCAACCTCAGCGGCAAGCAGATGGAGTACGCCAACACCATTCATTCGTCGGGCAACGATCTGCTGAACCTCATCAACGACATCCTTGACCTTTCCAAGATCGAGTCGGGCACGGTGGTGGTGGACGTGGGCGAACTCCGCTTCGCCGAGCTGCATGGCTTCGTGGAGCGCACGTTCAACCATGTGGCGGAGTCGAAGAACCTCCGCTTCGCCATCGATCTCCAGGGCGACCTGCCCCAGGCCATCCAGACCGACGTGAAGCGGCTGCAGCAAATTCTCAAGAATCTTCTGTCGAACGCCTTCAAGTTCACCCGTCACGGAGGGGTGACCCTTACCATCGCCTCTGGTCGGTCGGGCACGCGCTACGAGAGCGAGAACCTGCGCGCGCAGGAGTTCGTCATCGCCTTCGTGGTGTCCGACACAGGTATCGGGATTCCCGCCGACAAGCAGCAGGTCATCTTCGAGGCCTTCCAACAGGCCGACGGCAGCACCAGCCGCAAGTACGGGGGAACGGGGCTCGGTCTCGCCATCAGTCGCGAGCTGGCCCGCCTCCTCGGAGGCGAGATCCAGCTCAACAGCATCCCGGGGCAGGGCAGCACGTTCACTCTGTATCTACCCGGCGGTTTCGTGCCGGCGGTGAGGCGGCGCAGCCTGGCCATCGAGAGTGCCCCCCCGGTCCGCGAGGCGGTGGCCCCCGTCCTGACCGGCGCCGCGCAGCCCGTGGACGAGGTGAGCGACGACCGGGCCGACATCGGGCCAGGTGACCGAGTCCTTCTCATCGTGGAGAACGAGCTGACCTTTGCCCGTACCTTGCTGGATGCGGCCCGGAACCAGGGCTACAAGGGCATCATCACCGGCTTCGGGGCGGCGGCCCTCACCCTCGCCGAGCGCTTCGCCCCCGAGGCTATCACGCTCGACATCTCGCTGCCCGACATCAGCGGCTGGCGCATCCTGGAGCGGCTGAAACACGCCCCCGCCACCAGGCACATCCCCGTCTATCTGATCACGACCGAGGAGGACCGTGCGCGAGGCCTGCGGGCGGGCGCCATGGGCTTCGCCACCAAGCCGTTGGCCAGCCTCGACGCCGTGAACGAGGTCATCGAGACCATTCGCCGCGGTGTCGACGATCCGTCACGGCGTGTCCTCATCGTGGATGCCGACCCCGGCCAGCGCGAGCAGATTGTCGAGCTCGTGCCGCGCGCGGACACGCGCATCGTGGCGGTGGGCAGCGCGGCGGCGGCTCTGGGGGCCGTGGCCGATGGCCGCGTCGATTGTCTCGTGCTCAATCCCGCTCTGCCTGACGTGCCGGCCGACGCCTTCGTGGAACGCCTCCTGGCTGGCGGCCAGCGAGCGGACCTGCCGATCCTCGTGTATCGAACGCGGGCTCTGCCGGAGGAGCATACGCAGGCCGTCCAGCGGCTGGCCCAGCGGGCCGTGGTCAAGGACGTGCTCAGCGCGGATCGACTCCTCGATCAGGTGACATTGTTCCTCCACCGTCGGGTCGATGACCTGCCGCCGGCGCAGCGTCAGACCATCCACGATCTCCACACCGGCGACAAGAGCCTGGTCGGTCGTAAGGTCCTCATCGTGGACGACGACATCCGGAACATCTTTGCCCTCACCAGCATCCTCGAGCAGCACCACATGCTGACAGTGGCGGCAGAGACGGGTCGCGACGCTATCGGTATTCTCGAGCGTACGGCCGACGTGGAGGCCGTCCTCATGGACGTGATGATGCCGGAGACGGATGGCCTCGACACGACCCGCGCTATCCGACGAAACGACCGATTCCGCGACCTGCCGATCATCGCGGTGACGGCCAAGGCCATGCGCGGCGACCGCGAGAAGTGTATCGAGGCCGGGGCGTGGGACTATCTCTCGAAGCCCGTCGATCCCGAGGAACTGCTGGCCATGCTGCGGGCCTGGCTGATCAGATAGCGCGTGGACGAGGGCCACCCCATGCGCGCGGAGGACCCGGCCCCGATCCTGGTGGTCGACGATCAGCCATCCCAGCGGCTGGCCCTGTTGGCCGCCCTGGCCGAGGTCGGCGAGGAAGTCATCGCGGTCGGCTCCGGGGCCGAAGCCCTCCGGCACCTGCTCGACAGCGAGGTGGCGGTCATCCTCCTCGACGTCAACATGCCGGAGATGGACGGATTCGAGACGGCCACCCTCATCCGCCAGCGCCCGCGCTCGCGCCACATCCCCATCATCTTCCTGACCGCCGACACCGACACATGCTGCAGACTCGGGCCTATTCGCTGGGGGCGGTGGACTTCATTGTCAACCCGTTCATGCCCGAGGTCCTCTGTGCCAAGGTCAAGGTCTTCGTCGAGCTGTCGAAGATGCAAGCCAGGATGCAGCGCGAAGCGGAGCAGCGCATTGCGCTCTCCCGAGAGCAGGCGGCGCGGGCAGCGGTCGAGGCGGAAGGCATCCGTCTCAGCTTCTTGGCCGAAGTAGGCCGCATCCTCACGCTATCACTCGATACCCCGAAACTCGTGGCCGATCTGCTCGACTTGTTCGTGCCGCGCCTCGCCGACCTGGCCGCCATCACCCTCGTGAGCGAGGACCAGACGTCCTGGCGGACCCTCGATGCGATGGGCTCGGTGACGGCCGATCCCCCCGCCAGCCGGGCGGCCCAGGCCATCGACGAGGCCCTTCGGCGCGCCATGACAGGCGGCGAGGCAGACGTCCTCGATGGGGCCCACGACACCCGGCAGGGTGTGGTGCTGCCCCTGGTCGCGCGCGGCCGCACGGTGGGGGCGGTGGGGGCTGCCCTCGTGGATTCCGCGCGCCGGTACACGGAAGCCGATTTCGAGCTGATCCGGCTGGTGGCCGGCAGGGCGGCGATTGTCCTCGACAACAGCCGCCTCCATCGGGAGATTCAGGAGCGGGATCGCCAGAAGGGCGAATTCCTGGCCATCCTCTCCCACGAGCTCCGTAACCCGCTGGGCGCGATCAGCACGGCCGCCCACCTGTTGGAGTCCGTCCGTCTCACGGACGATCGCGCCATCCGAGCCCGGAGCGTGATGATCCGTCAGACAGCCCATCTGGCCCGCATGCTTGACGACCTTCTCGACGTGGCCCGGGTGACGTCGGGTCGGGTCACCCTCAACTGCGTTGCAGTTGACCTCGCCGACGTCGTCCGGCGCGCCGTGGATACGCTGCGCGTGGCGGGCGAGCTCGACCATCACGAGGTCGTGCTCAAGCTCGAGCCGGTGACGGTTGAGGTGGACACGGCGCGGATGGAGCAGGTGATCACCAATCTCCTGGTGAACGCGATGAAGTACACCGATGCCGGCGGCCGCATCGAGGTGGAGGCCAGCACGGAGGGCGCCGAGGCGGTCGTGCGCGTCTGCGACACCGGCATCGGGATGAGGCAGGAGATGCTGCAGCGCCTCTTCCAGCCCTTCGCCCAGGAGCGGCAAGCCTTGGATCGTCGCCGGGGTGGCCTCGGCATCGGTCTCGCGCTCGTGCGCCAGCTGATCGAGCTGCAGAGTGGCCGCGTCGAGGCCTCGAGCGAGGGCCTGGGTCGAGGTAGCACGTTCACCCTGAAGCTCCCGCGCGCCGCGCGCCCTTCGCCCGCCGCCCACGAGGACGCCGAGCCGCGTCGGGCGGCGGAGAGGCCACTTCGCATCCTCATCGTGGAGGACAATGACGACGCCCGCGAGATGTTGCGCACTCTCCTGGACCTGGCGGGACACGAGACGCACGCAGCGCCCGACGGCCTGGAGGGACTCCGCTTGGCCGCCGAGCTCAAGCCCCAGGTCGCGCTCGTCGATCTCGGCCTTCCTGGTCTCGACGGTCTTCAGCTGGCACCCCGGATTCGCGCGCTTCCGGGAGGCGACGCGATAGAGCTGGTGGCCCTCACCGGCTACGGCCAGACGCAGGACCGTCAGCGGACGCGCGCGGCGGGCTTCGACCAGCACGTGGTCAAGCCAGTCGACACCGACACTCTCGGCAAGGTGCTCGCCCTCGCCGCCCAGCGTTCCCTCCGAACGCCGCAGTCGCCCAACCCTCGCGACCTCGGCGGCACGCCGGATGCACCAGTAAACCTCGAGCGATAATTCCCAGCAGGGAGATGAGACATGGCTTTGGCTAGCTCGCGGCAACCTGAGGCGAGGCCGCTGCTCTGGCGGCTCAAGGACCTCCAGCGATACACCATCGGCGCTACCGACGGCGACATCGGACAGGTCGAGACCGTGTATTTCGATGATCAGGCGTGGACGGCTCGGTATCTCGTGGTCGACACCGGCCGCTGGCTTTCCGGTAAGAAGGTTCTGATCTCACCGAGATCCGTGGAACGGCTCGATCCCGATCGAGAGCGCATGGTGACGGACCTCACTCGCGAGCAGGTGGAGAAGAGCCCCCATATCGACACCCAGAGGCCGGTGTCCCGGCAGTACGAGACGAGCTACTATGACTACTACGGCTTCCCCGACTACTGGACAGGGCCGTACCGCTGGGGTCTTGGATCTTACCCGCTGGTGGGGGTGCCGCTTCCGACCGTCGCCCCTCCCGAAGGACTCTCCCGGACCGTGGCCGAGGAGCTGGCCGCGCGCGAGCGCGATCAGCAGGATCCACACCTGAGGAGCGCCACCGATGTGGTGGGCTACGGCATCCAGGCCACCGACGGGAGCCTCGGCCACGTGGAGGATTTCCTGATCGACGACGCGTCCTGGACCATCCGCTACCTGATCGTCGACCCGCAGAACTGGTGGCCAGGCGAGCATGTGGTGATCTCCACGGAGTGGATCACCGGCGTGCACGACGACGCGTCGACAGTCGAAGTGGACCTGACCCGCGATGCGGTGCGGAATGCGCCCGTGTACGATCCCAGTATAGGAGTCGAGCGTGAGTGGGAGACGCGGCTGCACAAGCATTTCGACCGCCGTGCCTACTGGGAGCGGCCGGCCGAATCGTGGCGACTTCGCCCGCCCCCGAAGTAGGTGGGCCGGACGGACATGAAGGAGACTATCCTCTGGGTTGAACGCGGCCCTCTAGTGCAAGCGCCACGCCAGTGAGAGGAGGATTTCAATCATCGCGTTTTCGTTCCCCGCGATGGGCGAGGGTTGCTACTGCCCCCGTCAGGTCGGCCGGCTCGATCGGCTTGGCGGCGTGCTGCTGATAGCCGGCCGAGATGGCCGCCGCTCGATCTTCGATCCTGGCATACGCGGTGAGGGCGAGAGCCGGGATCTGTCCGCCATGCTCGGCGTCGAGCGCCCTGACCTTTCGGATGAGATCGTAACCATCCTCGTCGGGCATGACGATGTCACTGACCAGGACATCGAATCGGGCCCCTTCGAGTGCCTCCAGCGCTTCTCGAGGACTCGCGGCGACGGTCACCTCGGCTCCGCATTGCGCGAGGATCGTCCTGAGCAACTCTCGCGCGTCGGTCTCGTCGTCCACGACGAGGAGCCGGACGCCGGTGAGCGTGGACAGTCGACCGGAGCGCAAATTCTTGGCTTCGATCTTGAGGGCCTCCTTGCCAGCGGCGACTCCGCCTGTGAGGGGGAGCGTTACTGTAAAGGTTGCCCCCTGTCCGGGCCCAGGGCTCTCGGCTCGGACGGTCCCGCCGTGGAGCTCCACAAGATGGCGCACGATGGAGAGTCCGAGCCCCATACCCCCGTGCGATTGCGTGCTGGCGTGCGCGGCCCCGAATCGGCTGAAGACGTGCGGGAGCTGCTCGGCCGTGATCCCCTTGCCCGTGTCGCGCACGCTGATCTCGACGGCGGACCCCTCGGGCGTGAGGCGGACCTCGACCCGGCCGCCGCTCGGCGTAAACTTGATCGCGTTGGACACGAGGTTCCAGATGATCTGTTGCAGGCGGCCCGGGTCGCCACGCACCGGGCCGGCCGGCTCGCCGAGCGCGCTCTTCAGCACGACCCCCTTGGCCTCGGCCGTCGGCCGCATGGTGGCGACCGTGACCTCAATGACCGGCGCAATCCTGACGGGCTGCAACTCGAGATGCAGAGTTCCCGCGACGATGCGGGACACGTCGAGGAGGTCCTCGATCAAGCGCGCTTGCAGCACGGTGTTGCGCTCGATCACCTCCAGGGCCCGACTGACGGTTGCCGGGTCCAGCTTCTCGGTCCGCAGCATCCGGACCCACCCCAGCATCGCGTTCAGCGGCGTGCGCAGCTCGTGCGACAGGATCGCGAGGAACTCGTCTTTGGCCACGGACGCCGCCTCCGCCTCCACGCGCACGGTACGTTCCCGGGCCAACAGCTCGGCTCGCCCGCGCTCGATGTGCTTTCGCTCGGTCATATCCCGCGCGATCTTGGACGCACCGATGATCTGACCGGCAGGGTTGTGGATCGGAGAAACCGTGAGCGCCACGTCGAGACGGACGCCGTCCTTCCGGACACGCACGGTCTCGTGCTGAACGGCCTCGCCACGGCGGAGCCGGGTCAAGATGTCGGCCTCCTCGGCGCGCCGGTCGGGAGGGACAATGACGGTGATCGGTTTGCCGATCACCTCATCCGCCGAGTACCCAAACATCCGCTCGGCCCCGCGGTTCCACGACGTGATCTCGCCATCGAGCGTCTTGCTCACGATGGCGTCCTCCGATCCCTCGACGATGGAGCCCAGTTGACGTATCGCCTCGTCCGCGCGGCGGCGGGCGGTGATGTCTTCGATGGCCAGGAGGATCAGGACCGGCTGGCCGGTTGGCGACAGGACACGACGGGCGTTGAGGAGCATCGTCCGCCGCCCGATCTCCTCGAAGTCGAGCACGACTTCGAAGTCGTGGAATGCGCTGTCCCGCGGCAGGACTTCTTCCAGCAGCATCCGTAACTGCGGGATGTTCCACTGGCGGTTGCCAAGGTCGAACATCGATTGTTGCTCCGTGTTCTCCCGCGTGACCTGGAACGTCTCGTAGAATGACCGGTTCGCCCTCACCACTCGGAGATCGGCGTCGAGGATGAGGAGCGGCTGGCGTACCGTCGCGATGCCGGCCTCGGCCTCGTCGCGGGCCTGCCGCACCTGCTCGCTACCGCGCTTGAGGGCGTCGATGTCGACGAAGGAGATCACGGCGCCGTCGATCTTATTGTCGGTGGTTCGGTACGGGCGGACGCGCACCGAATACCACCGGCCATCCCGAGCCTCCACCTCGCGTTCCTGAAGGGTCAGGGTCTCCATCACGTCCCTAAGGAGCGCTTCCAGACCAGGAACCTCGACGCTGAGTCGGAGGTCCCCAATTGGTCGCCCGAGGTCGCCCGAGGCCACGTTCAGGACCCGTTCCACGACCGGCGTCATGCGACGGACGCGGAGATCTGTCCCCACCATGATGATGGGGACTTGGGTGCTCGTCAGGAGGTTGCCGAGGTCGTTGCTGAGCTGGCCTAGATCGGCGTTCCGACTGTTCAGCTCGTCGTTCACGGTGGTCAGCTCTTCGTTGGTCGCCTGAAGCTCCTCCTTGGCGGTCTCCAGCTCTTCGTTCGTGCTTTGCAGCTCCTCGTTGCTCGACTGCGCCTCCTCGGTGGCGGCGCGGAGCTCCTCCATGGCCGCCTCATGCTCTTCGCTGATGGCCTGCAGATGCTGGCGGGCATCGGCGAGTTCCTGGGTGAGTTGGGTCATCCGCCGTTCGCGCGCCGTCGTCGGCCGAGGTGTGCGCTCGCGCTCGGGCGGGGGCGGGGCACCGCGGGCTCGCTCTTCGAAGAAGAGGACGAGGTAGTGGCGACCCTTCAACCCCGCCGGGGGTCCGATCGGGATTACCTCGAGGCTGACCTCCCGGGCCTCCCCGTTTGCCTTGACCCGCAGGCCCTGTGACCTCACCGAGCGACCGCCAATACCCGCCTGATGAACGGCCTGGCGGAGTGCGGATGCCAGGCCTTCCCGCGCCATCTTCAAGAGGTTGAGGCTTGCCGCGCCGGGCGTCGCCTCGAGGTAGGGCCCGGTCTTGCCGCGGAACTGCACGATCTCCATCTCGGCGTTCACGACGACGCCAGCCGGCGCATACCGCCCCAGGATGAGACGGTCGGCCTCCTTCTCGATCGTCGCCACACTCCAACCGGCCTGCTCCTTCTCCTGCGCGCGGTCCGGCGTGGCTGCCCGAGCGCCGGCCGTGAGGCCGAAGCCGAGGTGGGCCGACGGCACCGGTTTCCGCGCGTAGATCTTGTGTGTCTTGTCGATGACCGAGAAGAGATGCGTGAACCGTCCGATGCTCTCCGAGGGACCCAGCTTCAGGAAACCGGTGGGCTTAAATTAAGCGCATAATGGAAAATCGGGAGGACGCGTTCCTGCAACGCGGCGCTGAGATAGATCAGCACGTTGCAGCAGCTGATCAGATCGACCTTCGAAAATGGTGGGTCCCTGGTCAGGTCGTGCGGCGCGAAGACACAGGCATCCCGGATCAACTTGCTGACCTGATACCGCCCGTCCGTCTTGACGAAGAATCTTCGCAGCCGATCGGACGAGACCTCCTTCTCGATGCTCGCGGGGAACGTGCCCGCCCGAGCCCGGGTGACGGCGGCGGCACTGAGGTCGGTGGCGAACATCTGGATTGGAAGGTTGCTGTCCTTCTCCTCGAGGAACTCCCGCAGGCCGATCACGTGCGAGTAGGCCTCTTCGCCCGTGGCGCAGCCTGGCACCCAGATCCGGATCGGCTCGTCGGCGGATCGCTCCGTCACGAGGCTTGGGAACACACTCTGCCTGAGAACCTCGAACCCTTCCCGATCGCGGAAGAAGCCCGTCACCCGGATGAGGATGTCGTCGTACAGGGCCTGCGCTTCGCCGGGCGTCTGCCGGAGGTATCGGACGTACGCCCCGGGGTCGTCGATCTTCTGCAGGAGCATACGGCGGGCGATCCGCCGTCTGACGCTGGCCGACTTGTACTGCGCGAAATCGACTCCGGTGGCGGTGCGCAGGACCCGAAGGACCGCGCTGACGTCGGCGCCTTCCTCTGGATGGTCTGGCCGGGCGGGGGCTGGCTGTGAATCGTTCACGTACGGGTGTCGGCTGATCCTCGCCAGTTCGCGAGCGATCCGGTCGGGGGGCAGCACGAAGTCGGCGACCGCGAGGGCGTTGTGAGGCATGCCGGGGTACTTGGCGGATTTCTCGTCTTGGACGAACGTGATGCCGCCCTCGGCCTTGATCGCCCGGAGGCCGAGCGTGCCGTCCGAACCCGTCCCTGACAGCACCACGCCGATCGCGCGGCCTTCCTGCTCCTCGGCGAGCGAGCGGAAGAAATGATCGATCGGCGTGTGATGGTCGACCTTGACGCGTGGCGTGAGCGCGAATGCCCCGCCTGCGATGGTCATGTCGGTGTCCGGTGGAATTACGTAGACATGGTTCGGTTCCAGGCGCTGGCGGTCGGTGACCGTGGTGACAGACATCGCCGTCGTTCTCGAGAGGACCTCGGCCAACCGGCTCTCGTGCTTAGGATCCAAGTGCTGGACCAAGACGAGGGCCATGCCGACGTCGGAGGGGAATGCTCGGAGGAGTAGGCTGAAGGCTTCGAGCCCGCCGGCGGAGGCGCCGATGCCGACGATCGGAAACGGAAGCCTCGCTGACCGCTCGGACGAGACATCGGCCTGAGAGGATTGTGGAGCGTTGGGACTAGTCAGCCGCCGCCGCGCGCGCTTCGACGCTGCACCCTTGCGGGGAGTCCTTTGTCCCATCAGTGGGTCTCTCCCCAGTGCGCGTTGTGCAACGATCCAGTCCTCGATCACGGCGCCCTACGGACCGGCGCGGCCTCCTCCCGCGTGGGCAGGGCCACGAGTCCAGGGCCCGGATTCGGCTCGACCCTGCGGGGCACTCTCTGTATACTGCGCAGCGAACATCGACGCAAGTACGTACCGTGAGGTTTGCTACAGTATCTATGGTTCGTAAGGTACTTACCCGCCAGCAGGTCGTCCAGATTCACGAGATCCTGACGACGATCTGCGACAAGTGGGCCCTGCTGATCCTGTGTCAGCTTTCGCACGGCGCCAAGAGGCATGGCGAGCTGCAGCGGGCGATCCCTGGTGTGTCGCAGAAGATGCTGACGCAGACGCTGCGGAAGCTTGCGCGTGATCGCATGGTGCGACGGACGGTGTATCCGGTCGTCCCCCCACGGGTCGAGTACGCGCTGACCCCGCTCAGTGAGACGATCATTGAACCGCTGAGCGCACTCTACACGTGGACGGAGGATCACGTGAAGGAGATCCTGCAGGCGCGGCGCGCCTCGCAAACGGGAAGGGCACCAGACACTTCTTAGCGTGAGGCGAGCGTGGACCTGGCGTCCGTGGACGGGCGAAGAACCTTCGCGTTCGTGGCCAGGAGCTGTTCGACGCTGTGACGATGGGGGGTGCCGTCCCCGGTGCACGTGATCAGCGTGCGCGTACGCGCCCGGATGTGCCAGTCGGCGTACGCGCGATCCAGCTCGTCCTCCGCGAAGTAGTCGATACGCTCGCCATGCTCGACATAGATATGGCGGTCGGTAAATACGACCAGGGCGTGGTACCCGCCGGGGCGGGTCACTGCCTGCAACTGGGAAAGAACCCGGGCCCGCTGATGTCTGGCCACGTAGTGCAGGGCGCCGCACGAGTAGACGAGGTCGAAAAGACCGGTCGGCGCCCAATGCGTCGCGTCGGCGCTCACCCAGCGGATCCTGACGCCGTGGGCCTGGGCAAGCCGCGATGCCTTCTGAAGCCCAGCCGCCGAGACGTCTACCCCGGTCACCTCGAAGCCGCGGCTCGCGAAGAACACGCTGTCCCGCCCCTCGCCGCAGCCGAGGTCGAGCACGCGGGCTCCCGGGGGCAGGCGAGCGCTTACCTCGCGTGCAAGTTTCGAAGGCTCCGTGCCCCAGATGTATGTATCCGGTGTCTGGGCATAGGCCCGTGCCCACGGACTCCACGTCATCGTGGGAGCGGTCCCATCCAGGGCATCATGAGTGCCGTCCGGTCATGGTGACCAAGCGGCCCAGGTCGATGTCCTCGTCGGCCAGTCGGCCAGCATCGACCGGTACACGATCACGGATCAGGTGCGCGACCGCCTTGAGCTCGCCGTCGACCTTCGGGTCTTCGGGATCGCCGCCACGGTTGAGACCGACCGCGGCGCGTATGACTCCCTCCTTCAGATAGAAGCCGAGGAACTTCCGGCTGGCAGGGCGGCCGCGGAAGACAAGGTGGTCCCAGCTGGCCGCGAAGCCGATGTATTCGACGAGGTGCTCGTACTGATCCGACCAGAAGGAATGCAAATAGTCGTAGGGCTGACCGCGGTCCAGCATCGAGCGGGCCGCCGCGCGCCCTTGCCGATCCCCGTTGTTCCAATGCTCCACGCGGATGCGCCCAAAGATCGGGTGCAAGTGATTGGTCACGTCGCCCGCCGCGAAGATATCGGGCAGCGAGGTCCGGCACTGCTCGTCCACCAGCACCCCGTTGTCGACGGACGCGCCCACCGCAGACAACAGCTCGCTGTTCGGTATGATCCCGATCCCGGCCACCACCAGATCGCAGGCCAGGAGTCGTCCCTTCTTGGTGCGCACCCCCTCCACCCGGCGGGAGCCTTCGAAGGCGGCCACCGAGTCCTCTAGAACGAGCTCGACGCCCTTCTCTCGATGGATGTCGGCCAGGGTCTGGCCGACCTCGGCGCCAAGCACGCGCGCCAGCGGCACGGAGTGCGATTCGATCGCGGCCACTTCGACCCCGAGCTGGCAGAGTGAGGCCGCGACCTCCGACCCAATGAAACCAAGGCCGACCACGACGGCGCGCCGGCCCGCTCGGGCCTCGGCGCGGATCCGATCACTATCCTCTACCGTGCGGAGTTGGAGGATGCCCGTCAGGGAGGCTCCCGGCTCTGCCAGCGGGCGATTGCGGCCGCCGGTCGCAACGAGGAGCCGATCGTAGGTGATCACCTCGCCGCCATCGAGCGCGACGAGCTTCTGCCTCGGGTCGATAGCAGCGGCTCGCGTCCCGCGTTTCAGCTCGATTCCCTGCTCAGCGTAGTAGCGGGCTGGTTTGATCAGCTGGTTCTCGAAACGCTCCTGGCCGCGCAGATAGCCCTTCGAGAGCGGTGGGCGGTGGTAGGGGAGCTGGGGCTCGTCGCCGATCAGCTGGATTTCACCGTCGAAGCCCTCGTCCCGCAGCGTGGCTGCCGCCGTGGCGCCGGCCAGAGAGGCGCCGATGATCACGAAGCGCCGCCTGCTCATCGCCTCCACCGTTGCATTGCGTTACGCCTCGACATGATGACGCTGCCGTGACCCGTTGGCAATGGACACCGGTCTCCCCCCGACGGGGTACATCTGACCCCGCCGGGAGAAAAACCGGGCGGGTGTTGATAGTTGCCGCCGAATATGGCGACTCGCCTGACCCTGGACTACAGCCTGACGATAACCTGAGTTCCCCACCCCGGCGTTCCCTTTGTAGAGCAAGATCGCCGCCAACGAGCCACCGGTCAACCGTTAACGATTTCGCGCCCGTTCGGATGCCGAAGCGCTGATCCACCGAGTCGGTCCGCAGCTTCTGGATCAGCTCGGCCACGATCTTGGCCACGATCTCGTCCTGAAGGGCGAAAACGTCGTCGAGCTCACGGTCGTAGCGCTCGGCCCACACGTGATGGCCGGTGCCGGCGTCCGAAAGCTGGGCCGTGATGCGGATCCGTTCCCCGGCTTTTCGCACGCTGCCCTGGAGTACATAGCGGACGCCCAAGTCGCGCCCGATCGCTTGAACGCTGGTCGCGGTGCCCTTGTACACCGAGCTGCCGGCCGCGACCGCCAACCCCGAGACCTTTGCGAGTGCGGTGATGAGGTCTTCGCTGAGCCCGTCGCTGAAATGCCCCTGCTCCGGATCGTCGCTCATGTTGTCGAATGGCAAGACTGCGATGGACGGCGTGTCTGAAGTAGGTAGAGTGGTGGCCCGTTCCGCGGCCGGGGACTCGCTCGTGGGCGAGCTGGGTGGTGCGAGGTTCAGGCGATAGACCATCACCGGCTTGGCAATGTTCTTCACGCTTTGCTCGCCGAGGCACTCGAAGCCGAACACCACCTTGCTGCCGACCTGATCGTGCACCATGCCCGACACGCAGATTCCACCCGACCTCCGCGAGGCCCTGGATCCGGGCGGCGATGTTCACGTCGTCCCCATAGATTTGCTCACCCTCGACCAGGACCTCGCCCAAGTTGATACCGATGCGAAACTGCATCCTCCGCTCCTCGGGAAGCTCCGCATTCCGGGTGGCCAGGTCTTGCTGGAGCATCACGGCGCACTCGATCGCGTCGACAACACTGCCGAACTCCGCCAGCAGGCTGTCGCCTGTGAAGTCGACGACCCGGCCACGGTGGCCGCTGATGAACCCCGTCATCAACTCACGGTAGGCCTTGATCATTTTGACCGTGGCCGGCTCGTCGTCGCCCATGAGCCGGCTGTAGCCGTGAACGTCGGCGCTCAGGACAGCCGTCAACCGTCGTTCGAGGGCGGGAGATGTGTCATCCATAGAAGGCTTGCCAGTCTTATGCTGCCAGTCCGGGCGGCACTCCAACCCGGATTGAAGAAATTACGCGACTCACTGCTCGTTTTCGACTTGGACCTCGTCTCCCTCAACGTCCTCGCTGTCTTCCTCGAGGTCCTCGCTGTCGTCCTCGTCGTCTTCGTCGTCGTCTTCCTCGTCTTCGTCGTCTCGGAGTTCATCTTCCTGGAGCTGGAGGTGCGCAAACCGCTCGCCATGCTTGGCGCTTTCGGGAGTGAACGTTTCCTCTGTATCAAGGAGAGCCCCGATCGGCTCCTGCCTGGGCTTGGTTGTGGCCATGTCCCACCTCCTGGATGAACTCGGCTGCGTGATGACCCTGGGTAGTGCACGAGACATGCCGGAGCAAGGGCGGCCGACCGGCGCGGGTCTCAGCGGCGCCGCAATGCCGTCATGAGGCGTCCCAGGATCGTCCGGGGCCGAGGGGGCAGCTGATCGTCGGGCTCGTCGCGGGCGCTCGGGCCTGGGCCCTCGGGGATCTCGGAGTCGAAGGGCAGCTCTTGCGGTTCGACGAGCTCCATCACCGCCCTCTGGGTTGCTGTGGGAGGGCTTAGAGGCTGCAGACGGGCGGGGGGTCGAGAGGCAAGCGCGTCGAGGCGCGCCACCAGCGCGGCGACGCGAACCAGGGGGCGGATTCCGAGGCCTGCGAGTCCGCTGTGCTCGGCCAGGAGACTGACGCGAAGGCGACGAATCGCGCGGCGCAGGCGCCGATCCGCGGGCGCGGTCCCCACGGCTTCCCAGGACACGTGCAATTCGCTATCGAGGGCCATGCTGCGGTTGGTGAGATTGGCCGAGCCCACGGTGAGGAATCGATCGTCCACGATCATCAGCTTGGAGTGGATGTACGTCGCCCGGAAGGCCTCGGAAGAGCCGTCGCAAGCCGAATAGTAGAAGCCGAGCGCGTGGCCGGTGTCGCGGGCGGCGCGACGCAAATGCTCCACGATCTCCGCCTGACGCAGCCCCACCGCGAGCTCCTCTTTGAGAGCCTCGGCCCGCTCGTTCACGATGACCACGATCTGCAGAGGTGGGCGACCGGGAGCCCGCATGCGGGCGAGGAGTGCCTGCTGGATGCGCCGACTGCTGAAATACTGCGTCTCGATGTAGATGAGATGCTGGGCGGCGTCAAGCGCGTCCACGAACAGGTGCTCGACTTCACGAAGGGTCGCGCCGTTGGCGCGTGGATCGGTGCGACTGAGAGCGATGGGCCCTGCCCCGAAGGACATCGCCCCGGCCCCAGGCAGAGGCGTGCCGGAGTGATTGGACGGCCGACGCGTGGAGCCGGCCGGGGTGGCGGGGAGGGGAGCAAGGCCCTCGGGCGGCGCCCCGGCGCTCGATGTCCAGCGCTCGACGAACAGCGCCTGCAGCCTGCGGGCGGGGTCCACGCCCACCAGATAGGCTTGCACGTCGTGATACGGCTTGACAGGGGCACCGCGACTGACCCGCCATGGGTTATCGGCACGGTGGTAGCGATCGTCCCAGCGTGCCTCGCAGAGGTCGATGCCTCCCACGAACGTGAGGGCGCCGTCGACGACGACAAACTTCTGGTGGTGAGAACTACCCGCCAGCGGGGTGTTGTGGAACTGGAAGCGGAGGCGGGGATTGGTCATCCAGTGGAAGAGCACCCGTTGCATCCACTCTCGTTCGTGCGCGAAGACGAGATGGAAGTCCCAGGCAAGGATGTAGATGCGTAAGGCAGGCTTCTCTTCGCAGAGGCCGTTGAGGAATTTCAGGAAGCGGACCTCGGCCCCGGAGGGCACCTCGGGCCCCCGCAGCAATGGAACTCCGCTGTCGAACTGCCAGCCGGACAGAAGGATGAAATGCTGAGCGCCCTGGGCCGCACCGTAGAAAGCGCGGTAATAGTCGGCGGCGTCGACGAAAACCCCAGACTCGTTGGCCCGGGCCTCGCAGCAGCTGTTACGGCCGAGATGGAGGATCGGCTTCGTAGTCGCGTTAGACGGCGTCGGGTGACGGTGGAAGTAGCGGCTCGCTTCGTGTTTTGCGCTCGCCGGGCTCAGTCAACACGCTTCCGGCCAAGCGCCGGACCGGTTCGGGTGTCGGCCGGTAACATCCAAGGTGGACCAGCTGCTGCCTCTCGACGAATGCGACGGGTCCAGCCACCGGTAACGGCTCACGGCATATCGCGCATTCGGCTGAAGTGATCATCTTGCTCCCCGTTCGGAACAGTACGGCCACGCGTTCCGCGGCCCACGGCCATCTGCATCTGTACGACCTCTCTGCCCAACGGTCTCTGCCACTGTGCAACGTCTGTACCGGCGAGATCAAGCCGCGCCATCGACACCTTAGTCTGACAGGTTCACGATGCGGACTGGAAACTCCTTACTAGCTGCTCGGCCCGATGAGCACCTCGACGCGGGCGTCTCGCTGCCGGCACTGCACGATTGATTCATCGCAACGGGCTCGATCGGAGCCGAACGTGCCGATTTCGATTCTGTCCGCCGGCACTCCTGACTGGATGAGCGCATCACGAACGGCGATGGCTCGGCGCTGGCCGAGGGGGCCGTTGTAGAACGTCAAGGTTCGCGAGTCCGTGTAACCGTCAACTCCCAGTCGAACGGAGGGGTTCTGGCGCGCGTAGACCGCCAGCTCCGAGATCTTGTTCATCTCAGCCGGCAGGACCTGGTGGGCCAACAAGACCAACCGGACCTGGGAGTCCTGAAGGGCCGGGCGGGCCCGTCATTCCAGCGGGGCCGACGCACCCGACGGCAAAAAGCGCGATTGAGAACCCGGCCAATCCGCGTTTCATACTCGCTCCTCCGAATTGTGTCGGAGTTCGACGATGTGTTGGCCAACAACCGCAAGGCTCGTGCCGGCCAGTGAGGAGCCCTTTGTGCCGAAGGAGGCTAGAGCGCGCTGGCGCGACCCGCCCTTGTGAGACACGAGGGGGGAAAGGCGGGGTAATTTCTACAAAGAGAACCTTAGGTGCCCGGCGAGTCTCGGAGATCCTTGTCATAGGCCGCGGCCCTAACAATAGATTTTTGAGGATCTCCGACGGCCGCGCCGTCGATGACCGGCCCAGGTATTGCAATCAATCGATCTCATGACGCGCAAGTCGACACCCTCTCACGCACACGATGCGGGAAGGATCGCACGTGACCGAACAAAGACCCCGTTGCTCGTCCTCGCGGTGGCCCTTTGCCTCCTGATGACGAGTGAAGCCTGGGTTAGCGCTGAGCTGACGCGATCGGAGCACGAGCGGGTCGAAGTCACAAGGCTTCGCACTGTGTCGGGAACAGTCACAAAGGTCGATCTCGTGGCGGGCACCGTCCGGGTGGCCTGGGGTCCCTTTGGAGTCCTTGCGAAGACCCTCGAAGTGGAGCCGCAGACTCGGATTAGCGTGGTAGGCCGGCCGGCCACGCTCGAGGACATTCGCGAGACCGCCACGGTCAGGGCCGGCTACCACGTCGCGCACGGTCGTAGCATCGCCAATAGTGTCGACCTGGTGCTGGCACCGAGCCTCAGCACCAGGTGAGCATAATAGGAGATTAGAAGAGCAGGGCCCCAACGCACTAGCGTGCCGATTCATGCGCTGAGTCGAGGTAGTAAAATACGGGCGCCTTTGGGGACTCATGGAACGACTCCGCTGATGACGCGACGCTTATGCCTGGCCTGACGCTTGCCTGGGCCTCGGCCATCCGACTCCGCCTCAGAACCTCCCTGGTCGTCCTGGTGGGCCTGTCGCTCATCCCCGTCATGATCTTCAGTGGCTTCATCGTCCGCGAGCTCTGGCTTCAGAGGGTGAGTGACGTCGGAGAGACCTTGCGACAGACGAATGCAGCGCTTGCGATTGCGGTCGAGCGCGACCTGGCCAGCACGATCACGACCTTGCAGACCATCGCCGAGTTGCCGGTGCTGAAGACGGGGACATTGCCTGATATTCGCGACGAGCATGAGCGCCTCCTGTTGACCCACCCTGCCTGGAGCGCCATCATCCTGTTGACGGCCGACGGTGCCCAGCTGAGCGATACGCGCGTCCCTTTCGGCACGCCACTTCCCAGCTTCGCGGACCGGCGACACATCGCCCGGGTCGCTGTGTCACTGAACCCGTCGGTCTCGGACGTCTTCAGCGATGGGTCCCGAGCGCACGTGGTCGAGGTAGCAGTCCCGGTTTTCCGCGACGGCCGCCTGAGATTTATCCTCGCGGCACCCTTGCGGCTCGATCGGTTCAGCGAGCTTTTCCTCACCGCTGACGTTGTAGGTGGGGGGGTGGCGGCCATTCTCGATTCGCAGCTGCGCTTCGTGGCCCGGGCGCGGGATTCTGAGTGGCAGGTTGGGGAGATGCCCACGCCAGAGTTCACATCGCTCCTGCGGTCGACCGCCTCGGGATTCGGGCGATTCAAAACGCTCGAGGGCGACTACGTGTACACGGCCTGGATGCCAGCGGCGCACGGATGGCGCGTGGCCATCGGCGTTCCGGCCGGGCCCATGGAAGGCGCGCTGCGTCGCTCGCTGTTCCGGGTGCTCCTGGCGGGGCTGGCCGCCTTTGGTCTCAGCATGGCTGCCGCCCTGGTATGGAGCGCGCGCCTGGGTGGCACCATACGCCGCGCCGCGGCGACGGCCGCTCGGCTTGGCACAGGCGGGCCGCCCGGGCCGGCGTCGTCGGCCATCAAGGAGCTCCACGCTTTGCAAGCTGCACATCTGGACGTCGACGCTCGCCTTCGGCATGAGCACGAGCAACGCGAGCGCGCAGAAGCCGATCGAGTTCGACTGCTGGCCATCGCAGAGGTAGCGCGGGCCGAGGCGGAGCGGACCAATCGCGCCAAGGATGAATTCCTGGCCATGCTCGGACACGAGCTGCGCAATCCGCTGGCCGCTATCACCCATGCGGCCGCGGTCCTCGATCTGACGGAAATGCCGGACAGCCGTGGCGCGGCCGCCCGGCAGATCATGCAGCGGCAGGTTCGCCACCTGGCGCGCATCGTGGACGACCTGCTGGACGTGGCGCGGATGACCACCGGCCACATCGTTCTCGAGTTCCGGCTGCTCAACCTTGCCCAGGCGGTGGAAAGATGCCTCGCCAGCCTCGCCGAGCAGCTCCGAGACCGGCCAGTCATGCGGGTCCTCGAACCGGTCTGGGTCCAGGCTGATGAGACTCGGCTCGAGCAGATTGTCAGCAACCTGGTGACCAACGCGCTGAAGTACACCCCCGCCGAAAAGGGCATCCGCATCACGGTCACCCGCGAGCGAACCGAAGCCGTGCTCCGCGTGGAGGACGAGGGGAGCGGCATTCCCCCAACGCTGCTCCCGCATGTGTTCGACCTGTTCGTCCAGGGGAAGCGCACCTCCGACCGGCGCGTCGGGGGCCTCGGCCTCGGCCTCACGCTGGTGCGGCGCCTGGTCGAACTGCACGGTGGCCGAATCGAGGCGGTCAGCGCCGGCCCCGAGCAGGGCAGTGCCTTCACCGTCTGGCTTCCTGAACATGCGCCGCCGGCGGCCGCCGAGCCACCAATTCCGACCGCGCCAGCGCTGGAGCCGCGCCGTGTGCTGATCGTCGAAGACAACGCCGACGCGCGAGCGATGCTCCGGGCGCTGCTGGAAGGGCGGGGTCACAAAGTGCACGAGGCACCGGACGGGCCGACCGGTCTCGAGGCGGCCCTTCGGTTGGATGTGGATGTTGCCCTCATCGACCTGGGCTTGCCGGGCATCGACGGGTATGACGTCGCTCGCCGGATCCGCGCCGACCTGGGCACCGCAATCCGGCTCATCTCCGTCAGCGGATACGGGCTACCCGAACACCAGGCCAAAGCGAGGGCGGCTGGATTTGATGCGTTTCTCGTGAAGCCGGTGACCCCCGAGGCGCTCGCGAAGGCGATCGCGTCGACGAAGTAAGCGAAGGATCAGCCGCCGACCTCTCGAGCGGTCCCTTCCAAGCGAGTCGTGCTCGGCAATGTCTCCCAACACGCGACGTGGTACTGGCGTCGGTAAAGTCGGTAGCGGCCGGCCCCGGGAGAAATTGGGTGTCCGCACCAGGTGCAGAAGATGGCAAGGGGCTCACTGGGAGTTTCGACTGTGCCCGCCGGGTGAACGTATGACATATGAGCCTCCGGGTTTCCGAGGTACTTTCTACAAAACGCTTCGTAGCGCTTGGCCGTGCTCCTTCTGTCGGGCAGGCCGTTACGGTGCCACCAGGGTGCCGGCGTGGTCGGGCTTGGCGGTTCGAGGGGCCGGCATCGAGGTGCTGGCCGCCCCCGCCGCGTCGGCGGCCCGACCGTAAGCCGTGCGGCGCCGCCAGATGTCGACGAGGGCCACAGTGACGGCGAGCGTCACCGGGCCCAGCACGAGCCCGGAAGCGCCGAAGACCGACAGGCCTCCCCACGATTGCGACGAACACCGGGAGCGCGTGCAGGCGAAGCTTGGATCCCACGAGCAGCGGATAGAGCAGGTTGTCGATCAGAAGGGCACGGCCAGTCGGTAGCACAAATAGAAGGCGAGCGCGGTGGCGGCCAGCACGAGCGCTAGCGTCCGATCGCGCGAAAACCACGTGCGTCGGCTCTCCCTTCGCCATCGTCGCTCGCTGTTGCAAGGGCGATGCCGGGCAGACGAACTCGACGGCATGAAACTTGGACCTCAATCCTTGCGTGCGCACGATCGGCCGCTTGGGTTCGCTGTGTCTGCTCGGGGCCCTGGTGCTTCTGACCACCGCGTGCACGCGTGTGCGGCCGCACATCTCCCTCCCCGACGTCGAGCTGGGAGACCCGTCGTTTTACCCCACGCTGCAAGCCTATGCGGGCGCGCCGATCGTGGGCGGCAATAGCGTCACCATCTTGCTGAACGGCGACGAGATCTTTCCGGCCGTGCTCAAGGAAATCCGCTCGGCCCGCGAGTCGATAGCATATGCCCAGTATTTCTACGAGGACGGACCGATCGCGCGCGCCGTTGCCGAAGCACTCGCCGAGCGTTGTCAGGCGGGTCTGAAGGTTCACGTGTTGCTCGATGGGGTCGGCACCCTCTTCATGCCCGCCGAATATCAGGAGCTCATGCGGCGATCCGGATGCCAGGTGCAGGCGTTCCGGCCGGTGAGGCCGTGGTCGTTGCACAAGGCGAACTATCGCAATCACCGACGGCTCTTGGTGGTGGACGGGCGCATCGGCTTCACCGGCGGTTCCGGGGTCAGCAAGAAGTGGATGGGAAACGGAAAGACGAAGGACCATTGGCGCGACACCGACATCCGGGTAGAGGGTCCGGCGGTGGAGTGGCTGCAAGCCGCCTTTGTCGAGAACTGGCTCGAGGTGACGGGTGTGGCATTGGGTGGTCAGGCCTACTTCCCCCGGCCCAATCCGGACCGAGGTTCAGTCCTTGTCCAGGTCGTCCGGAGCTCTCCCGCGGCAGGTGACTCGGCGATGTACACTACCCTCCTGCTCGCCCTGGGCTCGGCCCGGCGCTCGATCCGGATCACCAACCCGTACTTCATGCTGGACGAGGCCATGACCGAGGCTCTGCTGAAGCGAATTCGGGTCGGGGTGACGGTGGAGGTGCTGGTTCCGGGCGCCATCGACCATCAGCTCGTCCGGCAAGCGAGCCGCGCCACCTGGGGTGACCTGTTGCGAGGCGGTGTTCGCTTTTACGAGTACAAGCCGGCGCTCTTGCACGCCAAGACCATCGTCATTGATGGGGTGTGGTCGACCGTGGGAAGCACCAATCTCGACAACCGCTCGTTCGCGCTGAACGAGGAGCTGAACGTGGTGACCTACGACCGCGTGGTGGCCGCGCGACTGGAGGCAGCCTTCGCCGACGATCTGACGCATGCGGAACTGGTAACGTATGAACGCTGGAAGGATCGTGGCATCAAGGCCCGCCTCGTCGAAATGTTCGTAATTCCCCTCCGCGATCAGTTCTAGACCACCAGTTCGCCCCTTCCTGCGACAATGGCGGTATTCGTCTTGCACGGGATGGCCACAGGGGAGGACGACATGGAGTGGTTGCTTCGCGACACGACGGCACAGTGGAAAGTCGGCGACGTCCTTGAGATTCGTATTGACGGAAAGCTCATGGACCGGGGTCGCGTCCAGGAGATTGTTCAGGAGGGCGTCTTCAGGCTAGACCTGGAAAGTGGTCCATTCACAGTCCACCGAGCACCCGAAGACTAGCCGAAGACCACCCAGCAAGACTGAATCCTCGGAGCTGGACGATTCGACGGAAGCTACGACGGAAGTGCGGCGGCCGGACTTAGGTTGACTTCGTGGCCGACGTGAACCGACGGCTCGGCTCTGGCGAGCAGAGGCACGAGCTGATAGAGCTGGTCCCGGCTTTCCTGGAGATTGACGCCCACGGCGTCAGCACCGGCCGCCTGCAAGGGCCCGGCGCCGTCGCCCCCGAAGCCGGGCGGACCCCAGCGGCCCACCAGAATCTTCAGATCTGGAAAGGCCGTACGGAGCTTCTTGCACAGATACTTCGCATGCGTGAGACCTCCTGGCGGGAGGGCGACCACGCACACGGCAGAGTAGGCGCGCTCCTTGACGAGGGCGAGGACCTCCGAGGACAGAAGCCGGTTGGATGTGATGTCCAGGGTAAAGTGTGTTGAATCCAGAAGGGGCCCGAACATTCGCAGGGCGATCTCGTCAGCCTCGCCGCCTGCGGGACAACCGAGCAGGGTGACCGGACCGCTGCCCTCCGGCGCGCTCGCCGGGACAGAGGCCTGCGGGCTCGACAGTAGATCGTCCAGGATCGCCACCGTGCCGCGGAGCACGTTTTGCTCCTGCACCGTCGACAGCTCTCCCGCATCTCGCCGGGCGTAGTTGAGCGCGGGCAGCATGACGGCATCGTAGGCCGTGGCCGGACCGGAAGCCGCCAGCGTGGCCTCGACGATCTCGGCGGCCTCGTCGCGATCGTCGGCGAGCAGACGCTGATAGTAGGCGACGTCAGGGCTGAAGGCTGGCTCGTCTCCCAGGAGCGTTGCGAGAAACTGCATGCTGGGAACGTGGCGGGCGAGCACGACCAGGCAGACGGTGAGCGGCGTCGCCATGAGCAGGCCCGCCGGCCCCCAGATCCAGGTCCAGAAGGCGATGGCGACCATCAGGCCCACCTGAGACACGCCCGCCGCGCCCGCATAGAGCAGCGTCTCCAGCACGATGTTCGTGAAGAGCTCGAGGCCCACGAACAGTGCCACCACCACCAATGGGCGCGTCCACCCAGAGAAGACGGCCAGGCTGAGGGCAATGGGCGCCAAGGCGGCAATCCACGGGCCGATATAGGGCACGAACCGTAGAGCCGCGGCCAACAGGCCCCAGAGAAGCGCGTAGGGAACGCCGAGCAGCGCCAGGCCGATGCCCACGCCCAGGCCGAAGATTCCGTTGACGATGGACTGCAGGAACAAGTACCGGCTGATGCGCGAGCCGGCCTCGTCGAGCGCGGTCGTGGTCCGGCTGACCCGGCCAAAGCCTATAAGACGGATGATTCGGTTGCGGAGCTCCTGGCGTTCGAGCAGCATGAAGACGGCAAGAATCACCACGAGGCCAGCGGTGGCGAGCGTGCCGAGCAAGGGGCCGAGCGCCGTGGGAAAGTCCCAGAGATCGGTCGGCGTATCGACGGACTTGACTGCGACTGGTTTCTCCGGCCCGGGGGGCGTGGCTTCGTTCTGAATTGCCTCCTTGATGTCCTTGACCGTCTCCTGCACCTTCTCGACCGCGCTGCCGCGGCTCGCCCCCCGGAGATCGGCAATGCGCTGACGGATCGTTTGACGATAGCTGGGCAGCTCGTGGGCGAGGGCCCGCAGCTCGCCCGCCACACTCCATCCGATTCCACCGATCACCGAGAATGCCAGGCTGACGGCGAGGAGCACGGCCGGAATCCGCCCGAGGTAACGCTGAAGAAAGACCACGACGGGGGTGAGCAGGAAGGTGAGGAGGCAGGCCAGGGCGATCGGCACCAGGAACACTTGACCGAAGTAGAGGACGGCGACCACCAGGACCATGGCCACCAACTGCAGCCAGGGCCCGATTCGTTTGACGAGATCGCTCATGGTCGCGCTCAGGCTACCCGCGCCGACTCGGCGTCGAGGTCTGGTCGCCCGGCGGTGCTCTGGGCGAGCTGTACCCACGGGACGAGGAGATCCCGCGTCTGGAAGAGGCTGGTCACCACGATGTCGGAGCCCGCTGCGAGCAGAGACTCGCGCTCGGGCTCAGTGGCGCCGCGTCCCGCGAAGGAGCCCGCCACGATCTTCAGCAGGGGAGAGTGGCGTCGTAGACGCTTGCAGAGATAGCGGAGCTGGGCCTGACCACCGGGCTGCAGCATACCGACCACGGCGATCGGCGCCTGGCGCTCCATGGCCAGCGCGACCGCTTCGGAGGACAATAGCTCCGGCGAGGCGATCTCGAGATCGACACCGACCGGAGCCAGCACCTCCCTCAGCATGCGCAGGGGCAGCTCGTCGAAGCCATCATGGATTGGAAAGGCCACCACGGGGACACGTCCGCGCGGCTCTGTCCTCGGCGATGGATCTGGCTCTTCCAGCTCCCGTACGATGCGACGGGTCGCTCGCAAGACCACTTGCTCGTCGACGTCGCTGAGGGCCCCCCGCCCTCGGTCCGCCTTGGCCTCGCTCAGGGCGGGAAGCAGTACATCGTCGTAGACATCGTGGGGCGAGTGGGTCACTGTGTACTCTTCCACCAGGTCCGTGGCTTCCTCTTGATCTCCGGCCAGGAGCCGCTGGTAGACGCGAAGCGCGGGGGACAGCACGGGCTCGTCGCCGATGAGCACGGTGATGTATTGCAGCTCCGGGACGTGGCGGCCGAGCACGATCAGACACACCGTGAGCGGGGTGGCGATGATCAGCCCCACCGGACCCCACAGCCATGTCCACAGCGCGATCCCTACCACGAGGGCCACTCGCGAAACGCCGGCGCTCTGGCTATAGAGCAATGGCTCCAGTCCGAAGGTGCAGGCGGCGGCCAAGACGAGGAACAGGGCGACGATCAGCGCCGGCTGCCACCACCCCGTGGATGTTGCCACGGCAAAAAGGCTGGGGAGGGCGAGCGCAATCCAGAAGCCCACGAAGGGCACGAAGCGAAGCACGGCGGCGAGCACGCCCCACACGAGGGCGTACGGCACGCCGAGCGCGAAGAGTCCGACGCCGGCGCAGACCCCGAAGCTCAGATTGAGGACGGCCTGGGACAGCAGATAGCGGCTGATGCGCCGGCTGGCCTCGTCCAGCGCCTTGGTAGTCATGGCCAGGCGGCCATAGCCCGCCAGGCGAATCAACCGGTTTCGCAGCTCCTGGCGCTCGATCAACATGAAGACCAGGAGGAGCGTGATCAGGCCGGCCGAGCCGAACACCGTCGCGAGCCCTGAGAACGGGATGAGCGAGCTGGGCGCCCCTTGCACGACGACCGGGGGTGGGGATTCGGTCCCCGGACGCATCTCGGCCAGCAGTTCGTCCATCGTGGCTTGCAGCTCGCTGACGCCCCGACCGCTCGGGGCCCGTCGGAGCTCGGCCACGCGCTGCCGGAGTTGGGCTCGATAGTGCGGCAGCTCCTGCGCGAACGACGTGATCTGGTGGGTCACCGTCCACGCCACCACGCCGACCACCGCCCACAGGGACACGATGACGAGCGCCACCGCCGTCAGGCGTCCGATGCGGCGCTCGAGCGCGCCCACCACCGGCCCCAACACGAAGGCCAGCAGGATTGCGAGGGCGATGGGAACGAGGATGGGCTGCGCGACATGGAGCGCGCCTGCCGTCAGCAGCAGGGCGATGACGACGGTTGCGCGTGAGGCAGCCCGGCGTCCGGCCGGGCTGCGGGGCTCGGCCGACTCCCTCATTGGACGACATCCGCGCCCTCGGCGTGGCGACCGACGCGGGCGGAGCGGGTGGCCCGACCGAGTCGGAAGAGGGCGAGGGAGCGCGCCTCGAGCTCGTAGGTCTGCCCGCCGCGGAACGGTCGGAGCCGGGGCTGGCCGTCGGGTTCTCGAGTATCCAGCAAGGGTTCCCAGCGCACGGAACGTTGATGGGCCGGCAAGACAAAGGCGATGGGCTCCCAGTGCGCGTTGATGAGCAGCAGCAATGTATCGTCGACGACAGGCCGACCTTCGGCGTCGACGTCGCCGATGGCGTCGCCCGCCAGGCGAAGGCCGAAGCAGCGGGTGAACACGTTCCAGTCGTCGTCGCTCATCTCCTTGCCGTCGGGGCGGAACCAGGAGAGGTCTTTCACTTCCGACCCACGGATCTTGCGGCCGAAGAAGAACTGGCGCCGGCGCAGGCCGGGATGGCGCTGGCGCAGCCCGATCAGGTGCCGCGTGAAGCGAAGGAGCGCGCGCTGCGGTCCCTCGAGCTGCCACGCGTACCAGCTCGTCTCGTTGTCCTGGGCGTACGCATTGTTGTTCCCTCCCTGCGTGCGCCCGATCTCGTCGCCGCCGCAGAGCATGGGCACGCCCTGGGACAAGAGAAGCGTGGCCAGGAAATTTCGCTTCTGCCGTTCGCGGAGGGCCACGACGGCGGCATCGGTGATGGGCCCTTCCACCCCGCTATTCCACGAGAGGTTGTGATCGGCGCCGTCGCGGTTGTCCTCTCCATTCGCCTCGTTGTGCTTGTCGTTGTAGGTCACCAGGTCGTTCAGGGTGAAACCGTCGTGGGCGGTCACGAAGTTGATGCTCGCATAGGGGCGGCGCCCCCCCCCGCCCGTAGAGGTCGCTGCTGCCCGTCAGGCGTGAGGCGAATACCCCGGCCTGGCCCTCATCGCCCTTCCAGAACGCGCGCACCGTGTCGCGATACAGGCCATTCCACTCTGCCCACAGGGCCGGGAAGTTGCCCACCTGGTATCCGCCCTCGCCCAGATCCCAGGGCTCGGCGATGAGCTTGACCTGCGAGATGACGGGGTCCTGCTGGATGATGTCGAAGAAGGACCCCAACCGGTCCACGTCGTGGAGCTCGCGGGCGAGGGTAGAGGCGAGGTCGAAGCGGAAGCCGTCGACGTGCATCTCGAGGATCCAGTAGCGGAGGCTGTCCATGATGATCTGCAGGATTCTGGGATGCATCATGTTCAGCGTATTGCCGGTCCCCGTGTAGTCCATATAGTGGCGCTGCTGTTCGGTGAGGCGGTAGTACGAGGTATTGTCGATCCCGCGAAAGCACAAGGTAGGACCCAGGTGGTTGCCCTCCGCGGTGTGGTTGTAGACCACGTCGAGAATCACCTCGATCCCGACCTCGTGGAGCTTCTTTACCGTGGTCTTGAACTCCGTCACCTGGCCGGCCAGCTGACGGCTGGCCGCGTAGCGAATCTCCGGGGCAAAGAAGCCGATCGAGTTGTAGCCCCAGTAGTTGCTCAGACCGCGGTCCTGCAGGTGCTTGTCGGTGACGAACTGATGGATGGGGAGCAGCTCGACCGCGGTCACCCCGAGCTGCCGCAGATACTCGAGGGCGGGCGGTGTTACCAACCCGGCGTACGTACCCCGCAGGGCTTCGGGCACGTCGGGATGCCGCGCTGTGAAGCCTTTCACGTGGACCTCATAGATGATCGTCTGGTCCCAGGGCACCCTCGGGGGTCGATCGTCGCCCCAGGTGAATGCGGTATCCGCAACCACGCTCTTCGGCATACTGGGCGCGCTGTCGCGATCGTCCCGGCTGAGATCTTCTGCGGGGTCGCCAATGGTGTAGCCGAACAAGGCTTCGCTCCAGAGGACGGGACCGTCGATGGCCCGCGCATAGGGATCGAGGAGGAGCTTGGCCGGATTGAAGCGATGACCCTGCTCGGGTCCGTAGGGCCCGTGCACCCGATAGCCGTAGCGTAGTCCCGGGCGCGCTTCGGGCAGGTAGATGTGCCAGACGTGGTCGGTGTTCTCGGTCACCGCCATACGCGCGATCTGGTGGCCGCCCGGCCGATGGTCAAACAGGCAAAGATCTACTCCGGTGGCGTACTCGGAGAAAAGAGCGAAGTTCACGCCGGAGCCGTCCCACGTGGCCCCCAACGGATACGGGCGGCCTGGGCGCGTTCGCGGTGGCGCGGTCCCTGATAATTCCGAATCCCGACGCCGGCGTGCTCTCACCGTCGGCTCGTGCGCGAGTGGGGTGCCAGCGAGGGGGGAGTCATGGAAAGTAGTCTAACCTGGCGCCCCACAGAAGGCTGGGAGGGCCCCGGCGCCGCCAGAGCCCTCCCCAACGATAGGGCCACCCACTATCGTCCGAAGATCAGGAACAGAACCAGGATCAAGGTCAGTGGAAGACCAAGTAGCCACATCAAGACATACACCATCGCTCCACCCTCCTTCCCGGCAGAGACCGGACGGATCTCCCGGTCGCGCCGTCGATCGTGAACAGCTTCCAGCCGCGATCGTCGCGTCTAGCTCCTGCGCTCCGAGCGATTGGGTACTGCATGCCCGCCTTTGAGCACGCCGCGTGCCAGCGACGCGCAACCACGGCGCGTCGGCGATGTTTGACGAGGGTTTACTGCGCGTTGCTCGTAAGGGCACCATCTAGACGGATGGACGCGTCGACCGCTGACGCTGCCACAAACGGTAGAGAACGGCGGTGGCCACGGCCGCCGTGCCACCGCCCGTCAGCACCGCCCCGATCGTGGCCGCGTCACCGTCCTTTGTCCACGCGATCCATTGATCCCCCAGCAGAAATCCGATGAGGACCCACACGGTGGCCCAGAGCGCGGCCCCCATCGTGTCGTACAGCAGATAGCGGAGGTAGGGCATGCCACTGCCCGCGGCGAGGGGAGTCACGACAATGCGAACGCCCGCCACAAATCGCCCGACGATGAAGACGGCGGGACCGAAGCGCGCAAAGTAGGCCTTGGCCCGCTCAACACACGGGGTGGCCCCAAGCAGGACAACCCGGCAGTAGAAGCGGATCACGCGATCGCCTCCGAGGCGCCCGGCCAGATACCACACGTGATCACCCAGGATCGCGGCCACAATGGCCAGGCAGATGAGAAAGAGGACGTTGGCGCCCCCGGTGGCGGCAATGCCGCCCGCCGTGATCAGGAGCAGCCGCCCCGGAAAGGGCGTCCCGGTAGCATCGATCAGAATCCCCACGAACACGACCGCGTAGGCATGGGCGACTAGGAAGGTCCACAGCGAGTCGAAGGAAATCACTCAACCAAGGCGACGCAACTCCTGTGCCTAGTCGCCTACTTCTGGTAGTCCGACCAGCCTGGCAACCGTCTTGCTCCCCAAAATGCAGAGGAGGAGTCCAATCGGATCATGTGTGAGTTCCTGCACCGTGGAAGGATCCCGCCGCGTTTGGGGCCAGACGACCGTAGGGACGAGTTCTGGCACGTGCTCGAGGCCGCCTAGCGCTTTGAAGAAAAGACAAGTCACAGCTGTGGACCGACGAGGCGCACGAGTTGGCTTTCGGAGGGCAGCGAGCCCTGGAAGCTACTTCGCGGATCGTCGTAGACGGTGAGCAATGAGCCGGGCGAGAGACGCCGACATTCTCAAGGCCTTGGAGTGCCTTCGCTCATTGTGCTCGGTGTCCGGCTTCTGAGCCTAGGTGCCCGGTGGTCCCCCGAGGGGCCACCAGGGTATCCTGTTCGCGACACTCGGGTCTGGGGGAGGGCGGTGACCTGGTGAGGCAGGCTTCCGGATCCGAGAGGGCACCGCGCAGGATCCAGTCGTGGCTGATCACCCTCGTGGTTGTCGCCCTCGTGCCCGTCCTCTCGTTCACGCTCTTTGCCGTGCTGTCGCTCGTCGAGCGCGAGCGATCCACCATGGCCTTGGCCCTGCAGGACAGCGCGCGCACCCTCGCCCTGGCCGTCGACCAGGAGCTGGAAGGCTCGATCACGACCCTGCAGGGATTGGCCACCTCTGCCAAGCTCACGTCGGAGGACTACCCGGGGTTTTACCAGCAACTGGACCGCGCGCGGACGGAGACGCGGCGAACGTGGTGGACGGCGGGGGTGGTCGATCAATCAGGACACCTCGTGGTCTCGCTCGACCCGCCCATCGATACGATGCTCGGCATGGTTCTCGAACGTGACGATTTCTGGGCCGCCGTTCGGACTGGCCGTCCGTGGATCTCCGATCGGTTCCTGGAGCCGGCATCGCAGGAGGCTGTTGTCCTGGTCGGCGTTCCTGTCATGCGGCTCGGCGGGCTTCAGCATATCCTGATCGCTGTTCTCAGGGCTGCCTCGTTGTCCATGAACCTGGCGCACCATCGTCTTCCTCCCGGTGTGACGGCTCGCGTGCTCGACAGACGGCAGGCGACGGTGGTCGGCATGCCGATGGCCACTACGAGCCCGGCCACCACGAGCCCTGCTCCCACGGGCGAGCTGGCCGGCGCACTGCGACAGTATTCAGCGGAGGGTTTCGGGCGATTTCCGATCGAAGGGGGCGAAGGGGTCTACGCGGCCTTTGCCCGCGCGCCCCTCTCCGGGTGGACCGTCACGCTGGTTGTGCCGGAGTCCGCGTTCGAGGCGCCTTGGCGACGTTGGCTCTTGACCATGGGCGGCGGGGGCGCGTTCCTCTTGCTCGTTGGTCTGGGGCTGGCGGCCGTCGCCGCCCGGCGCATTGCCAGGCCGATCGCCGCGCTTTCGGTCCGCGCCCGGGCCCTGGGACGGGGAGAGGTTTCTCCGCCGACCCGGTCGGGGATCGCCGAGGTCGATGAGGTGGAGCGGGCGATCATCGCGGCGGGGGCGGCCCGCCGGGAGGCCGAAGAGGCCTTGCGCCAAAGCGAGGCTCAGCTCCACACGACGCTGCGGGACATCGGCGATGCCGTCCTCTCCACCGATGCTGATGGGTGCGTGAGGTTCATGAACAGAGCGGCAGAGTCGCTGACCGGCTGGACGTTCGACGAGGTCCAGGGTCGTCCGCTCGATAACGTGGTGGTTTTTCTGAACGAGGCGAGCCGCGAGCGAGTGGAGAGTCCGGTGACCCGAATACTCCAGGACGAGACCGGGGTCGACGGTGCCGATCACACGATCTTGCTCAGTCGACACGGGCAGGAAATCCCCATTGAATCGCGCGCGGCGCTCATTCGCGACGATGGCGGTCGACTCCTCGGTGTGGTCTTGGTGTTTCGCGACGTGACCGAGCGGCGGAGCGTGGAAGACGCTCTCCGGTCGAGCGAGGCTCGCTATCGCGCAATCGTCGAGGACCAGATCGAGCTGGTGTGTCGCCTTACGCCTGGCGGGACGCTGACCTTCGTCAACGCCGCCTGTACCCAGTACTTCGGGCGGACTTCGGAGGAGCTTGTCGGCGGGCACCTGCTGTCCATGGTGTATCCGGACGATCGCGAGCGGGTAAACTACGATATCGACTCTCTCGGGCCTGGCCGGCCGGTCGTCACCATCGAGAATCGGAGCATCCACGCCTCCGGCGATCTCCGGTGGACGCAGTGGATCGCCCGGGCCCTCTGTGACGTGGATGGCCGTGTGGTCGAGATCCAGGCGGTCGGACGGGACATTACCGATCGCAAGCGGGCCGAGCGGGCGCTGGAACAGAGCACGGTGACCCTCGAGTCGCACGCGCGCCAGCACGCTGCGGTGGCCCGTCTCGGCCAGCGCGCGCTGGCGGGTGCGGACCTCGACACGTTGCTGCGCGAGGCCGCCGAGCTGCTGTGCGCGACCCTGGGTGCTGAGTTCTGCAAGGTGCTGGAGTTAGCTGCGGAAGGGTCGCACTTGCTGATGCGGGCCAGCGTGGGCTGGCCCTGCGGGGCGAAGCCACTCACCTTCGAGGCGTCCGGCGGTTCGCAATTGGAGCTGGTCTTGAGAACCCGGGAGCCGGTCATCGTCGAAGACTTCGGCGCCGAGGCCCGGTTCTCCGACACCGCCGTGTTCCGGGAGCGCGGCATCGTCAGCGGTATGAGCGTCGTGATCCATGGCGGGGAGCGGCCGTATGGCCTGCTCGGGGTCCACACGGCCAGACGGCGCGCGTTCACGCAGGACGACGTGAACTTCCTGCAAAGCATTGCCAACATCCTGGCGGAGGCCATTGCCCGAGCCCGGGCCGAAGGGGAGCGGGCTGAGCTCTTGCAGCGGGCGCAGGAAGCGCGCGTCGCCGCCGAGCAGGCCAACCAAGCCAAAGACGAGTTTCTCGCCATGCTGAGTCATGAGCTCCGCAATCCGCTGGCCGCCATCACCAACGCGAGCCGACTGCTGGAGCAGACCGAGGTTCCAAGCGAGAGGACTGCGCATCTGGGTTCCATCGTGGCTCGTCAGAGCGAGCACCTGTCGCGCATGGTCGACGATCTGCTCGATGTCTCGCGCCTGAGCTCCGGGAAGATCGTGTTGCGCACTGAGCGCGTCGACATGAAGCAGGTGGTCGAGCGGTCGGTGGCCTCCTTCGTGGAGGCCGGACGAACGACTCGCCACGCGTTGCACGTGGTCGCAGATTCTGTTTTCGTCCATGGGGACGCCACCCGGCTCGAGCAGATCGTCCGGAATCTGCTCGACAATGCCCTGAAGTACACGCCCCCCGGCGGGGAGGTTGAGATCAGCGCCGGGCGTGAGGAGCACGTCATGAGCCTGCAGATTCGAGATACTGGCGTGGGTATCGCTCCCGAGATCCTTCCCCATATCTTTGATCTGTTTGTTCAGGCCCATCGCTCTCTCGACCGAGCCCAGGGGGGACTCGGCCTGGGCCTCACTCTCGTCCGTCGTCTCGTGGAAATGCACGGCGGTACCGTGTCCGCCTCCAGTGGCGGATCGGCACGGGGCAGCCAGTTCGTAGTGCGGATCCCCCTCGCGGAGCCGGTGGCCCGCTCCTGGCCGTCGCCGGCCTCCCCGGGATCGCGGGCAAGCCGTCGGGTTCTGATCGTTGAGGATAATCCCGACGCGCGGGAGACGCTCGCGATGCTGTTGGAGAGCTGGGGGCATCACGTGGAGCACGCCGAGGACGGCGAGGCGGCGCTGGACCGGGTGGCCAGAGCGGAGCTCGACATCGCGCTGGTCGATGTTGGTCTGCCGGGCATGGATGGCTATGCGCTTGCCCGCGCGCTACGGGCCATCCCGGCCTGTGCTCGTCTTCGGCTGGTGGCCCTCACCGGATACAGCCGCGAGGAGGATCGCCGGCGGGCTCAGGACGCCGGGTTCGATATCTATCTGGTCAAGCCCGTTGACCCGGACGAGTTGATGAACGTGCTGAACGAGCCCCTCTCTTAGCCCTTAGCCGGATCCAGCGAGAAGATCCGGCAGGCAAGTTGCACCTTCTCACCTCGAGAACGTTGACGGCCCCCGGTTCGGGGCCGCGCTGGTCCGAAAAGAGGAGGAGGCAATGAGTCTGATCTTGCTCGTGATTCTCGTGCTGCTGGTCCTTGGCGCGTTGCCCGCGTGGCCTTACAGTTCGGGGTGGGGATATGGTCCCAGTGGCGTGCTGGGCCTCGTGCTGGTCGTCATCATCGTCCTCGCCCTAACTGGGCGAATGTAGAGAAGAGAGGGGGAACATATGCTCTGGACGGTCTTCGTTGTCCTGCTCGTGTTGTGGGCCCTCGGGATGGTGAGCTCCTATACGCTCGGCGGTTTCATTCACGTCCTGCTTCTCATCGCGCTCGCCGTCGTCTTGATTCGCATAATCCAAGGCCGACGCCCGATATGACGAGGCTCGGAAGATTCTTCAAATAATGCCGGGCGGGTCTTGGCAAACTCGAGACAGACTTCGCGCACCTCGTGGTCAGCGAATGCCGTGCAGGGGGCGGTTAACGATAGGCATTTGGGAGACGGGACCAGTATGGGCCCGTCCCCCCCACGCCCGAACCAGAAGCCACGAGGACTGCTGCCACTGCTACGGACAATGCTCGGGTATCGTCATTTCTTGAGCTCGTCGACGGCCTTGTCAAGCCTCTCACCTGCCTTCTCGGCAGGCCCTTTTCCGCTCAGACGATCAAGAGCCCTATCGAGCTTCTCGCCCGTCCGTTCTGCAGGCCCCTGATCACAACCCACGAGCGTGGCGGCCACTACGACTGCTAGGAGAGTCCCGGCCCACGTCCTGCTCAAACGGTCGTTCATGGCTCCTCCCCCTGTTCGATTCGGGGCCTCGTTCGAATCTCTCTGTCTGAAGAGGCACGACGAGGGCCAGCACCTCGACCCTCGTCGTGCGCGGGGTGGTGATGCTAGGGCTAGCGCCGGTCGGGCGGAGTTCCGCCTCCCGGCCGCTGCGGTCGCTCTGCCTCTCCGTGCCGCTCCGAACCGGGATGCGGCTGCTCCGGTCGCTCGAAGGGGCGATCCGGAGACGGGTTGCGACGCTCTCTCTCCTGACGCTCTCTCTCCTGTTGTTCCTTGTCCGGCATCTCGCGGTGCTTTTCCGTTTCCGGCATCTCACGGTGCGTCGTCATTGTTGACCTCCTCTTTGAGGCCAGCATCATGCCGGCCCGCCCGATAGGGGAGCAAGCTGGATGCCAGCGAAGCTCTGGATCTGGACGGCAACGCTTTTGCGGCGAACACCCATAATGACAGTGCCATCGCGAGTGCGTCTGGTGCTGGCCGCGGCAGGGGCAGGAATCGTCGCGGGGCGTCTGGCGCGGCGGCGCCGGAGCTTTGATCTGCGCGGCAAGACCGCGCTCCTCACGGGAGGATCAGACGTATCTCCGTCGATCGTGACCACCCTCAATGAGGTCGCGGCGCAACGGCTCAATCAGGTCGACTGAGGACGTCACGAGGACGCCGTGAGCTTCGGGACGGCGCCGGGCTCCCAGGGGACGGAGGTGCGGGTCCGCCTGCGCTACGAGCCCGTGGAGGGGAAACTTGGCGCGCTCGTAGCCCGACTCTTCGGTGAAGAGCCGGCGCAGCAAGTGGCGCGAGACCTGCGGCGCCTGAAGCAGATCTTGGAGGCGGGCGAAGTGGCCACGGGTGCGAGGAGGCTACCATGAAAGCCGTGTGCTGGTATGGGGCGTCGGACGTACGGGTGGAGTCGGTGGCGGATCCCGAGATTCTCAATGCCCGCGATGCCATCGTTAAAGTCACCCGGACCGCGATCTGCGGGTCGGACCTGCACCTGTTTGGTGGATACATTCCTGCCATGAAGCGCGGCGACATTCTCGGCCACGAGTTCATGGGGGAGATCGTCGAGGTCGGCGGTGAGGTGAAGACTCTCGCCGTTGGCGATCGCGTGGTCGTCCCCTTTGCCATCGCCTGTGGGGCGTGCCACTACTGCAGGACCGGCCTCTGGTCGCTCTGTGACAACTCGAACCCCAATGCCGCGGCCCTGGAGACGCTATACGGCTCCGCCGGCGGGGGCCTCTTTGGATACTCGCATCTGTATGGCGGCTATGCCGGCGGACAAGCGGAATACGTCCGGGTGCCATTCGCAGACGTGGGGCCGCTGCCAGTTCCGCCCGAGTTGCCGGACGATAAGGTGCTCTTCCTCAGCGATATCTTTCCCACCGGATACATGGCCGCCGAGAACTGCGGCATCAAGCCCGGTGACGCGGTTGCCGTCTGGGGATGCGGACCCGTCGGGCTCTTCGCGATCAGGAGCGCCTTCATGCTCGGCGCCGACCGGGTGTTCGCCATCGACCGCTTTCCCGAGCGTCTCACCCTGGCCGAGACGTTCGGCAAAGCGGAGACGCTGAACTACGAGGCGCTGGATGTCGTCGAGGAGATGCGGACGCGGACGGCGGGACGGGGCCCTGACGCCTGTATCGATGCGGTCGGTATGGAGGCTCACGGCACGACGGTCGGGGCCCTGGTGGATCGGGCCAAGCATGCCGTCCGCCTGGCCACCGACCGACCGCACGTTCTGCGCCAGGCGATTCAGGCGTGCCGCAAGGGGGGTATTGTGTCGATCCCCGGTGTCTACGGGGGTTTCCTCGATAAGGTGCCCCTGGGCGCCGCTTTTGCCAAGGGGCTCACGCTGAGGATGGGGCAGACGCACGCTCACCGCTACCTGCGGCCGCTTCTGGAACGAATCGCCCAGGGCCAGATCGATCCCTCGCTCATCATCACGCACCGTCTCACACTCGACGAAGCCCCCAGAGGATACGAAATGTTCCGGGACAAAGCGGACGGCTGCGTCAAGGTTGTTCTCAGCCCTGCCGCCCAGGGCGGGATGGGGGGCGAGCGCCCGCCATGCTCTTGAAGATTTGGCGGTGCATGACGATCGTCCTGGTCGCGCTCGCCCTGACCATGGAATCGGCCCACGTACTGGAGTTGCCCCAGAAGATGCAGTACGACGCCGAGATGTATTCCGCGGTGAACACCACGCTGTATCGATATTTTGCCTGGGTCGGGGGCTTCTACCAGGTGGGTTCGATCGTGGCGACGGCCGCTCTGGCCTTTCTGGTTCGCGCGCGGATGCCGTCTTTCGCGTGGACGGTGGTCGGCGCCGTCAGCCTCGTGCTGGCGTTTGGTATCTGGCTCACGGTGGTCGCGCCCGTGAACGGCGCAATCGCCGAGACCCTCCAGCTGGCGCCGGAGTCAGTCCCGTCCATGTGGATGGCACTGCGTTATCGCTGGGAGTACGGCCACGTTGCGGGCTTCGTAGTGCAGCTGGTCGGTCTCTCTGCCATCGTGCTCTCGGTGGTCATCGAGACCCCTGAGCAGTGAGCAGGCGGCTACGAGCTCACTCTCGACGAGATAAGCCGACCGCCTTCCACGGCCGAGGTTCGAGACGCATCACCATCTCACGAACCTGAGCTGCCCGGGCGCGAGGGGCATCGCGAGGAACACGGCATGCGGAGTCGGCTCCTCCCGGAGCGCGCAACGACTTCGGGGTCGGTGGCATGTGGTCTGCTCATGCCTTGTGAGCTCAAACGGCCACCGAGGGAGGCGGAGATGGAACGACGCTACGACGGATACCACAGCCAATACGGCCCGAACCTGCCGGTCGAGGAAGGCCAGCCCCGGGCGAAGCAACCCCCGAGCGCATCCAAGCCGAAGCGAGCCTCCCCAGCGGCCACGCCCAAGCCTCCATCACGCCTGAAGGGCTCCCAGCGCCGGATCCCCCGTGCGCGCGCTCGGCACGCGGGCTTGTGACGTCCAAATAACCCTTGCGCAGGCGCGACGAAGGAGGATTCACATGGCTCAGACGGCGGCTGAGGTTTTGATTGACACCATCCACGCCTGGGGGGTGGACGTTCGTCTTCGGGATGCCGGGCGACGGCATCAACGGCATCATGGAGGCGCTGCGCACTCGGCAAGACGACGTCCGCTTCGTCCAGGTTCGGCACGAGGAGTCGGCGGCTTTCATGGCCTGCGCCTATGCGAAGTTCACGGGGAAGCTCGGCGTCTGCTTGGCGACCTCTGGCCCCGGCGGCATCCATCTGCTGAACGGCCTCTACGACGCGAAGCTCGACAGCCAGCCGGTGCTCGCGATCACCGGGCTGCCCCCTCACGATCTCATCAACACGCACGGGCAGCAGGACGTCGAACTCGACGAGAACAGAATCCGAGGTCTCGTCGTGTCGCTGGCACTTGGATTGCCGGTTTAGGACGACATGACGACGTTAACGCAGCGGAGGTGATAGGACATGGATACCCTGTTGATTGTTCTCTTGATGTTGCTCCTAGTCGGTGGTGGAGGCTGGGGATACTCGCGCTGGCGGAGGTAGGAACGCCGGGCGGGGCGGCCAACGAGACTAGGCCCCGATCATCCGGAGGGACAGGCCCCGAGTCTTGAGGGTCTGATGACCGGGATCGGATTCATCGGGGGCCGCGCCATCCTGAAGTCCGATGGCACCGTGCGCGGTACAGCGACGGCGGCGAGCATCTGGAACACGGGAACACGGGTGCTATCGGAGCCGCCGTCGCCTTCGAGCGCTACGAGATCGCTCTTGTCCTGACTATCATCAATTTCGTCGCTCTGCGCTGGCTCGCCTTTCAAGACTGAGATCCGCCAGCAAGGTGATGTTCGCGCGCCATGAAATCCTCCCACCCGCTAGCCGGGGGTGTTGAGGCTCCTCATCTCAAACGTCTTCACCCAGCCGCGCAACACCTCGGCCACACTCCAGGCTTGTGCGACGCAGCCGCGGGGGGTGTAGGGAGGCTCCGCGTCGAAGATCTCACTGATCGAACCCAGGCACGCTTCGCTCAAATGGTCGACAAGACCGTCGAGCAGTCCCCGCGCGCCGGCAGCGTCGTGATGTACCCGAAGCCAGACGTCGATCAGAGGGCCGAGCAGCCAGGGCCAGACGGTGCCCTGGTGATAGGCGGCATCACGCGCCCGCAGATCGCCATCGTAGCGAGGCTTGTAGTCGGCATGGCCCGGCGCCAGCGAGCGGAGTCCGACCGGCGTCAGCAGCCGCTCACACACCACGTCCAGCACCCGTGGCCAGCGTGAGGACTCGAGTACCGGATGGGCCAGCGAGATGGCCAGAAGCTGATTCGGGCGACAGGCGGCATCGTCGCCTCCTTCGCCATCGACGACGTCATACAGATAGCCGCCGGCCTCGTACCAGAAGCGTTGATTGAAGGATGCGCCAGCTCGTTCGGCGTGCTCGGCGATCGGCCGCGCGGCCTGAGAACCATCTTCCTCGCGCAGCCAGGTTTCCAGGAGCCTGAGCGCGTTGTACCAGAGCCCATTGATTTCCACGGCCTTGCCCCACCGTGGCGTCACGACCCAATCGCCCACCTTGGCGTCCATCCAGGTGAGCTGATAGCCGGGTTCGCCCTGGTGCAGGAGGCCGTCGCTGGCGTCCACCCGAATGCCGAACCGGGTGCCCTTGAGGTGGTAGTCGACGATCTCGCGGAGCGTGGGCAACAGCATGTGAAGCAGTTCCCTGTCGCCCGAGGCGGTAACGTAACGATCGATGGCGTGGAAGAACCACAAGGTGGCGTCGGCCGTGTGGTAGCGCCCTTCGTCCACGCCCTCGGGGAACAAGTTGGGAATGAGACCGTCGCGTACGTGATGGGCAAATGTGCGGAGGATAGATCCCGCTTCGACCTGTCGTCCGGTGACCAGGGCGAGCCCCTCGAGGCTGATCATGGTGTCCCGCCCCCAATCGGTGAACCAGTGATAGCCGGCCACCACGGTGCGGGCCTCGTCTCCGGCGGCGCGCGAACGGGCGGCATCGTGGATGCGGCCGCCGGGGGTGATGATGAACTGGTCGGCGGCCAGCACCAGCTCGGCGGCGGCTCCGCTGCGGGCGGCCGGATGCGCGGCCAGGAGCAGGCGCCGGCGTCGCTCCCCCTCGGCGACCAACGCGTCGTGGGGGGTGAGGGCGAGAAGGGTATCCCACGGCTCGCACGAGGCGATCAGGGTAACGTCCTGTTCGGGCCCCAGGTCGACGCGGAAGTATCCAGGGCTCCACAGGTCACCGACCGACTCATATCCCCGCTGGGCCTCGGTGCGGTAGTAGACCTGCTGGATCTCTCGCCGGTCAAACGTGAACGCGCCGGGCGTTCCCGACAGCTGCAGCCGGAGGGGCGGCAGGGTAGCGCCCACCGACACCTCATAGCGATCATCGACCACCGTAAGCGTGCAGGGGCCGGCGGGCGGATCACTCACCGGCGCGTGATGGGCCCGAAAATCGACAGACGGCCGGAGCGCGAGCCTGAGCGAGCCCGACCCGGCGAGGAGCTTATATGTCACGTGGACGGTGTTCTGGTGATGCGGCATGAGCAGGGACTTCTCGAGAATCCAGTCCCGGAGCGTGTAGCGCCACACCGGAAGCCCTGAGTCCAGCCGGAACTCCGCGAGATAGGCAGTTCCGTCCAGGTCGAGGCGGCTATCGGTGTGTTCGTCCCCGGTCAGGACGACTACCGTGTGGTCCGGGAGCCGGACGCGCTCGGCCAAGCGGCTGAGCATCACGGTCCGGCCGAACGGCGATGGCAGGGCGGCGATGAGCAGACCGTGAAACCGGCGGGTGAGAACACCAGCGACGGTGCCTGAGGCGTAGCCACCCATCCCGTTGGTGATCAGCCATTCGCGCGTCAAGAGCACTGCCGTCTCAGGGCCACTGATGGGCGTCCATGACATACGACGGATGAGTTCAAGAGTGGGATCGGTCATGATGTCAGGGTGCAGGCAACCACCGTGCCCGTCAACGCTCGCATGAGGGCGGTTTCGGTCTCACCGTGTCGTTGGCACGACGTTTGAGGACAGGCTGAGGCAACCATGAAGAGTCTTTCCCGCCGTATGCCCATCGGAGCCGAGATGACCTCGGACGAGGGGGTGGACTTTCGCGTCTGGGCTCCCGAGGCGAGCTCGGTCGAGGTCGTCCTCGACGCAGGCCCGGGGGAGGGGTGTGTCGGCAAGCTGGATCCGGAAGAAGGCGGATACTTCGCCGGGCGGATTCTCGAGGCCCAGGTCGACAGCCGCTACCGGTTCCGGCTCAACGGACGCGAGCCTCTCTATCCCGATCCCGCCGCGCGCTTTCAACCCGAGGGCCCCCATGGCCCCTCCCAGGTGGTCGACTCCTCGCGCGTTGTCTGGACCGACGCCAACTGGTCAGGTGTGCCGCTCGAGGGGCAGGTCATCTACGAGATACACATCGGCACTTTCACAGGCCCCGGCACGTGGGCGGCGGCCGCCAGCGAGCTTCCCGGGCTGGCCCGGCTGGGCGTGACCGTACTGGAGGTGATGCCGATCGCCGATTTCCCGGGACGATTCGGTTGGGGGTACGACGGCGTGTGCTTTTTCGCGCCGACCCGGCTCTACGGAGGCCCGGACGACTTCTGCCGCTTCGTTGATCGCGCGCACGCGCTGGGACTGGCGGTCATTCTCGACGTCGTCTACAACCACGCCGGACCTGACGGCAACCATCTGGAGGCGTTCTCCCGGCACTACTTCACCGATCGCTATCAGACTGACTGGGGCAAGGCCATCAACTTCGATGGGCCGCAGTCGGGTCCCGTCCGGGAGTTCTTCGTGAGCAATGCCGGCTATTGGATCGACGAGTTTCACCTCGATGGCCTGCGCCTCGATGCTACCCAGTCTATCTTCGACAGCTCGCCGGACCATATCCTCACCGCCGTGTGCCGCCGGGTGCGCGAGGCCGCGCGTGGGCGGTCGACGATCGTGGTTGCCGAGAACGAACCCCAGGACGCGCGCTTGCTGCGATCGACGGCCGCGGGAGGCTACGGCATCGATGCGGTCTGGAACGATGACTTCCACCATTCAGCGATGGTCGCCCTCACCAGCCGGCGCGAAGCCTACTACAGTGACCACCAGGGAACTCCCCAGGAGCTGATCTCGGCCGTCAAGTGGGGGTATCTGTTTCAGGGGCAGCGCTATCGGTGGCAAGGAAAGGATCGTGGGACCCCCACCCTCGACGTGGCCCCGGCCCGTTTTGTGTTGTTCATCCAGAACCACGATCAGGTGGCCAACTCGCTGCGCGGCCAGCGTGTCCACGAGCTGACCAGCGCCGCGCGCCTACGGGCCCTCACGGCGCTCATGCTGCTGGCGCCCGGAACGCCCATGCTGTTTCAGGGGCAGGAGTTTTGTGCGTCGAGCCCGTTCCTGTACTTCGCGGATCATGGGGAGGCGCTAGCCAATTCCGTGCGCCGCGGGCGCGCGGAGTTCCTCCGCCAGTTTCCGAGCGTCGCCTCGCCCGAGGCTGGCCCTTGCCTGGCGGATCCGGCCGCGCCGTCGACCTTCGAGCGATCGAAGCTCGATGGGGGCGAGCGAGAGCGTCACCGGGAGCCTTGGGCGCTCCATCACGATCTGCTGGCGCTCCGCCGTGAGGATCCGACGTTTCGAGGGCAACGTCCGCGCGGGGTGGATGGCGCCGTCTTGGGCCCCGAGACCTTCGTCCTACGCTTCTTCGGAGAGGACGACAACGACCGCCTCCTGCTCGTGAATCTCGGGCGGGATCTCGAGCTGACCAGCGCGCCCGAGCCCTTGCTCGCCCCGCCGGCAGGCCAGCGCTGGAGCCTGCTCTGGTCGAGCGAGAATCCTCGCTACGGCGGGGGTGGCGGGCCGCTCCTCAAGGCTCCGTGGGTTCTCCCTGGCGAGGCGGCGATCGTGCTTCGCCCAGAGGAGGCCGCTCGTCCGGAATCGGACACCGCGTCGGTGGCGGGAGCCTTGCACGGAGCATGTGCCATATGGTGGTGATTCAGCCAAGTGGAAGCCTCGGCGCTCAGCTCGCCCATTTGGCGAAGCTTCAAGGGGAGCTGGCACTGGCCGAGACACGGAGTTTGCTCATCTCGGCCGCCACGGCGGTGGCTGTCGCCGTTCTGGCTCTGATGGCCATGGTGGCTGCCCTCGTCGTGCTCGTCGCGGGCGGGATCGCTCCGCTCTTCGGAGGACATTGGGAACACCTGGTGGTGGCAGGCGGCGGCATCTTCATTGGGGCCACCGTGGCCTTAGGCTGGAGCGTATGGCGTCTGCGACGCCTCGAAGTGCCTCGCGAGACACTGCGATCGCTCACGGAGAACTGGGAATGGCTCGTAGCACAGGTGAGGTCCAGGCTGACATTGCGTTGATGCGCAGGGTGATCGAGCGGAAGCTCGACGCGCTGCACAGCCACCTCCCCAAGCGGTGGTGGCTGTCATATGCGTGGCTGGCGGGCGGGTTGGGGGGAGGGCTATTACTCTCCCAAGTTCCACTGCTGGCGCTGACGTCCAGCACGCTTCGACTGGTTCAAGTTGGACTCGGGCTGGTGGCGACCGTCAAGTCCATCCAGAACGTGCTCGACACCCGGGAGCCGGGCCCTCTTCCGCGGGACACTGCCCACGGAAACGGTTCCGGTGCGGGCGCTACCCTCAACGTACACAACAAAGGGATGAGGTGATGCCGTGAAGGATCGTGAGAACCTCAACGAAACGACCACCGAGCAGCTTGGAGACGCGGCTCGTCGCATGGCCGAGGCCGGGAGGGAGACGGCCTCCCGGACGACCGAGTATGTCCGCGATGGCCTCGACCGGGCTGCGGACTATGCCCATGGTCTGTCCGCCAAGGCGAGCGATCAGATCGCCGATCTGACGGGGAGACCCCCTGAGGCCTGGACGCGGGACCTGCGCGGCTTCGTCGAGCACCATCCGATGAAGTCGCTCCTCATCACGATTGGCATCGGCTATCTACTCGGGAAGGTCGTGAGACGCGGCTGATATCGTCCGCCAATGGACGTACTTTGCAGAACCTACTCTGGGTCGATCTGACGCTCCTCTGCTCGACGTAGCCGCGAGCCGTCTCGCCGAAGGCGACGCTGCGACTGGATTTCTTGCGGCAAAGGCTAAGGTCGGTTGTCTCTCCCGAAGCCGCTGGCATCGAGCCTGCAACACTCCGTAGGCACGCTGAGTCAAGCGGTAGCGGCGATCCCGCCGACACGCTGGCCAGAAGAGCAGCACGACACAGGAGGACAATATGCGTGGCAGATGGACAATTGGTCTGACGCTGGCGGCGCTGGTGGCCGCCCCCGCGATGGTCGGCGCGCAGTCGACGACCACGGACACGAAGATGGAGCGCGCCAAGGACAAGGCAAGCGACGCGACGAGCAAAGCGACCGGGGCGACCAAGGACGCCTGGCTCACCGCAAAGACGAAGATCGCGCTCTACGGCGATGACCGAGTGTCTGGCACGAGCATCAACGTCGACACCAAGAACGCCACGGTGACGCTTCGTGGCAAGGTGTCCAGTGCCGAAGAGAAAAAAGCCGCCGAAGAACTGGCCCGCGGCATCGACGGCGTGAGCAGTGTGAAGAACGAGCTGCAGGTCGTATCCGCTGGCGAGCGGAAGATGATCGATGCCAAGGACGGCGACCTGAAGGATTCCGTTCAGCGCCAGATCAAGAAGGACGCCCGTTTGAAGGACGCCGACATCGACGTCCGGGTGGATAAGGGTGTCGTCACCCTCATGGGTGACGTGAAGGACATCGGGGCAAGCGCGCGCGCGTCCGAGGTTGCGCGCTCGGTGCCGGGTGTGCGGTCGGTGAAGAACGAACTTCGCGAGAAGAGCAGCTAACGATGCGTGTGGGGCGGCTCGCGACGCTCATCGTCGTGGCTGCGGTCAGCGGGGCGTGTGTCGCGGGCACCGCGGCACCGCCCCGCGAGCCGTCCTCGCCACCGTCCACGACGCGCACGACTCCGCGTCCACTCACTGCGGAGCAGGCCACCCGGTTGCAGAGACTCATGGTTCCCCTCATCAAGGCCATGAACAACCCAAAGCCTCTGAACCAGGTCCGGGTCGGGGTCCTCGACGACCCGGGCATCAATGCCGCCAACGCGGGCGGCGGGGAGTTCTACGTCACGCGGGGCCTTCTCGAGAAGGCCAGCGACGATCAACTGCTTGGTATTCTCGCGCATGAGGTGGCCCACGATGACCTGGGGCACGTGGCGAAGGTGCAAGCCCTGGGGGCGGGGCTGTCGCTCGGCGTCATTCTCCTGGATCAGATCATCCCGGGGAGCAGCGCCATCACGCCGGTGGCGGGCGAGCTGATCGTGCGTGGCTATAGCCGAAAAGAGGAATACGAGGCCGACCGGCATGGCGTCGTGCTGCTCGAGCGAACGGGTCGGCAGAAGGATGTGATGATCAACGCGCTCGCGTGGCTCCTGGCGCAGTCAGGGCCCAGCGGAGGCGGTTTCTTGGCGACGCATCCTGCGACTGACGACCGTATCCAGGCGCTCCGTCAGCTCAAATAGCGTCGCGCCCACTCGTTGTCCTGACCACGCGTCTCACTGGAACAGGTGAGGCGCGTGGCCTACCAGTGCAAGGTTTGGCCTGGGGCGAGGATTTTGATGCGTCCTTCGAGGCCCTGACGCTGCGCCTCGCGCAGCAGCCGGTGAGGCGGTTCGGCGAAGGGCTCGATGTTCATGTCGAAGGTGGCCCAGTGCATCGGGACCAGCAGCTCGCCCCCTACATCCGCGAAGAGCTGGACGGCCTCCTCGGGGTTCACGTGGTTCGGGTGACGGGTGGGGAAGGAACTGTAACCCCCGATGGGGACCGCGGCCAGCTGGAAAGGGCCCAGCCGCTCGCCGATGTCCTTCAGGCCGGCAAAGTAACCAGTATCGCCCGCGAAGAAGAATCGCTTCGTCTGGCCGAGGATGGCCCACGATGCCCACAGTCGTCGATTCTGGTCGGCCAACGTGCGGCCGGACTAGTGCTGGGCCGGCGTGCACACAAACGTGAGGTCGCCCAGCGTGACGGACTCCCACCAATCCAGCTCGATCACGCGCTTGACTCCAAAGTCGGCCAGCAACGATCCGTGACCGAGAGGAACGATGAAGACGGCGGCGGGGTGGGCTCGGGCGAGCCGCCGCACCGTCGCTTCGTCGAGGTGGTCGTAGTGATCGTGGGAGATGATCACGGCCTGGATCGGCGGGAGATCTTCGAAGCGTAGCCAGGGGGGAATCATCCGGCGTGGCCCGGCGAAACTCAAGGGACTGGCGCGCTCGCTCCAGTGGGGATCAGTCAGGATGTTGACGCCGTCGAGCTGAATGAGAAACGTCGAGTGGCCGACCCAGGTGGCCGTTGGCTCGGTCCCATTCGCCCGAATGGCCCTCCCGTCGTTCTCCGTGAGCGTGAGGGGCTTGCCTCTCGGCCGTGACCACTGGCCGATGCGCGCGACCAATCGTCCCGCTCGGCCCAGCATGGAGTAGGAGTAGCTGCTGTCGAGATTTCGGAAGCCGTGCTTCAGGCGGTGAGAGACCGAGGCTGCGTCCGTGGTTTGCGCCTCGATGCCGCTCAAGTCGCCTGTGAGTATGACCAACACGAGCGCGCACGTGAGGACCACAGCAGACAAGCGCTCGAGGCGGGTTTTTGTACATTCTACAGACCGTGCGCGACGCATCACTACGTCACCGTACCACGCCGCTACGGTGAATCAAGGTCTCGTCTGGCACAACACCTGCACGATTGCGCAACATGCGGATGAATTCGTGTGGCGAGCTAGAGGACGGTGCTCTGAACGCGGCGTGCCGGGTCATGGACGTCGACGGACGTCGCCTGATCTTGACCGATTTGGAAGCCCCAGCCTGGCCAAAGGCCGCCGTGTCAAAGGCCGAGCTCTTAACTTATTACCTCGGTGTGGCCGACGACCTGCTGGCGTTTCTCCGCGGCCGCCCCTCGAGCGTGGTGCGGCGGTGCGAGGGGCTGACGCCGTGGATCTTCGACAGGAGCGCGGGTGCGGGGATCGTGGTGGAAGAGCGGGGCGCGATCGCACACCTCGTCAACGGGGGATGTCTGGGCTTCCATCCCTGGAGCGCCACCTGTCAGGCCGCCGATCGGCCTGACGTCCTGCTCTTCGACGTGGACCCAACTGAGGTCGCCTTCCGCGAGGTCCGGAATGCGGCCCTCCTCCTGCGCGACCTCCTGGCCCGCTATCAGCTGCGCAGCTGGGTCAAGACATCGGGAGGACGCGGGTTGCACATTCTGGTGCCGCTTCCGGCCATCCATTCATTCGAGGACGTTCACGCGGCGGCCACGCTGATTGCCCGCGCAGCGCGCGCACGGGAGCCCAAGCTCTTCACGTTCGAGGTGCGCCGCGCGCGCCGGCGCGGCCGGATCCTGGTTGATGTCGAGCGCAACCGTCCTGGAACGGCCCTCATCAGCGCGTTCTCTGTGAAGCCCGATTCGGGGCTCGTCTCGGCGCCGCTCGAATGGGTGGATCTGGAGGGGGCGGTCTATCCGGAGGACTTCTCCGTGAGCGCAGCCCAGGCCCGAATAGCCGGGATCGGCGCGCCGTTCCGCGATTTCTTCGACCATCCGCAGTCGCTGGAGCATCTGCTGGAGGCGGTTCGAGTCCGGGAGCGCCGTCGAGCCTGACTTCTCTTGAACTTCGTACACACGGCGATTGTATGATCTACAATTGTCGTGCTGCCTCCTTGGTGGCCGATGCCGGTTAACCCTTGAAGAATAAGCGTCGGAGAGCCGGCACGAAACCTGCGGGAGGGCACAGCCGTTCCCAGGAGGTGTCAGATGGGAGAACGACGGCTGTCGGCAGCGCGGGTGCTCGTCGTCGACGATGAACCGGGGGAGCGCGAACCGTTGGCCCGACTCATCGGGCAGTGGGGCTATGAAGTCGAGACGGCCGCCACCAGCGACGACGCCCTCGCCTTGACCGAGACGTACCGCCCGGCCGTGGTCATTACCGACCTGATGCTGCCCGGAACGGACGGTCTGAGCTTGCTCCAGACGTTGCGGGCCAGCAGCCGCCCCCCGATTGTCCTGCTGGTGACGGGACACGCCACCGTGGAGACGGCCGTGGAGGCCATGCGCCATGGGGCGCTCGACTATCTGACCAAGCCCATCGACACCACGCGCTTGCAGCTCCTCCTCGAGAAGGGCGTCGAGCAGGAGTCGCTCTCACGCGAGGTGACGATCCTGCGTCACGAGCTTCGCCAGCGGGGAGCGTTTGGGCGCTTCGTGGGACAGTCCAAGCGGATGCAGGAGGTCTATCACGTCATCGAGCTGGTGGCGCCGAGCAATGCGCCGGTGCTCGTGTATGGCGAGAGCGGCACGGGCAAGGAACTGGCGGCTCGCACCGTACACGAGCTATCCGAGCGACGCAGCCGGCCCTTCGTGGCCATCAATTGCGCCGCCATTCCGGAAACCCTCATCGAGAGCGAGCTGTTCGGTCACGAGCGAGGCGCGTTCACCGGGGCTAGCGAGCGGCGTATCGGCTGTTTCGAGCTCGCCGACGGAGGCACATTGCTGCTCGATGAGGTAGCCGAGATGGATGTGGCCACCCAGGCCAAGCTCCTGCGCGTGCTGGAGGAGGCGTCGTTCCGGCGGGTGGGGGGCAAGACGGAGATCACGGTGGATGTGCGGGTCATTGCCGCGACCAACCAAATACCGATGGAAGCCGTGACGAGCGGCAAGCTCCGCGAGGATCTGTTCTATCGCCTGAGTGTGTTTTTGGTGGAGGTACCCGCCCTCCGTGAGCGTACCGAAGACATCGCGCTGCTCGCGGCGCGATTCATCGAGGATTTCAACACACAAGACAAACGGACCGTGATCGGGCTCACGCCGGAGGCGGAGGAGGTCCTGTCCCGCTACTCGTGGCCAGGGAATGTTCGTGAGCTTCGCAATGCCATTCAGCGCGCCGTGGTCCTGGCCGGCAGCGGAGCCATTGGCCGGGAGCACTTGCCGCCGGTGGTCCTCGGGGACGCCCCGCGCGTGTCGCGGTCTTCTGAGGGCAGCAAGGTCGTTCCGTTGCGGGATATGGAACGTGACATGATCGTACGAGCCCTGGAGGAGGCCAACTACCACAAGCCCCAAGCGGCCGCCATGCTGGGCATCAGCCTGAAGACCCTCTACAACAAGCTGGCACGTTTCGGCCTTCCCCCGAACCGGGCCGCGGGCTCGTGATCCGCTCGGAACTGGATGCCATCGACCATGTGTTGCGCGGAGCCCTCAACACCGCCCTTCTGAATCTGCAATTGCTGTCGACGACCGTTGCTTCGGATGCGCAGGCGGGGCCGCTCATTGCCCGCGTGCGGGCGGAGCTCCGCCGGCTCGCCGAGGGACTGCTGCCGGCCGCGCTGGACATTGTCGCCCTCGAGATCAAGCGGACCGAGCGGGTGGATCTTCGCCAACTCGTCGAGTCCACGCTGGCCCAGCAGGCTCTCGACCAGCTGGTGCTGGCGCCGGGCCCGTCGCCCAGCGTGAGCGGCGATCCCGACCTGCTGGCCCTCGCCCTCGCCCACCTCGCCCGTAACTCGGTGGCGGCCACCCCCGAGGACGGGCCCGCGCCCCGTATTCACATCGACGTTAGGCCGGGCCTGGCCGCGCTGTGCGTGAGCAACGCGTGTCGGGATGGCATCCCCCCCATCAGCGGGGGGAGCATCGCGGGACGCCGCGGTCACCTCGGGGGGCTCGTGGTTGTCACTCGGGTGGCGCGCTTGCACGGGGGCACGTTTGGGTACGAGGCGGTGGAGGGAGAGCTGGTGGCGCGTCTCGCGATCCCGATCGGATAGCCGGGAGGATCCTCACCGTTCACGATTTTGAGAACGTGATCGGGCCGACGAAGGCCTCGGCCGGCGCGCGCGTGTCGTTGGTGTCGATGGAGAGAGCGACCACCCGGACGGGCTCCGGATCGTCTCCGTAGACGGCACGGTAGTCCGCATACACGTTGCGGCGCTCGGTGAGCCAGCGGGCGAGGTTGGCGGCCCCGGATCGCACAATGACGAAGGTAACCGTGGGAGTTTTCTGGCTTCGCTCGATCGTGTTGGCGGGGGCCGTCGTGTCCCACGCATACGCCAGGATTCGGGAGCGAATCACCTGTGGGGGCCGGGGCCACACGACGAGGAGATGTGCGGCAAGGTCGGAGGTGGCCGACCGGCGCACGTCGGCGCCAACCGGGAGGCGGACCGTCTTCCAGCTCCACTCGAGAATGGGGGTGACCCTGAGGTCGATATCCACGGCGCGGGCGATGGTCGACCGGTCGCCGTGGCTTTTGAGGTGCAGCGCGCGCCGGCCATCCACGTCGACGACGGCGAAGTCGTACGCCGGGTGGGCGCCGGGCGTGGGGTAGGGCTCCCAGCCGGCCGGGATGCCTCGGGCTCCACGTGGGTGTCCTCGCCAGTCCTCCACGACCGCCCCCTCGGCCGCTAACGCGATGCCCGAGAGCCTCGAGCTCAGCAGCATGCCCGCGGTCGCCACGAATGCCCGCCGCGTGAGGGCAGGAGGCCTCGATGTCTCGATCATGAGCACGAGCAGGATCTGATGAATCCTTTGGCAATCCAGTCGCGGCCCTGGGTACTCGACTTGCTCAGCCGTGTCGACAAGGCGGCGTCCCCTCAGGCGATGGCGGTGGCCGAAGCGACGACATTGCCGCGCGGCCGCGCTCCCGAGCCGATAAGAGGGCGACAACCTCGATGAAAGAGCATGCGTCTTAAGCAACCGCCATGCCTGCCAAGAGGGTCCTCGAGCGTGTTTCTGGCAGGCACAGAGCTTGCGAGGGGTGTTGGCCGAACGGCGACGGCACGCAGGAGCGAAGCTGTCACCCATGAGTGGCGCTGCGATGCATGCTGGCCTTCTCGATGCTGGTTGAGCCGGAACCAAACACTGCGGGGAGGAACAATATGCACACGATGCGGGCACGACTTGAAGACGAGCGGAGACACACCATCGGGAAGCTCCACCAGCTCCGCGGGTCGAGCGAGATCACGGGCGCCGAGACGGTCGGCGTCGACGAGATCGCGGATGACGCGGATAAAGCGCAATCGAGTCTGCGCCAGCACCTGGAAATCGCCACATGCGAGCGACTGGTTCAGCGCATTGCCCGGCTGACCGACGCGTTGCAGCGGTTGGCGGAGGGCACCTACGGCACCTGCGAGCACTGCGGGACGGCCATCGCGGACAAGCGCCTCAAGGCCTTGCCGGAGGCCACGGCCTGCGTCGAGTGTCAAAGTGCCCTGGAGCGGCTTGAACAGCAGCGCCTCATCGAGGCGTGAGACGGAGCGCGGTTTGAATCGGCGGCCGAGGCGCTCGCGCCCTCGGCCGCCGTTACGGGACCTAGCGCGGAAGTGGGGTGCCAGGAGGGGCAAAGGTCGTGTCGATGATGACCGTGTCCCCCTTCTTGATATACCGAACGGAATCGGGAGTGAGCTGAATCTCGAAGCTGTCGCGCCATCCACCAAGCCTACTGAGAGGTAGACGGCACCGTGGACGCAGCGCCCAGCGGTGCCGTCCCTATGTGAACGGGGCCCCGGGGCCCCGGGATCTGTTCTGAAATGGCGGCTCTCGTACTCTCCCTGCCGGACTCTCAAAGACCGTGCCGTCGAGCCGCGGTTTGCGCTGTTCAGTGGCACGAAGGCTGCTCGCCTATTCGGCGCAACAGCATGGGTTGCCAAGAGGAGGGCGACATGTCCCGTAGGATCTCGGCGCTGCGCAATGCCCCCCGTGCGAGGTTTGAAGAAAGTTCCGTGCCTTCTCAGTCATTCCTGCGCACAGCCCTGTCTGCGGGGTGGCGCCATGCGCGCGCGCCAATGGGAGTGGTGCTCGTCATCGTCGGGCTCGTCGGCATCCTGGTGCCAATGGTTCCGGGCGTCCCACTGCTGATGCTTGGCGTCGCGCTGCTGGGGCGAGAGCATTCCCTTATCCGGTTGCTCGTGGGATGGGTAGCCCGGTGCCCCGGTCTCTTACGCCTTCTTCGTGGCGTGGGCTTGGCGACGGTGCTTGACCCGCGTCTAGCCGGCCCTGCTACGGCGGAAACCTCGCGATGGGTGCGATGGCGACTCTGAGAGCCTCGTTTCTCCGGGGGCGATGGCGATGGCTCTTGTGGTCCATGCTCCTCATCGCGGCCCTCGTGACCATCGTGGCCTTCTTCGTCGATGAGCCGCTGCGGCGGGCCATGGAGCGCGAGCTGAACCGTCGGCTGGTTGGGTACACCGTCAGCGTCAAGAAGCTCGACTTTCATCCGATCGGATTTCGGGACGTCAAGGTGTATGACCCAGGTCACGATCGACACAAGCCGGTGCTCAAGAAACTCTACGAGCGAGTCGTCCAGGGCACCTCGAAGCTCCTGGAGAACGGTCCGCGCGACGAAGTGGCCACTCGGGTGGACATTTCCGGGCGGCTCGAGCAACCGGACGCCGGTACGCTGGCTGCCGTCCTTCGGCTGGTCCAGAACGCCTTCTTCCGCGCCATCCTGCCCGGGTTCGACCACGAAGTGCAGAGGAGCTCGCGCTCCTGAGAGGAGAGGGGATCATGATGACGAATCGGTCACGATGGAGGCGATTCGCCGTGGCGCTCGTCGCGATGGCGCTCGCCGTGAGCTGCGCCAAACGGCCGACCACTATCGAGCCGACCGTGCGCGTCGCCGCCCCCCCGCCCACGGCGGTTCCGGCGAAGCCCGACCCCCCCACGCGCGTCCCCACCCCCGACGCGGCGCCCGAGGGTCCGCGCATCACGCCGCTGCCCCTGCCGGAGTCGTCGAGATCGGAGCCAGCGCCGGTTCTGCCGGCGCCGCCGCCCGCCGCATCCGCGCCAGCGCTGTCGGGCGCGCAGCGTCCGGCGCCCAGTGAGTTCGCGGAAGTGCGAGAGCTCCAAGACATCTTCTTCGACTTCGACCGCTATGCCATCCGGGCCGACGCAGAGCGGACGCTGTCGCAGAACATCGAGTGGATGCAGTCGAATCCCAATGCGCTGATTCTCATCGAAGGGCACTGCGACGAGCGGGGCACCTCCGAATACAATCTGGCCCTTGGAGAACGGCGGGCCCACGCCACCCGGAACTTCCTGGTGTCGCGAGGCATCCGTGCCGATCGCGTCACGCTCGTCAGCTACGGCAAGGAGCGGCCCATGTGCGGCGAGCAGAATGAGAACTGCTGGGCCCGGAACCGGCGGGCGCACTTCCTGGCCAAGCGGCAATAGCGCAAGATGATCCTCGGGACGCTGGTGGCGTTGCTCCCGCTGGCTCTTCTCGTAGTCGCGGGGCGCCCCTTCCTCGACGGCTGGCGATGGGCATTGCTGGTGGCGGCTGTCGGGTGGGGGGTGACGCTGGTCGCTTTCACCGAGGGACTCAGTGCGGTGCGCGCCCTGAGCATCTCTGGAATGCTGGTGCTGTGGGGAGGCCTCAGCCTCGCCCTCGCCTGGGCGGTGTGGCGAAACCGCGTGGCCCTCAGGCAGACGCGCCTACCGAGGATTCCGCCCGGCTGGGTGGAACGTCTTCTGCTGCTCGGCGTGACGGGCCTGGTAGGCGTGCTCGGCGTTCTGGCCCTGGTAGCTCCCCCCAACACGTACGACGCCATGACCTACCACATGAGTCGGGTGGCGCACTGGATCCACAACGGAAGCGTCTCGCACTATCCGACCTCGATTATCCGTCAGCTCTTTCAGCCGCCCGGAGCCGAGTTCGTCATCCTGCACTTGCAAGTCTTGACCGGGGGTGACCGTTTCGCCAATCTCGTCCAGTGGTCGAGCCTGGTGGCGAGCCTCGTCGGGGTGTCGCTTCTGGCGAAACAGCTCGGTGGGAACGGGCGCGCGGCGGTCCTGACCGTGGTGGTGGCGGCCACCATCCCGATGGGAGTCATGCAGGCCTCCAGTACACAGAACGACTACGTGGTGTCCTTCTGGCTGGTCTGCCTGGCTGTCTTCGTCCTCCGCCTCAATCGCCAGCCGGGTGGGTCAGGGCAGGCGTGGTGGGCACTTTTCGTCGGCGCCGCGCTGGGACTGGCGTTGCTGACCAAGGCTACCGCGTACATCTTCGCCTTTCCACTGATGGTCTGGATGCTGCTCGTCCGGATCCGCCGGGACGGCCTTCGGGCCTGGCGTGTTCTCGTCCTGGTGGTGGCCGTGGCGACCGCCATCAACGCCCCGCACGTCGCGCGGAACCTCATGGAGTACGGAGCTCCGCTCGGCCCCGCCTCCGAGGCCGACCGATACCTCAACGCGACGCTCAGCTCCTCGTCACTCGTGTCCGTCGCCGTGCGCAATGTGGCGCTCCATCTCGGCGCTCGCTGGAGCGCAATCAATGCCCTGACGGGCGCCCTCGTGCACGCCGTGCATCGATTCCTGGGTCTCGAAGTCGACGACCCCGCCAGCACACTCCAGGGGATGCGTTTCCGAATGGCGCGCTCGGCGTATCAGGAGGATGTCGCCGCCAATGGCTGGCATCTCGGGCTGGTAGTGCTCGCGGGGGTCGCGGTCGTCATCGCCCCCCCGCTGCGTCGACGAGCGGCGCTCGTCACCTACACGGGCCTTCTGGTGACCGGGTTCGGGCTGTTCAGCCTGATCCTGCGTTGGCAGCCGTGGCACAGCCGGCTTCACCTGCCGCTGTTCGTCCTGGCAGCTCCTGTGGTGGGGATCGTGCTGGCCCGGGGTCGATGGCTGGGGCCATTGGTGGCGCTGGGGCTCATGGTGGCCACCATCCCCTGGTTGCTCTTCAGCGAGACCAAGCCCCTGCTCGGCCGCGCCAGCCTGCTGCACCAGGACCGCGAGACGCTGTATTTCGCGATGCGCCCGGATCTTCGGGAGCCCTACCGGGACACGGTGACGCGTCTGCGAGAGAGAGGCTGCGAGGCGGTCGGCCTGCTCATGGATGAGAATGGGTTCGAATATCCCCTATGGGTTCTCATGGGATCGTGGGGGGGAGGCGGCCGGCCTCAGCTACGGCACGTTGGCATGCGCGACGAGCGGGGAGCGGTTCTGGGGGCCGAGGGGGACTTGTCTCTCCAGCCGTGTGCCGTGATCGCGACCCACCCTGCAGTCAGCGACGACGTCGCCGTGAACGGGCTGGCCTATCGGCGGGTGACGGGGACCCCGTTCTTGTTCCTGCCGAGGGAGGGTTTGGATGTCTCCGGTGACCACGGTGGACCTCAACCAGTGTCGCAGGAAGCGCGGTAGAATTCGGGTCCGGATGGATTGACGCGAGGTCCACAATGACATCCCCTTCGCCTGGTGGCGAAGGTCCGCCGAGATCGCGCGAAGGACGCCCGGCTCCGGGTGGTGCGGTTGGCGCGAGCGCTCGGCGTGAAGCCGGGCACGCTGCTCGGCCGAGGAGGACGTGACAATGAGCGACGACACCCCGACAGGCCTGCGCGAAGTGGTGCCCCCGGCGGTCGTGGACGGGGCACTCGTGCGCCTCGTGTCCGATGGCTGCACTGAGTGGGTACAGCAGTGGACGGGCGAGCGCTGGATTGACGGCGGGGCGACGGTCGACGAAGCCCTGCGGGGCCCTACGGCCGGAGCCGACACCCTCGCGCGGTTCCACTACCGGCCGAGCCCGGCGTAGCAGGGACAGGGCACCCGCGGGGGCCAACCGCGGACGCGCGACGCAGGAGCCACTGCCGTCCGTTTGCTCGACGCGTACGCGACGTCGCAGAGTCCCCCTACCTATAGCCATGGTGGCCGTGGCCCTCTACGCGCGGGAGCCCGGCGCCCGCGCGCCCCGGATCTTCGCCCATGACCTTGCTGTACGCTCATCTGAGCTCCGGACGCCTGCGGAGGCCCTCGCGTTTCCGGCCGGATCAGAGCACACACAACGAACACGTAAGAGGGTAGAATCGCCTGGTCTGCCGGGGTCCCCGGTCGTAACGAGCTGAAATGATTGAGGCGAGCCGTTAGCTCAGTTGGTAGAGCACCTGACTTTTAATCTCACCTGAAGGTGTTGCGGCTTTCTCCGTCTTGACGCGGAGTTAGCCGCAACATCGCGTCAGTTCTGGCGATTCATGTGCTGACGGTGCTCTCTCACCAGACTACAATTCTCTCGGCAGACGACGCTGAGTGTGCGATTCTGGGCGACGTTCAGCACATGCTCAGCCCATGAACGCTGGTTCATTCGTCGTCGTCGAGGGTGTCCCCCCCGAGCTGACGAAGCATCTGCTCACGCTGGCCCGGAAG